>Ga0164241_10000031_pt1 | contig 368529 bp, 341 predicted proteins | sample OricomyardsoilBY_FD_108780 | JGI IMG/M metagenome (GOLD analysis project Ga0164241, IMG submission 108780) | Backyard soil microbial communities from Emeryville, California, USA - Original compost - Back yard soil (BY) | ecosystem: Environmental > Terrestrial > Soil > Unclassified | place... | reverse complement strand
GGCGATGTTGCGCACCTGGCCGGTGAGGTTGGTGGCCATGGCGTTCACATTGTCGGTGAGATCCTTCCAGGTACCTGCGACGCCGGGCACGTTGGCCTGGCCACCCAGGTTGCCCTCGGTGCCGACCTCGCGCGCCACGCGGGTCACTTCGGAGGCGAACGAACGCAGCTGGTCCACCATGGTGTTCATGGTTTCCTTCAGCTGCTGGATCTCCCCGCGCACGTCCACGGTGATCTTGCGCGAGAGATCGCCGCTGGCGATGGCGGTAGCCACCTCGGCGATGTTGCGCACCTGCGCGGTGAGGTTGCCGGCCATGGAGTTCACGTTGTCGGTGAGATCCTTCCAGGTGCCGGCCACGCCGGGCACGGTGGCCTGACCGCCCAGCTTGCCCTCGGTACCCACCTCGCGCGCCACGCGCGTCACTTCAGCCGCGAAGCCATTGAGCTGGTCCACCATGGTGTTGATGGTGTTCTTCAGCTCGAGGATTTCGCCCTTCACGTCCACCGTGATCTTGCGGGAAAGATCCCCGCGCGCCACGGCGGTGGTCACGTCGGCGATGTTGCGCACCTGGCCGGTGAGATTGGTGGCCATGGCGTTCACGGAGTCGGTCAGGTCCTTCCAGGTACCGCCCACGCCTGGCACCAGCGCCTGCCCGCCCAGCTTGCCCTCCGTACCCACCTCGCGCGCCACGCGCGTCACTTCGGAGGCGAAGGAGCGCAGCTGGTCCACCATGGTGTTGATGGCTTCCTTCAGCTGCTGGATTTCGCCACGCACGTCCACGGTGATCTTGCGCGACAGGTCGCCGTTGGCCACGGCGATGGTCACTTCGGAAATATTGCGCACCTGGCCGGTGAGGTTGCCAGCCATGGAGTTCACGTTGTCGGTGAGATCCTTCCACACGCCGCTGACGTCTTTCACATCAGCCTGGCCGCCCAGCTTGCCCTCGGTACCCACCTCGCGCGCCACGCGCGTCACTTCAGCCGCGAAGCCATTGAGCTGATCCACCATGGTGTTGATGGTGTTCTTCAACTCGAGGATTTCGCCCTTCACGTCCACCGTGATCTTGCGGGAAAGATCCCCGCGCGCCACGGCGGTAGTCACTTCGGCAATATTGCGCACCTGCCCCGTGAGGTTGGTGGCCATGGCATTCACGGAGTCGGTGAGATCCTTCCAGGTACCTGCCACACCGGGGACCAGTGCCTGGCCACCCAGCTTGCCCTCGGTACCCACCTCGCGCGCCACGCGGGTCACTTCGGAGGCGAAGGAGCGCAGCTGGTCCACCATGGTGTTGATGGCTTCCTTCAGCTGCTGGATCTCGCCACGCACGTTCACGGTGATCTTGCGCGACAGGTCGCCGCTGGCGATGGCCGTGGCCACCTCGGCGATGTTGCGCACCTGGCCGGTGAGGTTGCCGGCCATGGAGTTCACATTGTCGGTGAGATCCTTCCAGGTGCCGGCTGCGCCGGGCACCACGGCCTGGCCGCCCAGTTTGCCCTCGGTGCCCACCTCGCGCGCCACGCGCGTCACTTCGGAGGTGAAGCCACGCATCTGCTCGATCATCGAGTTCACGATGGTGGCGGAGCGCAGGAATTCGCCCTTGATCGGCCGACCTTCCACTTCCAGCCGCATGACCTGCGACAAATCACCCTTTGCTACAGCGGAAATCGTGCGGGTGGCTTCGGCAGTAGGCCAGAGCAGATCGTCGATGAGTGTATTCAGCGAGACTTCCATCTCGCCCCAGGCGCCGGAGCGGCGCTCGGCACTGATACGGTGGCGTGTCTTGCCGTCCTTGCCGACCAGTTGCCCTGCCTTCTCGATCTCGCGTGCGAAGCGCTGGTTCGCGGCGGCGATATCGTTGACCAGATCGGCAACCTTGCCCGCCAGACCCGTCTTGTCGCCGGGAAGACGTACAGAAAAATCGCCGTCGCGGATGCCCTGCAGGACGCGCAGCAGCCTGCGCACATCCAGCTCGCTGTCTTCCAGGTAGACCTGCGAAACGGAACGCGAAGCGCGTCGACCCACCCGCTCTGGTGCTTCCATCAAATACTCCGGCGCGATGCGGCAGGGCCGACCCAGCGCGGTTCAATCAAAAGGCCTGAAACCAGACTTGGCTGCACTCGACTCTGCTCGGTTTTCGGATATCTCGGTCGCGCCTGGAAGACGACAAGACTCTGTATCTTCAAGCAGGGTAGCCGTCTGGACTACACGACCACGGTCAGAACACGGCCCTCAAGCTTGTAGGACGACACTGACGCCGCCAGGATGCACCGGAAAGCGCGGCTTCCCCGCGGCTACACCGGGCGTGCCAGCCCCTTCCAAATGACATAGAGTCATTCGCGAATGGCCGTGGCATCAGCGCAATTGCGCGCCCGACTATTGCCGTTCCGAGGTGAGGTGCACATGGGTCTGGTAAAGAAATCAAGAATAAGCTCGCGCGCCCCGACGGTTCCGGCGCAGCCGGTCAGCCAGAAAAGCGCTCTACCAGCAGTCGGGGCTGCATCGCGCGCCTCGACTGGCGCTGCCCGACACGACACCGCTGCGGAGCGCATAGCCGCCGCCACCGAGCAACTGGCCAGCGGACTTACCGAATCCGCAGCGGCCACCCGGCAGCTGGCCAAGGCCATGGAGCAGATCGCCAGCGGCGCCGACGAGGCCGCTGGTGCGTCGCAGGAGCAGTCGACTGCCCTCAAGCGGATCGTGGCCGCCCTGACCACGGCCAGGGGCGAAGCCGACGCATCCAGCCGCCGCACCGAGGCGGTGGCCATCGCACTGGCGGAATCCTCCGGCCAGATTGCAGGCTCGGTCCGCGCGATCGAACGCGCCGCGCAGCGGCAGACCGAGTCGGTGTCGCTCATGACCGAGCTGGACCGGCGCGCCAGGGACATCGGCGAGATCACGCGGGCCGTAAGCCGCATCTCGGATCAGACCAACCTGCTGGCATTGAACGCCGCCATCGAAGCCGCGCGTGCCGGAGAACAGGGCCGCGGCTTTGCCGTGGTGGCAGACGAGGTGCGCACGCTGGCGGAAACTTCCGATCGCAGCGCACGCGAAGTGCACAAGCTGACCGAGTCCATCCAGCAGGAAGTCATCGAGCTTGGCACAGTCCTGAAGAGTGCAGCCGAGGTGGCGCTGAATGAGGCCCGGTCAGCCGCCGGCGTGGCGCAGACTCTCGACTCCCAGCGCGACAACATGACCCAGATCGCTGAGGGCAGCCGCGACATCCTGACGGCGGCGCTCGAAGCCGAACGTGCGGCAGTGGAGGCGCAGAAAGGCGCCGAGCAGATCGCCACCGCGGCGGAGGAGCAGTCATCCGCCGCGGCCGAAGCCCAGACCGCGGTGGAGCAACAGAGCAAGGCGCTGGACCAGGGCCAGATTGCCGCACAGGCACTGGCCGCACTGGCCGAGCGGATCCGCAGCGACAAGGCAGGCGCGGCATCCGTGGGACAGATCAACTCCAGCGCAGAGGAGCTGTCCACGTCGATCCAGGAAATGTCCGGCGCCTCCAGCCAGGTCATGGCCGCGGTCGACCAGATCAGCAAGGCCTCGCAGTTGCAATCGGCAGCCACCCAGCAGACTTCGGCGGCTCTGAACCAGATCGAAAACAGTGCCAGGATGGCGCAGCAGAATGGCAGGACCGCAAGGGAACGGGTGCAGAGCCTCGATGCGGCACTGCAGGACGGCCGTAAATCCATACAGGGCCTGATCGAGGGCGTCGTAACCGCCCTGCAGGGTACCCAGTCGAGCGTGGCCACCATCAAACGGCTCGAGGGTGTTGGCCGCAGGATCGAGAAAATCATCGAGGCCATCGCCCTGGTGGCCGTGCAGACCAGCATGCTGGCGGTCAGCGGCGCAGTGGAGGCGGCCCGCACCGGCGATGCCGGCCGCGGTTTCGCCGTGGTCTCCAACGACATCCGCTCGCTGGCACGCGAAGCCGCCGAGAATGTCGAGCGCGCCAAGGACACGGTGCGTGGGATCCTGGATCAGATTGCAGCGCTGCGCAGCGAGTTCGAACAGATCATCGCCGCCACCGAAGCCGAGGTGCAGAACAATCGTACGGTATCCACCGGCCTGCAGAAGATCGAGCAGGACATCCTCGCACTCGGCGCCGCAAGCAAGTCCATCGTGGAGGGTGCCGACAGTATCCTGTCGGGAACTTCCGAGATGACACAGGCCGCACGCCAGATCGCCACGGCTTCCGAGGAAGCCAGCGCGGCATCGCGCGAGGCCGCGACCGCTGCCTCGCAGCAGTCCGCCGGCGTGGAGGATCTGGCGGCCGCCATCGAGGAAATCGCGACGCTTGCCGATGAACTGAATCGCAAGTCCTGAGCTGGGTGTGAACGCCGCCTCCGCTTCCGTCTCGAACCGCTTCCTCACCTTCGAGGTGAACGGGCAGCTGTACGCACTGCCTGCCACGGAGATCGCGGAAGTCATCCGCGTGCCCGTAATGGCCCGCGTGCCACAAGGCCCCCCCGCCCTGCTCGGCGTCGCCAACCTGCGCGGCGCCGTGCTGCCGGTGGCGAGCCTGCACATACTGTTGGGCGGCACAGCCCAGGAGAGCGCTTCCTCGCGCGCCATTGTCCTGGATGCAGGCGCTCCTGTGGCGATCGTCGTCGATGCGGTGGCGACACTGGAATCGGCAGAGAACGCGCAGATTGAAACGCCGGAGAAGAAACTGGCTTCCGCCGCAGCCGCGCACACTGTGGGCGCCTTTTCTGTCGCGGGTACGCAGCGGGTGGCCCGGATACTCGATATCCGCGCGCTGCTCAATGCAGCCTTTGCGCGCCGCGCACAGTCCAGGCCGCGGGAGCGTTCGCACGACCTCGACCTGCGCCTGCGCCAGACGGAATCGGCAGCCAGCACGGAGATGCTGGTTACTTTCGATGTGGCAGGCCAGGAATTCGCATTGCCGCTGAGCGCGGTGCAGGAAATTCTGCCGGCGCCGGCGCAGGTCAACGCAGTCGCGCACGCCGAGGCGGCCGTCATCGGCCTCACTTCTGTACGCGACCGGCTGTTGCCGTTGCTGTCACTGCGCACTTTGCTCGGGTTTCCCACGGCAGCCGCCGTGGATGAGCGCCAGAAAGTAGTCGTGCTGCGGATCGGTGACGCGCAGGTGGGCCTGGTAGCGGACCGCGCGCGCGCCATAATCGCCGCGGACAGCGGCCTGGTGGATCCGGTGCCGCCGATCCTCGCCGCGCGAACGGGCGGCGAATCGCGGATACGGTCCGTCTATCGGGGCGACGGCGGACGCAGGCTGATTTCAATCCTCTCACCCGAACAGCTGTTCCGGAACGATGTCATGCAGCGACTGACCGAAACCAGCCGCACCGATGCGGAAGATTCACACCCGCAGCCGGCCGGCAAGGAACTCATCTTCCTGGTGTTCCGGCTTGCCGATGACGAGTTCGGGCTTCCCATCGACACCGTCGTGGAAGTGGCGCAGGTGCCGGAGCAGATCACCCGCGTGCCCCGGACCCCGAAATTCCTCGAAGGCGTGGTGAATCTGCGCGGGGAGGTGCTTCCCATCGTCGACCAGCGGCGGCGCTTCGACATGCCTGCATCCGACGGCGCAACGACGCGGAGGCTGGTGGTCGTCAGGACTGCGCGGCACCGCGCCGGGCTGATCGTCGATGGCGTCAGCGATGTGCTGCGTACATCCGCGGCACAGATCAAGCCACCCCCGGATCTCACCGACGCCACTTCACGGCTGATCAACGGCGTGCTGAACCTGGAGAGCTCGCGGCGGATTGTGCTGCTGCTGGACCCGGCAGAATTGCTGACGCGCGCCGAGCAGGGGTTGCTCGACACCTTCCAGGCCGCGAGAAAGAAGGCCAATGCGTGATACGCGTCCTGGTGGTCGACGATTCCGCGCTGGTGCGCAAGCTTTTCGGCAGCGTGCTGGCCGAAGAGCCGGATCTTGAAGTACGGTTTGCACGCAATGGCGTCGAAGCCCTGGCCCAGCTCGACGACTACCGCCCCCATGTCATCACGCTGGACGTGCAGATGCCGGAGATGGACGGCCTGGAATGCCTGGACCGGATCATGCTGCAGAGGCCCTGCCCCGTAGTCATGGTATCTACGCTCACAGCGCAGGGGGCCGAAGCCACCTTGAATGCGCTGCAGCTGGGCGCCGTCGATTTCGTGGCGAAGCCGTCCGGCGCCGTATCGCTGCGCATCGACGAATTTGCGCCGACGCTGACAAGCAAGATCCGCGCTGCGGCAGTGGCCAGGGTGCCGGCGAGCCGCAGGCTGCGGGAACGCGTGCAGTTCCGCACAGGCAACCGGCCCTTGCCACGGCCGCGCAGGACGACCACTGAAGGCCCCGGCCCGCCCGCGCAGCGCGCCGAAGGCGATGGCATCGTGCTGGTAGGAACTTCCACTGGCGGACCACCGGCCCTGGAAGCGCTGCTGGTGCCACTGCCGGCCACCTTCCCGTGGCCCATCGTGGTCGCCCAGCATATGCCGGCGGGATTCACCGGTCCGCTGGCAAATCGTCTCGACGGCATCTGCGCACTACAGGTCGTGGAGGCTGCCACACCCCTGCCGCTGGAGGCCGGCAAGGTTTACATCGGCCGGGGCGATGCCGACCTGGTGCTGTCGAAGCGCGCCTCCGGAATGGTGGTGATGGCCATGCCACAGAAACCTGACTACCCCTGGCATCCCAGCACCGACCGGCTGGTACGTTCGGCCATGGCTCTCATGCCGGCATCGCAGCTCGTTGGCGTGCTGATGACGGGCATGGGCAACGATGGCGCTGCAGCGATGACGGAGCTGCGCGCCAGTGGCGGCGCCACGATTGCCGAAGCGGAGGAAACCGCGGTGGTCTGGGGCATGCCAGGAGAACTGGCGCGGGCCGGTGGCGCCAGTTACGTGCTGCCACTGCACAGGATTGCACAACGGCTTCAATCACTGGTCCCGGCCCATGCCGCTGGTACGTAAGCCAGCGCCCGCATCGTCAGGGGCCGTGCCGGCGATCACCGGCATCCTGGAAGGACTGACCAGCAGCAGCGAGGAGGCGCGCTGGGCCGCGGCGCGTGCCGCGGCGGGGACGCCCGAATGCGCGGCGCCGCTGGCGGCCGCGTTGCGCATTGAAGCGGCGCCGCGCGTGCGCGAGGCAATGCTCACCAGCCTGGCGCGCATGGGCAGCGCCGGGGTGGCGGGAGTCCTCCCACTGCTGCGTTCCAGCGATGCCAGCCTGCGCACGGGTGCGCTTGATGCACTGCAGATCATGATCCGCACCGCGCCGGATCTGCTGCCCCCCCTGCTCGAGGACGCCGACGCGGATGTGCGCATCCTGAGCTGCGAACTGGCGCGCAGCCTTCCTGGCGAGGAAGCCACGCCACTGCTGTGCAATCTGTTGCGGCACGAACCGCATCCCAATGTCTGCGCCGCCGCAGTGGACGTACTGGCAGAAGTGGGTCAGAGCGAGGCCCTGCCCGTGCTCGCAGCCTGCGCGCTGAGGTTCCAGGGCACGCCTTTCCTTGCATTTGCCATCCAGGTGGCGAAGGACAGGATCAGCCGCCAGCCTGCGCCCACACGTGGCTGAGTTTCCAGCGCTCACCGAGGAGGAGTTCCAGCGGCTGTGTGACTTTCTCTACAGACGCACCGGCATGATCTTCACCGAAGCCAAACGCTACTACGTGGAAAAACGTGTCGTGGAACGCATGGCGGCGACCCGTTCCGGGTCGTTTGCCAGCTATTTTGCGCGGCTGCGCACGGATGTGCAGCACGAGATCGAGCTGTTCATCAACGCATTCACGGTGAACGAAACCTATTTCTACCGTGAAGATCACCAGCTGAAATGCCTCGGCAACGACCTGCTGGCAGAACGGCTGGCCGCCAGGAAGAATCATGGAACCATCCGCATCTGGTGTGCCCCCTGCTCGACCGGAGAGGAACCCTACTCCGTCGCGATATGGCTGCTGGAGAACTGGCCGCCGGTGGACCGCTACGAGATCGAGATCCTGGGATCGGATATCGACACGCAGGCGCTGCAGGCCTGCCGGCAGGGAATCTTCGGCAAGCGCGCGCTGATGCGGCTTTCCGCCGCATTGGTCGGGAAATACTTCGAGCCCGTGGACGGGCAGCACTGGAGAATACTCGAGGAACTGCGCGAGTCCGTGCAGTTCTCGCGGGTGAATATCGTGGAACCTGAGGAAACGCGGCCCCATGGCCGCTTCGATGTAATCTTCTGCCGCAATGTGCTGATCTATTTCGACGATGCATCCCGACGCGTGGCGGCCGAAAACCTGTATGAGAACCTGCTGCCGGGGGGCTTCATCTGCCTGGGCCATACCGAATCGATGAGCCGGATATCGCCATTGTTCGATGTGCGGCGCTTTGCCGACGCCATCGTCTACCAGCGGCCGCTTGAGGAGAGCAACTGATGGCCGCGCCAAAGACCGTGCTGGTGATCGACGATGCCAGCCTCGTGCGTCTGTATTACCGCTCGACGCTCGAGGCAGCCGGCTTCCGCGTGGAGGAGGCCCTGAATGGGCTAGAAGCGCTGGAGAAACTGCCGCTGCTGAAGGCTGATCTGCTGATCGTGGACGTCAACATGCCGCAGATGGATGGCTTCTCTTTCCTCAAGACGTTGCGACGGTCAGAGCGATCCATCGCTGCCCTGCCGGCGCTGGTGACCAGCACTGAATCGCAGGCGGCGGATTTTGCGGCGGGGCGCGCCGCCGGAGCGAATTATTACCTGGTAAAGCCGGTCGCCCCGGAGACGCTGGTGTGCTTCGCCTCGATGCTGTGCGGCTTGCCACCATGAACGATTTCCTGCAGCAATTCCTGGTCGAATCGCGGGAGCTGGCCGAACAGGCCACCGAGGGCCTGCTGGCCCTGGAGCACTCGCCACAGGATGCCGACCAGCTCGATGCCGTGTTCCGCGCCATGCATACATTGAAAGGCGGCGCTGGAATCGTGGATTTCTTCGCGATGGATCGCGCCGTGCACGCCGCGGAGGACCTGCTCAGCTGCGCGCGCGCCGGCACGCGGGCGCTGACGCCGGCCGCGATCGGGGACTGCCTCGCCTGCGTCGATCAGGTGCTGCAGTGGCTCGACATCCTCGAACAGACCGGTGAATTGCCGAATGGCAGCGACGCCGACGCGGACCGCATCATCGCCCGATTCGCAGCCGCCGCATCACCTGTCTATACAGAGCCATCCGCCGAGTCGGCGGGCGGGCAAGGATGGATCCCTGAACTGCTGGCGCGCCATCCCGGCGAGCGCTCGCGGGCGGTGACCGCCGTCCGCCACTCGCCGGACCCGGGCTGTTTCTTCCAGGGCGAGGATCCGGTCGCGAAGCTGGCAGCACTGCCTGGCCTTCTGGCGTTCGAGGTCACGAGCGCAACTCCCTGGCCAAAACTGCAGGACCTGGACCCATTCCGCTGCAACCTCCTGCTCTCGGCGCTGACCCGCGACAGTCTCACGGAGACGAACAATCATCTGCGCGGTTGCTCGGGCAGCTGCGAACTCATCGCGCTCACCGGGAGTGGCGACACGGAGGGGGGCCTTCCAGCACGCGCGCGCGAGTTGCTGGCGGCGCAGCTGGCGCTGGTGCGCGAGCACACGTCCGCAGGCTCCCATGGCTACCTGGCCTCCGCCGCCATGACTGGCTCCAATGTGCTGCGCTCCTGCGGCCGCGATGCCGAGGCCGATCAGCTGGCCCGCCTGGCCACTGCCGATTCCATGGAAGACACTCTCCCTGCATTGCAGGCTGTGCTGACAGGACTGCTGAAGGATGACGCCGTCGAAGCGCACGTGGCGCCTGTTCCCGCGGAGCCGGCCCATGCCGCGGCCAGGCCCGAAACCACCTCCCGCACGCTGCGCATCGACGCCGAAAGGATCGATTCGCTGGTGCGGCTGACAGGAGAGCTCACCGTTGCCAGGAACGCCCTGGCCCATCTGGTGAAGCTGGCGTTCACCGAAGCCAACCCGATCGCGCCGGCCCTGAAGGCAAGACACGCGGCGTTCGAGAACCTGATTGGCGAAATGCAGCGCTCCGTGCTGGCATTGCGGGTGCTGCCGTTGCGCGTGGTGTTCCAGCGCCTGCCGCGGCTGCTGCGCGAGATCTCCGACAGCCTGGGCAAGCCGGTCGCGCTGAAAATCGTCGGGGAAGACACCGAGGCCGACAAGGCCATCGTTGAAATGCTCTTCGAACCGCTGCTGCATGTGGTGCGCAATGCCATCGATCATGGCGTGGAGAGCGCCGCCCTGCGCGCCCAGCGCGGCAAGCCGCGCGCGGCGACGATCGAATTGCAGGCCGCTCGCCAGGGCGATCAGGTGCTGGTGGAGGTGAGCGACGATGGCGCCGGCATGGACGTGCAACGGATCCGTGCCGTGGCCGCAGAGCGCGGCGTGGCCAAAGCGGAAATCCTGGACACACTGAGCGAGGCCGACCTGATCGACCTGGTTTTTGCACCGGGATTTTCCACCGCCACCGAAGTGACAGCGCTCTCTGGCCGCGGAGTGGGAATGGACGCCGTACGCACCTCGGTGGAGCGGGTCGGCGGCCGGGTTTCCATCCACTCCAGGGCCGGTCGGGGTACCACCGTGCGTTTCATGCTGCCCTTCAGCGTGATGATGACCACGGTGATGAGCGTCGAGGCGGGCGGACAGATGTTCGGCGTGCCACTCGACACCATCGTGGAAACCATCCGTGTGCCGCGCCGCACGCTGGCGGCGGTGGGCAATGCGCGGGCCGTGGTGGTACGCGAACAGACCATCCCGGTGTTCGATCTTGCGCAGATGCTCGGCGAATCTGCCAAAGCGCGGGACGCGGACGACGCCACCATCGTCATTGCAGCCTTCGCCGGCCAGCGCTGCGGGCTGGACGTGGATGCGCTGGGCGAGCGCCTCGACGTCATTCTCAAGCCCCTGGACGGACTGCTGGCTGGCACGCCCGGCATCACTGGCACCACGCTGCTGGGTGATGGCCGCGTGCTGCTCGTGCTCGACATCGCGGAGCTGCTGCAATGAGCATCTCGCTGTCCCCGGGTGGCACGATACTGCTGGAGGGCCCAAGCCCCAGCGAGGATGCCGAACTGCTGCTGCAGTTGCTGCTGTCCAACCCGAAGGCCGTGGTCGACTGGCGCCGCTGTTCCGCAGCGCATTCGGCCGTGATCCAGGTGCTGATGGCGGCAAAGCCAGCCATGCTGGGGCCGCCTGCCGGCCGCGCCCTCGCAAGCTGGACAGCGCCGGCCATTGCCAGCGACAGCCCACAGCAGGCAGCTGGTAAATGACCGCCTCTTGCCCTGTTAACATCCGGATGAATCCGCTGCGCGCTTCCGACGCAACGGACAGGAGAATCGTGTGACGCGGAAAGTGCTCATTGTCGACGACAGCAAACTTGCACGCATGGCGGCCATCAAGGCGCTGATCTCCCTGCATCCGGACTGGACCAGGCTCGAAGCAGCCGATGCCGCCACGGCACTGGAACTCGTGCAGCGGGAAACCCCGGACGTTGCCCTGGTCGACTTCAACATGCCGGGCATGGACGGTCTCACCCTCGCCGCCGAGGTGCGCCAGCTGGATCCGAAGGTCCGCGTGGCGGTGATCTCTGCAAATCACCAGGTGGAAGTCGTCAGGCGCGCACACGCGGCGGGCGCCGCATTCCTGCCCAAACCCCTCACCGCGGAGGCGTTGCGCGAATTCCTGGGCAGCACGCCGGGCTCGCCGCAGGGAGTCCCGTGATGACGGACCAGACCATGGTGTCGCTGAGTCCGCTGGAACTGGATGCGCTGACCGAACTGGTGAATCTCGGCGTTGGCAATGCCGCGGTGGGCCTGCGGGAAATGGTGAAGGAAGAGGTGCTGCTGTCGGTGCCCAAAGTGGCCATCCTGACCCGCCAGCAGGCAATAGAGAATCTCGGCGAGGGCGCAGTCAAGCGCCTCGTCGCGGTGCACCAGAATTTCGATGGCGACATCCGCGGCCGCGCCCTGCTTATGTTCCCCGAAGCGCAGAGCATGGAGCTGGTGCGCGCAGTGGTGGGCGGTGACCTTTCCCTCGATGACCTCATCGAGCTTGAACAGGAAGCCCTGGCAGAAACTGGCAACATCCTGCTGAACGGCTGCCTCAGCACGCTGGCCAACAGCTTCGGGCGCACCCTGCGCGTCTCCCTGCCGGAAGTCGTGCACGGCGATGGATCCGAATTCTTCAATCTCACGTCCTGGCCCCGCGCCGATGACGGTGTGCTGTTCATCTACATCAATTTCGCCCTTCGCCGCGGCGACATCCAGGGCTATCTTGCGATGCTGCTGGACCTGCCTTCACTGGTCACCCTGAAGGAGCTGCTGGCGAGCTATATCGTCTCCATCGGGGGGGCCACGACCACCTCCGCGACCAATGCAAGCTAGCGACGCACTCGGCGCCACGGCTGTTCTGGATGCCATCGATGGCGGGGTCATCGTCATCGATGACGCCGAACGGGTGGCGGGCTGGAACAGATGGATGGAAGTTGCTTCCGGCTTTGCGGAGGCGCAGGTCCTCGGCAGGACACTGGCGGAGATTTTTGCCGGCGTCGATCTCAAGCGCCTGCCGGCAGCCATCAGGGCGGCGCTGGGCTCGGGCGGCTCCGCCATCATCACGCATGCGCTCAACCCGGCGCTGCTGCCGCTGCAGACGCGATCGCAGCGCCCGCTGTTCCACGACATCACCGTATCACCGGCGGGCTCTGCGCAGGCATCGCGCTGCCTGGTATTCATCTCCGATGTGACCATGGCCACCAAGCGCGAGCGGTTCCTGCGACTTCGCCAGAACGCGCGCTACGATGCCGTGGTCGCACGCGCCGCCGATGTCATCCTGACGGTGGACGACGCAGGCGTGGTCCAGTTCATCAATGCAGCCGGCGTTTCGCAGTTCGGTTACCCCGAGACCGAGCTGCTGGGGCGCGCCGCAGTGGAGATGTTCCAGACCCGGGACGCCTGGATCGCAAACTGGCGCAGCGCCCTTGAAGGCTCCCCGTTCAGCCAGCCGGTGGAACTGATCGCGCAACGCAAGGACGGCTCGGCTTCCTACCTCGAGGCCTCGGCATCGCGGTGGTCGAGCGGCACGCGCACATTTGTCACGGTGATCCTGCGCGACATCAACCAGCGCCGCGCCACCGATGCCGCGCTGCGCGAACTCAACCAGACGCTGGAAGAGCGTGTCCAGCAGCGCACCGCGCAGCTCATGAAGGCAGAGGAGACCCTGCGCCAGAGCCAGAAGATGGAAGCCATCGGCAACCTGACCGGCGGCATCGCCCATGATTTCAACAATCTTCTGCACATCATCGGCGCCAACCTGCATCTGCTGAAGCGGGACGTGGCAGGCAACGAGCCGGCCCAGCTGCGCGTGCAGAGAGCGCTGGATGGCGTCGCCCGGAGCGCCAAGCTGTCCTCGCAGCTGCTGGCCTTCGCCAGGCAGCAGCCGCTCGACCCCAGGGTGATACATGTCGAAGGGTTCATCCGCGACATGGACGACATGCTGCGCAAGGCAGTCGGTGACGGCATCACCATCGACATGGTGCTCGACGCGGGACTGTGGAACACGCTGGTCGACCCGGGCAATGTGGAGAATGCATTGCTCAACCTCGCCATCAATGCGCGTGACGCCATGGAGGGGCGGGGCCGCCTTAAGATCGAGGCAAGCAACGTCAACCTCGACGCCGACTATGCCCGCGCCAATCCTGAGGTCATGCCAGGCCAGTACGTGCTGCTTGCCGTCACCGACACCGGCACCGGCATGACGGCCGAAGTGCTGCAGCAGGCATTCGATCCGTTCTTCACCACCAAGCCGGACGGCCGCGGCACCGGGCTCGGGCTGTCGATGGTGTATGGCTTTGTCAAGCAATCGGGCGGGCATATCAAGATCGACAGCATCGTCGGCCAGGGCACTTGCATCAGGATCTACCTGCCGCGCTCGCTGCAGGCGGAAGATCACCTGGTGGAGGTCGACGCGACGCCGGTGGCAGGCGGCAGCGAGATGGTGCTGGTCGCCGAAGACGATGATTCGGTCCGCGACGCCGTGGTTGCCATGTTCAATGACCTGGGCTACCGCGTCCTCAAGGCCAGGGACGCGCAGAGCGCGCTCACCATCATCGAGAGCGGCATGCCCATAGACCTGCTGTTCACGGATGTGGTCATGCCTGGCCCGCTGCAGAGCACCGAACTGGCCCGCAAGGCGCGCGAGCGCATGCCACACCTTGCAGTGCTGTTCACCTCAGGCTATTCGCAGAACGCCCTCGCGCCGGGCGGGCGCCTGGCCGCGGAGGTGGAACTGCTCAGCAAGCCCTACTCGCGCGAGGCGCTGGCCCGGAAGGTACGACATGTGCTGACGAGCGCGGCGGAAAGGCGAAGCCGCGCGTAAGACAAAGTGGTGCGGAGATAGGCGCCGCACTCCGCGTTCCTGCCTTTCGCAGCCCCTGAATCCCGGCCCTGCCAGTTTGCGAACCCGCAAATTCCCCGCTCTATCTCCACCATGCGACAATTGGCTGCCGGGGGCCGGCATGGTCGCGCGCTTCCGTGGCCCAAAAAACTTTCACTGAAAATTGCAAGGAGTTAGCAATGGCATCTGCAGAAAAGAAAGATCGCAAGCCAAATATCATCCTCATCCTCTCGGACGACTTCGGTTACGGAGACGCTGGCTGCTATGGCGGCGGCGAGAACCGCGGCATGCCCACGCCCAACCTCGATCGCCTTGCCGCGGAAGGCATGCAGTTCATGTCGTTCTATGCGCAGCCCAGTTGCACACCTGGCCGCGCGGCCGTGCTCACGGGCCGCATTCCGAACCGCAGCGGGATGACAACCGTGGCTTTCCAGGGCCAGGGCGGCGGCCTGCCTGCAGCGGAATGGACGCTGGCCTCGGTGCTGAAGACCGGCGGCTACAAGACCTTCTTCACCGGCAAGTGGCACCTGGGCGAATCCGACTACGCGCTGCCGAATGCGCATGGCTATGACGAGATGAAATACGCCGGCCTGTACCACCTGAACGCCTACACCTATGCAGACCCGACCTGGTTCCCGGACATGGACGAGAAGCTGCGCGACATGTTCACGAAGGTGACTCGCGGCGCGCTTTCCGGCAAGGCCGGCGAGAAGCCGAAGGAAGAATTCAAGGTCAATGGCCAGTACGTGGACACGCCGGAAAAGGGCGTGGTGGGCATTCCCTACTACGACGGCTATGTCGAGAAGGCGGCGCTGGATTACCTGGACAAGAACGGCAAGGGCTCCGATCCCTTCTTCATGAGCGTGATGTTCATGAAGGTGCACCAGCCCAACATGCCGCACCCGGACTACCAGGGCAAGTCACTGTCGAAGAGCAAGTACTCCGACTCGGTGTGCGAGAACGATGCGCGCATTGGTCACCTCATCGACAAGGTGCGCAAGCTGGGTATCGAGGACAATACCTACATCTTCTGGACCACGGACAATGGCGCCTGGCAGGACGTGTATCCGGATGCCGGGTACACGCCGTTCCGCGGCACCAAGGGCACCGTGCGCGAGGGTGGCAACCGCGTGCCGGCCATCGCCTGGGGTCCGGGTATCAAGGCGGGCACGAAGAATTCCGATACGGTCGGCGGCCTCGACTACATGGCCACCTTCGCCTCGCTCGCCGGCGTCAAGCTGCCGGAGAATGACCGCGAAGGCAAACCCATCATCTTCGACAGCCACGACATGAGCCCGCTGCTGTTCGGCAAGGGCAAGTGGACACGCACGAACTGGTTCTACTTCACCGAGGACGAGCTTACTCCGGGCGCCGCCCGCGTCGGTCACTACAAGGCGGTGTTCAACCTGCGCGGCGACAATGGCATGCCCACCGGCGGCCTGGCTGTGGACACGAACCTTGGCTGGAAGGGCGCCAGTGCCTATGTGGCCACCGTGCCGCAGGTGTTCGACCTGTGGCAGGACCCGCAGGAGCGCTATGACATCTTCATGAACAACTACACCGAGCACACCTGGGTGCTGGTGACGATCAACGAAGAGATCAAGCAATTGATGAAGACCTACGTGAAGTACCCGCCGCGCAAGATCCAGAGCGAGGGCTACTCAGGCCCGATCACGATCACGCAATACGAGCGCTTCAAGCACATACAGCAGCAACTGGGCGAACAGGGGTTCCAGATCGGATTGCCGACGGGCAATTAAGCGGCGGGCATGGACGTACCCGGAGGGCCGGCAGGAATGTCGGCCCTCTTTTGATATGCCGCGTGTGATATGCCGCGTGCACATCCGTTGTCACAGGGCTTCGGAGCGCTGACGCGGCCTGACCAGCAGCCCGAACTGCAGATACTGCGTGTCCCAGGCATGACCCAAGGTCGCGCCAATCAGGGCCGCGCAGGCCAGCGCCTTCTTCCGACTGGCCCCGGCGCGGAACAGCGAACACAAACCCGCGAAGGCTTCGATTTCATACCCACACTCGTCCATGCAACGGGTGAGGCTCTTGCGAGTGAAGAACCGCAGGTGAGTGTGGTCCAGTACGCCGTCGGGCGCGTAGCGCCAGTCCCTCCGCACCACCAGATCAAACAGGGTCGGCAAGTGGCGGATATTGGGCACAGAGATGAGGATGCGACCACCGGGCGCGAGCTTGGCTTTCACAGCGCGCAGGAAGGCCTCGTGGTCTGGCATGTGCTCGATGACATCGTTGGCCACGATGAGATCGAAGTGGCCGGCGGGAAGCTGTGCCTCGACGTCTGAATAGATGCCGGTCAGCGCGTTGATGCCTTTCGCTCGGGCAGCAGCGGCGGCATCTGGAAACGGTTCAACTCCCCATCGCTCTGTAGCATTCAGGGCCGCACTGAAATTTCCACCGGCACAGCCAATCTCCAGCGTCCTGCCCAGCGAACCGGCCGGCAGAAAGGCCTGCATCTCTGGGCGCTCATTGGCGAAGTAGGAATCCATTCCTGTAGTCTATCGCAGTGAATGTCATCATCGTCCTGCTGTACGCCCCGGAGCGCGCAGCGGCGACCTGTAGAATCGCAAAGGACTTGCACCGCGCGCTCGGCGGAAAGATCGTTGTCGTCATCAACGGCAGGCGCGTCAATCATGTCCCGCTCAATGCCGAGGTAATCGAACACGACAACAGCGGGATGGAGTTTGGCGGCTATCAGGCCGGACTTGATACCGTCGGCGATGTGGACAGGGCTGTGATCGTGAATGACACCATCTGTCACCATGACACCCCGACGTCCACACTCCTGCGCAGCTTCGTGCGCCAGACTACGAGAGACCTTCACAAGTTCGCGCTCGGCCGGGTCTACACCAATACACGCACGATGCGCCTGCAAGGCCTGGAAAGCTCAAGGTGGATCAGGACGCATCTATTCGCGCTGGACGGCGCAGCGCTGCGCGCATTGGGCAATCGCATCTATTGTCCGGAGCTGGATAGCCTCATCACGGCGTCGCCGCATCCGGACTTGTTCTTCGGTGGGGTCACTGGAGAGATGCGAGATCTGCTCAGCAGATTCCTGTTCACTCCTGGACCGTACAGCTGGTACGCCGCGACACCGCTTCGTGCGGACAATTGCGCGGCAATGGCCAGAAAGGCCGGCGCTATCCTGCAGGAGAAATACCTGACCATGCGGCTGGAGGCTGCCGACGCCGGCCTGTGGGACATCTCCATGTCCCGCAAGGATCGGGTGATCCACCGCGCGCAGAGCTACCTGTGGCAGGCGCTGCACCGCTAGGCCATCAAGTCCTCAGCGCATGAAACGACTGGTGCCGGAGATAGGAATCGAACCTACGACCCCATCATTACGAATGACGTGCTCTACCAACTGAGCTACTCCGGCGCCGGGCGCGGATTCTAGGGGAATTGACCCTGCCGGGGCCAGCGATTTCGCCCCGCAAAATCAGGCACTCAGCGCGGAAAGCCGGGCGGCGGCGCCAGTGGCATCCGGGCACCCTGAGGCCATGGATCAACCCCCACGCCTGCGCTCTGCAGGCCTCTCCCTGGTGGAACTGCTGGTCGCGTTGGGCATCGTGGCCTTGCTGTTGACACTCGCCGTGCCCTCCCTGTCGCGGCTGCGGGCGGAATGGTCAGTCCGGGGAGCCTCAGCACAGATCCTGGCGGGTCTGCAGCTGGCGCGGCGCATGGCGCTGATGACAGGGCAAAGTGTCACCCTGTGCCCGACAATCGACGGTATGCGCTGCGGCTTCCCGTCAGGGCAGTGGATGCTGTTTGCGAATACCGGCGGTGGGTCGGATGCCCGCCGGGAAGCCGGCGAACCGGTGCTGCGGCAATGGCAGCTGGACTCTGCCATCAGGGTGTCCGGCACGCGCGGCTATGCGGCCTTCCAGCCGCAGACCAGCGCCGCGGCCACCCTGACCTTCCTGTTCTGCCACAGTGTCCAGCCGCAGGCGCGCTGGACGCTGGTGGTCAGTCAGACCGGCCGGCCCCGGATCAGCCCCGACCGTCCCAGCACTTCTGGGCGTCCGTCCCTGTGTTCGTGACGCCCTTGGCGCCCGCCTGATCCAGCGTGAAGGCGACGCACTTGGTGTCGCGCAGCTGGCCATTGATCGGCGTCGCGGTCAGCGTGTAGGTGTTGGCGTCCAGCACCCCATCAATCGTGTAGGTCTTTTCCGGGTTGGTGTAGGGCAAGTCAACGCATTTGGCAGCGCTGCCACGCTCCTTAACCGTGTAGTCATTGCCGCGGGTGTAGCAGCGCTCCAGTCTTGACGAGAAATCCAGCAGCAGGCGCTTGGCATCCGTGCGATTCACGCGAATCACATACTGCGTGTATGCCGGTATCGCGATGGCCGAGAGAATGCCGATCACCGCGACCACCGTCAGCAGTTCGACCAGGGTCACGCCGCGCATGCGCGGCTTGCTGCGTGCAGTTCTCATCGCAATTGCCTCCAGGATTGCCGGCCACGGCCGGCCGGCCCGGCGTTCGAACGGGCGATGTCTATGGTGTTTTCGTCGGTGTCACTGCCCGAACTTGTCGTCACGGCATAGTCGCTCTGGTTGCCCTGCAGGAAGGCGGGGGCAGTGAGGATGGCGTCCGAACCTCGTCCGGTCGCCGGAACTTCGGTCGAGCCGGCGTAGTCGTCCGAATCGTATTCCGTATCCCGGTTCAGGTCGAACGGCGAATACGGCAGCCGTGAACCGCTGAGCGCGTCCATGTCCATGAGCCAGCTGCGACCACCATAGCCGCACAGGTCCGAGTTCGGAATCAGCGTGGTGAATACCACGCGGCCGTTGCGCAGCACAGGGTTGGTCACCTGCATCTCACCCTGCGGCCCTTTGGGCGGCAGCAGGTCGATGTACCAGCCGCGATTCCCGCTGGTAAGCGCATTCGCACTGGTAATGCGCACGGGCGTGGAGTGAGAAACAGTCGTCGGGGGGCCGTCCGGATTGGTGATCACTTCATCCCATGACTTGGTTGTGTCCTCGATGATGGTCTGCTGCAGCAGGTCGGTGCGGGGAACGATGTCGCCGGTGGTACCGGTGGCCTTGTCGAAGATGCCGTAGAAAGACTGTACCTGCAGGCTGGCAACGTCGCGGTCCGAGGATTCCATGAACTTGCCGGTACCGAACAGGATCACCCAACCCTGTCCATTCGGGCCCCGGCCCACCTGCGGGCGTTCGGTGATCGGCTGCCGCTTGCCATCCCTCTCGGCCACGAACAGCGGCGCTCCATCGTTGGACACCTTCCAGTCACCGGATGAAGTGGCCGACAGGTCGAACTTCCACATATTTCCGAACAGGTCCCCGGCATATACGGTGTCGGACATGCCATCGCCATCCTTGTCGATCACCGCGGGAGTGGCCAGGCCGTTGGGCCGTTTGAGGCTTGTCAGGGGATCCTGCGCCATGCCCACGCCTGTATTGAGCTTCGATATGACCGCCCCTGTCTCGATGTCCACCACGAACAGCACTGCGTTGCCGGTGCTGCTGGCATGGCCATCAGCCAGGGTGTTGTTGTAACCATTGCCGAAAATCGCCGCCCACTTGCCGTTCTGCAGTTTCACCACCGCCGGCCGGCTGTAGGTATAGCCCAGGTCCGGGTCATGCTGGTCGGTGAATTCCCACATCACCGCCTTCTTGGCATTGGCCTCCGTGATCTCCGGATTCGTCACATCCAGGGCAAACACGCTTTGTCCGCCCTTGTTCAGCCCCGACACCAGCACGGTGTGCCACTTGGTGGCGAAGAAGGCATCGACCACCGAGGGTGTGCCATCGACATAGAACAGGTGTCCGTACGTCGGGTCCGTCAGCTTGACGAGATTCCGGAATACACCATATGGCACATAGGCAAAGAGCTCCTCGCCGTTCCCGGCATCGAAGGCATGCATCATGCCGTCGTTCGCTCCTGCATAGACCACTTTCCTGCGCCCTGCATTAGCCGCGACGAAGGCGGAATACGGCGCCGAGGGCTCGAGATTGTCCGGGTAGCGCCACGGCGGCGCCCCGACGAATACCGGCGCGGAATTGACGATGTCGCCCAACGGCGAAGTACGGCGACGGAACGCGCCCAGTGGCGCCTCCTTGCTGCGGTCGCCGCGCAGGAAATCCAGGCGCGCCTTGGCCGCGGCGTCGTTGTCATCGGTCCGATCGGATACCAACCTCAGCCACGCCTTCTGGGCAGCGTCGAGGTCGTCCCAACGGAACGGTATCGCCCTGCCGCCGGGATCGCTGCCCGGAATGAGCCCTTTGGGCGCGGTATTATCCTGCGGCGACTGGATGGTCAGTATCTTGCGCGAGCTCGGCGCCGGCATCTGGGTGGCGGCATCCCATACGAAGGCGCCCAACGCTCCCTCCGCGGTGCCCTCTACCTTGCCGGTGCCGACCGGATAGGCCAGCAGGTGACCCGCCCAGTTGCGCGAGTCGAAGGTAGCCTGGTAGATGCGTGTGTCATCGCTGATTGAGCCACTGCTGACGCTGGCAGATGATGCGGAGCCGGAGCGGTCGAGGATGTCGTTGAAGGCCTGCGACAGCTGATCCTTCAGTCGCAGTGCATTGGTCACCAGGAAGTAGTTGTCCGGATCGGGGTCTGTATCGCCGGCAAGCGCCTTCGACGCCCACTCGGCACGCAGGTCCGTATCCGGCATGCCATTGTCGTTGGTGTCCGTGAATCCGCCCCACTTGGCTGCGTACCACAGCGGATCCTTCAAATATCCCGCAGCTGTGCCGCCTGGGCTGAAGGTACGAGTCGCATTCAGCTGCAGCATTGCTCCGGTATTCCAGTTCGGATCCTTGGGTGACGCACCGGGGCGCGTATCCAGGAAGTAGTGCTTGTCATCGGCTTCGGCAGTGTCCTTGTCGCGAACCTCCAGGTAGGTGCCATCGGCAGTAGTGCCGGAGATCACGTACCCCATGTGCTGGACGATGCCGCCTTGCGCGTACTCGGAGTTAACGTTCACCGTAACCTTGTTGGTCACAGTGTCGACGGTGTACTCATAGGTCGCAATGGCGTCCATGTCGTGGTCTGCGCCCTGCTCCACGTCCTCGAAGTTCACGCGGAACTTGCCGTAGGTAGGAGTTATGGTGTCTACATAGAAGTCGACGATCTGGTTCGTCGGCTGGTAGGAACCATCAGCAGAGTTGATACCGGAAGTCCCCCACTTGACCGATTTCGCGAACGGCACCAAGGTGATGTCCTTCCCTCCCACCCTGATCTTGATGTTGGGCAGCGGCGAGGCAAGGGCGACAGAAAAAGTCTGCACCTTCTGCGATCCCTTGGCGGCACTTATGTCGTTCTGGTGACCGAAATAGGCCACGCTGGCAGCGTTATAACTGCCCTCCTTGGCAGGCGCCTCAGGCGCCAGGCCACGAATGTTGCCAAAGCTCGATACCTGCTTCACGGTCGGCGCACCATCCTTGATGGTGCCTGACTGTCCGATGAAGTAGCCGCCCTCACCGCCGATCTCCTTGTCCCAGATCTTCTGGCCGTCTGAAGCGGCGTTCATGGTGATGGTGTTGAAGGACTCCGATTCGCTGCCAAAGGCGGAACCCGATACGCCATCGGAATCGTACGACGGGCTGATGTCGCTGATGACAGTTTCGAAAGGCTTCGAGCAGGCGGGAAAGCCTCCCGTAGTCGTGCGATAAGGGTCGGTACCGCTGGTCCAGGCAGCCTTGGTCAGCCCGATGGTGTTCTCCTCCGCGTTGGAAGTGAAATCAAAGCTGGCCGTCGGCCCGGCCTTGCCGGCGAAGTAACGCAGCGCCTCGTACATCATTTCTGCCGTGGGATTGCCCCACATCGAGCACTTGCCATCCTTGTCAGCGCTGTCGACTATCCAGCCAATAGGGTTTCCAGCACCGTTACATGTGTACTTGGAACCGTCGAAGGACGTGATCCGCAGCCGGTCGATCGTGCTGATGATGCCTCGCGGGCTCTTGTTGTAGATGAACTTCCCAGTGGGCAGGTCGATCTCGTCACGGATCGAGTCCACAGCCTTGCGCAGCACACCACCATCATGCGGCTTGCCATAGGAACCACTGATCAGGCCGAATAACATGGAATTGCTTTCGCCGTAGTCCTGCAGCAATCCGGTGGGCTTTGCTTTATCGGAACCGTAGATCTTGCAGTTCGTATTCGTGGTGTCATAGCTGCCGGAACTGCAGACTTTCACGCGGACGACATAGTCCGTCAGCGTGCCCTTGCCGGCTGAAGAGGTACTGCAGCCGGACAGATCGCTGTTGACTCCAACGTCCGTGATGACCTGACTGCCTGTGCAGCCGCTGCTTGTACCAAATCTGGAGTTGTCTATTGTACTGCCGGAGACCGGCGACTCCTTGCTGACCCATTCCCAGATCCGGTTACCCATCCGGTTCTCCAGCACGCGGAACTTGGGCGGACCCACGCCGGCAACTGCCGGATTATCAAGCGCGGTGACATTTAGATCGGCCGACAATGTGGTGTTCGCGAACAGATGGCGGTGGTCTTTATCCGTGGGCTGCGACAACGGCGTGTACTTGCTGATGTCGTAGCCATCCGTCTGCGTGCTGGTGTATTCCTTGCCCCAACTGTGCGCATCCTGCGGAATGTAGGAGCGCTGCAGCACCGTTTCACCATCGGTGTCGATATAGCGCAACCCACCGTAGAGAACCTTCCGAAGCGCGTCGACGCGGCTCATCGTCATATAGTTGAGCCAGTCCCCGCTCCACTGGCCAGAACAGGTCTTGTCGGCACCGGTCGGACCTGCCGGAACGAACATGTTGCTGCTGTACGCGTAGCACTGCTTCGACTCGAAGTACCCGTAGTAATCGATCTTCAACGGCTTGTAACGAGTATCGATCTCACCGTCGCCATCCAGGTCCGAGGCATCGTTGTAGGCCTCGTAGTACAGGCGGTGATCGCGGCTGAGCACCAGCATGTTCAGCGGCGGCGGCGTGTCGTTGAGGAACAGCGGCACGTCGCGGATGTTCAATTCCGCGGACCTGGCGCAGGTGATGGTCATCGCGGCAAGCAATGCCGCGAAGCTGCTGTTCAGCAGGATGTTGCGTGCAGATCTGACGGTAAACATGCTCAGCTCCGTTGATGCCGCAGGCTAGAAGCGCCGCGGGAAGGTGGATTGCAGAACGGTATTGGTCTGGCCAGTCGCGCCACTGGAAAAACCTGTGATCTGGTAGAAATCCCGGCCGGTGGGCGGATCCTGGCCCTGCGCGTATCCATCCGGCACATAGCCCAGTTCGGCGATGACGTAGCGCGGATCGCGGGACAGTTCCTTGATCTCCTGGGTGTCCGCCACGCCGTACTCCTGGCCCAGCGCCTTCCAGTCGAACTTCGAGATGTCATAGATGGCGACCGGCAGGGAGTTGCGCGCGCAGAACACGCAGCCAACTGCAGCAGTGGCCAGCGGGCGACTCGTCAGCACGCCCGGGCTGAGGCGATCCTCTCCCGCGCGCAGTGCTGCCTCGGCGCCCTGCAGCGAGAGATTCAGATCGCGGGTGTTGCCGGCCATGCGCTCCTGCATATTCGTCATGCGCATCATGGTGACACCCAGCACCGTGAGCACGATCAGCAGCAGCATGCTGGTGACGAGGATGGCGCCGCGCTGGCTGGCCGGAATGCGTCCTGTCGGAGGGAATTTTCTGTTCATGGCAATTCTCAAAGCGTCCGGTTGCGCAGCACGACGGTGGTGGTAAACACAGCGCGCTGCCGCCGGTCATTGAAGGGCCCTACTTTGGTTCCCAGCAGGTCGTATTCGCGGTTGTCGAAAACGGCTCCTGTTTCCTGCGGCGAACGCACCAGTACGGCCAGCTCGATGCTGATCACGCGGCTCCAGTTGTTGGCGTCATTGACTTTCTTGGCATCCTGGTATTCATCGGCCTGCAGGTTGTTGTCGGTGTCGATGCCGTAGCGCACCTGCATGTTTTCCACGCCGTCCACCAACTCCAGCGGGTCGGCCTTGCCCACGCGCTGCCACAGCGAAGGACCGCTGCCGCTTTCGCTGGGGGCGACGAAATAGGCAACCGTCTGGACTGGCATCACCTGCGCCCCGAGCACGAAGCCGCGGGTCAGGTTGTCTGTAGTATTGCCTTCACTGCCACCGGAGGCAGCATGGCTGATCTCACCGGTGCCCGCGTTGTACCCGGTGGCCATGAACACCGACGAGCCTTCGCAATCGCCGATGATCATCGGGGTGTTCGCCGGAATGGTTGCGCCGGCGTCCGCGTCGACCAGAATCGGCGCCGCGGTATTGGTCACCGGGGTATTCAGCCGGAATACTCCTTGGTCCTGTCGCGAGGTGCGCATCACCAGGGCATCGCTGCCTGATGTGGCGTTGGGCAGCAGCAACGCATCCAGCGCCGGCGACCATGTTCCGCCTGTTGCCTCGAAGCCGAACACCGGCTGGCCGAAGTTCCACAGCAGTGAATTGGAATTAATGAGCCCGTTGGAGAACTCATCGCCATTCAGCGGTCGCGAGCAGCCCATGAAGCCCGCCGGCCGGGCGTCACGCAGCACCATCTCCAATACCGTGCGTCCCGCTTCCTGCAGCCGCGCCACCCGGTCGTTCTCGTTGTAGGTGGTCTTGGAGCTGTAGAGGATTGATAGCGCCCCTGCCATCAGCAGCAGGCTCAAGGTCATCGCAACCATCAGCTCCACGAGGCTGAAGCCGCGCTGGCGCGTCGCAGTGAAATTTGCAACGGCGCTCATATGCGGCTCCGCATGGTGAACACCAGTGCGGGATCAACTCCGTGCGAGTCGTCCCATTGCACGGTGATGACGACCACCGTCTTGTCGGTACCTTCAAGCGTGACGGTGCCATCGCCGCCCGGCAGCGTGCTGGAAAGGTGTGCCTTCCAGGTCTCCAGATCCTTCCCAGCAGTAGTTTCGCCTGCGGCGACGGCTCCGAGTGCGGTTGTATAGTCAGCGCGCTTGTCACGGTTGGCGCGTATGCGATCGATGATGTCGTAGGCAAGGTACGTACCCTGCGAGCGCCAGGATGCGCTGAGGTTGGCGCGCAGGCCGGCGAGCTGCATCCCGGCTATGCCCAGCAGCCCGATCGACAGCGCCAGCAGGGCCACCAGCGCTTCGACCAGAGTGAAGCCCCGGGCGCGTTTGCGGGCGCAGCAGCCTGCTGCACGTAATGGCCTGGAGCCATCGAGAGTCTGGATCATGGGCAAGCCACCTTGCGAGTCTGGATCATGCCGGTAATCAGGACCTCCGTCTGGCCGGCCTTGTCGCCGACACAGACGGGGGAAACAATTTCGAAGCGGATACGAGCGGCGCCCACAGGCAGATCTCCCATACCCATGGTGTTGTAGGCCATTCGATCGACCGCAGCACCCACGGCGTTGGCAGCGCCCACGATGTTCGCCTTGACCGTGAAGCCATTTCCTACCGAGGACCAGGCCTGCAGCAGGTCTTCGCCAGCATCGAGCGCACCGTTGCGATTGCGGTCTGAAAACACTATCCAGCCATCGGCCCAGCTGGCACTTCCCGAACAGCTCGCCTGGTCAGATGAAGCGCAGATCACGGTATTGCCAGACCGGCGCAGCGCCTCGCTGCGGGCCACATTCAGCGCGGTCACCAGATCGTTGGTGGCAGCGATGGTGCGGTTCTCGGCCGTGAACCTGCGAAAGCTGGGGATGGCGATGGCCGCGAGGATGCCGACGATCATGATGGCAACCATCAGCTCCATCAGCGTCATGCCTTGGGAACGGAATTTCATGGCTGGTATCTTCGGTGGCCCCCGCTGGACAGCCAAACCGCCCCGACGGATGGTGCAAATCGGGCGATGAACGGCAGGAATGCGGGTGGCTGGCACGTGCGGACGCGACATAAATTGGCCCCGATGCACTCGCCGGCTTACATGACATTCCCCGCCCTGCCCCGGGCAGGCACTGCTGGGCGCCAGGCAGGCTACGTGTTGTTCGATGTACTGGTGTCGCTTCTGCTGCTGGCAACCACACTGCTGGGAGCTGGGGCAGCGCTGATACAGTCCCTGGCCGCCAGCCACGCAGCCGCCTTGCAGACCACTGCCGTCGATCTGGCCGCTGATTTGACAGAATCCCTGCAGGCCGACAACAGCAACCAAGAGTTGCGGTTCGTGCAGTGGCGGGAACATGTCGCGCAGAAACTGCCCTCGGGAATCGCAGCAGCCTCGCCATCCGATCCTGCTAAAGCAGGGAGCACCGCTTCTCGGCTTGAGCTTTCCACCCGCTGGCGCGACCGCGCCGACGCCCGGTGGTTCGTACTGAACCTGCCCTACGCGCCGCCCCCTCCGGTGCCCGCGCCATGAGGCTGCGCCAACCAGGACCAAGCTGCGGCTTCGGTGCCGGCGGCTTTTCCCTGATCGAACTGCTGGTGGCTACCACGCTGGGCACCATAGTCACTGCTGGCGCTTTCGCGGCCATGGCTCGTGCCCGCAGCAGCTGGGCGGCAGCGGATATCGAGAACCGCCTGCACGAACGCGCGCAATACGCCTTCGCCACGCTTGAGACCGAATTGCAGATGGCGGGTTACTTCGCGGGCTCTGCACCCGTGGCCTCAGGCCTGGTCTTGCCGCCGTCGGCTACAGCCTGTGGCGCACAAGTGATTGCACGAGTGGATCGCGCCATCGAAGCGAGCAAGGCGCATTACCCTTTCGACTGCAAGGCGCAGGGCCAGGGATACCAGGCTGGCACCGATGTACTGCTGCTGAGACGCGTCTCCACTCATACGGCGCTGGCAGGCACCGGACGTATCCAGTGGCTGTCATGCCTCACTACAGACTGCGCATCGATGCTGGTATGGCCTCCTGAAGCATTGCCCCTGGCTGATGCCCCCTCGCACTCCGAGCGGCGCGACCTGATCGTCCGCATCTTCTATGTCTCTCGTTCCGCTGACGGCGATGCCGGCACGCCGGCGCTGCGCGTCAAGTCCCTGAGCGCCATCTCCGGAACGCCGTCATTCATCGATACGGAGGTCATGCCCGGTGTCGACGACCTGCAGATCACGCTCGAACCAGAATCCGGCGCAGCACGTTCCGTGCAGGTCACGCTCGGCGTACGCGCGGACGCGGCAGACCAGCGTGCCGGCGAACCCTTGCGCCGCCTCTCGATCACGCGCCAGTTCGCCTTGCGCAATGTCGCGCCTGCGGCCTGATACGCCTCCAGCGGCAAAGGGTTACACGCTGCCTGTGGTGCTGGTGCTCATCCTCATTGTCGCTGCGTTCTGTGCTTCGGCACTGGACGAAGCCGTGACGAATCGCGCCTTGGCCGGCGCGCGGCTGGCGCAGCAGCGCGCCTTCCTGGCCGCATCCGCGGGACTGCAACTGGCTATGGCAGATCTGCCGAACGATGCGCCGCTGATCACATCCCGGGAATTTCCGCTGGCCTCGCCGGTGGATCACGTGCGTGTCGAAACCCGCCGCACCCTGAGCAATCCATTGCCAGCCGGCTTCAGCGCCGGACGCTTTGTCGAGCGGTACTATGAACTGCAGAGCGAGGGCCGATCTCTGCGGGGCGCGCGATCAGTGCAGGCGCAGGGGCTGCGACGCATCGAAGCAGCGGGCGCACCCGACGCATCCGCAGCCATTCCATGAAACAGGTCCTGCAGTCTCGCAGCATCTCTTGCGTGGCCGGCATGCTGCTGGGCCTTGTTTCGCTGCGCGCCGTGGCCGGCGCACTTGAGTGCTTCACTGCCCAGCCCATCGACGCGGTGATACGCATCGGTGAGAACGAACCCGCGCAGACTTTGCGGCTGATCGGCGGGCAGTCGCCGGCATTACGGCTGCAGGATCCGCAAACCGGCGCGGTGTACTGGTCCGCCGCCGCCAACGCGCCTGCCACGCAGATCTTTCCGGATATGTGGGCAGGGTTTGCCGGCAGCCTCACGCCGGTCGATCTGGATGGCGATGGCCTGCACGACCGCATCTACGGCGGTGATCTCGCGGGCAGGGTGTGGCGCTTCGACATCCACCATGGCGCCGGAGCCGATGCGCTGCTGACCGGCGGCGTGTTCGCCTCGCTGGGCGGTGTGCCAGCGGTGCGCGCCTTCGTGGCAGCGGCGGATGTATCACTTGCCTCCTCTGCCGATGACACGTGGCTCAACATCGCAATCGGCACAGTCAGCCTGGGAGCGGGCGTCAGCAACCGGTTCTACGTGCTGCGGGATCGCGCGCCAAGGCAATCGTGGTCCGCGGCAGACTACGCGCGCTGGCGCCCCATCACCGAAGCCGATCTGCTGCGGCTGGACGATGGCTCTACGGAAACAATCGCGGAAACTCCGGCCCATGCCACGGCGGGCTTCTATCTGGTTACCGGCAGCGGCTCGGTGCTCTCACCTTCCATCACGGTTTCCGGCCATGCCGTCGTGGCAGTTGCACGCGAAATCTCGGGAACCGGTAGCCAGTGCAGCATCGCAGTGACGATTGCGAGTCTGTCGCTGATCGATGGCCAACCGGCCCTCGACCTCAACGCCGATGGCGATATCAACGTAACCGACCGCATGGTGCAGTTGCCGCAACGCGTGCCCGCGACCACCCGCTTTGCAATGGTGATGGATCAGGAGGCGGCCGAGGAGGAATGCCGCTTCGGTCCGGCTGTCATTGCCGGATGCTCCCTGTCGATGCGACTGACGCCGGTATGGTGGCGGCGCGAGGATGCCGACTGATGCGCGGCCAGGGCTTCACCTTGATCGAACTGCTGGTGACCATGAGCATCGTCGCGATACTGGCAAGTCTCACCTTTCCTACTTATCGCAACGCGATGCATCGCGCCCAGAGGCTCGAGGCCCGGACAGCCCTGCAACGCATCCAGTACCTTCAGGAAAGGTACTACGCGCAGCACCTGCGTTACGCGGCGCAGCTCGCGGGCACATCCGGCACCGCGGAGGGCCTCGAGATGCCGGATCGCAGCGACGCCGGCAGTTATGCGCTGGCGGTAACTGCCGGCGATGACGGCCAGAGCTTCCTTGCAACGGCGCGGGCCCGCACTGAAGGAAGACAGGCCGATGATCGCGCCTGCCAGCTGCTGTTTGTTGATGAAACCGGCCAGCAGCGCTCGGCAGACGCGACCGGAAGCTGGTCGGATTCCGATCCGCACCGTTGCTGGGGATAGTCTGATATCATGATATCAATCAATGCCGGTATCCCGGAGAGTGACATGGCCCAGCTCGTGGTCCGCGATATCGAGGACGACGTGAAGGAGCGCCTCAGGCATCGCGCCAGGCGCCACGGCCGCATCATGGAAGAGGAGATCCGCGAAATCCTCCGCGATGCCGCCAAGGCATCGGACGACGACCCCACCCGCCTGGGAACCCGTATCGCAGCCCGTTTCAGCGCAATCGGTCTCGATGGAGACCTGCCGAAACTTCCGCGGCAGAAGCCGAAAGCGGCCCGATTCGGGCAATGATGATCCTCGATACCAATGTGATATCGGCGCTGATGGCTGCCGCGCCCGACCCCACAGTCATTGCCTGGCTCGACCGGCAACCTTCGCTGTCACTGTGGATCACGAGCATCACTGTGTTCGAAATTCGGGCGGGACTTGCGCTGATGCCGGCGGGACGCAGACGCGCGGCGCTTGATGTGGCATTCGAAGCCCTGGTCACGACAGATCTGGAGGGGCGGGTTCTGGACTTCGATCGAACGGCCGCCAGTGCCGCTGCAACCATCGCGGCACGGCGCTCACGTGCCGGCAGAACCATCGACATCCAGGATACGCAGATCGCTGGTATCGCTGCATCACGACGCGGCGCCATCGCTACGCGCAACATGCGCCATTTCAGCAATCTGGAACTGACGGTAGTGAATCCCTGGGCATAGGAACCGCAAGGTGGAGATACCTCAGCCGTTCCGCGACACCCGCAGCGCCCTCGGTAGACTGAACACGACGTTCTCTTCGCGGCCCACCACCGCCTGCGGCGCCCCCCCGCCCCAGGAGCGAAGGCGCTCAACCACCTGCTGCACCAACAGCTCCGGGGCAGAAGCACCCGCAGTGACGCCCACGGCGCGGCGGCCCTCGAACCACTCCCGCTGCAGATTCTCCGGGCCGTCAACCAGATAGCCTGGAATGCCCGACCGGTCCGCCAGTTCGCGCAGCCGGTTGGAGTTGGAACTGCTGGTGGATCCCACCACCACCAGCACATCGCAGCGCTCCAGCAGGCGCTTCACCGCGTCCTGGCGATTCTGCGTTGCATAGCAGATGTCTTCCACCCGCGGTGCCTGCAGCTGCGGAAATCGCTTTCGCAGCGCATCGACAATGGCCTGGGTATCGTCGACGGACAGTGTGGTCTGCGTGACGAAGGCCAGCGTCTCCGGCCGCCGTACCTGCAGCGCCGCCGCATCGGCGACATTCTCGATCAGATGGATCGAACCGCCGAATGAACCGTCGAAGCGTCCCATCGTGCCTTCCACTTCCGGATGGCCGGCGTGGCCGATCAGCACCACATCGCGCGCGTCGCGTGCATAGCGCGCCACTTCCAGATGCACCTTGGTGACCAGCGGGCAGGTGGCATCGAACACCTGGAAGCCGCGCCGCTTCGCTTCGCTTTCAACAGCGCTGGAAACACCGTGGGCCGAAAAAATGACCGTGGCCCCGTCCGGGATCTCTGCCAGCTCCTCGACGAAGCGCGCACCGAGTCCGCGGAGGCGATCCACGACGTGGCGGTTGTGCACCACCTCATGCCGCACATAGATGGGTGCGCCGAACAGCTCGATGGCACGCTCGACGATGTCGATGGCGCGATCGACGCCGGCACAGAAACCCCTCGGATTGGCCAGCAGGATCTGCATGCTCACGGGGCCTGCTCTCCTTGCGCCTGCTTCCTGCGACGCGCATCCAGCAGCGCATCCAGAAGGATCAGCCCGGCGCCCACCGTGATACAACTGTCGGCCACATTGAAGGCCGGAAACCACGCCTCGTTCCAGTGCACGGCAATGAAGTCCACGACGTAGCCATGCCGGAACCGGTCGATCACATTGCCCAGGGCGCCCGCGGCGATCAGCATCAGGCCTGAGGACTGCAGCTTCTGCTGCCGGCCGTCCAGCCGGGAAAGCCATACCAGCAGTGCCACGCTCACACCGAGCGCGAACAAGGTGAACAGCCAGCGCTGCCAGCCGCCGGCACCGGCCAGGAAGCTGAACGCCGCCCCGGTATTGCGCCAGTGCACGATTTCCAGCACCGGCAGCACGGTGATGGAGTCATGCAAGGCCAGGGCGCGCTGGATCCATTCCTTGGTGAGCTGGTCCAGCAGGATGGCTGCGGCTCCCAGCGGCAACCAGCGCAGGCCCGAGCGCGCCATCCTCACCATGAAAGGATCCGACATGGCGCTAGACATGGCGCCGCTGCTCCGGCGCGGAGCCGATGTTGCCGATGCAGCGGCCGCACAGCTCGGGATGTTCGGCGCTGCTGCCCACATCCACGGTCAGATGCCAGCAGCGGGCGCACTTGGTGCCGCCGCTGCGCTTCACCTTCAGCCACACGCCGGGGATGATGGCATTGCCCGCTTCCGCGATAACCACACCATCCGGCTCCGACTGCACCACATGCACGCGTGCGGCGGAGGTGATGGTAAGGAAGCGCAGCTCATCGGCCAGGGCACGATAGCGCGCCGCGTGGTCCGCCAGCGCGTACACATCGACTTCGGCCTCCAGCGGTGCGCCGATAGTGCCGGCTTCGCGCAGCTTCTCCAGTTCACGCAGTACCGCCTGGCGCAGCGCAATCAGCGCATCCCAGTCGACGCGGGAGGCCGGCAGAGGCGGAAATTCATGCCAGGTGGTCAGGAACACCGACTTCGCGTTGCGGGCGGAAGCAGGCAGCGACTGCCAGATCTCCTCGGCGGTGAAGGACAGCACGGGCGCCAGCCAGCGCACCATGGCCTGCAGGATGTGCAGCATGGCGGTCTGCGCCGAGCGTCGCGCAGGGCCCTCGGCCGGCGTCGTGTACATGCGGTCTTTCAGCACATCGAGGTACAGGCCGCCCAGGTCGTTCACGCAGAAATTGTGCACGCGCTGGTACACGAGCAGGAACTGGTAGTCGCGATAGGCCGCCACCACTTCCTCCTGCAGCGCCGCCGCGCGGCGGATCACCCATGCGTCGATGTCGATCAGCTGCTCGAGGGGAACGGCGTCCTCTTCCGGGTCGAATCCATGCAGGTTGCCCAGCAGGAAGCGCACGGTGTTGCGGATGCGGCGGTACGAATCCGACATGCGCTTGAGGATCTCGTCCGAACAGCTCATCTCGCTGGTGTAGTCGGTGGCGGCCACCCACAGCCGCAGCACATCGGCGCCGAGGGAATTCATCACCTTGTCGGGCGCCACGACATTGCCCAGCGACTTGGACATCTTGCGGCCCTTCTCATCGACCGTGAACCCGTAGGTCAGCACGTTCTTGTAAGGGGCGCGGCCATACATGGCCTCGGACATCAGCAGCGAGCTGTGGAACCAGCCGCGATGCTGGTCGGAACCTTCCAGGTACATCTCGACCGGGGCTGCGATTTCCGGGCGCTCCTTGCCCACGCATTCGAAGCTGACGCCCGCGTCCACCCATACGTCCATCACGTCGGTGACCTTGCGATAGTTCGCAGCATCATCGCCAATGAGCTCGCGCGCATCGAGATCGAACCAGGCGTCGATGCCCCCTTGCTCAACGCGCGCGGCCACTGCTTCGATGAGTTCCTGCGTGCGCGGATGCAGTTCATCGGTATCGTTGTGCACGAACAGCGCAATCGGAACACCCCAGGTGCGCTGCCGTGAAATGCACCAGTCGGGACGCGTCTCGATCATGCCTGCCATGCGCTGCTGGCCCCAGGCCGGTATCCAGCGCACGCCGGGAATGTCGCGCAGCGTTGCTTCGCGCAACTTGTTGCGCTCCATCGAGATGAACCACTGCGGCGTGGCACGGAAGATCACCGGCGTCTTGTGGCGCCAGCAATGCGGGTAGCTGTGCGTGAGTTTCACGTGGTGCAGCAGCGCGCCGGTGGCCTGCAGGGTTTCGATGATCTTCGCGCTGGCGTCATCCAGCTTCATGCCGCCGACCAGCGGCACATCGGCCTGGAAACGTCCGTCACCCAGCACCGGATTCACCACCGGCAGGTTGTAGCGGCGGCCGACGATGTAGTCGTCCTGCCCGTGCGCAGGTGCCGTATGCACCGCGCCGGTGCCGGCCTCCAGCGTCACGTGATCGCCCAGGATGACGGGCACACGCCGGTCCTGGAAAGGATGCTGCAGCAGGAGGCCTTCCAGAACCCGGCCCTCGAAGCGGGCCAGCTCGCGGGCGGTGACTGCAGAAGCGGCGTCGGTGTAGCGCTGCAGGCAGGCCGGCGCCAGCCCCGCAGCCAGAATCACGCGGCGGCGCACACCCTCGCGAAGAAACTCCACCAGCACGTATTCGAAATCGGCCCGCAATGCCACGGCTTCGTTGGCGGGCAGCGTCCAGGGCGTGGTGGTCCAGATGACCACCTCCGCTGGCACAGCCGGATCTGCGGCCACGCCGAGCCGCCGCTGCAACTCCGCGCCGTCGGCCACGGCGAACGCAACATCGATGGCTGGCGAGACCTTGTCCTCGTACTCCACCTCAGCCTCGGCCAGCGCCGAACGGCAGTCCAGGCACCAGTAGACTGGCTTGGCCCCTCTATAGAGGTGTCCGTTCGCAATCACTTTGCCCAGCGCACGGATCTGCTGTGCTTCGTATTGCGGGGCCATGGTGATATAGGGCCGGTCCCAGTCACCCATCACGCCCAGCCGCTTGAAATCGCGCCGCTGTAAGTCGACCTGCTCCTGCGCATAGGCGCGGCAGGCGGCACGGAAGGCGCGTGCATCGAGTTTCTGGCCTACGCGGCCATGCTTCTTCTCCACCTGCAGCTCGATTGGCAGACCGTGGCAATCCCAGCCGGGAATGTAGGGCGAGTCGTAGCCATCCAGCGAGCGCGACTTGATGATGAAATCTTTCAGTATCTTGTTGGCCGCGTGCCCGATATGGATCGCGCCATTCGCATACGGCGGGCCATCATGCAGCGCGAACCGCGGACGACCACGCGCCTGCCGGCGCAGCTCGCCATACACATCGCTGCTCTCCCACCACTTCAGCATCTCCGGCTCGCGCCGTGCCAGATCCGCTTTCATCGCGAAGTCCGTCTGCGGCAGGTTCACCGTACTCTTGTAGTCAGCCAATTCCCGTTCTCCAAAAAACTACCGCACCGCGAGCACGGCTCTCGCGGCTGCCGCGTCACGGTGCATCTGTTCCACCATCGCTTCGATGTGATCGAAGCGGCGCTCCTCACGCAGGCGCGCCACGAATTCCACTTCGATCTCGCGGCCGTACAGGTCGCCGGAAAAATCGAATACATGCGCTTCCAGCAAGGGTTGCACGCCACCCACGGTGGGGCGCGTGCCAAGACTGGCCACGCCGTCCCGGCTGCTGGACTCGCCGGCAATGCCACGCAGGCGAACTGCAAAGATACCGTCCATGGGGGTCCGGCGTCGCGCCAACCGCAGGTTGGCGGTAGGGAAACCGAGCGTGCGACCGAGCTGCTCGCCCTGCACCACCCGGCCCCGCATGGTGTACGGCCGTCCGAGCAAACTGGCGGCCCGTGACAGATCGCCCGCTGCCAAGGCGTCGCGTATGGCGCCGCTGCCCACGCGGATGCCCGCCGCCATCACGGGTGGCACCACCTCCACCGACAAACCCTCTGCCGGACCCTGCGCCGCGAACCACGCCGCATCGGCCTGCCCGCGATGGCCGGCGCGAAAGTCGTGTCCGATCACCAGCTGCTGCACGCCGCCGCGCACCAGCATGCGCGTGAAGTCCATGGCGCTCAGGCTGCGCAACCGTTCGTCAAAGCGCAGCGTACACAGCACATCCGGTCCGTCCTGCTCCAGCACGCGCCAGCGTTCCCGGAAATTTGTGAGCCGCGCCGGAGGCTGCTGGGCGAGCAGGTATTCCTTGGGCAGCGGTTCGAAGGTCAGCACCATGCTGGTCAGCTGCGCCGATCGGGCCTGGGCCCTGGCGCGAGCGATGAGTGCACGATGGCCAAGATGGATGCCATCAAAGCCACCCACGGCCGCCACGAAACCGGCGCCCGCAGCGCCATCCGGGGACAGACGACGCAGCAGCCGCATCAACCGATGGTCCCGGCACCGGCTAAGCCGGCACTGGTTGGGGGATAGCGGCTCATCGCGGCGGCAGCCTAGCAGAACCGGCGCCCGAAGGCGGCCTGAAGGACTGATTTACCGGGGTTTTTACCGGGACTTTGGTTGACTTCCCGCCCCTGCCTCCCCACACTACGCGCCCCCTAACCAAGGCGTATCTGGCGGAGAATCCGAGCGTGGCGAATACCAAGTCAGCAGAAAAGGCGGCCCGGCAGGCCATCAAACACCGTGCCGCTAACGTGGCCCTGCGTTCACGCCTGCGCACTTCCATCCGCAAGGCCACCGAAGCCACTGCCTCGGGCAATGGCGACACTGCCCGCGCTGCCGTGAAGGATGCCCAGCCGATCATCGACTCCATGGCGTCGAAGGGCCTCATCCACCGCAACAAGGCCGCTCGCCACAAGAGCCGGCTGGCCGCCAAGGCCCGCGCCGCTGCCGGCAAATAAGCCCGCCGCACAGAGCAATCTGGCGCTACAAGGCCCGCTTCATGCGGGCCTTGTCCGTTTGGGGCTCAAGTATCATGGCCGTCCATGACCGACGAGCCTGTGCCCCGCGCCCCCCATTCCCCAACGGAGCGCATCAATACCAGGGCGGCTGGCGTCATCGGCATCGCCGTGATGTGCAGCCGCGTACTCGGTCTGGTCCGCGAGACGGTGTTCGCGGCCCTGTTCGGCGGTGGCCGCGAGATGGACGTGTTCATCGCCGCGTTCCGCATCCCCAACCTGCTCCGCGACCTGTTCGCTGAAGGGGCGCTGTCCACAGCCTTCGTCACCGTGTTCTCCCGGACCATCGTGACCGACGGCGAGCAGGCCGCCTGGCGCCTGGCCAACAAGGTCATGACGCTGGCGACGATCTTCATGAGCGCCATCACCCTGCTCGGCATTCTGGGCGCGCCGTGGATCGTCACCTTCATCGCGCCCGGCTTCGATGCCGACAAGACCGCGATGACCACGACGCTGGTCCGCGTGATGTATCCCTTCATCCTGCTGGTATCGCTGGCGGCGCTGGTCATGGGCATGCTCAACGCGCGCAATGTGTTCGGCATGCCGGCCATGGCATCGAGCTTCTTCAATCTCGGCTCCATCGTCGGCGGCGTGGGGCTGGGCTGGTGGATTGATCCTTCGTTCGGCTCCCGGGCGCTGCTGGGCCTGGCCATCGGCACGCTCATAGGCGGCGCCCTGCAACTCGGCGTGCAGCTACCGTCGCTGCGGCGCGTGGGATTCCGCTTCCGTCCCGACTTTCGCTGGCGCAGCGAGGGCGTGTCCCAGATCCTCAGGCTCATGGGGCCCGCCATCATCGCCGCCAGCTCGGTGCAGGTGAACGTGCTGGTGAATTCCATGTTCGCCTCGCAACTGGGCGACGGCCCGATCGCCTGGCTCAACAACGCCTTTCGCCTGATGCAGCTGCCGCTGGGCCTGTTCGGCGTGGCACTGGGCACCGTGGCGCTGCCGGTGCTGGCGCGGCTGGCCGTCAATCAGCATATGTCCCAGTTCAGGACGGAACTCGCGCGCGCCATGCGCCTGTCCTGCGTGCTGACCATCCCGGCCACCATCGGCCTGATCGTGCTGGCCGAGCCCATCATGTCGGTGGTGTACCAGCATGGCAAATTCACCGCCGCGCAGACCGTGCAGGCGGCTGGCGCATTGCAGCTGTACGCGCTGGGCCTGTGCGCGTACGCAGCCATGAAGGTGCTGGTGAATGCCTTCTACGCGGTGGACAAGCGCCGCACGCCCATGCTGATCAGCCTGATTGCCATCGCGCTGAACGCGCTGCTTTGCTGGCTGTTCATCTTCCAGTTCGGTTGGGGGCATCGCGGACTGGCGGCATCGGCAGCCAGTATCGCGATCTTCAACTTCGCGATGCTGTACCTGCTCATGCATCGGCACCTGGGAACGCTGGATACCAGAGAGCTGCTGCGCACACTGCTGAAAGTCCTGCTGGCGGGAGCAGCGCTGGCCCTGGTGGCGTGGGCAGGCAGGTATTACTGGTTGGAGGATTGGGCCACGCAGCCATTCGTCTCCAAATCCCTGCGGCTGCTTTTGGTCATTGCACTGGCCGGCACGGCGTTCGTGCTGATGGCCATGGCCCTGCGGATCACCGAGGTGAAAGTCATCGTGGCATCCATCCGGCGGCGGCTGGATCGCAAGGCAAGGTAACCGGCTCAGGCGCGCCGGCTGGTCTTGCTGTTTATTTCCGGCTCCTGGCTTTTGCCAGCTTCCTTCTGTTGCCTGTATTTCTGGCGGTCGTCTTGGCCGGGCGCCGCGCCTTGCGGGCCGCTGGCGCGGCCGCCTGGAAGCTTCCCTTCTCTTCGGACTCGCGGCCGGCAGCCACCTCCTCCAGCAGTTTCATGACGGCCTCGGAGAGGGCCTTGGTCCCTTCCCCCGTGGCGCCAGAAATAAGGAAGGCCGGACCCTTGAAACGCAGCTGCCGCACGATCTTGCCAGCTCGCTCGTGGGCCTCCTCTGCGGGCAGAAGGTCCATCTTGTTCAGCACCAGCCAGCGGGGCTTGGTGCCCAGGTCGGCACTGAATTTCTTCAGCTCGCCGACAATGGCGCGGGCGTCCTTCACCGGATCGGCATCCGGGTCCAGCGGCGCGATATCGATCAGGTGCAGCAGCACGCGCGTGCGCTGCAGGTGCTTCAGGAACCGGTGGCCGAGACCCGCGCCCTCGGCCGCGCCTTCGATCAGCCCAGGGATGTCCGCCATCACGAAGCTGCGGTGCTGCCCCACATCGACCACGCCCAGATTCGGATACAGCGTGGTGAAGGGATAATCCGCCACGCGCGGCCGGGCTGCGGAAACCGCACGGATCAGCGTGGATTTACCGGCATTCGGCAAGCCAAGCAGGCCCACATCGGCGATCACCTTCATCTCGAAGGCCAGCGTGCGCTTCTCGCCAGGCAATCCTGAACCGAACTGCCGTGGCGCACGGTTGGTGCTGGATTTGAACTTGGTGTTGCCGAATCCGCCCTTGCCACCTTCCGCCACTTTCAAAGTCTGGCCGGCTTCTTTCAGATCACCGAGCTGCTCGCCGGTCTCGCTGTCGATCACCGTCGTGCCTACGGGCACATCGACGTACAGGTCCTCGCCACCACGCCCGGTGCAGTCGTTGCCTGAACCGCCCTCGCCGTTCCTTGCCTTGAACGTGCGCTGGATGCGGAAATCCGCCAGCGTGTTGATGCCGTGCTTTGCATGCAGCCAGACGCTGCCGCCATAGCCGCCATCGCCGCCATCCGGCCCGCCGAACGGAATGAACTTCTCGCGCCTGAAGCTGACGCAGCCGCGCCCGCCGTTGCCGGCCTGCACCTTGACGATTGCTTCATCGACGAACTTCATCGGCTACTCCTGGCCCTGAAACACAAACCCCGGCGCAGTGGCCGGGGTCGGTGGCGATTCCGGTAAGCGCGGCGCGCTTAGCTGGCGATCACGCTCACGTAGGTGCGGCCTTCGGAGCCTTTGACATCGAACTGCACCTTGCCCGTCACCTTGGCGAACAGGGTGTGATCGGTGCCAGTGCCCACGCCCGCGCCCGCGCGCATCGGCGTGCCACGCTGACGAACCAGGATGTTGCCGGCCAGCACCTGCTCACCGCCGAAGCGCTTCACGCCCAGGCGTTTGCTGTGGGATTCGCGGCCGTTGCGGGTACTGCCGCCTGCTTTCTTGTGTGCCATCTCGGTAACTCCTTAGGCGATCGCCGTGATCTTCACCAGCGTGTACTGCTGGCGATGATTGCCGGCCCGCTTGTAATGCTTGCGGCGACGGAACTTCACGATAACTTTCTTCTCGCCCTGGCCATGACTTTCCACGGTGGCGCTGACCGTCGCTCCTGAGAGCAGCGGTGTGCCGACCCTGAAATTGCTGCCATCGGCTATCAGCAGCACTTTGTCGAACGAGACGGTCGAGCCCGCAGCTGCGTCGAGCTTCTCGACCTTCAGCAGGCTGTCTTTTTCGACCCGGTACTGCTTACCACCGGTAGCGATCACGGCGTACATCGAGGAGAACTCCAATCGGAAAGGCCGCGCATTCTAATGGCCGCACCCCTCCCGGTCAAACCTGTATTGAGGGTATTTCCCGCGGCCAAACAGCCACTTGGGTCGGGTACCCCCGACGGCAGCTGCTACCATTCACCCCCGTTTTTAAGGGCTTGGCAGCAATCCGATGACGCTGGAGGAGATTCGAGGGCTGGTGGCCGCCGACCTGGCGGCCGTGGACGGGGTCATCCGGACCCGCCTGGCCAGCGGCGTGCCGCTGGTCAGCCAGGTGGCCGAGCATATCGTGGCCGGGGGCGGCAAGCGCCTGCGACCGCTGATCGTGCTGCTTTCGGCGCATGCCGCGGCCGGTGGCGGGCCCCTGGAAGGCACCCGCCACCACGAAGCGGCTGGTTTCATCGAATTCATCCACACCGCCACGCTGTTGCACGATGACGTGGTGGACCATTCGGCCATGCGCCGCGGCCGGGAAACCGCCAACTCCCTGTTCGGCAACGAGGCCAGCGTGCTGGTCGGGGATTTCGTCTATTCCCGCGCCTTCCAGATGATGGCTGCCATCGGCGAACCCCGCGTCATGTCCATCATGGCGGATGCCACGAACGTAATCGCCGAGGGCGAAGTCCTGCAGCTGATGAACGCGCAGGACCCGGATACCACCGAGGAGCGCTATCTCGAGGTGATCTACCGCAAGACTGCACAGCTGTTCGAGGCTGGCGCCGAGGTGGCGGCAGTGCTGTGCGGTGGCTCCCCGGAAGTGCAGCGCGCACTGGCTGATTTTGGCCGGCATCTGGGCACGGCCTACCAGCTCATCGATGACGTGCTGGACTACCGCTCGGACCCTGCGGTCCGCGGCAAGAACCTGGGCGAGGATCTGGCAGAGGGCAAACCCACGCTGCCGCTGATCCATGCGCTGCGGCATGCCTCCGAGGGGGACCGCGAACTGATCCGCGCGGCCATCCTGTACGCGGGCGCCGATACGGAAGACGCTGACCAGCCGGAGACGGATCTGGCGCGGATTATTTCCTGCATCGATGCCAGCGGGGGCATTGCCTATACCCGGGAGCGCGCCGAGTCGGAATCGCGCGCCGCCACCGCCGCCCTGGCCGCAGTGCCGCCCTCGCGCTACCGAGACGCGCTGGCCGCGCTGGCCGAGGTGGCCGTCGGCCGCGACCGCTAGGGGCGCCCGGCCCGGCCCTCTCACGGGCCGTGACAGGCGCGATGGCGCTCGCGTAAACTCCCGCGCCCACGCAGTCGGGATGTAGCTCAGCCTGGTAGAGCACTACGTTCGGGACGTAGGTGTCGCAGGTTCAAATCCTGTCATCCCGACCAATCACTGTTCCCGCCGGTTGCCCCACCGCCCGGCAGTTGTAGGCGCCGCCTTCCAGCATCAGCCGGCGCCCGCCGCTTCGTCGTCCGGCGTTGCGGGCACGTAATTTCCCTGTGCCCGAAGGTCCAACCATCATCCTGTTGCGCGAGCAGGTCGCCCGGTTCCAGGGGCAGAAGATCCTTGCCGCCACCGGCAACGCAAAGATCGACATGGCGCGGCTGTCCGGGCAGAAAGTGGTGGCCTTCCGCAGCTGGGGCAAGCACTTCCTGATCGAATTGCCCGATGTGGCCGTGCGTGTGCACTTTCTGATGTTCGGCAGTTACACCATTGACGAGCGCAAGGAACGTGAGCCGCGCCTCAGGTTCACCTTCCGCAACGGTGAGATCAACTTCTACAGCTGCGCCATCAGACTGGTGGAAGGCCCACTGGACGACACCTATGACTGGACAGCGGATGTGATGTCTGACGAATGGGATGCCGCGGCCGCAAGCCGGAAACTTCGCGCCAAGCCGGGAGCATTCATCTGCGATGCCCTGCTGGACCAGGACATTTTCTCCGGCGTCGGCAACATCATCAAGAACGAAGTGCTGTTCCGGGTACGCGTGCATCCGTTGTCCACGGTTGGTGCGCTGCCGGCGGCGAAACTGCGCGCGGTAGTCGAGCAGGCGCGGCAGTACAGTTTCGAGTTCCTCGAGTGGAAGCGTGCCTTCGTGCTGCGCAAGCATTGGCTGGTGCACAACAAGGGCATCTGCCCCTCCTGCAACGGGAAGCTGACACGTGCATGGCTGGGCAAGACCGATCGACGCAGTTTCTTCTGCGAGCACTGCCAGAAGCGCTACGGAACGGCGCGATTGCCAGCTGCTGCGCAGCGCACCCGCAAAACTCCACGGAAGAAGACCGCGTGATCATCGTCGCAACAGCCGGCTGGTCGATTCCCCGGGCCTGCGCCGCACGCTTTCCCGGCGATGGCACCCATCTGCGGCGCTACAGTCGCGTGCTGCGCGGCGCAGAGATCGACACCTCCTTCTATCGCCGGCATGCCAGCGAAACCTACGCCAACTGGGCAAGGCAGACTCCACGGGCGTTCCGGTTTGCCGTGAAGCTCCCGCGCCAGATCACGCACGATCAGCGGCTGCGCGCAGCGCGACGCCCATTGCAGGAATTCCTCGCAAGCGTGGCCGGCCTCGGGCGCCGCCTCGGCCCGCTGATCGTGCAACTGCCTCCATCCCTGGCCTTCGAAGCGCGTGTCGCGCGCAGCTTCTTCACTGTGCTGCGTGAACTCCACGATGGCTCGGTGGTGTGCGAACCGCGGCACGAGAGCTGGTTCCACTCGCGCGCGGATGCGCTGCTGTCACGCCATCGCATCGCCCGGGTCGCTGCAGATCCTGCGGTAGTTCCCGCCGCGGCTCTGCCTGGTGGGTGGCCAGGACTTGCCTACTGGCGCCTGCACGGATCGCCGCGCAAATACTGGTCGGTCTACGAAACAGACCGGGTGGCACAGTGGGCGCAATCACTACAGGCTCTGCCACGCAGTACGCAGGCCTGGTGCGTGTTCGACAACACGGCGGGTGGCGGCGCCACCGGCAACGCCCTGCAGATGCAGAAAATGCTGCACGGAAAAAACCGGTAGCGACTGAGCATGCACGAGGCTGTGCTACCGCCTCGTGCAATGCCGCAAACCGGCGTTGCGTTGCGGCCCTGCGTTGAATCCCTGCGGGCTCTGCTCTAGTCTCGAAAATCGAACCTCCGCCTCTTCCTGAAGGTGAGTCATGAGCATCGTCAAATTGAACGTCAACGGCGCGGCTCACGAGGTGGACGTCGATCCGTCCACTCCCCTGCTTTACGTACTGCGAAATGATCTCGATCTGCATGGCCCCCGCTTCGGCTGCGGCCTGGGGCAGTGCAGCGTGTGCACCGTCATCATCGACGGCGTTGCAGTGCGATCCTGCATCACGCCTGTATCCGCGGTACGCGGCCAGGTCACCACCCTCGAGGGGCTGGCAAAGGATGGCAAGCTGCACCCGTTGCAGCAGGCCTGGATCGACGAACAGGCCGCGCAATGCGGCTACTGCCAGAACGGCCAGATCATGACGGCCAAGGCACTGCTCGACCGCAATCCCAACCCCAGCGATGCCGAGATACGCACGGCCATGGATGGCGCGCTGTGCCGCTGCATGACCTATTACCGCGTGCAGGCAGCCATCAAGCGCGTGGTGCGGGGCACAACTGCCGCCGGAGCGGCGAAGTGAGCGCGGTGTTGCACCTGCCAAAGGCAGTGGAGGAATCCATCCTCCAGTCCGGCGGAGCCTCGCGCCGCAGCTTCCTCAAGGGCTCTGGCGCACTGGTCATTACCCTGAGCGTAGCCACCCTGCCGGGCAACGGCGCGCTGGCTGCGGAACCGGCAGCGGCCGGCCCCTATCCCGATCCGGACTTCCTGCAACTGGACACCTGGATCGTGATCCACCCCGACAACACTGCAACCTTCTACGTCGGCAAGACCGACGGCGGCCAGGGCACGGGTACGGCGTACCGGCAGATGATGTGCGATGAGCTCGATATCGCCTACGACAGCACCAGACTGATCATGGGCTGCACGGACATCACCCCGGACCAGGGTGGTTCGGGTGGCTCCGATGGTGTCGAACGCGATGGCTGGGCGATGCGCAGGGTGTCCGCCGAGGCGCGGCGCGTGCTGCTGGAACTGGGCGGCCAGCACTTGGGCGTGCCGGTGGAAATGCTTGCGGTGTCCAATGCCACCATCACCTCGAAATCCGGCGCATCGAAGAAGGTGACCTACGCTGAGCTCATTGGCGGCAAACGCTTCAATGTGGCGGTGACCGGGCGCAACGTCGACAACATCGCCGTCAAGGCGCCGGTCAAGCCCGTTGGGGAGCTGCGCGTGGTCGGGCAACCGATGAAGCGCTACGACATTCCTGGCAAGGTCGATGGCTCGTTGAAATGGGCCGTGGACATGAAGCTGCCTGGCATGGTCCATGCGCGCAATGTCCGGCCGCCACTGGCAGGCGCCACGCTGCAGCGCATCGACGAATCCTCCGTGGCCGATGTGCCGGGCTTCCTGCGCGTGATCAGCCGCGGCAATTACGTGGCGGTGATCTGCCAGCGCGAGGAGCAGGCCATTCGCGCCGCCCGACAACTCAAGGTGGACTGGACGCCGCCGGCCAGCGCGCCATTCCCTGCCTCGGCCGAGCTGTTCAAATACATGCGCAGTGCAGCCGCCACCGTCACCAGCGAACCGCAGGTCCAGGGAGATCCGGCCACCGCCCTTGCGGGCGCTGCGCAGGTCATCGAAGCCGAGTACGAAGTTCCCTTCCAGGGCCACACTGCCATCGGCCCTGCACACGCGCTGGCCGATCCTTCCGACGGGCAGATGACAATTTATTCCAACGACATGAAGGCTTATGGCCTGCGCAATGGCGTGGCCAGGTTCCTCGACATGCCGCGCGAGAAAGTGCGCGTGGTGTACATGGACGGACCACAGGTATACGGCCGCACCGCGGCGGATGACGCGGGATTCGAGGCCGCATTCCTCGCCCACGAAATGGGACGTCCGGTGCGCATGCAGTGGATGCGCGACGAAGAAACCGCCTGGGACACCAAGGGACCTCCCTATGTATTCAAGCTCCGGGGAGGCCTCGACAGCCAGGGCAAACTGGTAGCGCTCGAGTATGACGCCTGTGCCGCAGACCACAATCATCTGGGCTACAACGAGCCCGATACCGTACTGATCGCACAACTCATGGGCCGGCGTCCGGCACGTCCGTCGAGGGGCAGCGCGGAAGCGCCTTCGGTGATGTACGCCATTCCACACCGGCGCACTACGACACGCATCGTCGGCCTGCCGATGATCTGGGAAACCCCGCTGCGCACCGGCAACCTGCGCGACCCCAACGGGCCACAGGTGACCTTCGCCTTCGAGTCCTTCATCGACGAAATGGCGGCGGCAGCGAAGGCCGATCCCGTGCAGTTCCGCCTCGATATGCTGTCGGCCGCCAGTGAAGATGCCGTCTTCCGCAAGGCACGCTCTCTGGCCGTAGTCACTGCGGCCGCAAAGGCCTTCAAGTGGGATGCACGGCCGTCGCCCAGGCCGCGCACTGCAGCGCGCGGCAACCTGCTCACGGGCCGCGGCATCGCCTACACCTACCGGGGCAGCACCATTGCCGCGACCATCGCCGAAGTGCAAGTGAATCGCGAAACCGGCCATGTGTGGGTCAAGCGGCTGGCGTGCGCGCATGACTGTGGGCTTGCCATCAATCCGGAAGGCCTGCGTCATACCGTCGAGTGCGGCATGTTGCATGCGCTGAGTCGCGCGCTCTATGAAGAAGTGCAGTTCGATGGCGGGAAAGTGACCAGTGTCGACTGGGCTTCATCGCCCACCCTGCGCCACGCCGACACGCCGCAGGCCATCGACATCGTGCTGGTCAATGGCGACCCGAATCCCGCGCGCGCGGATCTGGCTCCCTATGGCGCCGGCGAAACCAGCCACAAGCCCGTCATTGCGGCAGTTGCCAACGCCATCTACGACGCAACCGGAGTTCGTTTGCGCCGGCCGCCATTCCGCAGCGATCGCGTACTGGCGGCGCTCCGGGCGGCGAAGGTATAGCCCCCGCAGAAATGGACTGAGCCCGGTCAGGCATGGTTAGCCTTACCGGGCTCAGCGTAGCGGCAGATGTTTCCGTGAAGATTCATTTACCGCAGGCATAGATTGCCTCTAATCGAATGACGGCAACACTCCCGAACTGCTCCACGCCTTGCGGGATCTCTCCTACGCAGCGGGCTTCAGGGTTACGCCACCTGCGCTTCCTGTTTGCGACGGCGGACGATGCCCAGTGCACCAAGGCCGGTGAGCATCAGCGGCAGGACGGCCGGCAGGGGAACAGACCCCGATTCGACAGTCAGGAACGCGGCGTACTGCAGCGCGGATTGCGCTCCGGTGATCTTGAACAGCTGCCCGTCGCTGTACCAGTTGTCTCCGTCATGCACGGCAGCAACTGAAAGCAACGAACCGCCGACGACAAACCTGTTGTCGGTCAGATGGTTTGCGGCAGCGGACAAGGCCGCAAGCGCGTCCGCCGTCAGCGTTACCGAGAACTGCCCCAGCGGACCCGAGACGCTCGTCTGGCCGTAGCTCACGCCGCTGCCCAGATCGTTGTAGATGCCAACGCCCGTCTGATTGCCGACCAGGGCGTTGATGCTGCCGGTATAGTCGAACAGCCCAAGCGTCTCGCTGGCTTTGGGTGAGTCGTAGACCCCATTTGCACCATGGAACGTCAGCGTCGCTGACGTGATGTTCTGGCCAGCCAGCGTTGCGAGGTCGAAAGCCAGCCAGTTGTGGTAGCTCGCACCCGTGACATTGTTCCAGCCGACGTTGATATTGCTGACACCGGCGGTGAAGTCGCTGCTGCTCTTGTTGTTCTGGGAATACCAGCCGTTATCGAAACTCACGATGGTGGCGGCGGCGGCATTCGAGGCCGCCACTGAAAACAGGGCCGCGCAACCCAGCGCTGCACACACATTCACGATACGCATGATCCAGATCCTCCGAAATTGTCACACCAGGAAACCGGCGAAGAAAGCTGGTTTCCACAGGCCCCTATTAACCAGGAACGGTGTGACGGCGCGATGACACTGGATGCCGCGAAGCCTACGGCGGGCTCCAGCGGCTTTCCGCCCCCAGCTGCTCCACCGCGCGGAATGCGGCGCGCACCAGGATGCCGGTATACGTAGGAAACGACAGCGGCACGCGCACCAGTTCATCCACCTTCAGCCCGCTCGCCATCGCTATCGCGACCACCTGCACCATCTCGACGGCACGCTCGCCAACCACATGGCAGCCGAGGATATTCCTGCTGCCGCGGTCGACCAGCAGCTTGCAGAATCCACCGGTGCGCTCATCGATTATCGTGCGCACGGTTTCGTCGAAGCGCACAACAGCCTTCACCACATCATGCGCGAGCAGGGCCTTTGCTTCCGTCATGCCCACACTGGCGTACTCCGGCTCGGTGAAGCCACCGGTTGGATGAATGGCGCCTTCCTGCGTCTGGTCCGTGCCGCTTGCTGCGTTGGTCGCGGCGATCCAGCCGCCCTGCACTGCCTGCGGCACCAGCATCCACCGGCCCGTGATATCACCAGCGGCGCGAATGTGCGGCGCCGAGGTCCGCAGCGTCGCATCCACCACCACGTACCCACGCGCATCGAGCTGGACGCCGGCAGCCTGCAGATTCAATCCTTCTGTATCGGCCACCCAGCCGGCCGCCACCACTGCGAGCTCAGCCTCGACACTGCCCTGTACCCCGTTGCGCGAGAAGTTCATCCGGATACCGGCACCGGTACGTTCGAAGGAATCTATGGTGCCGAAATCCTCGCGCACATCGATTCCCTGGGCACGGAAGGCCGCCGCAACAGCGGCGGACACTTCCTCGTCTTCAGTGGGAATGATGCGCGACGCGCGCTGGAAGAGATGGATGCGGGATCCAAAGGCGCTGAAGATGGAAGCGACCTGCGCGCCAGTGGCGCCGGCGCCCACCACCACAATGGACTTCGGTACCTGCTTCAGTGCCCAGGCATCGCTGTGGGTGGCGGTGAGTTCCGCGCCGGGAACAGACAGGCGCCGGCTCACACCACCCGTGCAGAGGATGAACTGGCGCGCCTGCAGGCGCAGGCCACTGGCGGTTTCGATGGTATGCGGGTCCAGGAACCGCGCATTCCCCGTGTTCTCATGCAGCGTGATGCCCAGCCGTCCGATGTCCCGGCGCAGCGATGCATCACGCTGCACCTGCCCGACTACAGCGCTGACGCGCTGCAACAGCTGCGGATAATCCAGCACGGGCGCGCCAGTCCTGATGCCAAAGCCTTCGAGCTTGCCTGCGCCGCGCATCAGCCTGGCGGCCTGCGCCAGCGTACGCACCGGCACTGGTCCATCATCTGCCGCCATCCCGCCCAACGCCTCGCGCGTCACCAGCGTGGTGCTTGCGCCAAGCTCTGCAGCGCGGGTTGCCGCCATGACGCCAGCCGGCCCTGCACCAATGACGATGATGTCAGACTCGTACATGGTGCGCGGATGCGTCACTTGCGCCAGGCAAAGATGATCCAGAGATTGTTTCCCTGGACCACATTGCGCGAGCCAAACTCCCACTGCGCACGAATGCGCATCGACACTGCCTTGGTAAGCGGCATGCTCGCCTCCGGTCCAATGCCGTAGTAACGGTAGCGGCCGACATCGGCGCTGCCAACTGGCCCATCCTGCGCGCTTACCTGCCAGGCTCCGAAACCGGACACGCCCAGGTCGACGCGCCGCTCGAACAGCGGAACGACCTTGCCGATGCCCCAATCCACCACGATGTCATTGCCCGGGGTAATGCCCGAACCATCCTGTTCGAAGTTCTGCTCGATGCGCGCAACGGCGGACAGGCTCCAGTTGCCGCGGTCGCCGCCCGGATAGAACACTCCACCCAGCGAATACACCAGCGCAGAAAAGCCCGAGCCGCGGTTGTGTGTCCCGCCTGGCTCGAAATGCCCCGACGAAGTCCACAATGTCAGCTGCACCTGATAGTCGAAACGATCGTTCTTGCCATAAAGGGATACCGGCGTCAGCAGCACGTCGCCCAGGCCGAAATCATCGGACAGCGCATCATCTGCGGACGGGCGCAGGTTGCCGGTGCTGAACGGAACACCAACCAGGGCGCCGTAGCGCATGCCGAACAACTCGAAGTCCGTAGTCAGGGCGAACATGCTGATGTTCGCGAAGCGCAGCTCGTCGAGGTCCTGCACGGAATGTCCGCCGCCATCGGCAAGCTGGAGATTGGTGAAGAACCGGCTGAAATTCGTGTAGACGAACCCCGCATCGGGTGTCGCGGCGCCACGGATGCCCGACTGGCCCGGGGGATAGTGGCCAGTCACGGGGCTCTGCGCCCAACCGGGCGTGGCGAAGAAGCAGGCTGTGAGAATCCATGCGCCGCTGACCCTTCTGGAGTCAGCGGCAGTGAGCGTTTGCAACCGCGTTACGCCTTGTTTACCCGAACGGGCTACTCAAGGCATAGCCTGCCACATTCAGGGCGCGGCCGTCCGCCGGGGTGCCTCAGCCGGTGGAATGCGACCGAACTTGCCGGCATTGAAGTCGTGGATGGCCTGGTGGATTTCCTGCTCGGTATTCATCACGAAAGGCCCGTAGCCCACCACCGGCTCGTCCAGCGGTTCGCCACTGAGTACCAGCAGCGCAGCGTCGGAACCGGCCTCGATGAGAACCTCGCCGGCTTCGCGATCCATCACTGCAAGCTGGCCGGCGCGTGCGATGTCGCTGCCGTTGATCTGGACTGTGCCCTGCAGCAGCACCAGCGCCACTGTTCTCCTGGCGGCAAAGGCAAGCTGAACACTGCTGCCGGACTTCAGCCGCAGATCCCAGACATCCACCGGGCTGAAAGTCTGCGCCGGTCCGCGCTGCCCTGCATATTCGCCGGCGATCACGCGCAGCTGTCCGGCGCCCTGTGGCAGGTCGACTGCCGGGATCTCGCTGTTCAGCAGTGTCTGGTAACGCGGCGGCGTCATCTTGTCCTTTGCCGGCAGGTTCACCCACAGCTGCACCATGTGCAGCGTACCGCCGCTCTGCGCGAACGCCCGCGAGTGGAACTCCTCATGCACGATGCCGCCCCCGGCGGTCATCCACTGCACATCACCCGGACCGATCGTGCCGCCGGAACCTGTGGAATCGCGATGCTCCACGCCGCCCTGGTAGACGATGGTGACCGTCTCGAAGCCGCGGTGCGGATGCTCGCCCACGCCGCGCTTTGCGGTGGTCGGCGTGAATTCGGCTGGTCCCGCGTGATCCAGCAGCAGGAAGGGACTGAGCTGCTGGCCCAGGCCGCCGTAGCTGAACAGCGAGCGTACCGGAAAGCCGTCACCTACCCAGTGACCCTTCGGGGCGTCGTGGATGCCGTCCACTTTCTTCATGATTTCTCCTGCCGGGAACTGGAGCTCGATGGCGTATTCATGGGGTCCGCGGGCCAGAATTCAATGCGGATCACAGTATGCGCGCCCCGCCCCGGGTCTAATGCAGACCGGCGCTTCATATGCCGGCAGCAGACCATGAACGGCAAAGAGCGCTCCACCGAAGACCCACTCCTCCCGGAAAATCACTGGGACCAGTGGGACCGGCCCCGCGCGCTCAGGGAAACCCTGATGGTGGCGCTGGCCATGGTCATCGCCGCCGGTGCGGGCGTGCTGGGGCTGTGGCTCGCCGCCTCTTCCACGCTGCGCGAAGACTTCAAGCATTACATCACCAGCATCGCCAGCGTTGCCGCGCAGCAGGTGGACCCGGAATTGCATCGCATGCTGCGCGATCCATCGCAGCGCAACGGGGAGGTCTACCAGCGCGTCGTCGCCCCGCTGCGGCGCCTGCAGGCCAGCCTGCCGGATGTTCATTACGTCTACACCATGGTCCGCGAAGGGGGTCAGTTCCACTTCGTGCTGGATGCAGCAACTCCAGGCGATAGCGACGGCGATGGGGTAGACGACCAGGCGGGCCTGTGGGAGATCTACACAGAAACCGACTCCGCCATGCCGCTGGTATTCGGGCTGGATGGAGGCCCGGGAAGGCCAGCAGCCACGGAGCATCCTTTCGCGGACAAGTGGGGCAGCTTCATGACGGGCTGGGCGCCGCTGCTGGACGCGAACGGCGTGCAGTACGGCGCGCTTGGCGTCGATATCGATACCCGCGTCTACCTGGCGCGCATGCAGAGTGCGCGCCGCTGGGCGCTGGTTGGCCTGACGCCAGCAGCGATACTGATCGCTGCACTTTGCCTGGGGTACTACAGGATCCGCCGGCGCAGCCTGGCTGTGGCCCGCAATGCTTCACTGGCGGCGCGCGTGCTGGCGCAGCAACAGCAGCGGCTGCGCAATGTGATCGAGGCCACCGGCGTCGGCACCTGGGAAACCCTGGTCGGCGAACCAGGCAAGGAAGCCGTGCTGGTCGATGAACACTGGGCCGCGATGGTCGGATTGCCTGCCAGGAAGCTCGATCCGATTCCCGCGCAGGAATTCGATCGCCGCTTCGTGCATCCGGACGATCTGTCTGTCATCCAGGCGGCAGTCGAACGCTCGCAGACCGAAGACGATGGCCTGTTCGACATGGACATCCGCATACGCCACACGGCCGGCCACTGGATATGGACGCAGGTGCGGGGCCGGGTCACCGAGCGCACGCCTGATGGCAGGCCGCGGCGCCTGGTGGGCACGCAGGTGGACGTCAGCGCGCGCAAGCGCATCGAACATGCGCTGCTGCAGAGCGAAGGCAACTTCCGATCGTTGTTCGAGCTCTCGCCGGTGGGCATCTGCCTGGCCGACCTGCAGTCCGGGCAGTTCCTGCAGGTGAACGATGCGCTGGTGGAATCCACCGGCTATACCCGCGAGGAGCTGCTGCGGCTCACCTTCTGGGACATCACGCCGGAGAAGTGGCACCCGTTCGAACGCCAGCAGGTAGCCAGGCTCGAACACAGCAAGAATTTCGGCACCTACGAAAAGGAATTCCAGCGCAAGGACGGCAGCTGCTATCCGGTGCTGATCTCCGGCACGCGCATCAAGGGTGTCGGCGGCCGTGACATGGCCTGGGCCATCGTGCAGGACATCTCCGAACGCAAGGCCATGGAGTCCGAGCTGGCCAATGCCGCGCGGCGCGACAGGCTCACCGGCCTTGCCAACCGCACGCTGTTCATGGAGCGCCTGCAGCTGGCGGTGGAGCGGGTGCGCCGGGGCGAGCAGCAACGTTTCGCGGTGCTGTTCCTGGATTTCGACCGATTCAAGCTGGTCAACGATGCCCTGGGCCATGAAACCGGCGACGGGCTACTGTGCGAGATCGCAAAGCGCCTCAGCGGCTCGCTGCGCCAGGCTGAACTGGGCCTGGACACCCCCGATGGCGCGCTGGTCGCACGCTTTGGCGGCGATGAGTTCCTGGTACTGGTCAACCAGCTGGAGAACCCTGCCGCTGCCCAGCTCATTGCGGATCGCCTGCTGGCATCGCTGTCGCGGACCTATTCCGTGGGCGGAAGGGATGTGTATTCCACCGCCAGCATCGGCATCGTCACCAGCGAGTTGTGCCTGGAGAGCGCGGAGGCGGTGGTCCGCAACGCGGACGTTGCCATGTACGAGGCCAAACGCTCGGGGCGCGCCTGTGCCGTCATGTTCGATGAGGCCATGCGCGCGCAGCTCACCCGCTTCGTGACCATCGACAGCTGCCTGCGCAAGGCGCTGGGCACGCCAGAACTGTCGCTGGTGTTCCAGCCCGTCGTGGCATTGGAGAGTCTGCGCGTTGAATCGGTGGAGGCGCTGCTGCGGTGGCGTCACCCGCAACTGGGTGAAGTCTCGCCCGCCGAATTCATCCCGATTGCCGAAGAGTCGGGCCTGATCGCATCGCTGGGACAGTGGGTGCTGCAGGAGGCCTGCGAGGCCTTGGCGGCGTGGCGGGCAAGGGATCCCCAGGGCGCGCCGCGAATCATCAGCGTCAATATCTCGCGCGCCGAACTGGCGCAGGGCGAGCGCCTGCTGGAGCGGGTGCGCAATACCTTGCTGTGTACTGGCCTGCCCGCAGGCTGCCTGCGCCTGGAAGTGACCGAGCGCGATGTAATGCGGGATCCGCCCACCACGCGCAAGCTCATGCTGGCATTGCGCGAACTGGGCGTGGAACTGGCCATGGATGACTTCGGCACCGGCACGTCTTCACTGGGCTGCCTGCGCGACTACCCGTTCGATGTCATCAAGATAGACCGCTCCTTCGTCAGCGACCTGACCACCAGCCCCGAAGTGCTGGCCATGATCCACGCGGCCATCACGCTGGTACACAACCTTGGCAGGACCAGCGTCGCCGAGGGCGTGGAGAACAGCCAGCAGGTGGCGATCCTGCAATCGCTGGGCTGCCAGCACGCACAGGGTTACTACTTCAGCCGGCCGATGACGCGGCAAGAGATGCTGCTCAAAGCCCCAGCGACAGCTGCGGCGCCAGTTCGCGCGGTGGCTCGAAAAGCGTGGTGACCAGATCGATGCTGCGCTCGCTGGCCAGCCCGAGCCGGCGTACCGCCAGCCGGTAGCGATCGGACAGCAGGCGCGCCCAGGCGCCGGTGCCCGACATGCGCTGTCCGAACGCAGCCTCGTTGTCCTTGCCGCCGTGGGCCGCGCGTATCAGCGACATGACATGCGCGGCACGATCCGGCATGTGGACATTCAGCCATTCACGAAACAGCTCGCTCACCTCATGGGGTAGCCGCAGCAATGTGTAGCCTGCGCGCGTGGCGCCCGCGGCAGCAGAGCGCTCGAGTATGGTTTCCAGCTCGCTGTCGTTGACGGCCGGGATCATCGGTGCCGCCATGACGCCCACCGGCACGCCTGCCCCGCTCAATTCGCGCATGGCCTGCAGGCGCGCGGTGGATGCGGCAGAACGCGGCTCCAGTGCCCGCTTCAGGTCCGGATCGAAAGTGGTGAGCGTGATGTACACGCGGGCCAGCCCCTGCCCTGCCATGGCGGCCAGTAGGTCCAGGTCGCGCAGCACCAGGGCACTGCGCGTGATGATGCCCACCGGATGCCGGGTCTCTGCCAGCACCTCCAGGATCGAGCGGGTAATGCCCATGCGTCTTTCCACGGGCTGGTAGGGGTCGGTGTTGGAGCCGAGCATGATGTGCCGGCACTGGTAACCCGGTCGCGCCAGCTCCCGGCGCAGCAATGCTGCCGCATCCGGCTTGTAGATGAGCCTGGTCTCGAAATCGATCCCGGGCGAATAACCCAGGTAGGCGTGACTGGGGCGGGCATAACAGAAAACACAGCCGTGCTCGCAGCCCCTGTAGGGATTGATCGACTGTTCGAAAGGAATGTCGGGGGAATCGTTGCGGGCGATGATGCTGCGCGTGGTATCTGCCTTCAGCTCCGTGGCGATGCTGGCCGCGGCTTCATCCTGATACCAGCCATCGTCGATATTCTCGCTTTGCTGGTGCTCGAAGCGATTGTGCGGATTGCTCAGCGCGCCGCGCCCCTTGAAGCCACCGGGTGGAATCGCCGTGCCCATGCATTACTGTATATCCATACAGCCCATGCAGCAAGCAGATTTCTACCCGAATGGGCAGGAGGAAACCGGCATGGCCACAGGCGTATGCTGGCGCCGCCAACGCGTCCGTCCTGCAGGCCTGTCAATTCACTGCCATGCGATTTTTGGATAGTGGCGAGTCGGCGCTTCCAGCACATTCCCGGCATCATTTTGTGGAGACGTATTCATGGACACGATCAAGCGGCTCTCTGTAGTGGCAGTGTTGGCAGTGGGCACGGCAAGCGCTATCGCCCAGGCGCCGATCATCTATCCGGCCAAGGGCCAGACACCCGATCAGCAACAGAAGGATTCAGGTGAGTGCGCAGCCTGGGCCAAGCAGAACACCGGCATCGATCCGGTCGTGCTGGCATCGACACCGCCGCCAGCCGCTGCGGCCCCGGCAGCCGCTGCAGCGCCCGCGCCGGCAGGCCCGAGCGGCGCCCGCGTGAAGGGCGCAGCCCGGGGCGCCGCAGCCGGCGCGATCGTCGGTGAAATCACCGACAGCGATACAGGCGACGCCGCCGGCGCTGGAGCGGTGGTCGGCGCCATGGGCGCCGGTGGCCGCGAGCGGCGTGGCAAGCAGAAGGAGCAGCAGGCAGCCGCGCAGCAACAGCAGCAGGCGGCCGACCAGCAGAAGGCGGCTGCGCAACAGGCCGAGGCGAAGAAGCAGGAGCAACTGGCCACCTACAATCGCGCCAACTCCGCCTGCATGGAAGGCCGCGGCTACACGATCAAGTAGCGATCGCCCTCATGGAGGGGGTGCCGGCTACGGGCCGGCCGCCCGCCGCACTGACTGGACGCATCGGAATCCCAGGTGGTTGGTGCCGGTGCTGGATTCACCCTTGCCGCGCGTGCCAACCATGTAACGCGAGCAGTACTGGTCCGTGCACAGGAACGAGCCTCCCCGATGCACACGCTTCTGCACGCCGGGTTCGGACGGATCCACTGAATCCGCCGGGCCTGCCGGATTGCGCGGGATATCCCCTGCAGAGGCCAGCCTTGAATAGTAGTCAGGCCGGTACCAGTCGCTGACCCATTCCCAGACATTGCCACCGACGTCGTAGAGGCCGTAGCCGTTGGGTGGAAACTGCGCCACTTTCGCGATGCCGACGAAGGAATCCGCACCGCTGTCGTGATCGGGAAAATGGCCTTCATGGATGTTGGCCATCCACTTTCCACCGGGCATGAATTCATTTCCCCAAGGATAGAGCTGGCCCGCCAGCCCGCCACGCGCGGCAAACTCCCATTCCGCCTCCGTAGGCAGACGTTTTCCGGCCCAGTCCGCGTAGGCTGCTGCGTCTTCATACGTCACATGCACCACGGGCAGCCCTGCCTTTCCCTCGATTGAACTACCCGGGCCCTGCGGATGCCGCCAGTTGGCGCCGGGGACGAATGCCCACCACTGCGAGTAGTTCGTCAATGGCACGGCATGATCCGGCGGCGAGAACACGACAGAACCAGGAAGCAGATCGCTGACGGGCACGCCGGGAAAATCCCCGGGCCGCAACGGCCGCTCAGCCGCCGTCACATAGCCGGTGGCCTGAACGAAATGGCTGAACTCCTCATTGGTTACTTCAGTGGCATCCATCCAGAATCCATCCACATAGACGCGATGCACCGGACGTGAATCAATGGTGGCCTGCATGCCCACCATGTCGCCGGTGTCCATGGGATCACGGGCGCCCATCGAGAATTCACCGCCGGGAATCCACACCATCCCCGGCGGGCCTGCAGCCGGCCTGCCTTTGTTCTCCACCGTCGGCAGGAAATCCGAACCCGGCTGCATGGCCGCAGGCGGCAGCAAGTCTGGCCATACCTTCTGGTACGCCAGCAGCCCGGCCACTCCAGCCAGCGAAATCACCACCGCCCACACCTGAAGTCTATTCGGCAAGCGCACCTCGTTGAAGTCGGGCGTCCAGCCACTGGATCCAGTGCATGACTGGAACGCCCGTGAAAGCGCCTATCTGCACGATGCATCCCACATTTGCGGAGAGTATGCACTGCGGATGTGCTGCCTCCAGCGCCGCACCTTTGGCGCGGCCGAGCGTGGCTGACAGGGCTGGCTGCAGCAGGCTGTAGGTACCGGCCGAACCGCAGCACTGCGGCGATTCGGCCACCGCAACAAGCTCTGCTCCAAGTAGTTGCAGCAGGTTCTCGATGGTTCCGCGCAGCTTCAGTCCATGCTGCAGGCTGCAGGGCGAATGAAAGGCCACCTTCATGGGCGGCGCAGGCTGCAGCAACTCCTGCAGTCTCGCCCCAAAGGCCGGCAACAGCTCGGCCGGATCGCGCGCCAGCTGCGAAATACGCGCCGCGCGCGCGGCATAGGCAGGGTCCCCACGCAGCAGATGCCCGTAGTCGCGCAGCATCGTTCCGCAGCCCGAAGCCAGGGACAGGATGGCCTCGGCGCCCGCTTCGACATGCGGCCACCAGGCATCTACATTGCGCCGCATGTCGCGCAGCGAACCCTCTGCGTCAGCCAGATGGTGACGGATGGCGCCACAGCATCCGGCCGCGGGCATGCACTGCAAGGTGATGCCGAGGCGGTCGAACACGCGCGCCGCTGCGGCGTGAATGTCCGGTGAAAGGGCGTCGTGCACGCACCCGCCCAGCAGCAGCATGCTGCGCGGACGTTCCGCGGCAGGCCATTCGCCCCGCAGTTGCCAGCGCGGCACGCGTGCGCGCAGCCCTCGCGGCAACAGTGGCCGCAGCATCTGTCCCAGCCGCAGCGCCGGCGCAAATGCGGGGCCGGTCAGGAATGCAGCCAGCGAGCGCCGCAGCAAACGCGCCCCTCTCGAACGTGGCGCCTTGCGCTCGACCAGGCCGCGGCCGAAGTCCAGCAGGTGTCCGTACTCCACGCCGGACGGGCAGGTGGTTTCACAGGCGCGGCAGCCCAGGCAGCGGTCCAGATGCAGGCGTGTGGCGCCGGACACCGCCTGCCCTTCCAGCATCTGCTGCATCAGATGGATGCGCCCTCGCGGCCCGTCAAGCTCATCGCCCAGCACCTGGTATGTCGGGCAGGTTGCGGTGCAGAACCCGCAATGCACGCACCGGCCCACGATGGCAGCAGCCTCCGCGGCCGCTGCGCTGCCGGAGAATTCCGCTGCAAGACGTGTCTGCATTGGCTACAGCTCCGGATGCATGCGGCCAGGATTGAAGATGCGGGCCGGATCGAATTCATCCTTCAGCCGACGATGGATGGCGAGCAACGGCGCCGCCAGGGTTGCAAACGGCGTGGCCGCACGATCACCGCCGCGGAAGCGCAGCGCGTGCCCACCCAGTTCCTGCGCGCGTGCGTGGATGGCGGAAGCTGGCAGAGCAGTCGCCAACCACCGCAAGCCTCCTCCCTCGATGACCTGCACGCCGGCGAGCGCAAGTGGCGGCGCAGAATCCGGAACACCGATGCGCCACAACGTTGTGGTGGTGTGGAATTCCGGGAGCCGATGTTCGCGCAGATCATCCCAGAGCACTCTACCCTCCTCCTGCGGAATCCTCTCGCCGCCCAGGCGGGCACAGGCCCGCTGCAGTCCCGCGGCAGCGCCGGACAGGCGCACCCACAAATGGCCGCCGCGCCACAGGCTGGCGGAGATGGGCAGCGGCTGCGCGCGCCATTGACACAGGTGATCCAGGCCTTGCGCTTCGCCGCACTCGAAGCGCAGCGTGGATTCGGATTCCGGGGCCGGCAGCACTTTCAGCGTGACTTCGAGCAATACGCCCAGTATTCCCAGGGAACCAGCCAGCAGCCGGCTCACATCGTACCCCGCCACGTTCTTGATGACGGTTCCACCAAAACGCAGCAGCCGGCCACGTCCATCCAGCAACTGCGCACCGAGCACATGATCGCGCAGGCTGCCGGATGCATAGCCACTGGCGAAGCGCCGTGGGCCAGACAGCCCCGAAGCGACACAGCCGCCGATGGTGGCCCCCGGGCCGAAGTGCGGCGGCTCGAAGGCCAGCAGTTGCTGCCGTGAGGCGAGCAATGCCTCCACTTCTGCCAGCGCAGTGCCCGCCCTCGCCGTGACATACAGCTCGCTGGGCTCGTAAGCCTGGATTCCTTGCCAGCCACGCGGATCAAGCACGGCGCCCTGCACGGGTCCACCGTAGAAATCCTTGCTGCCTCCGGCACGGATGCACAGTGGCGCGCGGGCCGCGGCGGCCGCCAGCACCTGCTCCACCAGATCTGCGGGTGATGCCTGCATCAGAAACGCGGCAACTCAGGATGAGGCAGCCTGCCGCCGCTGACTCGCACCCGGCCGTACTCCGCGCAGCGGTGGAGAGTGGGAATCACCTTGCCGGGATTGAGCAGGCCCGAGGGATCGAAAGCCCGTTTCACGCCGGTGAAGGCATCGAGTTCGGCACGCCCGAACTGCGAGCACATCTGGTTGATCTTCTCCATCCCCACGCCATGCTCACCGGTAATCGTGCCGCCGAGCCGCAGGCACTCCTCGAGGATTTCCGCACCGAAGGCCTCGGCGCGCGCCACGGAATCCGGATCGCCATCATCGAACAGCACCAGCGGATGCAGGTTGCCATCGCCGGCGTGGAATACATTCGGACAAGCCAGGCCGTATCGCTGCTCCATGCCCTGTATGGCCTTGAGCATGCGCCCGATATGCTGGCGTGGAATGGTGCCATCCGTGCAGTAGTAGGCAGGCGCTGCACGGCCCGCAGCGGGAAAGGCGTTCTTGCGTCCTGCCCAGAAACGCTGGCGCTCGGCTTCGTCGCGCGAAACGGCGATCCGCGTGGCGCCTGAGTCCAGCAGCACCCGCTCCATCCGCTGGATCTGCGCCTCCACTTCATCCACGGTGCCGTCGGACTCGCACAACAGCAAGGCCGCTGCCGCCGTGTCGTAACCTGCGTGGGCAAAAGGCTCCACCAGCCGCACGGCGGCCTGGTCGAGCATCTCCAGTCCAGCCGGGATGATGCCGGCCGCAATCAGCGCGGCCACGGCATTGCCGGCACATTCGACATCGCCAAAACTGGCCAGGATGCAGCGTGCGGTTTCAGGCGCCGGCACCAGCCGCACCGTCACCTCGGTCATCACAGCCAGCATGCCCTCTGAACCCAGCACGACCGCCAGCAGGTCCAGCCCCGGCGCATCGGGCGCGAGACTGCCGAATTCCAGTTCCTCGCCGTCGATGGTCAGTGCGCGCACGCGCAGCACATTGTGCAGCGTGAGGCCGTACTTCAGGCAATGCACGCCGCCGGAATTCTCCGCGACATTTCCGCCAATCGTGCAGGCGATCTGGCTGGAAGGATCCGGCGCATAGTAAAGGCCATGCGGCGCCGCGGCTTCGGAGATGGCCAGGTTGCGCACGCCTGGTTGAACCACCGCCGTGCGGCTGCGCACATCCACGGCAAGGATGCGATTGAAGCGCGCCATGGACAGCAGCAACCCATCGGCCAGCGGCAACGCACTCCCGGCCAGTCCGGTGCCCGCGCCGCGCGGCACCACAGGTACGCGATGCGCTGCACAGAAGCGCAGCAAGGCAGTCAGTTCAACCGCCGTGGCAGGCAACGCCACTGCCAGCGGCCGCTGACGCAGCAATGTCAGTCCATCACATTCCCATGGGCGCGTTTCTTCGGCGGATGCCAGCAACGCGCCCGGCGGCAGAACTGCCGCCAGCCCGCGGATGATGGCCTCGCGTTCCATGCGCTTCTAGTGAGGCACGAGCAGGGTGAATGGCGGCACATAGGCCATCAGCACCACCACCAGGCCAACCAGTGACGCCAGCACCAGGCTGTGGAAGAACACGTAGCGAAGGATCACGCCTTCCTGTCCGAACCAGCGCGTGGCGGTGGATGCCACCACGATGCTCTGGGCATCGATCATCTTGCCCATCACGCCACCGGCACTGTTGGCGCCAGCCATCAGCACCGGCGACAGACCCAACTGCTGTGAAGTGACCTTCTGCAGGCCGCCGAACAATACGTTGGATGCCGTGTCGGAACCCGTGACTGCGACACCCAGCCAGCCAAGCAGCGTGCCGAAGAATGGATACATCACACCAGTAGCCGCAAAAGCCAGTCCCAGGGTGGCATCGACGCCCGCGTATCGAGTCAGGTAACCCAGTCCCAGCATCGCGGCGATGGTCAGCAGCGACGCGGCGACGTTGCGCAGCGCTCGTGCGTAACTGCGCAGGATCTGCAGCGGACCGGCGCCCAGGGCAAATCCCGCTATCAGGCCGGAAATCAGTATGGCAGTGCCGGTGGCCGAAAGAATGTTGAAGTTGTACTTCGCGCCTTCAATCTCCGGCTGCGCCACGACTGGCGGCATGCGCTGCACCAGCTGGTCCAGTCCGGGAAACGCCACGCTGACGCGGAAGATTCCATCCAGCCACGCCTTCACCTGGGGCAGGCCCCACAGGAACACCACAACCATCAGGATCAGCCAGGGCATCCATGCCTGCCACAGGGCCGCACCTCGCGGCCTTGCGTTCTCCGGCTGCAACTCTGCAATGCGCAGGATGTTGCGGGGCTTCCAGAAACGCAGGAACGATACCAGTGCCACGATGGACACCAGCGAAGCACCGATGGCTGTCAGCCACGGCCCGTGCAGGTTCGAGATTGCCAGCTGCGCCGCTGCGAAGCTCACCGCCGCCACGAGCACCGCTGGCCATACCTCCAGCGTGCGCCGCCACCCGCAGTAGGCCACCAGCATCCAGAACGGCACCAGCAGTGCGAACGGCGTCATGATGCGACCGACTACCGCCGACAGCTGCGCCAGTGGCAGATCCGTGACGCCTGCCAGCGTCACCAGCGGCGTGCCCAGCGCGCCAAAGGCCACCGGTGCAGTATTGGCGATCAACGAAAGGCCCGCGGCCTGCAACGGCGAAAACCCGAGTCCTATCAGCATGGCGCCAGTAACGGCCACCGGCGTGCCGAATCCCGCTGCTCCTTCGAAAAAGGCGCCGAAGCAGAATGCAACGAGCAGCAACTGCAGGCGGCTGTCCTCCACCACGCCGGCAATCGAATTGCGCAGCACGTGGAACTGGCCACGATCCAGCGTCAGCTGGTACATGAACAATACATTGAGCACGATCCAGCCTATCGGCAGCAGGCCGTAGGCCGCGCCAAAACCGGCAGCGGCCAGCGCCCGGCTGGCCGGCATGTTGAATGCCAGTGTTGCAACCAGCAGCGCTGCAACCAGGCCGGCAATAGCCGCCACCGGTGCCCGCCAGCGCAGCAGCGCCAGTCCTCCCAGCAGCACCAGCAGTGGCACAGCGGCCACCAGCGTCGAAAGCCAGGGTGCGCCCAGCGGATCGTAATTCTGCGACCAGATCATCCTGCCTCTCTCCTGCGCAGCTTGCGGCGCACCGCCAGAATGCCCCACACCATCAATACCAGCAGCACCAGTGCCAGCAATGGCAGCAACAGCGCCAGCAGGCTCAGCAGCAGTGAACCGCCCAGCTCGGTCGTCGCCACCAGGGGATTGCCCAGCCCACCAGTGGTTGCGGTGGACTTGAGGCGCAGCAATGCGCTGGCCGACTGCATGATGCCGGCAGCACCGGCACCCGTGATCACGGCGAACGACCAGCGCAACATGGGCGAGAGCTCGCCCAGCGGCGCTGCGACCAGCAGCACGCCGGCGGCCAGTGCCAGCGGCGTGGTGATCAGATCCAGCGCGTGATCGACACCCGGAAGATAGTAGGCCGCAACCTCGACCACGGCGGCCACGGTAAACGTCGCCATTGCAGCCCACGACGCCAGCCATGCGAAGCCCGCAGATGGCTCGAAGTATCCGAAGTGTGCGGCCGCCGAGGCTAGCAGCAGCGGGATGAACACTCGCAGCCCCGCGGCGGCGGCCAGCGCCACACCCAGCGCCAGGGCAAGTGCGATATCCGTGACAGGGGCGCCTTCCATGTACCGAGCGCCCCGGTCAGCTCAGCGCGCCGGCGCGCTCTGCACCCTTGGATCCTTTTCGCCCAGCCCGGGATAGAACAGCTTGCGGTTATCCCGCGACTCGTTGAATACCTTGCGTGACTTGAACAGCCACTTGCCATTCACCTTCACCAGCACATCCTCGTAGTGCCCGAAGTACAGCAACTGCACGTCCCCCTGCGGCGTGTTGTTGGTCAGCGCAAACCAGTAGGCGGTGGTTTTCGCCGTGTTGCCGTCGACATCAATCACATGGTTGATGATCTGGTGACGCGTGCGCGGCCGCGACTTCGCGCCCTCAGGAATATCCACCTTGCGTGCACCGCCAAAGCCCGACATGGCCTTGCGGATCGCCGCCTTGCCATGCTCGACTCCGAACACCCACTCGAGCACACCATCATCCGCCCAGGTGGACATCACGGTCTCGATGTCGCCGGCATCCACGGCCACCATGTACTTGTTGGACAGGTTCTGGATCTCGGCACGGTCATCGGCGTAGCCGGCCCAGGCGCCAACCGCCACTGCACAGCCTGCCAGCAGCAGCGCCAGCTTTCGGATGTAGATCGTCTTCATTGCAGCTCCTTGTGGATCCAGGTGGCAACGGCCTCCACGCTCTTGTCGTCGAGGAGTTCCGGATACATGCGCGGCATCGGCGCCTTGGGGTTCTTGATATACGTGATGGTGGACGGCAGATCACGGCGTGCCGCGAGGTTCGCCAGGCGGTGATCGGCAATCATGTTGCCGTCCGGCCCGTGGCAGGACTGGCATACCTGTCCGTACAGGCGCTGCCCCAGCCCCGCATCACCGGCCTTGCTGCCGGTGATATCCAGTGCGGTTGCAGCCTTGCCCGGATCCAGCGTCATCACCACAACGCTGGGCATTCCCAGGTCGCCGAAGGCATTGCGCGAGATATTGCCCGAGGCGAACGCCACGTACTGTTTGCCGGTTACCTCGTAGGTGACGAGGCCACCGGCCATTGCACCGCCGGCAGGCGCCTTCAGCAGCACCTTCCCGGACTTGCTGTCGAATACCAGGAAATTTCCGGCCAGGTCGCCCGCGAAAGTGACTCCGCCAGCCGTTGGCGTCACGCCCGCAACCACCGGCTTTTCGGCATGGTATTTCCACCGCACGGTGCCGGTTTCGCGATCCAGCGCAGTGATCCAGCCGGTGGCCGGCCCATCGGGCTCCACGGTTCCACCGAAACTCACCGCGCCCGGCGCGTAATCCGTGGTTCCCAGCTTCACGATGAAGCAGATGTCGACGGCGCCCACGATGAGATTGTTGTTCAGGCGGTCCAGCGCAGGCCCATTCCATTCCACGCCGCCCGCGTAACCAGGACACATGCGCTTTCCTTCACGCGTGGGACCACCCTGGATCTGCTCCACCGTGGTCACCGGAGTACGGAACACTCTTTGGTGCGTGTCACGATCCACAACGGTCACGTGCCCGTCCTTGCCGCCAATGGCAAGGTAGTCATGCGCCTTGTTCGTGCGATACAGCACCGGTGCCGCCACCAGGTCCAGGTCCATCCAGTCGCCAGGTGACACCTGGTGCCACCATTTCAGCGCGCCGGTGCGCGCATCGAGCACCACGATGGAATTGGTGAACAGGTTGTCTCCCGGCCGGTAGTCCTTGTCGATGTCCGGCCAGGGGTTGCCAACCGGCACGAACAACTCGCCGCTGGCAACATCCAGCGACATGGCGCCCCACACGCCGCCGCCGCCGGTCTTCGCGCTTTCAGGGCGCTTCCAGGTTTCCGCGCCGGTTTCATTTCCCAGCGGAATGGTGTTGAAGCGCCACAGTTCGCGGCCGGTTGCCGCATCGAAGGCCATGACGCGCCCGCGCGCGCCCAGTTCACTGCCACCGACGCCCATGTAGACCACGCCCTGCCAGGCCAGCGGCGCGGCGGTGGTGGACTCACCGAGCTGCGGCGTTGCGATGACGTTCTTCCACAGCAGCCGGCCGGTTGCCGCATCCAGTGCAATCAGGCGGCCATCGCAGGTGCCGCGGAAGATGCGGCCATCCAGCAGCGCGACGCCCCGGCTGGAACCGCCACACTGCCCTTCTTCAGCCCGGTATTCGTATTTCCAGCGCAGCGCGCAGGTCGTGGCATCCAGTGCCGCGGTCACCAGCGGTGTCCCGGTGTAGATCGTGTCGCCCTGCACAATCAAACCGCCGTGGTAGGAACCAGGCCCATCGATCTGCACGCGGCATACCTGGCCAAGACGCGCGGCATTGGTCGTGTCGATCTGCTTCAGCGGCGAGAATCTCTGGCTATGCAGCCCATTGTTGTAGCTCAGCCATTCGCCGCCCGGTGTGGCCGTCTGCGCCTGGGCCAGGTTCACCGCGCCAGCTGCCAGCACCAGCTGCAGACACAGCAGGACTGCCCGGACCCTTGTTTTCATGCCTTCCCGCCCCCGTGAGTTGCGCGAGCCTAGCAGTTCGCCGCAGGGCGCTCCAGCGCAGCCGCCGCGGCCAGCGCGCTATTCGAAAAGGCGCCACTCGGGCTGGTATCCCAGCCCCAGCTGCACGATCCGGTTCAGCAGCTGCTCGTAGCTGAGGCCGGCGTTCTCGCCGGACTCGGCGAAATCCTCGCCATAGGTCAGATTCGGATTGGCGTTCGCCTCCAGCACGAACACGCTGCCATCGGGACGCATGCGCATGTCCATGCGCGCGTAGCCGCTCATGTGCAGTGCGCGATATACGCGCTTGGCCAGTGCCGCGATGCGCGCGGCCTCTGCCGGCGAGAGATCCCCGGCCTGCCCGGTGCGGATGCCATGCCGGCGCTGGTAGGCCGGATCCCACTTCACCTTGCGCGTGGCGATTCCAGCCTGTTCTCCAGGCAGCTTGCCGAAGTGCAACTCCCACACCGGGAATGTCGTCAGCCTCTCGTTGCCCATCAGGCCGACGTACAACTCGCGTCCTTCGATGTACTGTTCAGCCAGCGCGTCGCTCTGCGTCTGGGCGTGGATGAACTCGACGCGTTCGCGCAGCCGCTCGCGGTCATGGACGATGGACGCCTGGGAGATACCCAGGGATGCATCCTCGGTGGCTGATTTCACGAACAGCGGAAATTGCACGCCGCGCGGCTCGCGATAGGCCTTGCCCCACGGAAACAGATGAAACCGCGGCGTGGGAATACGGTGGTAGGCCAGGATCTGCTTGGTCAGCACCTTGTCCCGGCTGAGCATCATGCCGCGGGGATTGCAGCCGGTGTAGGGCTGTCGCATCAGCTCAAGCAATGCCACGACGTAGTGATCGTAGGTCACGATGCCGGAGAACTCCTCCAGCAGGTTGAAGGCAATCTCCGGCCGCCAGTCGCGCACCACGCGGCGCAGCTCACCGATCTTGTCGCCAATGCCGAGCACGCGCACCTCATGCCCGAAGTTCGACAGGGTCGACCAGACGTTGTACTCCGTACGGCAGGCCTCGATCTCATCTTCCGAGAGGCCGCGCAGGTCCTCGGGAGGAATCAGGTCCGCGTTCACCAGCAGCAGGATGCGCCGCTTCTTCACAGGGCGTAGTTCTCACGGTTGCGTTTGAGTATTCCCAGCACCACGCGCTGTACCAGCCCGAGGAACTGGCGTTTTGCGGCGCGGCGATCATGGCGCAGATGCAGATGCATGTAGCTGCAGCGATGGATCAGCTCTTCCAGTGCGTGCTCCACCACATAGTGATGCAGGCGCGCGCGGCGCACCAGCAGCCGCTCGAGCTGCGGCTGCATCTCCCGCAGGTAGCTGGCCGCTGCCGGGCGCCGTCGCGAAGGCCGCACCGAAAAGATGCGGCGCAGTGCGCGGTCGTAGCGCCCATCCTCGAGCTGGTAGCGACCGACCTTGCTGCGATAGTGGCTGGCCAGGGTGCGGGATGAATTCGCTACCGGCTCTACCTCACGCCGTGAACGCAGCCGGGGCGCACGTCCTGCGATCTCCTGCATCAACTTGTCGACGTACTCCAGCTTGGCCAGCGCCGGCCACTGCGCGTATTCGCGCCGCCAGCGCGCGCGGGGCTGCAGCCACACGGCGAAGGTTTCGGCGAAATCCTCGGTGGGGTGGCTCTGCGCATACCAGTGACCCAGGTGCAGCACGTATCTGCGGCTGGCTGGCCGCGGCGTGTAGGCGTCGGGATACCGTTCTCCCGCACTGCCGAACACCTTGCGCCAGTCCGCGCGCTCACGCAGGCCAAAGGCCGTGTCCAGTGCATGGCCGGCTTCGTGCCGCAGGATGCGCATCAGCCAGCGGCTGTTGCCTCCCTCGACCTGGTGCATCAGCCGTCGCTCCAGCCGCATGAGCCGCGGCTGCGCCAGGTAAAACGGCAGCGCGATACCCGGCACGCCATCAGGCGAGAACCATTCCTCGGCAAACCAGAAGTGCGGCTGGAAACGCAGGCCGCGGCCACGCAGCTGGCGTTGCAGCCGGTGCATGTGCATCGCCACCATGCCGCTGCTGCGCGGAAAGACCAGATCGCGGAAGCGCAGCGCCAGCAGCTGCGCGTCTGTCAGACGCGCCAGCGAACCGCCCGAATACCTTGCCGATCTGCTGCGCGCCACCGTCCGGCACTATAAACCGAAGCTGCACATGACGTGCAGCTTCGGCCCTGCGCCTCAGTGCAGCTTGAAATTCACCCGGAAGTCCTTGCAGGCATCCACTGCAACACCGCCCTTCGTGGCGGGCGTGAACCGCAGCGCCTCGCCCGCCCAGACGATTGCCGCATCATCCAGCAGCCGATAGCGGCTGCCGCTGACCACCCGCGGCAGGCCAGACAGCCGGCCCGTGGCATCCACGCAGGCGCGCACGATCACCAGGCCCTGCTGCTCCAGGCGGATTGCGTTTGGCGGGTAGTAGTCATCAGAAGGCCGCACGGCCCGGAAGCGCAGCGGCGTCTCCGGAATGGCGGCGACCTGGATACCCGGATCACTGCTGCCAGCCGCCACCTGCACATCCGGCGAAATCGGCTCGCCGGTCAGGACCAGATCGTCCTGGATCCGTACCAGATCAGGGGGACCCTCAGGGGTCGGCACACGCAACCTTTCCAGCGTGGTCTGCTCAACAGGCTTGACGAGCTCTTTCTGCCTGGGTTGCTCGATCTGGCTGATCACCAGCCTCTCCACCGAAGGCTTCGAGGTGGCTTCGGAAATCCTCCATGCCATCAGCGCGGATATGGCCGCCACGTGCAGCGCGACGGTTGCCATGAACACCAGCGATCGGCCCGAAGCCATGCTGGCCTGATGAATCTGCGTACTCATGATGAACCCTCCTCTCATAAGCGGACGCACCGGTTTCATTCTGCGCCGCAAATCTCCACAGGCGTCAGGACGCAAAAATTTGTGCGCACAACACTTGCCAGCTGTTGGACGAGGGATAAGATGAATTCCTTGGCGGCACTTGCCTGCCGATGCAGGCAGTCTTCAGGTCTGTTTCGATTACTGCGTTGCAGTGGTGCCGAATACCTGCTGCCGTAGCGATTCGATCTGGCCCTGGGGATTGCTGCGAATGGCCGCTTCTTCCCTGGCCATCATCACGAACAGTCCATCCAGCGCCTTGCGGCTGACGTAGCCCTCCAGGCTGATGTCCTTGTCATCCAGCACACCGAGCGCGCTGGCCTTTGCCGTGACTGCTTCATATTGCCTGGCCAGCTGCACGTCGGCCGTGGTCCTGTCGACGACAGGCAGCAGCTTCTCTGCGAGCTGATCAGACATGGTGCGGCGGAAATATTCTGTCGCTGCGTTCGCAGGTCCGCTGACGATGGCCGCAGCATCGGCAATGTCCAGCTGCCGTATGGCATCGAGCAGTACTTCCCTGGCTTCCGGCATCGCGGCTTCGGCCGCGCGATTCATCGCCAGTTGCAGCGCATCGGTCTGCTTGCTGGCGCCGAGCTTGCGCAGGGTCTTCGACGCCTTCTGCAACTTGCCGGGCAGCGGAATACGGACTTCGGAATCACCCATGAAGCCATCAGCCCTGCCCAAGGTCGAGACAGCCGATGCGGCAGCCTGGTTCAGCAGCACCTTCACGATGTCTGCAGTGGGTACCGCCACGGCAGGCGGCGTCGGTTCGCTGCACAACACCCGCGCTGCGCCCAGCAGCAGCAGCGAACACAACGCGAACTGCTTCACGTCCTCCCCTGCAGCCAGGCGCGCGCCCAGCCCAGGCCCTCCAGCGTTCCGCCGGCCGGAATGTACTCGCAGCCGATGTGACCGTCATATCCGAGTGAATCAATGTGCGGCAGCAGCCGGCCGAAGTTGATCTCGCCACTGCCCGGCTCGTGCCGCCCGGGATTATCGGCGATCTGTATATGGCCGATGCGGGGGAGCAGCCGCGCGACCGCGCGCATCAGGTCGCCTTCCATGATCTGCATATGGTAGACGTCGTACTGCAGCCGGATGTTGTCGCGCCCCGCCGCAGCGATGCAATCCAGCGCCAGCTGCGTGCCATCCAGCAGATAGCCCGGCACATCCACCCGGGTATTGATGGGCTCGATCATCACCTGGGCGCCAACTTCTGCCAGTCGGTCCGCAGCCCGGACCAGGCTGCCGACAAAGCAATCCAGATGGCGGCGGCGGTCGGCGCCGGGCGGCAGCAATCCGGCCATCACATGCACGCGACGGCAATCCGTGGCCTGCAGATACTGCACCACCGTTTCCAGGCCCTGGTCGAAGTCGTCCTCCCGCCCCGGCAGGGAGGCAATGCCGCGTTCGCCTCGTGAACTGTCTCCGGGCGGCGCATTGAAGAGCACCCAGCTCAGGCTGTTTGCGCGCAGACGCTGCGCAATGTCCTGCGGCGCAACGGCATACGGGAACTGGCATTCCACTGCATGGAATCCTGCCGCCGCGGCCGCGTCGATGCGGTCCAGGAAAGGCAACTGCGGAAACATCGTGGAGATATTGGCGGCGAGGCGGATCATGGGCGCTACCTTACCCCGCACCTCCATCGGGGTGATACGCTTTCGCACCATATTCACGGCGGTCCGGCGGGGGAAACATGGGCTTTTTGAAGCTGAAATCACTTGGGCTGTGTGCACTGGCCATGGCACTGGCCGCCTGCAACGGCAGTGTCAAACAGCCTGCCAAAGTGGCGCCGCCTCCGGCCCAGGTCGACGACGCGCGCCTGGCGCGGGCCGATGCGGAACCGCAGAACTGGCTGGCGCATGGCGGCAACCAGCAGGCGCAACGCTATTCCGGTCTCGACCAGATCAACCCGGACACCATCAGCCGCCTGAAGCCGGCCTGGTACATGGAGTTCGACACCTACCGCGGCCAGGAGGCCACGCCCATCGTCGTCGATGGCGTGATCTACGTAACCACGGCCTGGAGCAAGGTCTACGCCGTGGATGGAAAGAGCGGCAAGGCGCTGTGGCAATTCGATCCGCAGGTACCCGGACCGGCTGCAGCGAAGAACTGCTGTGATGTGGTGAGCCGTGGTGCCGCGGTGTATCGCGGCAAGGTATACGTGGCCACCTATGACGGTCGCCTTGTCGCGCTCGACGCCGCCAACGGTCAACCGGTGTGGACAGCGCAGACCGTCGATGCGGACGGCATGTACACGATCAGCGGCGCACCGCGCGTGGGCGCAGGCCTGGTATTCATCGGCAATGGCGGCGGTGAATTCGGAGGACGCGGCTATGTCAGTGCCTACGACGCCGACAGCGGCAAACTGGTGTGGCGCTTCTTCACCACGCCAGGCAACCCGGCGACACCGGACGGCGCTGCCTCCGACGACATCATGGCCTCTCTTGTGCAGCCCACCTGGTTCGGCCCCTATGACCCGAACCGCGGCGGCGGCATGGTCTGGAATTCCATCGTCTACGATCCGGAATTCGACCAGCTCTACATGGCCACGGGCAATGGCTATCCCTGGCCGCGCCTGTTCCGCTCCGCAGGCAAGGGCGACAATCTCTTCATCTGTTCAGTGGTTGCCGTGGATGCACGCACCGGCAAGTACAAGTGGCATTACCAGGAGACACCCGGCGACAGCTGGGATTACGACTCGGTCGCCGACATGATCCTCGCGGACCTCACCATCAATGGCGAGCAGCGCAAGGCGCTGATGCACACACCCAAGAACGGCTTCTTCTACAACATCGACCGCCGCGATGGAAAGCTGATTTCCGCGGAGCCGTTCGTGCCAGGCGTCAACTGGGCCTCGCATGTAGACCTGAAGACCGGGCGGCCGGCCGTCGCGGCAAAGGCCTACTACACCGACAAGCCCGTGCGCCTGAGTCCTGGCGAAGGTGGCGGACACGCCTGGCAACCCACGGCATTCAGCCCGAAGACCGGTTTCATGTATCTGCAGGCAAGCGCGAATGCCTCGACGCGCTACATCCCGCGCGGCAGCTATCACTACGTGAAAGGCATGGACTACCTTGGCCTGTATCACTTCGTGCAGCACGCACCGAATGAGACGCCGCCAAAGCCCGATCCCGGCGCACCGAAGGCCGAAACCTACCTGCTGGCCTGGGATCCGGTTGCGCAGAAGGCTGCATGGAAAGCACCGGGACCCGGCGCCGGAGTGCTGGCCACCGCAGGAAATCTGGTGTTCCAGGGCCACAGCCGCGACGTGCAGATGGGATCTCTGGCGGCGCATCGCGCTGACACCGGCGAGCAGGTCTGGTCTTTCGATACGCCCAACGCAATTGTCACGGGGCCGGTGAGTTACAGCATCGACGGCGAGCAGTACATTCTGGCGGCCACCGGCGCTGGCGGCGGCTCCATCATCGCCGCGCCACAGGTGATGCGGCAGCGACAGATGGGGCGACTGGTGGCGTTCAAGCTCGATGGCAGCGCCACGCTGCCATCCGACCCACCGCCCGCCGGACCGATGGTACAGGTCACGGAGAAGTTCGCGTCGGCGGATGTCGCGCACGGCAAGGATCTGTATGTGGAATTCTGCGCGCGCTGCCACGGCCTCGAGACGCGTGCTTCCGGCATAACACCGGACCTGCGACGCTCTCCCGTGCTGCTCGATACCGCGCAGTGGAAATCCATCGTCGAGGATGGCGCGCTGGCGCGCAACGGCATGATTGCCTGGAAAGGCCTGATGCCAGACGGTGCGGCGGAAAAGATCCGCGCCTACGTCAGCGAACAAACGCGTGTCGCGGCAGGCACCGCGCCGTAAGATCAGCGCATGAGCAACGACAGATCCGCGCAGGTGCTGCAGTACCTGCGCAGCCTGCAGGACAGGCTCTGCGATACCTTCGGCGGCGCGGACATGGGCGGCCGCTTCGAACGCGATGCCTGGCAGCGTCCCGCTGGCGACGGCAAACTGGAAGGCAGCGGCGTCACCGCCGTGCAGGAAGGCGGCCGCGTGATGGAGCGGGCCGGCGTGGCGCTGTCGGATGTAAGCGGCTCGAAGCTGCCGCCATCGGCCACCGCACGCAATCCGCAGCTGGCCGGCCGGAACTTCCGTGCCATGGGTGTTTCAGTGGTGATGCATCCGCGCAATCCGCATGCGCCCACCAGCCACATGAACGTGCGCTTCTTCAGTGCCGGCGATGTGTGGTGGTTTGGCGGCGGCTTCGACCTGACGCCGTGCATTCCCTACGAAGAGGACATCTCCACCTGGCATGGCGCCGCCCGCGAAGCCTGTGATGCCATTTCCCCGGCGTTCTACCCGGCGGCGAAGCGACACTGCGACGAGTATTTCTTCCTCAAGCATCGCGGTGAAACGCGCGGCATTGGCGGCATCTTCTACGATGACCTGAACGAACATACTCCCGACACGCCGGTGAGCTGGGAGCAGGGTTTCGCGCTGATGCAGCGCGTCGGCAATGCCTACCACGATGCCTACCACCGCATCGTGCTGGCGCGCCGCGACCAGCCCGGCACGGAGCGCGAGCGCGCCTACCAGCTGTACCGGCGCGGCCGATACGTGGAGTTCAACCTGGTGTATGACCGCGGCACGCTGTTCGGCCTGCAGTCAGGCGGCCGGACCGAATCCATCCTGATGTCCATGCCCGCGGAAGCGCGCTGGTGCTACGGCAGCCCGGATGCGGAAATGGACGCGCGCCTGCTGCCTTACCTGAAGGCCCGGGAAATCAGGTAAGCGGCAGCTGTCCGGCGTCGGCCCAGACGCCATGCACCTGCTGGCTGATGCGGAACGGCAGGATCACCCGCGCGATGTCACCCTCGCCCAGCCGCTCGGCATCGGTAATCACCAGCTCCGAGCGCATCTCCGCGTAATTCGACGCGACGCCGATCAGGTAGCCATCGCCCTCGCGGTTCGACTTGCGGGGGACGAAGGTGCATTCCTGCAGTGCATGCGCCGGTCCTGCGAAATAGCGGTCCACCTGGCCGCTGTGGATGTCGTAGCGCAGGTAGCTGTTGGAAGGCTTGCCCATCGCCCCCGAGGGCGCATGAGCGCGATCCACCGGCCGGGTGTCGTCTGCGAACAATGTGTACAGGTACCGCGTTTCCAGTGTCATCACGCGCGGATCAACCTTGCCCAGATCCCCAACCTGCGTAGGCCAGAGGATCTCCTCCTGCCAGCTGTCACCGGGCTTGTCCAGATCCAGCGTGATCTTGCGGATGAAGGCGCGCGCCTTGGCCGGGTTCCACGGCGTGCCGTCCACCGGCGGAAAGAACGGGAAGAAATTCGAATCAAAGAAAGGCGCGTACAGGATGACCTTGTTGCCTTCCGAGTGCGCATTGAAGGTGTGCATCATGCAGCGCTCTGGCCCCTTGAACCAGCGCATGTCCTTTGCGCTGCCGCCGCGCGGGATCACGCCGATCACACTGGGCTTGCTGGCATCCCAGCCCCAGTGGATGCGCCCTTCCTTCAGCCGCTCCGCGCTGGTCACATAGCCGCCGAAAGGAATGACGACATGCCGGTGCGTCACCGCCATGTCGTGTATCACGCTGACATAGGGCACCTTCACCGTCACGCTGTCCGATACGCGGCCGTCGGGTGCAACCGTGGCGATATACAGATCATCGCTGGCGAGACCGGTGGCCTCGTAACCAAAGGCGATCATCTCTCCGGTCAGCGGATCGAGCTTGGGATGCGCGCTGAAGGTCTCGCTGTGCCAGGCACCCTTGGCGTTCCACTGCTTGCGCGTTGCCAGGGTGTTCGGGTCCAGCTCATAGGGCAGGCCGTCTTCCTTCAGAGAGAAGAGCTTGCCGCCAAACACCAGCGGCGCCGTATTGGAAACCGTGCGGCGGTTCGGATGTTTCGGATCGCGGATCGAGGCATCGTCAGTATAGGGATTGCGGTAGTAGCCATACAGCTGCCGGCCGGCCGCCAGGTTCCGCTCGAAGCGCTCCGTGCGCACCCAGCGACCGCGATAACTGACGCGGCCGTTCTTGATGCGGAACATGCTGACGTAGCCATCAGCGTTCAGGATGGCATCGTCGGGATGCGTGGGCGGCAGGAACCACTCCGCGCCGACGCGGTAGAACGCGCCGTCGATGTCCTTGGGTATGCTGCCCACGACCTCGCAGTCGAGGATGTCCGCTTCAAAGCGGATCGGCGCGCCGAAACCGCGCCCGCCCGCTGCTGATGAATAATCCGCCATCGCTCCCCCTTCAGCCGCGCCCCACGAACGGCATGTTCGTCGCCATCACCGTCATGCGCAGCACATTGGCCTCAAGCGGCAGACCCGCCATGTAGAGCACGGCATCCGCAACATGCTTCACATCGAAGGTCGGTTCCGGCTTCAGCGAAAAGTCGGCCTGCAAGGTGCCGCTGGACATGGGGATACCCAGACTTGTCAGCACATTGCCGATGTCGATCTGTCCGCAGGCAATATTGTAACGCCGCCCTTCCAGGGACAGCGACTTCGTCAGCCCGGTCACCGCATGTTTTGAGGCTGTGTAGGCCGCCAGGTTGGGCCGCGGCGTTTCCGAAGCGATCGAACCATTGTTGATGATGCGTCCGCCCTGCGGCTGCTGCGCCTTCATTGCCCGGTATGCGGCCTGTGCGCACAGGAAGGCGCCGGTCAGGTTCGTGTCGATGACCCGCCGCCATACTTCAGGCGCCAGATCTTCCGTAGGAGTGGGTGGCGCGGTGGCTCCTGCATTGTTGAACAGCACATCGAGCCGGCCAAATTCCGCAACCACTTTCTCGATCATGCCACGCACCGCATCGGCATCCGTCACGTCCACCGCCAGCGGCAATATCCCAGCCTTGCCAGCGGCGACCGTCTCTTCGAGAGCCGAAAGCCGGCGACCTGCAATGGCCACACGATAGCCCTCTTCTGCCAGCCGCAATGCCACAGCACGGCCTATGCCTGATCCACCGCCCGTCACCAATGCCACTTTGGAAGCCATGCAAATTCTCCAGCCCTGCGTCCGCGCAAGGTTACTCCATGCGCTATATTCGGGCACAGCTGTTGCGGGAGACCGCAGTAACGGAGGGCAGGGATGAAAAAGCTCCGACGTATCCTGGTTGCCATCAAGAATCCGGCCGCCCGGCATCAGCCCGCGATGCGCAAGGCGGCGCAGCTGGCAACTGCCCTGGATGCACGGCTGGAACTGTTTCATGCCATCACCGAGCCGGTGTACCTGGACGCATTTGCTGCTCAGGGTCTGTCGCTGCAGCAGACGCAGAAGCAGCAGCGCGAGCGAATCACCATCAGGCTGGAAAAGCACGCCGCTGCATTGCGCAAGACCGGGCTCTCTGTCGACGTCAAATGCGAGTGGGACTTCCCGGCCTTCGAGGCGGTGATTCGTCGCGCCACGCGCAGTCGCGCCGGCCTCATCGTTGCGGAACGTCACGCGCGCAAGCATGTGCTGCCCTGGCTGCTGCGCTTCAATGACTGGGAACTGCTGCGCCGCAGCCCGCTGCCGGTATTGCTGGTGAAACGTCCGCAGCCCTGGCGCAAGCCTGTGGTCCTCGCGGCCATCGATCCCTCTCATGGCTTTGCGAAACCAGCCCGCCTCGATGCGCAGATCCTTGATGTGGCCAGCGAGGTGTCCACGGCATTGGGCGGAAAGCTGCATGTAGCGCATGCCTTTCCCGGCGTACCGCTGCCGGGCGCAGACATGTTCGCCATTCCCGCTGCGACAGCGGGCTCGATCGAGCAACAGGCCGCGCGCGAGGCAAAGCGGAAATTCGCCGCAGTGATGGACGCTTCCGTGGCGCGCCAGGCGCGCCGCCACTTCGTCATCGGCCAGGCCGTCGACGCAATTCCCCAGCTGGTGCGCAGTCAGCGCGCCGGGCTGGTCGTCATGGGGGCGGTGTCGCGCTCGGGCCTGCGCCGATTGTTGATCGGCGATACAGCCGAGCAGGTACTGGACGCACTGCCCTGCGATGTCCTGGTGATCAAGCCTGCAAGCTTCAAGCCTCGCGTCCGGGGACGGGCGCGCGGCGTGCAACTGGTCCCGACACCGGGCTACGGCTGATTCAGCAGTAGCCTGCGGCTGGCATCGCGCACATCGTTGCAGCCGGTCAGCGCCAGGCTGACCTGCAGCTCCCGGCTCATGATTTCCAGCGCCGCCTTGACGCCCGGGCGGCCCAGTGCACCCAGGCCATACAGGAAGGCGCGCCCCGTGATCGTCGAACTGGCACCGAGGGCCACCGCACGCAGGATGTCCTGGCCGGAACGGATGCCGCCATCGAACAGCACCTCGCAGCGTCCCTGCACTGCATCGACCACTCCGGGCAACGCCTCGATGGTGGAGCAGCTGCCGTCGAGCTGCCGGCCGCCATGATTGGATACCACCAGTGCATCCGCACCCAGCGCCACTACCTGCCGCGCATCCTCCGGATCCATGATGCCCTTGACGATGAGTTTGCCCTTCCAGCGCGCGCGGACCGCCTCGAGATCTTTCCACGTGACGGAGGCATCGAACTGGCTGGTGAGCCACTGCGCGAAAGTAGTGCCGCGCGTGCGCGATACCGCCGCAGACAGATTGCCGAACTCGCGGCGACGTCCCCGCAGCACGCTCCACAGCCAGCGCGGCTTGGTGGCGATGTCCACTGCGTTTCGCATGGTGAGCCGCGGCGGAACGGACAGTCCGTTCTTCGGATCGCGCCGGCGCAGCCCCGATACGGGGATGTCGGCGGTCATCATCAGCACCGGGCAACCGGCTGCCTCGGCACGATCGATCAGTTCGGAGGTGTAGCCGCGGTCCTTCATCACGTAGAGCTGGAACCAGAAAGGCGTTGCGACAGCTTCGCGAACATCCTCGATGGAGCAGATCGAAACAGTGGAAAGACAGAAGGGAATGCCGAAGGCCTCCGCAGCCTGTGCCGTGAGGATTTCCCCGTCACCATGCACCATGCCGGCCATGCCGGTGGGCCCGATCACCAGCGGCATGCTGGCCGGCGCGCCCAGTATCCGGGTCGCCATGCTCTGCTTCGAAACGTCGATCATCACGCGCTGGCGGAACTTCAGCGCATCCAGATCGCTGCGATTGCGGCCCAGCGTGAGCTCATCGTAGGAACCGCGGTCCATGTAGTCGAAGATGCTGCGTGGCACGCGCTGCTGTGCCAGCTCGCGCAGATCGGCAATGCTGTTGATGACTCGCAAGATTCCCCCGATACGATCGACCGGTCAGTTGACCGGCATTGAAAATTCCGGCCCGCGGGCGCCGCCATCTGGCCAGCGCTGCATCACGCTCTTGTAGCGGGTGTAGAAGCGAAGCGCCTCCTCGCCATAGGCGTGGTGATCGCCGAACAGCGAGCGCTTCCAGCCGCCAAATGAGTGCCAGGCCATGGGCACCGGAATGGGCACATTGATGCCCACCATGCCCACTTCCACTGCCCGGGTGAACGCACGCGCCGTGGCGCCATCGCGCGTGAAACAGGCGGCGCCATTGCTCAACGGATGCGCATTGATCAGCTGCACCGCCTCGCCGAGGCTGGCAACACGCACCACGCCCAGTACTGGTCCGAAGATCTCCTCGCGGTAGATCGCTTGCTCCGGCTGCACTTGATCGAACAGTGTCGGCCCGAGAAAGAAGCCTCGTCCGCCATTCACCACCAGATTGCGGCCATCCAGCAGCAGCTTTGCACCCTCTGCCGCGCCGCGTTCGATGTACGAGGTGACGCGGTCGCGATGCGCCGCAGTCACCAGGGGCCCCATCTCCACGCCTGGCGCCGTTCCCGGCCCGATCTTCAGCGCTCGCGCGCGCTCCAGCAAGCGCGGCACCAGCGCGTCGGCGGCGTCACCGACGGCCACCAGCACAGACACGGCCATGCAGCGCTCCCCGGCTGAACCATAGGCGGCGCCGATCAGCGCGTCAGCGGCAAGAGCAGGATCTGCATCGGGCATCACCACCATGTGGTTCTTGGCCCCGCCGAGCGCCTGCACGCGCTTGCCATTCGACGTGCCCGCTTCATGCACATGCTGCGCCACGGGCGTGGACCCGACGAAGGAAACCGCCTGCACGGCAGGGTGCGCCAGCAGCGCGTCCACCGCGGCCCGATCGCCCTGCACTACATTGAACACGCCAGGCGGCAGCCCGGCTTCCTCCAGCAACCTTGCCAGCATCAGACTCGGCGAGGGATCGCGCTCGGAGGGCTTCAGGATGAAGGTATTGCCGCAGGCGATTGCCAGCGGAAACATCCACATGGGCACCATCACCGGGAAATTGAATGGCGTGATGCCGACGGCAACACCCAGCGGCTGGCGCAGGTTCCAGTTGTCGATGCCGCCACCGATATTGTCCGAATGCAGTCCGGAAAGCAGGCGCGGGATGCCGCAGGCGAACTCCACCACTTCGATGCCGCGCGTGACTTCACCATCGGCGTCGGCCAGCACCTTGCCGTGTTCACGCGTGATGGCAGCCGCCAGCGCTGCGCGGTTCTGCTCCAGCAACTCGCGGAAGCGCATCAGCACGCGGGCGCGCCGCAGCGGCGGTGTCTGCGCCCAGGCCGGGAAGGCATCCGCGGCGGCTGTCACGGCGCGCTGCACGATGTCAGCGTCGGCGAGACTCACCTGCGCGATGGTTTCGCCGGTGGCGGGATCGAAGACCGGAGACTGGCGCGCGCCGGGAAGGTGCGCGATCTGCTTTCCGCCTATGTAGTGTCCGATGTGCATGCTACAGCGGCTGTGTCTGGCGATAGCCCGGGTCGCCGTACACCACGGCCTCCACGACACTGCCTTTTCGATAGAGCACGACGCGACCGGCGCAGTCCTCGCGCAGGGCCAGGCTCAGCGCTGCAGCAGCGAAATCATCTTCGGAGTCGATGACATCCGGCACGATGCAGTTGACCCGGATCTTCTGCTCGCGCAGCGATTCAAGCGCGGCCGTCAGCCGCACGACGCCGGCCTTGGCCGCACAGTAGGCAGGCCTGTCCTCCGGTCCGAAGCCCAGCCCGGAGTCGGCTGCCACATTGACGATGGCACCGCCCCGCCGCTTCAGCACTTCGATGGCATGTCGCGTGACGTACATGGTGCCGAGCAGGTTGGCGCTGACGATGCGCGACCAGTGACCCAGCGGGTCGCCATTGAGCCAGGGACCGGCGACATTGAACACCAGGTCCAGGCTGCCGTATTCGCGCTGCACGCGATCGATGAGGGTAGCCACCTGCTCCTCGGAGGCCACATCGCAGCGGTGCGCAAGCGCCACGCCGCCGGAACCGCGGATGCTCGCAGCCACATCTCCGGCCAGGGCGAAATCGATGTCGGCGACGACCACCCGGGCACCCATCCCGGCACAGCGGCGGGCGATGGCAGCCCCCGCTCCAGAGCCACCGCCCGTAACCAGCGCGATGCGCCGCTCCAGCCGGCGCGTCTGTGCGGCCGCGGCGGCGGCTGTCGCTGCATCATTTTGCATGGTCAGGAAGTGTCTCCCGGGTTGACACCCCGAAGCAACGACAGCGATGCTTCGGCTGATGCAGACCGACACTCCTGCCCCCGATCGCGAGCGCTTCGCCCGCCATATCGCGCTGCAGGAAATCGGCCTCGAGGGCCAGCGCAAGCTCGCCGCCTCATCGGTGCTCATCGTCGGCGCGGGCGGCCTCGGCTCACCCGCTGCGCTGTACCTGGCAGCGGCCGGCGTGGGCACCATTGGCCTGGTCGATCACGACCGCATCGACCTCAGCAACCTGCAGCGGCAGATTCTCTACACCACTGCCGAAGTCGGAGCCGGCAAGGCGGATACCGCCAGGGCCCGGCTGCAGGCGCTGGATCCCAACCTGCGTGTGGTCGCGCATGACCTGAAGCTGGGCGCTGGCAACATCGCCGGGATATTCAGCCGCTACGACGTGGTGCTCGATGGCACGGACCGGCTGGCCGTGCGTTATCTCATCAATGACGCCTGCGTAATGCTGGGCAAGCCACTGGTCAGCGCAGCCATCCATCGCTTCGAGGGCCAGGCCATGACCTATGTGCCTGGCAGGAGCCCCTGCTACCGCTGTCTGTATCCGGAAAGCTCCGATGTGCTGACACCCAATTGCGCCGATGCCGGCGTGCTGGGCGTACTGCCTGGCGTGATGGGCAGCCTGCAGGCAACCGAAGCGCTGAAGCTGCTGCTGGGCATCGGCGAACCGCTGCTGGGCCGCCTGCTGGTCTACGACGCGCTGTCGCTGTCATTCAATGAATTCCGCTTCCGGCGCCGCAACGATTGCGCCGTGTGCGGCGATACCCCCACGATCACCCGTATCCACTCCGATGAGGATGAACGCTTGAACAAGATTGTCGAATGGACCCCGCAGCAACTGGCAGCCGAACTGAAAGGCGGCAAGGAAGATCAGCTGCTGCTGGTGGACGTTCGCGAACAGCACGAGTGGGAGGCTGGCCGCCTGCCCGGCTCGCTGCATATCCCCCTGGCCACATTGCCGCAGCACATGGGCGATATCCCCGCAGACAGGACACCGGTTTTCATCTGCGCCGTAGGTGGCCGAAGCATGGGCGCCTGCCGCTACTTCGCCGGCATGGGGCGCAAGGCCATCAATCTGGCCGGTGGCGTGCAGGCATGGAGCGATGTGTTCGGAGCGCCGCCGCCGCCGCACGACCACCAGCACTGATAGAGAGTCAGTCCTTCGGCGCCAGGCCGACCGAGCGCTCTGCCGAAACGATGGTGTTGTGCAGCAGCATGGTGATGGTCATCGGGCCGACGCCACCGGGCACCGGCGTGATCATCGAGGCCTTCTGCCGCACGCCCTCGAAGTCCACATCACCCACCAGCCGCCCGTCCGGCAACCGGTTGATGCCCACATCGATCACAACGACCCCGGTCTTGACCATCTGCGACACGATCAACCCGGGCACGCCAGCGGCCACCACCAGGATGTCGGCCAGCAGCGTGAACTGACCCAGGTCGCGCGTCTTCTTGTGGCAGATGCACACCGTGGCGTCCTGCTGCATCAGCATCAGCGCCATGGGCTTGCCCACGATATTGCTGGCGCCGACCACCACCACATTGCGGCCGGCGATCTCGACGTTTTCATGCTCCAGCAGCTTCTGCACGCCGTACGGAGTACAGGGCGGAAAGATGGTATTGCCAGTAACCAGGCCACCGACATTGTAGAGATGGAAGCCGTCCACATCCTTGGCCACGGCAATGCGCTCGAGCACATGCGGTACCTGGATATGTGGCGGCAACGGCAGTTGCACCAGGATGCCATGCACATGCGGATCGACATTCAGCGCATCGATGCGGGCCAGCAGCTCCGTTTCCGGAGTGTCGGCCGGCATCTGGTGCAGTTCGGAGTGGATGCCGGTGTCCTTGCAGGCCAGGATCTTGTTCCGGACATATACCTGGGAAGCCGGGTTGTCGCCGACCAGAATGACGGCGATGCCCGGCTGAACCCCGTAGCGCGACTTCAGGCTCTCCACCCGCGTGGCGTACTCGGCGCGCAGTTTGCGCGCCACCGCCTTGCCATCGATGATCCTTGCCGTCACGTCTGCCCCGGATCCGCTCAGTAGCGGTAGTGATCAGTCTTGTACGGGCCTTCCTTGTTCACCCCGATGTAGCGCGCCTGCTGGTCCGTCAGCGTCGAGAGCATCGCGTTCAGCGTCTTCAGCTGCAGGCGCGCCACCTTCTCGTCCAGATGCTTGGGCAGCACGTACACGCCCAGCGGGTACCTGGCTGTCTGCGTGAACAGTTCGATCTGCGCGATGGTCTGGTTCGCGAAGCTTGAGCTCATCACGTAGCTGGGATGGCCCGTGCCGCAACCCAGGTTCACCAGGCGGCCCTTGGCGAGCAGGATGATGCGCTTGCCGTCCGGGAAGATCACATGATCCACCTGCGGCTTGATCTCTTCCCAGCCGCAGCTCGAGAGCGCCGCGACGTCGATCTCGTTGTCGAAATGGCCGATGTTGCACACGATGGCGTTGTTCTTCATCGCCTGCATGTGTGCATGGGTAATCACGTGGTAGTTGCCCGTGGCCGTAACGAAGATGTCGGCCTTGTCGGCCGCATATTCCATGGTCACCACACGGTAGCCTTCCATCGCGGCCTGCAGCGCGTTGATGGGATCGATCTCCGTCACCCACACCTGCGCCGACAGCGCACGCAGCGCCTGGGCCGAGCCCTTGCCCACGTCACCGTAGCCGGCAACCACGGCGATCTTGCCGGCGACCATCACATCCGTCGCGCGCTTGATGGCATCGACCAGCGACTCGCGGCAGCCGTACAGGTTGTCGAACTTGCTCTTGGTCACCGAGTCGTTGACGTTGATGGCCGGGAACGCCAGTTCGCCCTTCTTGTGCATGTCGTACAGGCGATGCACGCCGGTGGTGGTCTCCTCGGTCACGCCCTTGATCTGCGCGAGGCGCGTGGAATACCACTTCGGATCGCGCTTCAGCGTGGCCTTGATGGAATTGAACAGTTCCACTTCCTCTTCGCTGGTGGGCTTGTCGAGGAGGCTGGCATCCTTCTCGGCCTTGGTGCCCAGGTGCAGCAGCAGCGTGGCATCGCCGCCGTCATCCAGGATCATGTTGGCCTGCTCGCCGGGCCACTCGAAGATCTTGTGGGTGTATTCCCAGTAGTCCTTGAGCGTCTCGCCCTTCACCGCGAACACCGGCGTGCCGCGCACGGCAATGGCGGCGGCGGCATGGTCCTGCGTCGAGAAGATGTTGCACGAGGCCCAGCGCACCTCGGCACCCAGGGCCTGCAGCGTCTCGATCAGCACCGCGGTCTGGATGGTCATGTGCAACGAGCCGGTGATGCGCGCGCCGCGCAGTGGCTGCGTGGCCTCGTATTCCTTGCGGATCGCCATCAGACCGGGCATCTCGGTCTCGGCGATGTTCATTTCCTTGCGGCCCCACTCGGCGAGCGAGATATCCGCGACCTTGTAATCGGCGTTCTTGCCGGATTTGGCGACTGCGTTCATGTCTTCCTCTCTATTCAATGTGATTGGTTAGAGAGCGCCGTTGTAACCCGTGGGCACCTGCCGAGCCTCGCGTCCTCCCGACGCTGCAGCGCTCCTCGGCAGTTACCCTGTATCAGTTCAGAGCTTCAAACCCGCATCCGCGGCCAGCGCGGCAGCCTTGTCCGTGCGCTCCCACGTGAACGTGGGCTCGTTGCGGCCGAAGTGTCCATAGGCCGCAGTCTTGCGGTAGATCGGACGCAGCAGGTCCAGCATCTGCACGATGCCCTTCGGGCGCAGGTCGAAATGCTTGGCGATCAGCGCTTCGATCTTCTCGTCGGAGATCTTGCCGGTGCCGAAGGTGGTGGCCATGATGCTGGTGGGCCTGGCCACGCCGATGGCATAGGACACCTGAACCTGGCAGCGGTCCGCGAGACCCGCCGCCACCACATTCTTCGCCACATAGCGCGCCGCATAGGCGGCCGAGCGGTCCACCTTGGTCGGGTCCTTGCCGGAGAACGCGCCGCCACCATGGGGCGCAGCGCCGCCGTAGGTGTCGACGATGATCTTGCGGCCCGTCAGGCCGCAATCGCCCTGCGGTCCGCCGACCACGAAGCGGCCAGTCGGGTTGATGAGATAGTTGATCTTCTTGCCGACCAGTTCCTTCGGCAGCACCGGCTTGATGATCTCCTCGATCACGGCCTCGGACAGCGCCTTGTGCTCGATCTCGGGATGGTGCTGGGTCGACAGCACAACGGTGTCGATCTCGACGGGCTTGCCGCCCTCGTACTTGATGGTGACCTGGGACTTCGCGTCCGGGCGCAGCCAGCTGAGCTTGCCGCTCTTGCGCAGCTCGGCCTGGCGTTCCACCAGGCGGTGCGCCAGATGCAGCGGCAGCGGCATCAGCTCGGCTGTTTCACGCACGGCATAGCCGAACATCAGGCCCTGGTCGCCGGCACCCTGGTCCAGGTTCAGGCCCTTGCCCTCGTCCACGCCCTGGGCGATGTCGGGGGACTGCGTGTCATACGCCACGAGCACGGCGCAGCCCTTGTAGTCGATGCCGTAGTCGGTGTTGTCGTAACCGATGTCCTTGATGACGCCGCGCGCCACCGCGTGGTAATCCACGCGTGCCTTGGTGGTGATTTCACCAGCCAGCACGACCAGGCCCGTATTGCAGAGCGTCTCGGCAGCGACTCGCGAGTATTTGTCCTCGGCCAGGATGGAGTCGAGGATGGCGTCGGAGATCTGGTCGGCGACCTTGTCCGGATGGCCTTCGGAAACCGACTCGGAAGTGAACAGGAAGCTGTGGCTCATGATTTCTTCAACCTGGGCTGTGAGTTTTCGAATTCAAAGTGCGCCGAAAAGCGTCTCGTACCGCTGACGGAACTGGGCTTCGGTGAACTTGTGGTTCTGCGTGCCGCGGGATTCTATCTTGAGAGAACCCAGCACCGAGGCGATGCGTCCGGTCTTCTCCCACGGCAGCCCGTGCATCAGGCCATGCAGCAGGCCGGCACGGTAGGCGTCGCCGCATCCCGTGGGATCTACCACTGCCCGTGCCGGCGCGGGCGGGATCTGCATTTTGCCGTCGGCGGTATAGACCGTGGACCCTTCGCCGCCATGCGTAACCACCAGCGCCGCGACATGCTTCGTCACCTCGGCTTCTTTCCAGCCGGTGCGGTCCGCCATCAGGCTCCATTCGTAATCGTTGACGGTCACCCAGGTAGCCTGCTCGACGAAGGCGCGCAGGTCCGCGCCGCCGAACATCGGCAGCCCCTGGCCCGGATCAAAGATGAACGGAATGTTTCTAGCAGCGAACTGGGCCGCGTGCTGGATCATGCCGTCGCGCCCGTCCGGCGCCACGATGCCGATGGCAACGTCCTTCGCCTCGTCCACGCTGTTCAGGTGTGAGTGACCCATGGCTCCCGGATGGAAAGCCGTGATCTGGTTGTTGTCCAGGTCGGTGGTGATGAATGCCTGGCCGGTGTGCTCGGTGGTGACGACGCGGAGGAAGTCCCGCGGCACGGCGTTCTGGTCCATCCACTGCGCATACGGACCGAAATCATGGCCCACCGTTGCCATCACGTGGCCGCGGTCGCCCATCAGCTTCAGGTTGTAGGCGATATTGCCGGCGCAGCCGCCGAACTCGCGGCGCATTTCCATCACCAGGAAGGACACATTCAGCATGTGCAGCTTGTCGGGCAGGATGTGGTTCCGGAACTGGTCCTGGAACACCATGATGGTGTCGAAGGCCATCGAGCCGCAGATCAGGGCCTTGCCAGGCCCGATTTGAGGATGCTTCATGGGCTCACTCGTCGTCGGCGATGCGGATTTTCAGGCCGGCCAGATCAGGAGTGAACTTGATCTGGCAGGACAGCCGCGAGTTCTCGCGATAGGTCGACAGATCGCGCAGCAGATCTTTTTCATCGGAGTGCGAAGGCGGCAGTTTCGCCAGCCATTCCGGATCCACATAGACGTGGCAGGTGGCGCAGGCGCACATGCCGCCGCACACCGCTGCAACCCCGTATTCCAGATCGCGCAGATTTTCCATCAAGGTGAACGACGTGTTGCCTTCAACGTCGTGCTCGATGCCGTCCCGGTCAGTAACCTTGATCAGAGCCATGAACCGTGCGCGCCTCGCCAGATAGGTGACTGCGCATTTTGCCTGCCTCGGCTGGTACTTATCCAGCTTCCTCGACTTCGGCCTGCTGCCAGAGGCTGTTCAGCAGGGCAAAAAGTCGCTGCTGGAGCGACAGAATCTGCCGGTCCGATGGCGAGTCCAGCCCGCAGGCATCCAGGAGCTCATCGAAACGCGGTTGCAGCTCGGGGTAGTACTCCACCAGGCAGGCCACATCCCAGGTGGGATCGGTCCACTGCGCGTATTCCCAGTCCACCAGCATTGGCAATGGACCGATCAGGTTGGCGGCCTGCAGATCCCCGTGGTTCAGCGCAGTCCGGCCCGTGCCGGCCAGTTCCCTCACGGTGCTTTCGACTTCCCGCAGCTGTGCCGCGATGTCGCTGGAACGCGCAGGATCGCGCGCCAGAACCAGCCTGCTGTAACCACGCGCGATCTGCATTGCATCGACCCGTGGAACCTCGGGAGGTTGCTGCAGTGCATGCAGTTGCTGCAATCGGCTGCCAAGGGCAGCGAGACCGCCGGGAAATTGCAGCCAGGCAGCGCTCCATGGCTCGGCCGCGACATGCTCCATGAGCAACCAGCTGGCATCCCCGGCCGAATCGATCAGGGCCGGGGCGAGCCCGGCCTCTGCAGCAATGCGGTGCGCCAGCAATTCGTGTTGCGCAAGGGATCCGGGCCGGTCAATGGGCTCCCCGCGCATACGCAATACGAATTTTCCGCGCGAACTTTCCACACACCAGACTTCGTTGCAGCCCCGACCGCCAGCCAGGCCCTGCACCGCAAGCGGCGGCTGGCCCGCCTCGCAACCGGGAATTCGCCGCAGTACCTCCGCAGCGATCACGCCGCGCCGCCACTGTGCCGCCAGGACGCATGCCAGCTGCGGAAACCCTGTACCGCAATGGCGAGATAGAACATGAACAGCAGGGCTGTGACTGCCAGGCCCTGCACCGCAAACAGGTACACAGAGAGCGAATCGATCAGGATCCAGTACAGCCAGTTCTCCAGGTACACCCGCGCCAGCAGCCAGGTGGCGAACAGCCCGAGGCAGGCGACCAGGGAATCAAGGAAAGGCCAGGCCGAGTAGCCTTCGCTTGCCAACAGCTGCGCCAGCGCCAGGCTGACCAGCAGGCAGGCAACGACTGCAATGAGGTGTCCGCGCCAGCGCCATACGCCGATGCGCTGGGCACTGGACTGGGAGTCCCAGCGCCACCAGCCATACACCGCCGCCACCACATAGGAGAATTGCAGCAAGGCCTGCATCGGCAGCCGCGCCCGCACCGCGAGCGCAGTGAGGATGAGGGAGCTGATGCCGCCGGCCAGCCAGCCCCAGCGGTTGCGTCGCAGGATCAGCAGTACGTAAACCACACCCAGCGCCACGGCCACCCACTCGGCGGGATGTGTGTCGCGCAACTGTGCCAGCAGCGCGCTGCTGGAGAACTCATGCACGGGGCATTCTCATCACTATTCTTCGCGCGGCAGGAACTTGGTCACGAACACGGCACGCGGGCCGGCTTCCAGGCTGCCGCGCATCGCCTCCCGCAGCGCATCCCACACAGCGTCATATTCGCCCAGCACCTGCGTGCTCATGGTGTTGGTGAGCACCTGCAGTCGCGGGTTGCCGCGCAGCACGTCGATGAAGCCCTGGATGGGCGCCAGATAATTCTCCGTCAGGGGATACATGCTGATTTCGACTGCTATTTCCATCGGCTACTCCGCGTCGGAATTCAGAAACGGACTTCGAGGCGCGCGCCCCAGGTCCTGGGATCGCCATTCTGCGTATAGCGCTTTTCGATCCAGTCCGGCGGCTCGTTGGCGAAGAAGAAGCCGCGCACCGCGTATTGCTCATCGAAGAGGTTGCGCGCAAACGCGGTCACCTGCCAGCGCCCACGCGCATAGCCCAGGCGCAGGTTCATGATCTGGTAGGACGGCGCGCGCTCGTCATGGCTGGCACTGAAATAGAAGGCGTCGACCGCCTGCCCGTCCGCCTGGATGAACCAGCCCCTGGCACTGCGCCATTCCGCCGACAGTCCAAGGGTGTAGTTCGGCGCGTGAGGACTGTCGCGTCCACTCAGGTCACGTCCCTCGAGCGTGTAGTCCAGGAACTGCGCACGCAGCAATCCCAGCGTCGCACCCAGCCGCAGTGGCTGCACTGGCCGCCAGCCCAGCGTGGTTTCCAGCCCATAGTTCTCGCCCTTGGCTGCGTTGTCCGTCAGCAGCACGAAATCGAGCGGATTCTGCGGATCGGTCTGGATGGAACTGGAGACCTGCTGGTCGAAGCGCCGCATGTAGAACAGGCTGGTACGGCTGTCGAAACGCCCATCCGCGGAACGCGTGGCAAGACCGGTTTCCAGGTTCCAGGCGTACTCGGGATCAAAGCCGCGCAGATCCTCAGGGATGGGAGCCGCCGTGGTGTTGATGCCACCGGCCTTGTAGCCGCGCGTCAGCGCCAGGTACGCCGACCGGTTCTCGGCGAACTGCCAGTTCAGCGACAGATGCCCGCCGACCATGTTGTTGGTGGGGTCGCTGCGCAGCGCATTGCTGTCACTGTAGTGGGCGTCGCGCCGCTCCAGGCGCAGGCCGACGGACAGCAACAGGTCCTCGCGCAGCGCATGATCCAGCTGGCCATAGGCGGCCAGGTTCACGGCGCGATAACTGCTGTCCAGTTGCCGGTCGACATCGCCGTTGTACAGATCGAGGATGTCGTAGTCCTCGTCCATCCGCAGTGCGTAGATGCCTGCCACCCAGGCAGTGCGTTTTGGATCCCCCCCACGCAGGCGGAATTCCTGCGTGAAGTTCCTGCGGCGACGGTCGATGGATTCGAAGAAGTCGTAGGGGCCGTTGACGCCCCAGTAGACGTCGTTACCCCAATCGCCGTCGAAGGAGTAGCCCATGTCGGCCTGCGCAAAGGTGGTGACGCTGCGCAGGTTCAGGCCGTCCCAGCCATCGTAGTCCAGGCGCAGTGCGCCCGCAGTCGTCTGCTGCGCGTCCTGGCCCGGACGATCGGACTGCGTGACGCGGCTGTTGTCCAGCGACCAGGCGTCGTAGCCATTGTCCACATCCGAGTACAGCAGCGTGAGGTTCATCTCCAGCGCCTGCGTGAGATGGCTCGTCACCCGCAACCGCGCCAGGTTTTCGTCGAAGCCATTGGTGTCGCTGCGCTGCAGGAAGTCATTGCGCCGGAAGCCGTCGCTGGAATCGCGATGCAGCGCCAGGCGCCACGCGGTGTCGCCGGCCGCGAAGGAATCGTTGACCACCAGCCCCGCGCTCCAGCTGTCGTAGTCGCCGCCTTCCAGTTCCGCCTTGCCCGCGAAGCCCTGCTGCGGCGCCTGCGAGCGCAGGCTGATGAGGCCTGCCAGTGCGTTGGCGCCATAGATCGTGCCCTGCGGGCCGCGCAGGATCTCCGCCTGGCTCACATCGAACAGTGAAGCCGGCATCGCGATGCCGGAGAAGTCGATGTCATCGATCAGGAACCCCACCGAGGGATTGGGTGCGCCCTCGTACTGTTCCAGCTCGCCAATGCCGCGGATCTGGAAATAGCGCGGGCGGGAGGTGCCACCAGCGAATGACAGGTTTGGTACCGAGCCCAGCACATCGCTGAAATGCGCCAGGCCCGCTGCCCCCAGAACATCCGGCCCCAACACGGTGATGCTGGCGGGGATATCCGACAATCGTGCTTCGGCCAGCGTCGCGGTAACCACGACTTCGTCGAGCTCCGGGCTGGTATTGGGAGGATTTCCTGCTGCGCGCAGCGGCGCTGCGGCGGCCATGGCGAGCACGCCGATACAGACACGGGACGGGATCATGACCTGCTCCTTTCGCCGGTATTAGCCGGATCAAGTTCAACGGGTTCGCCACGCTGGCATCTCAGGCTCGTCAAGAGCCACCCCAAGGCAGGCGCTATGTTAGCGTCACCGTGCCCGATGACAAGTGCAAAATGCAGACACTGCAAATGACACGAACCGTACGCATCTTCCAGGTCGACGCCTTCACCCGCACCGCATTCACCGGCAATCCGGCGGGCGTGGTGCTCGATGCCGATCAACTCAGAGACGCCGAGATGCAATGCATTGCGCGCGAACTGAACAATGGCGACACGGCATTCGTGCTGGCGCCCACCGGCGCCGATCACGATCTGCATGTGCGCTTCTTCACGCCGCGCCGCGAGGCCGCATTCGTGGGGCATGCCACGCTGGCGGCGCATGCAGTGCTGTCGCGAATCGCGCCGGCGCCGCTGCGCCGGCAAGCCGGCCGCAGTGGCATCGTCGAGGTGCGGGCCGCAGGAGAAAATGGATTCGCAATCCGGCAGCCACCGCCTCCCCTGCGCACCGTGCCGGACACCGCGCTGCTGGATGACGCACTGAATCTGCTGGGCCTGGATGCGGCGCAGCTCGATCCGGCCTGCCCGCCGCATATTTCGGGCACCGCCAGCACCAGGCTTCTGCTTGCAGTACAGGACGGCGCCGCGCTTGATCAACTGCGCCCGCAATTCGCGGCGCTGTCCGCGCTGTCAGCCGGGCTCGGCGCGCAGGGCTACTTCCTGTTCACGCGCCGCTCGCGGGTTGCCGGATGCGACACCGAAAGCCGCATGTTCTGTCCGGCGCTGGGGATTGATGAGGATCCGGTCAGCGGCAACGCCCACGCCATGCTGGCGATGCTGCTGCACCAGCAGGGTCTGATGCCCGGGAACGGGCTCAGCTTCGTGGGCGCACAGGGCGCGCCACTGGGCAGGCCCGGAAGAGTCGATGTGTCCATCGACATGGATGCCGCCGGCAACCCGGCTGGCGTATCCATTGCAGGTCAGGCGGTAGTGGTCTTCGAGACAACCCTGTCGCTCTGAATCAGCTTCTGCGCGTATTCGCGCGACTTCAGGCGATACGCCTCGCAGCCACGCCGCATCCACAGCAGGTCACGCTCTTCCACCTGGCGCACCACCTTGCCCGGCGCTCCCAGCACCACTGATCCTGGCGGTATTTCCTTGTTGGGCGTGACGATGGCTCCGGCGCCGATCAGGCAACCTTCGCCGATGCGCGCACCATCCAGCACCATGGCGCGGTTGCCGATCAGCGAACCATCACCGATGACGCAGCCATGCAGCATGACGCCGTGGCCTATGGTCACGTTGGCGCCCACCTTTACCGGCACACCGGGATCCACGTGGATGATGCTGCCATCCTGCACATTGCTGCCGGCGCCGATGTGGATCCAGTCGTTGTCGGCGCGCAGCACGGCGCCAAACCAGATGCTGGCCTCATCACCCAGGTGGACCGAACCAATCACATCGGCGCTGGGTGCAACATAGAAGGTCCCGTCTGCCACCAGCTGCCTGCCGTCATAGTCGTAGATCATGTCCTGCCTCGTGATCCTGCATTCGGTATCGCATCAATGACCGGGAACGATCTGCTCCAGCGACGAGGGAGCAGCGATCGGCGGGGCCTGGTCGACCAGGCCCCGCATCAGCAGATTCGGCACTTCGGTGTCGCGCGCCGCGGCGCCTGAATCTGCCCAGTACAGAATGGACAGGCCGCGCCGTGGCACCAGCCACAATCGCAGCCCTGCACCGAGATCGAACCAAGAGGTATCGCGCGCCGCCGGTGGTTCCGCACCGCTCCAGGGCAGCTGCTGCTGCAACCATACCGGGTGGCGCCGGCCTTCCTGATCCGCAGGCATCAGTGCGCGGATCCAGTCTGGTGAAGCCAGCCGTTCGCCGTCGAAACTGCCCTGCTGCAGCAGCAGATCCCCAATGCGCATCCAGTCGCCCAGCTGCGCCACGACGCAGCAGTCCAGTCGCAGGTGTTTTTCGTCGCTGCCCCACAGTGCCGCCTGCTGCGCAAACAAGGGCTGCCACACGCGCTGTGCCAACGTCTGCACCAGTGAACCTTCCGTGTCCTGCAGCAGGATCTGCGGCGGCGCTTGCAGCGAGAAACGCTTGCGCGCGGCCGCCGACCAGGGATTGCGCCAGCCATCAGGATTGTTCGCGGTCACGTACTCGCGCAGTGCCTGCACCGCAGCGCCTGGCGCGATACGCCGCGTGTCCACAAGCGGCCCCAGCGCCAGTGCCGCTATTACCGGCGCGAGTTCCCCTCCCGTCACCTGCGTTGCGGTGCTCGTGCCCGCCCCGTACACCTCGAGTATGCGATGGCCATGCCGATGCACGATCAGCGCACGCGCCCCACGCTGGCGCGCCAGATCTCCAGCCTGCTGCAAGGCCTCGGGCGCGATCGACTCGGCCTCCGCCGTAGCCTGCGGCTGTGTAGCGGGAGCGCCGGGCAGCACAAGCCGCGGCCGCAGCGCGCTCGCCTGTCGATCCGGCGCTGCGTCCGACACCGCAAGCACATACAGGCGCCAGAAATGCGCATCGCCGGCCAGTCGGCCAGCGAGCAACACCGCAGCGACTGCCACCAGCGCAACGATCCAAGCCTGCTTCATCGACGTATGGTACCCGCGTAGGTCACGCGGCCGCGCGACAGCATCAGCTCCCGCGTGGCATTTATCGGCCATTCGCTGCGGTAGTGACTGGCCATCACCACCGTCACTCCAGCGTCGACCTGCGCCTCCAGCCAATCCAGCAGCATCCTGCGCAGCGCTGAATTCAGGCCGGTGAAAGCCTCATCCAGCAGCAGCAGACGCGGACGCACCACGGCCGCACGCGCGAACAGCACGCGACGCATCTGTCCGTAGGAAAGCTCATGCAAGGTCCTGCCGGCGAAATCCAGCAGGTCGAACTGGCGGAGCGCGGCGCGCGCGCGGCGTGACTCACCCGGGGTGACGGGGAAATTCAGCCCGATGCTGGAGTGCAGCCCGGATACCACGGTATCCAGCACGCTGTGATGACGCGGATAGTCAGTCTGCAGATGCGGCGCAATCAATCCGGTGTGGGAGCGGAAATGGTCCAGTGGAATGCCTGGCCCCACCCCGGCACGACGAATGCTGCCACCGCTGGCCACGGCGTGATCCCCGTACAGCGTGCGCAGCAACGTCGATTTTCCGGAACCGTTCGCGCCATGCACCACCCAGCAGTCACCACGGTTCACCACCAGTGACAGATCGCGCAGGATGTGCCGCCCGTCGATCCAGACATCGGCATTCTGCAGCTCGATGATGGACCGCGGAGGTTTTACGGACAGCCGGGCGTTGCGCCTGCTTCGACCGGCCTCGCGCACGGACTGCAGGGCAGAGCCCGCACCTGCAAGCGCATCACGCAGCCGCTTCGGCGTCACCCGGCCTGCATGGCGCACAGTTCCTGCATCCAGCCACAGCAGGTGCGTGGCGCCAGGCGGAACGTCCTCCGCGCGATGCGCCGAACAGATCCACGTGCTGCCGCGCAGGCGCCGGCCCGACAGCAGCGCATACAGGCGCTTCTGGTTCACGCCATCCAGACCCGTTGCCACCTCGTCCAGCAACAGCACTGCTGCGCGCCAGGCCAGCGCCCGCGCCAGCAGCACCAGCCGTCTTTCGCCATACGACAAGGTCAGGAAACGCCGCTCCGCAAGGCGGGCAATGCCCGCCGTGCGCAGCAGTGCAAGGCAGCGAGTACGCTCCGCGCCGGTCAGGGGATGCTGCAGCAGATCGGTGCGATGCAGGCCGGTGCCCACCACATCGATGGCCGGAAAATTCCAGCCATAGCGCTCATACCGGTCCTGGCGCTCCGGACCCAGCCATGCGATCTCGTCCCGCACCTCCGCGGGCTGGTCGTGCCATTCATCCTGCAACAGATAGCGGCGCGACGCCGGCACGGCGTCATCGGGCCACACATCCCCGGCAAGGATTTTCAGCAGCTGCGTCTTGCCGGCACCACTGCCGCCGACCACCAGCCAACGCTCGCCCTTGCGGATATGCCAGGAGATGTCCTGCAGGATGGGGCGCCCAGCGCGGTGCAGCCACAGATGATCGAGCAGGATTTCCAATAGTCGGCCAAAAGACTGGTTGCAGGGGCAGCAGTGCGGAATGGCGCGCCCGGAGAGATTCGAACTCCCGACCAACTGGTTCGAAGCCAGCTACTCTATCCAACTGAGCTACGGGCGCACGCCGCAGGTGGATGATGGCATGCCCGAAGCGGAGCCAGTAGTATCCTCCCCACGGACCCGGACAACCGGGCAAACAGGGGCCTAGCCATGAAGAAATCGTCGAGCCTGATCGTGCTGCTGCTGGCGTCGCTGTCCTCCACCGCGTGGGCTGCCTGCAACTATCCCGCAAAGCCTGCCAAGCTGCCGGACGGCAACACGGCGACCCGCGATGAGATGGTGGCCGGCAAGAAGCAGGTCGAGCAGTACAACGGCGACATGAATGCCTACCTGGCCTGCATCAAGACCGAGTACGACGGTGCGGTGGCCAAGCAGGCCGCGTCGATGACCGAAGAACAGAAGCAGCAGGCGGCGAAGCTGTACACGCAGAGGAACGACGCTGCCGTCGATGAACTGCAGGCCGTCGCCAGCCAGTTCAATGAGCAGTTGCGTGTCTTCAAGGCCAAGTCCGCCAAGTAACCCGGTCCGGCCACTGTCTTCCTCCTGGTGGGCGTCATGCTGACGCCCACGCAGGCCGAAGAGCAGATCGCGCACCACCTTCCCTGCCTTCCAATCGAATCGCTGCCGGTCGGCCAGTGTGCCGGTGCGGTGCTGCGTGAGAACGTCTACGCCGAACGCGACCAGCCGCCGTTCGACCGCGTAGCGATGGATGGCATTGCGATTTCTGCTGCGGGATCCGCAGCACGGCGGCAATTCCGGGTGCAGGCCACGCAGATGGCGGGCGATCCACCCTTGTCGCTTGAGTCCCCCCGGCACTGCATCGAGATCATGACGGGGGCAATGCTCCCTGCCGGCTGTGATGCGGTGATTCCAGTGGAGAGAATCCGTATCGCCGATGCAGAAGCGCTGCTGGAGGATGGGCTTCAGGTGCAGCCGGGCCAGAACATCCATGCCCGCGCCAGCGATCTCAAGCAGGGCGCGTTGCTGCTTACCGCCGGAATCCGCCTTGACGCGCCCGATGTGGCCGCGGCGGCAGGCGCCGGCATGGCACGGCTGCGCGTGAGCCAGCAGCCGGCCTGCATGGTCATCTCCACCGGCAACGAACTGATCGAACCAGGCGAGCCGATCGAGGACTGGCAGCTGCGGCGCTCGAATGCCTACGGGCTGGTGGCAGCGCTGCGCCGCCGCGGCTTCGCGCGCGTCGCCGACGATCATCTGCCTGACGATGCCGAGGTGCTGCAGTCCACGCTGAAACAGCACCTGCAGAGCTATGACGTGCTGATCCTTTCCGGTGGCGTGTCGATGGGCAAGGCCGACCTGGTGCCCGCAGCGCTTGCCGCCTGCGGCGTGCGGCAGGTGTTTCACAAAGTCGCGCAGCGACCCGGCAAGCCCTTCTGGTTCGGCATGGCGCCCACCGGCACTGCGGTCTTCGCCCTGCCCGGAAATCCGGTTTCGACGCTGGTGTGCCTGGCCCGTTATGTGATCCCGGCCATCGATCGCGCCATGGGCCTGGACGAGCAGCGCACGGCCCGCATCGCGCTGGCCGAGGCAATCGACTTCAGCACGCCGCTGACCGGATTCCTGCCGGTGACAACAGAAATAGACGACTGGGGCCGCCCCTGGGCGCATGTCGTGGCGCACAACGGCTCGGGAGACTTCGCAGCGCTGGCCGGGACCTGCGGATTTGTAGAATTGCCACCCGGCCCCAATAATTATCCCAAGGGTTTCGTCACGAAACTGTACCGCTGGTAGGCATGGACAACGTCGCCCCACTGAACCGCAGCCCGGCTGACAAGCTGGGCAGGCCGCTGCGCGATCTGCGCATTTCGGTGATGGACCGCTGCAACTTCCGCTGCCCGTACTGCATGCCGCGCGAGCGCTTCCACGAGCACTACGCCTTCATGAAGACGGTCGAACGGCTGTCCTTCGAGGAGATAATTCGGCTGACTCGCCTGTTCGTGCCGATGGGGGTCCGCAAGCTGCGTATCACCGGCGGCGAACCGCTGCTGCGGGTCAACCTTCCCGACCTGGTCGCCGACCTGAACGCGATACCAGGAGTGGAAGACATCGCCCTCACCACCAACGGTGTGCTGCTGGGCAAGCATGCCTATGAGCTCAAGGCTGCCGGACTGTCGCGGGTAACAGTCAGCCTCGACAGCCTCGACCAGGATGTTTTTGCGCGCATGAACGGCGGTTTCGGCCGCGTCGGCGAGGTGCTGGATGGCATCCAGCACGCACTCGATGCGGGGTTGGGACCGGTGAAGATCAACGCCGTGATCCAGCGTGGCGTCAACGAGGACAGCGTCCTGCCACTGGTGGAACGCTTCCGCGGTACGGGCATCACCGTGCGCTTCATCGAGTACATGGACGTGGGCAACCGCAATGACTGGCGCGAACAGCTGGTCGTGCCTTCGAAGGACCTGCAGGCAAGCATCAGTGCGCGCTGGCCGCTGCATGCAGTGCGGCCGGATCATGTGGGTGAAGTGGCGCGCCGCTACGCCTTCGACGATGGCCTGGGCGAAGTCGGATTCATTTCATCCGTGACGCAGCCCTTCTGCGGCTCCTGCTCGCGGGCGCGGCTGTCCTCCGATGGCGTGTTCTACACCTGCCTGTTCGCCCAGCACGGCACCGACCTGCGCGGGCCCCTGCGCGCCGGCGCCGACGACGAGGAACTGCAGCGCGTCCTCCGCGGCACCTGGACGCAGCGCGAGGACCGCTACAGCGAGCAGCGCATGATCATGCGGGCCCGCAGCCACAACGACCCCAAGGTCGAGATGAACTACATCGGCGGCTGAGGCCCCCTTCCCCATGGCCAGCCGAGCAACCCGCCTGACGCATCTGGACGCCGCGAACCGACCCACCATGGTCGACGTGGGCGCGAAGGAGGTCACTCGCCGTGAGGCCAGTGCCGAGGCGCTGGTGAAACTGCCGGCGGCCGTCGCGCGCGAACTGGCCCGCAGCGGCCACCGCACAAAGAAGGGCCCGGTGTTCGACACGGCCATCATCGCCGGCGTGCTGGCTGCCAAGCGCACGCACGAACTGATTCCCTTCTGTCACCCACTGCCCCTTTCCAGCGTGAAGATCTCCGTAGCCACCCGCCGTGGCGGCCTGCGCATCGTCTGCGATGTAGTCGTGGAGCATCGCACCGGCGTGGAGATGGAGGCGCTGACTGGCGCAAGCATCGCGGCGCTCACCATCTACGACATGTGCAAGGCGCTGTCGCACGACATCGAGATCGGCCCGGTGCGGCTGCTGGCCAAGAGCGGCGGCAAGCGCAACTTCCGGCGGAAGGCCAAGTGACTGCACCGCTGTACGGTCTGGTGCTGGCTGGTGGACGCAGCACGCGCATGGGCGAGGACAAGGCGGCGCTGGAATACGGGGGTCGCTCGCAACTGGAGCGCGCCTTTGCATTGCTCACACCGCTGCTCAGTCGATGTTTCGTCTCCGTGCGCAAGGACCAGCACGATGCGCTGCGCGGCAGGTTTCCGCAGATTGCTGATAGCGCAGAGGTGGCAGGCCCTGCTGCCGGCATCCTGTCGGCGCTGAGTGCCTTTCCGGAAGCCGCGTGGCTGGTAGTCGCCTGCGACCTGCCCTTCCTGGATGCCGCGACATTGCAGTTCCTGATTGCGCGGCGTGATCCGGCACAGCTGGCCACGGCTTTCCGCAGCAGCCACGATGGGCTGCCGGAACCCGTGTGTGCCATCTATGAACCTGCGGCTGCGTCGGCCCTGCAGACATTCATGTCCGGCGGCCGGAACTGTCCGCGCAAATTCCTGATCCAATCGCCGGTACTGCTGCTCGATCAGCCGCGCGCGGAGGCGCTGGACAACGTGAACACGCCAGGAGAACTCGATGACGCGCGCAAGCGGCTGGGCGCCGCTGCAGGTACAGGGCCGCGCGCGCTGAAGGTGCAGTACTACGCCCTGCTGCGCGAGCAGGCCGGGCGGCGCGACGAGGCCGTAACCAGTACCGCCGCCACGCCGCGCGAACTGTTCGCTGAACTTGCGGCCCGGCACTCCTTCACGCTGGCCCCCGAACACCTGAAGGTGGCCGTGAACGCCGAGTTTTGCGATTGGTCACGGCCGCTGCAGGCCGGCGACCAGGTGGTCTTCATTCCCCCGGTGGCCGGCGGATGAGCAACTTCCGCTTCACTTCACAGCCCATCGACGGCGGCGCGCTGCGCGCGGAACTGATCGACACGCACTGCGGTGGCTTCACCTGCTTCGAGGGCTGGGTGCGCAACCACAACGAGGGACTGGAAGTCACGCACCTGGAATACGAGGCCTTCGAGGCGCTGGGTGTGCGCGAGGGCGAACGCGTCGTGGCCGAGGCCTGCGAGCGCTTCGGCGTCACGCGCGCGCTGTGCGTGCACCGGGTCGGAGACCTGCAACTGCGTGAGATCGCCGTATGGGTGGGCGTTGCCGCCGCGCACCGCGACGAGGCCTTCAAGGCCTGCCGCTACATCATCGATGAAGTGAAGCACCGCGTGCCGATCTGGAAGAAAGAGCACTACGTGAGCGGTGACTCAGGCTGGGTGAACTGCGAGCGGTGTGCCACGCATGCGCATGAACACGATCATTCGCATGCGCACCACGATCACGGCTGAAGGCGGACACAACGCCGCCGCGTGGCCGTATCAGCCGGGCCGCACCTGCCCTGTTCCCCGCACCACATATTTGTAGCTGGTCAGCTGTTCCACGCCCACAGGTCCGCGCGCATGGAAGCGGTCGGTGGAAATGCCAATCTCGGCGCCCATGCCGAATTCGCCGCCATCAGCGAACTGCGTGGAGGCGTTGTGCAGCACGATGGCGCTGTCGACCTCGCGCAGGAATCTTGCCGCAGTCGCGGCATCCGCCGTGACGATCGAATCGGTGTGCGCGGACCCGTACTTCGCGATGTGATCGATGGCGCCTGACACGCCATCCACGACACGCACCGACATGATGGCGTCCAGGTACTCGGTGCGGTAATCCGTTTCGGTGGCGGGCTTCACGCGCGCGTCGGCGGCCTGCGCCGCGGCATCGCCGCGCAGCTCGCATCCCCGCTCCGCCAATGCCGACAACAGCATGGGCAACATGTCCGCAGCACAGTGGCGGTCGACCAGCAGCGTTTCGGCCGCGCCGCAGATGCCGGTGCGGCGCAGCTTGGCATTCAGCACGATGTCACGCGCCATTGCAGGATCTGCAGCCCTGTCCACATATACATGGCAGAGACCTTCCAGGTGGCCGATCACCGGCACGCGGGCTTCCTTCTGCACGCGCTCCACCAGGCTGCGACCACCGCGCGGCACAATCACGTTGATCTGCTGCTCCAGGCCCGCAAGCATCATTCCCACGGCGGCACGATCGGTAGTGGGTACCAGCTGGATTGCGGCAACGGGCAGGCCTGCGGCCTTCAGTCCCGCAACCAGGCATTCGTGGATCGCAGCACTGGACAACCGGCTTTCCGAGCCACCGCGCAGGATCACGGGGTTAGCCGACTTCAGGCACAGCGCACCGGCATCAGCCGTCACATTGGGGCGCGACTCGTAGATGATGCCGATGACACCCAGCGGCACGCGTACGCGCTGGATCACCAGGCCATTGGGACGGGCCCATTCCGCGCTCACTGCCCCGATCGGATCAGGCAGCTGCGCGATCTGTTCGAGCCCGGCAGCCATCGATTCCACGCGCTTGTCGTTCAACTGCAGGCGATCCAGCATTGCAGCACTCAGGTTTCGCGCTCTTGCAGACTCCATGTCGCGGGTGTTGGCAGCGAGGATGGCCGCCTGGCGCTCGCGGATGGCCTGCGCAGCGGCGTGCAGCGCGCGATTGCGCGTTTCGCCCGAGGCCTGCGCCAGCGCGGTACGGCTGGCCGCAGCGGCGCGGCCCAGTTCGAGCATCTCGGATTCGAGATTCCCGGCCGCCAGCTCTGCCCTCTGCCCCATGCTCATGTGTCCTGCTCTCCCGCGTCCGCCTCATCCACACGCAGGACCAGATCGCCGCGATGGACGATCTCGTCGCGCCCTCGAAAGCCTACCAGCTGTTCGATTTCGCTGCTGCGGCGGCCCATGATCCTGAGCACATCGGCGCGGGAATAGGCTGCCAGGCCGCGCGCCAGCACCTGCCCTTCCGGCCCTGCCACGTCCACGGCGTCGCCGCGCTCGAAGGCACCCTCGGCGCCGATGACGCCTGCCGGCAGCAGGCTGCGTCCACGCCGCAGCGCCGCCGCGGCACCTGCGTCCACGCGTACCACGCCAGCGGGCTTCAGGCTGCCTGCAATCCACTGCTTGCGGGCGGCCACCGGCGTGGCGCCGGGAACGAACCAGGTGCAACGCGCCCCGGATTCCACCTTGCGCAGCGGATTCAGCGGATTCCCCGAGGCAATGCACATGTGGCAGCCGGCATCCATCGCGATGCGCGCAGCCGCGATCTTGGTGGCCATGCCGCCGGAACCCACATTTGAAGCCGAACCGCCCGCCATCGCCTCGATGCGCGGGGTGATGGCACGCACCTCGGCAAAGAATTCCGCGTCCGGATCCCGGTTGGGATCAGCCGAATACAGGCCGTCTACGTCGGAAAGCAGCACCAGGCAGTCTGCGCTGGCCATCTGCGCCACGCGCGCAGCAAGACGGTCGTTGTCGCCATAGCGGATCTCGGCTGTCGCCACGGTGTCGTTTTCATTGATGACCGGAATGGCACCGAGCTCCAGCAGTGCATTGAGCGTGGCGCGCGCGTTGAGATAGCGTCGCCGCTGCTCGCTGTCCTGCAACGTCAGCAATACCTGCGCAACGGCCGTGTTGTCGTCCTCGAGCAGCTCCTTGTAGGCATGTGCAAGCCGGATCTGGCCCACCGCAGCCGCGGCCTGCTTCTGCTCCAGCGCCAGCGTGCCCGCCGGCAGGCCCAGCTGGCGCCGTCCCAGTGCAATCGCGCCGGAAGACACCAGGATCACCTGCTGTCCGCGCTTGCGCAGCCGGCGCAGGTCCTGGGCCAGCGCCTCGAGCCAGGCGCGGTTGAGGCGCCCGGACGCCTGGTCGACGAGCAGGGCCGAGCCCACCTTGACGACGATGCGGCGCGCTTCGGCAAGGCGGGAATTGCCGGATGTTCTGCTCTTGGTGCGGGACTGCATGCGTCGCCAACTATATCAGCCGGCTGGCGTTGCTCAGTGCCGGGCGGGGACCTAATATCCTCGCAGCCAGTTGGGTTTCAGGAGCGGCAGTGGGCAGAGATTACGAACCGGTCAAGGGTCAGTGGTACGAAAACGTGGAGGAAGACGAAACCTTCCGCGTGCTGTCCGTGGATGAAGATGCCGAACTGGTGGAGATCGAGTATCTCGATGGAGACATCGAAGAGCTGGATCTGGACGCCTGGCATGAAATGGACCTCGAACGCATCGAGGAGCCTGAGGGCTGGGCCGCCGCCAGCGACGAAAAAGCCGAAGACGCGGACGAAGAAGAGGAAGAAGACGAGGACGAGGACGACGACTGGGACGAGGATGACGACGACGATGACGACTGGGAAGAAGACGAGGAAGAAGAGGACCGGTATTGACCGCCACCCGCGGGAAGCAGGCGCTCGTCCTTGAGCTTCCGCTGCAATCCCCCATATACCGTCCGATGCTCCAACTGAGGGCCCGTCGATGAAGCGTATTTTCCTGCTGGTGGTCACCAACCTTGCCGTCATGCTGGTGCTGTCCGTGGCGGCGCAGCTGCTGGGGCTGGACCGCTACCTGGCGCAGCACGGCCAGAACCTCGGTGGATTGCTGATCGTGTCAGCCTTCTTCGGCTTTGGCGGCGCCCTGATTTCGCTGGCCATTTCGAAGTGGATGGCCAAGCGCGCCATGGGCGTGCGCGTCATCACCTCCCCTGCAAGCCAGGACGAGGAGTGGCTGGTCAGCACGGTACGCGCCCAGGCCCAGCAGGCCGGCATCGGCATGCCCGAGGTCGGCATTTTCGAATCCCCGCAGCCCAATGCCTTTGCCACGGGTGCCAGGCGCGATGCTGCGCTGGTGGCCGTGAGCACCGGCCTGCTGCGCAACATGCGGCGCAACGAAGTCGAGGCCGTGCTGGGGCACGAAATCGCGCACGTGGCCAATGGCGACATGGTCACCCTGACCCTGATCCAGGGCGTGGTGAATACCTTCGTGTTCTTCCTGTCGCGCGTCATCGGCGACCTGGTGGACAAGGCCATCCTGCGCAACGAGCGCGGCCGCGGCATCGGCTACTTCGTTACCGTCATGGCAGCACAGTTCGTGCTGGGCATCCTGGCCACGATGATCGTCATGTGGTTTTCGCGGAAGCGGGAGTTCCGGGCCGACCAGGGCGGCGCGCGGGCAGCAGGCGCCGGCAACATGATCGCTGCACTGGAGCGCCTCAAGGCTGCCTCGAACCAGCCCCTGCCCTCGCAGATGGCCGCGTTCGGAATCCAGGGCGGCGCTGGCGCCGGGCTGCGCCGGCTGTTCCTGAGCCATCCTCCGCTGGAAGAGCGCATCGCGGCGCTGCAGAACCTGCGCTGATTCCTGCTGCGTCGCAGCCTTTTCGACCAAGGTACTGCATGCGTTTATTCGCGTGGCTGGACAACAATCGCGTCAAGCTGGATCCGGCCACCCAGGCCGGCGCGGCCGAGTCGGATTCGATCGACTGGTCTCGCATCGTGCCCTTCGTGTTCATGCACGTGGCTTGCCTCGCGGTCATCTGGGTGGGGATCAGCTGGACTGCCGTCGTCGTGGCGCTGATCGCCTACGCGGTGCGCATGTTTGCCATCACCGGCCTGTACCACCGTTATTTCTCGCACCGGACCTTCAAGACCTCGCGCGCCGGCCAGTTCATCTTCGGCATCCTCGGTGCCGCGGCAGCGCAGCGCGGCCCTATCTGGTGGGCCGCGCATCACCGGCACCATCACGCGCATTCAGACCAGGAAGGCGATATCCATTCGCCGAAACAGGTCGGCTTCTGGCGCGCCCACATGGGCTGGTTCCTCTCCGACAAGGGCTTCGCACCTGACCTGAAATACGTGCGCGACCTCATGCAGTTCCGCGAACTGCGCTGGCTCGACCGCTTCGACATCGCCATTCCCGTGCTGCTGGGCGTCGGAATGTTCCTGCTGGGGAAGCTGCTGGAAAGCCAGGCGCCGCATCTGCACACCAGTGGCTGGCAGATGCTGGTGTGGGGATTCTTCATCAGTACCGTGGTGTGCTATCACGGCACCTATACGATCAACTCGCTCTCGCATGTGTTCGGCCGGCAGCGCTATCGCACCGGCGACACCAGCCGCAACAACTGGCTGCTGGCCCTCATCACGCTGGGGGAAGGCTGGCACAACAACCACCACTTCTATCCGAACACGGTGAAGCAGGGCTTCTACTGGTGGGAGATCGACGTCAGCTACTACATCCTGAAGATGATGTCCTGGCTGGGCATCATCTGGGACTTGAAACCCATTCCCATCGAGGCGCGCGACCACACGCCGCGCCGGATCCGGCCTATTCGTCGCTGATCCGGCCGGGCCGGGGCGGCTGCCGGCAGGCAGCTCGCCGGCAGTGGCCCAGGCACTTGAATTCGGGCCGGCCTCTCCCGCATCCTCGCCACAGGGGGAGCGACATGAATACAACAACCAAGCCCACCATCATTCCGGAGGGCATCGCGGAGTCCACCGCGGCCAGCGATGGCCTGCTGACAAGAGTGGCCCGCAAGGCACTGCTGGCACGGCTGGGGAGGCTGCGGGACGGGGAAATCCGCCTCAACGACAGCTCCGGCTCGCATCGCTTTGGCGCCCGCACCGCGCGCTGCGGCCTGTCAGTGACGCTCACGGTCCGCGATCCTGCGTTCTACTCGCAGGCTGCCTTTGGCGGCACGGTGGGCGCGGGAGAGTCGTACATACACGGCCACTGGCGCTGCGATGACCTCACCGCGCTGGTACGCATCATGGTGCTGAACCGCAGCGTGATGGAAGACATGGAACGTGGCCTCGCCGCGCGCAGCACGGCAATGCTGCGGCGCCTGCTGCACTGGGCCAACCGCAACAGCAAGAGCGGCAGCGCCAGAAACATCGCCGCACATTACGACCTGGGCAACGACCTGTACCGGCTGATGCTCGACGACACCATGGCCTATTCATGCGGCATCTTCCTGCATGAAGAGGCAACGCTTCACGAGGCATCGGTCGCCAAGTTCGATGCCGTGTGCCGCAAGCTCGCACTGACTCCCTCCGACCATCTGGTGGAAATCGGCACCGGCTGGGGCGGACTGGCCATCCACGCTGCCGAGCAGTACGGATGCCGGGTCACCACCACGACGATCTCGCGCGAGCAACACGACTTCGCGAAGGAAAAGATCGCCGCACGCGGGCTGTCCGACCGTATCACACTGCTGTTCAAGGATTACCGCGACCTCAGTGGCCAGTTCGACAAGCTGGTGTCGATAGAAATGATCGAGGCCGTCGGCGCAAAGTACCTCGATACCTACTTCGCCAAGTGCTCCTCGCTGCTCAAGCCCACAGGCGCCATGCTGCTGCAGGCCATCACGCTGCAGGACCAGTTCTACGCCCACGCGCTGAAGTCCGTGGATTACATCCAGCGCTTCATTTTCCCCGGCAGCTTCATTCCCTCCGTGACGGCCATCAACGCTGCAGTAACCCGCGTTACCGACATGAAGCTGTTCAACATGGAGGACATCGGCCCGCACTACGCGCCCACCCTGCGCATGTGGCGCGAGCGCTTCTTCCAGAACATCAACAAGGTTCGGGCGCTGGGGTATCCGGAAAGCTTCAACCGGCTGTGGGAGTTCTACCTGTGTTACTGCGAAGGCGGCTTTGCCGAACGCCAGCTGGGCGACGTGCAGATGCTGCTGACCAAGCCCGATTGCCGGCGCGCGGCGATCGCGGCCGCCTGAAGCACCAACCCGCACACGGACCTGCAGCGGCGCGCCTGGCGCAGGGCACCGCATGGACGTGACGGCCCGTTTGCGCGAACTGGTGGGCAGCGATGGCCTGCTGGCCGATGCATCGCTGATCGAGCCCCTGCTCGCCGACTACCGCGGCCTGTATCGCGGCCGCGCGCTCGCCGTGGTGCAGCCGGACTCCACTGCGGCGGTGTCGCGGCTGCTTGCCTGGTGCAATGAACAGCGCATCGGGGTTGTGCCACAGGGCGGCAATACCGGGTACTGCGGGGGCGCAACGCCCGACGCCTCCGGCACCCAGCTGCTGGTCTCGCTGCGCCGGCTGAACCGGCTGCGCTCCGTTGATGCGGCCAATTTCTCGCTGGTGGCCGAGGCCGGCTGTACGCTGGCCAGCGTGCAGGCCGCTGCCGCCACGGTGGACCGGCTGTTCCCGCTCAGCCTGGGCTCGGAGGGCAGCTGCCAGATCGGGGGCAATCTCGCCACCAACGCCGGCGGCACTGCCGTCCTGCGCTACGGGATGATGCGCGAGCTCACGCTGGGAATCGAAGCGGTGCTCGCCGATGGCAGTGTGGTCTCGAGCCTCTCGCCACTGCGCAAGGACAACACCGGCTACAACCTCTCGCAACTGCTGGTTGGCAGCGAGGGCACGCTGGGAATCATCACCGCCGCCTGCCTGAAGCTGTTTCCTGCCTCGCGCCACATCGCCACTGCCTGGGTGGCCGTGCCCTCGCCGGCCGCGGCCGTGACGCTGCTGGAGCATCTGCGCAGCGCCAGCGCTGATCGTCTCAGCACACTGGAGCTGCTTCCCGGCATCGCCGTCGAACTGGTGCTGCAGCATGTCGAAGCGGCCCGCGATCCAGGTCTTGCGCCCAGTCCCTGGTACCTGCTGGTGGAGCTGAGCAGTTCCGGGACAGGTGGCGGACTCGACGCAACATTGCAGGCTGCGCTGGCGAGCGCGGTGGAGTCCGGCCTGGCAACGGATGCCGCCATCGCGCACAACGAATCGCAACGCGAGAATTTCTGGCGGCTGCGGGAGAGCGTGCCGGAAGCGCAGCGGCGCGCCGGCCACAGCCTGAAGCACGACATATCTGTGCCTGTGGCGTCGTTGCCGGAATTCATCGTCCAGGGTTCGGCGCTGGCCGCACAGCTGGCACCCGAAGGCTACCTGGTGGCCTATGGCCATCTGGGCGACGGCAACCTGCACTTCAACATCAACCAGCGTGCCGGCAGCGACTCCGCGACATTTCGCGGGCGCGAAGCACCTCTGCGCCGCGCCGTACATGATCTGGTCGCCGGCTTGGGCGGCAGCTTCAGCGCCGAGCATGGCATCGGCCAGCTGAAGGTCGCAGAGCTGGAACGCTATGCGCAGCCGGCCGAACTGGCCGCCATGCGGCAGATCAAGCAGGCGCTGGACCCCCATGGCATCCTGAATCCCGGAAAACTGCTGAGGAGCACATGATGAAAAAGACAATGATCAGAACCCGCCTTGTCGCATTGCTGCTGGCCGCCGCTCTTCCCGTCGTCGCCATGCCAGCTGGGGTCAGCCTCAATGGCATCCGTGTCGGCGCCAAGGATGTTGCGGCACTGGCAAAGTTCTACCAGTCCGCCTTCGGCATGTTCGAGGTGCAGCGCATCCAGAATCCGCAGATGCTGGAAGTCATGCTGGATTTCGGCGCCACGGCCGAAGCAGCCAAAGCCAACAATGGCGCCGATGTCGTCATCATGCAGCGCGCCGCGGATGACGGCGCCGACACCATGGCCCACCTGATCTTCACGGTCACCGACATGGATGCAGTGGTGAAGGCCATCAAGGCCGCCGGCGGCAAGATGGAGCGCGAGCCCTTCGAATACGGCAACACCGGCATCCGCATCGGCCTCGGCCTCGATCCGGCCGGCAATCACTTCGAGATGCTGCAGCTCGCCAAACGCTGAAGTCGCCAGCGCGTTCGGCGCGCTAGCGCACGCGGATCAACCCTTCCTGCGCAGTGCTGGCGACGAGCACGCCATCGCGCTGGAAGATGCTGGCGCGGGCGAACCCGCGCCCGCCTGCCGCCACGGGGCTGTCCATCGAGCACAGCAGCCACTCATCCACACGCAGCGGGCGGTGGAACCACATGGCGTGGTCGATGCTGGCCACGACGACGCCGGGACTGGCCATGGTGTAGCCATGCGGCAGCATCGCCGTGGCGATCAGGTGGTAATCGGACACATAGGCCAGCAGGCAGGCGTGACGCAGCGGATCATCGTCCACCGGACCGGCCGTGCGGAACCACACATCGAAGCGCGGCGGCTGCGGCACGGGATGCAGGTAGTTCACCGTCTGCACGGCACGGAATTCGAAAGGTGAGGCACGGCCGCTGAATCTCTCCACCGCCGGCGGCAGCGGCGTGCCGCTGGCCTCGATCATCTCGCGCAGGTCGGGAAGGGACTCGGGCGGGGGAACTGCCGGCATGCCCGCCTGGTGTTCAAGGCCCTGCTCGGCCTGCTGGAACGACGCCGCCATGTGGAAGATCTGTTCGCCGTGCTGGATGGCCACCACGCGCCGGCTGGAAAAACTGCCGCCATCGCGGCTGCGGTCCACCTGGTAGACGATGGGCGCGCGGAAGTCGCCGCGGCGCAGGAAATAGGCATGCAGCGAGTGCACCTGACGGTCCTGCACGGTTGCATAGGCTGCACGCAGGGCCTGCCCCAGCACCTGGCCGCCGAATACCTGCGGGCTGCCGATGTCGCGGCTGGCGCCGCGGAACAGGTTGACCTCCAGTGACTCCAGTTCCAGCAGCTGCAGCAGGTCGGCCAGCGGGCCGGGCGCAGCTGCCGTCATTTCAGTCGGCCTCGCCGACACCCAGGCGCTGGTGCATGACCGGGCTGGTGGTCGTGTACTGCAGGAATTGCCGCTTGGCGGGATAGATGTAGTGCTGGATGCCGAACGCGGCCAGGGCCGCTTCGTGGAAGCCGGAGAGGATCAGCTTCTTCTTGCCGGGATAGGTGTTGATGTCACCCACGGCGAAGATGCCGGGCACGCTGGTCTGGAATTTTTCCGTGTCCACCGTCAGCGCCTTTTTCTCCAGCTGCAGGCCCCACTCCGCAATGGGGCCGAGCTTCGGCGCGAGACCGAAGAAGGCCAGCAGGCTGTCGGCGCGAAGCTCGTGCACCTCGCCGGCCGCATCCTTCACCGTGACGCCGCAGATGCGCTCGTCCGCAGTTTGCATGCCTTGCGCGGTGCCCACGATGAAGCGCATGCGTCCCGCCGCAACCAGCTCCTGCATCTTCGCCACCGAGGCCGGCGCAGCGCGGAATTCCGCGCGACGGTGCACCAGCGTCAGCGACGCGGCCTTGTCCGCCAGCGCCAGCGTCCAGTCCAGCGCGGAGTCGCCGCCACCAAATATGACGAGGTGCTTGTCGTGGAAATCGGCCGCAGTCTTCACGCGGTAGAAAACCTGCTTGCCCTCGAATGCCTCGGCGCCGTCGAGGCCCAGCCGGCGCGGCTGGAATGATCCCACGCCGCCGGCAATCACGATGGCGCCGGTATCGAACTCCAGGCCGCCTGCCGTGCGCACATCGAATCTGCCGTCGGCGCGCTTCACCACTTCGGTCACTTCCTGACCGAAGTGCATGACTGCACCGAAGGGTTTGATCTGCTCCAGCAGCCGGTCGACCAGCTCCTGCGCACCGCACACCGGCAGGGCCGGTATGTCGTAGATGGGTTTCTCCGGATACAGCTCGGCGCACTGCCCGCCCGGAATCGCCAGCGAATCCAGCAGATGGCACTTGATGCCCAGCAATCCCAGCTCGAATACCTGGAACAGGCCACAGGGACCTGCCCCGACGATGACTACTTCGGTGTTGATGGTCATGCAGGCTTGGACCGCGTCAGGCGCGGCCGGCGTTGGAATCTGTGGGGGTGTGGTAGTACTCGCTGTCGGCAGCGAGTTCCCGGATCAGGCGCTTGAGCTCTTCCACGCGGGCTTCCGCCGTGCTGATGGGCAGGCAGTCCTGGCAGCGGGGGTCGCCGCAGGGCTGGCGGGAATACAGCCAGTACTGAACTGCGCCGGCCAGCAGGCCGTCGGCGATATCCCAGAGATCGGCGTCCTTGTCCTTGTCCGCCAGCTTGTTACCGAGATCGACTGCCTTGGCAAAGGCTGACTCAAAGCTTTCTGGGGCGGCACTCATGGGGACGAAATTATACGCATTCGGTCAAGTTGGGGTTGACCGTAATTGCCTGTGCAAATACTGTAGCGCATATGAGCGCTGAAAAACCGACCGTGCATGACTTCTACCGTGGTGACAACTGGTCTGCCGAAGAGTCCATCGGCTACCTGCTACGCACCACAGTATCCACCCTGATGCGCGCGGCGGAGACCGCCATGCGTCCCTACGGACTCACCTCCGTGCAGTGGGCACCATTGATGATCATCTCGCGCGGTGGCAATCCCACTGCCGCCAGTCTGGCGCGCGATCTCAACACCGATACCGGCGCGATGACGCGCATGCTGGACCGGCTGGAATCCAAAGGTCTGCTGGTACGCAGCCGCAGCTCCACGGACCGGCGCGTGGTGGAACTGACATTGACCGACCAGGGCAGGGAACTGACGCGATTGATCCCGCACCACCTGGCCGCGGTATACAACGCCGGCCTTGCGGGATTCTCCCAGGAAGAATTCATCGTGCTGAAGCAGATGCTGCGCCGGATCATTTCGAACCGCGACACTTCGGTCTGAGCACTCTGGTCTATCGATAGCCGCTGGCCTGCAGGTCGAACAGCCGCGCATAGATGCCGTCGGCACCGACCAGCGCGGCATGGTCGCCACGTTCGACGATGCGGCCGTTGTCCAGCACCAGGATTTCATCGGCCATGCGCACCGTGGAAAAACGGTGCGAGATCAGGATGATCATTCGCCCTTCCGCCGTTGCGCGGACATGCCGGAACACTTCGGCCTCCGCCTCGGCATCCATCGCCGCAGTAGGTTCGTCCAGCACGCGGATATCGGCGTCGCGGCGCATGAAGGCGCGCGACACGGCAATCTTCTGCCACTGCCCGCCCGATAATTCGCGTCCGCCGAGGAACCACTTGCCCAGCTGCGTGTGGTACTGCTGCGGCAACGCGGCCACCATCTCATCGGCCTGCCCCAGGTGCGCAGCGTCCTGCCAGCGGCGCTCATCATCGAACTGCGGCTCGTCGCCGGCACCGATGTTCTCGCCCACCAGCAATTGATAGCGCACGAAGTCCTGGAAGATCACGCCGAACCGGCGGCGCAGCGCCAGCACATCCCATTCCCCCAGGTCCCGGCCATCCAGCCGGATGCGGCCCGTGGTCGGCACATACAGCCGGGTGATCAGCTTGATCAGCGTGGTCTTGCCGGAGCCATTCGCGCCCACCAGCGCTAGGCTGCGGCCGGGCCGCAGCTGCAGGTCGACGCCGGACAAGGCGGGCTGGTCCGCCCCGGGATAGGTGAAGCCGACATTCTCCAGACGCAGGCCGTCGCCAGGATCCGGGCCACTGGTGGCAGTACCGCCCTGTGGTCGCGCCGGCGTGTCCAGGTACTCGTACAGCGTGGACAGGTACAGGTTGTCCTCATACAACCCGCTGACAGCTCCCAGCGCCGCGCTGACCGCGGCCTGCCCCTGCCGGAACAGCAGCAGGTACATGGTCATCTGGCCGATGGTGATGTGGCCACGCACGGCGCTGACCACCACCCAGCAGTAGCCACCGTAAAGCGCCGTGGTAGCCAGCAGGCCAAGCCCGAAACCCCAGCTGTCGCGACGGATGGCAAGCTGGCGCTCCTGCGCGAACAGCCGGTGATGGATGGCCTTGTAACGGGCAAGCAGACGCTCGCCCAGGCCGTACAGCTTCACTTCCTTGGCGTGATCCTCCCGCGCCAGCACGGTTTCCAGGTAGGCCTGCATGCGCCGGTCCTGTGAGCGCCAGCGGAACAGCCGGAAGGCATCGTTGGAGAACTTGGCTTCGGCGACGAAGCCCGGCAGCCCGGCCGCCACCAGCAGCAGCACGGCCCAGGCGGAAAATCCGAACAGCAGCGCGGCGTAGCTCACCAGCGACACCAGGTTCTGCGCCAGCGAGAAACTGCGCATGACCAGCGACAGCGGTCGCTGCGAGGCTTCGCGCCGCGCACGGGTCAGCCGGTCATAAAATTCGGAATCCTCGAAATGCTCCAGATCGAGCGTCAGCGCCTTGTCCAGGATCATGGAGTTGACGCGAAATCCGAGCTGCTCGCGCAGCAGTGTCGTGCACAGCGACAGCCCGCGGCCACAAAGCGCCAGCAGCGCCACGGCGATGCCCTCCAGCACCACCAGTTCCAGTGCCGGCGCCACGCTGCCGCCCCCCGCAGCAGCGCTCACCACCGCATCGACGATCCGCGCGCCCAGGTAGGCAACCAGCGCGGGCAATGCGCCGGCCATTGCAGTGAGCAGAGCCAGCCAAACGGACAGCCGCCGGCTGGTCTGCCACACCAGCGCCAGCGCCTTGCGGCCGTAGCGGAAAACCTCGAGGAACTCCCGCGGCAATCGCCGCAGATCCGCTCCCGACGGCGGCTGCGGTGCCGCTGGACGATTCATGGCGATGCGGGCGGACCCGCGTGCGTGGCGTGCGCGCCGATCAGCCTCGACTCCACATTGATGCCATTCACGCCCTGCACTTCGTACAACGCCTCGAAGCCGCGCCAGGCTGGTTTCTGACTTGCCAGCTCCTGCAGCGCCTCGGGTGTGGCCGCGGATTCGGCCGCCTGCATCAGCCCCGTGTCGCGCGTACCTGCAATCACCAGATGCTGCACGCCACCCGAACCAGTGAAGCTGGCGAGGTAGGCGAAGTCGCGATAACGCTCGGCCTTCGGATGCGGTTCACCGGCTTCGCTGACCCAGGTCTCGCCGCTTTCCGCGTCGATCAGTTCATCGTAGGAGCCACCGAAGGCATAGCGCGAGCCGGCGAATGCCACGTCCTGCAGCATGCCCATGGCACTGAGATAGCCGATGTAGATGACATGCGTGGACTTGATCGTCGAGGGGTCCAGCTCCGATGCCAGCGTCAGCGTGACGTGCTTGCCTGATGCCATCACCACCGGCAGCACCTCGCGCAGGGCCTGCGCGCTGGAGGTGGGGAGGTAACCCAGATTCAGGTCGGCATAGTGTGCAGCCAGGCCTGGCTCAGCCAGGAAGCGCTTCTCCAGGTCCTGTGGCGAATTCACATCGAAATCGCGCATCAGCCGCCGCACGGTCCCCGATCCGTCGGTTTCGCCGAAGATGTAGTAGTCGCCAAGCACCAGCTGGATGGGCAGCTTGTCGGCCAGCAGCGGCGCCCACAGCGGCGAATCGCGCACGCGGGCAATGCGATCGTCCACGTCGGGTCGGCGCAGCAACACGATGACAAGCGCCAGGCACAGCAGCGCCAGCACTCCCGCGACGATTACCGCAGTCCGTTCGCGCCCTGTCGCCGGCAGCCAGCGCCGCCAGCCGGGCTTTGCCGCGGCCCCGGGCGGCACCGGCACCGCCGCGGAGTGCATGGCCAGGCGGTATTCGCCGCGCGGCACGGACAGCCGGAAAGGGGCGGCGCGCGCCTCATCACGGTAGAACTCCTCGAGCCTGCGCCGCAGCTTGTGCACGGTGACCCGCACGGTGGCGTCCTGCGCCACGTCGAAATCCGCCCCGCGGCCGAAGCCATCCACCGCTACTTCCAGCTCCTTGGGGATGCGCCCGGAGGCCTGGCAAGCTACCAGGAACTCGAACAGCCGCTGCATCTGCGTGCTGCGGCCCAGCACGCCACTGGCGCGGACCCGCTCCACCTCGGCCGTAAAGGCCAGGCCGGGGCCTTCGGCGGCCTGATTGGAGGGGGTCTGGGGCACCCTCAAATTCTAGCAGGCCAGCCCTGCCTGCCACGGGCAAAGGGCGGCCGAAACTGGTAATCTCGCCGGCCTTTTTCCTGGCCCGCATCCTCATGCATCGTCCGATCCGCAACATCGCCATCATCGCCCACGTCGACCACGGCAAGACCACGCTGGTGGACTGCCTGCTCAAACAGTCGGGCACCTTCGCCGCGCACGAAAAAGTCGGCGAGCGGATCATGGATTCCAACGCCATCGAGAAGGAACGCGGCATCACCATCCTGGCGAAGAACTGCGCCATCGATTACGGCGGCGTGCGCATCAACGTCGTGGACACACCAGGCCACGCCGACTTCGGCGGCGAGGTGGAACGCGTGCTGTCGATGGTCGACGGCGTGCTGATCCTCGTCGATGCCGTCGAGGGCCCGATGCCGCAGACGCGCTTCGTCACGCGCAAGGCGCTGGCGCTGGGCCACAAGGCCATCGTCGTGGTGAACAAGATCGACCGCCCCGGCGCGCGCCCGGGCTGGGTGGTGGACCAGACCTTCGACCTGTTCGACAAGCTCGGCGCCACCGATGAGCAGCTGGATTTCCCCGTCATCTATGCCTCGGCTCTGCAGGGCTGGGCCAGCCTCGATGCCACCGCACAGCAGCCGGACATGTCGGCGCTGTTCGAAGCCGTGCTGAAGTACGTGCCGGAGCCGAAGACCGACGCCGAAGGCCCGCTGCAGATGCAGATCTCGACGCTGGCGTACAACTCGTACGTGGGCCGCATCGGCATCGGCCGCATCCGCCGTGGCACCGTGAAGCCGGGCATGAACGTGGTGATGCGCTACGGCACCGAGGACAAAGGCCCGGGCAAGATCGCCCAGGTACTGGCATTCCAGGGCCTGGAACGCGACACGGTCGAAAGTGCCGCGGCCGGCGACATCATCGCCATCACCGGGCTGCCGGAAGTGAACATCGGCTTCACCGTATGCGATCCGGCAAACGCCGAGGGCCTGCCGCCCATCGCGGTGGACGAGCCCACGCTGGCGATGAACTTCCAGGTCAACACATCCCCGCTGGCCGGCCGCGAAGGCAAGTATGTCACCAGCCGCCAGATCCGCGAACGGCTGGCCCGCGAACTGGAGAGCAATGTGGCGCTGCGCGTGGATGAAACCGGCGATGCCGATGTGTTCCGCGTTTCCGGCCGCGGCGAACTGCACCTGACCATCCTGATCGAGAACATGCGCCGCGAAGGCTACGAGCTGGCCGTGTCGCGCCCGCAGGTGCTGCTGAAGCAGATCAATGGCGTGGCGAACGAGCCCTACGAGGCGCTGACCGTCGATGTGGAAGAGTCCCACCAGGGCGGCGTGATGGAAGCCCTCGGGCAGCGCCGCGCCGAAATGAAGGACATGCAGATGGACGGCCGCGGCCGCGTCCGCATCGACTACCGCGTACCGGCCCGGGGGCTGATCGGCTTCCAGGGCGAGTTCATGAACTTGACGCGCGGCAGCGGCCTGATGAGCCATGTGTTCGACGGCTACGCCCCGCTGAAGGGCGAGGTGGCCGAGCGGCGCAACGGCGTGCTGATCAGCATGGAAAACGGCGACGCCGTGGCCTACGCCCTGTGGAGCCTGCAGGAGCGCGGCAAGCTGTTCGTCAGCCACAACGAGAAGCTCTACGAAGGCATGATCGTAGGCATCCACTCGCGGGAAAATGACCTGGTCGTGAACCCGATCAAGTCGAAGAAGCTGACCAACGTGCGCGCCTCCGGCAAGGACGACGCCGTGGTGCTGACGCCGCCGATCGACCTGACGCTGGAATACGCAGTGGAGTTCATCGCGGACGATGAACTGGTGGAAGTCACGCCCAAGTCCATCCGCATCCGCAAGCGCTACCTGACCGAAAACGAACGCAAGCGCATGTCCCGCGCCACCGAGAGCGCGCTGGCCGAGTAGCGATGGGACAGACGCTCACGCCGGTCGTCCGCAATATCCTGATTGCCTGCGTGGCGGTGTTCGTGCTGCAGATGGTGGTGGGCCCGGGGATGGTCGCCACCTTTGCGCTGTGGCCACCCAACGACTTCTCGCCGCATTTCGAGCCCTGGCAGCTCATCAGCTATGCCTTCCTGCACGACCCGCGCAACTACCTGCACATCCTGTTCAACATGTTCGCGCTGTACATGTTCGGGCCGGATGTCGAGCGGCTGCTGGGCCAGCGGCGCTTCCTGGTCTACTACCTGGTCTGCGTGCTGGGCGCGGCACTGGCACAGCTGCTTGCGCTGAGCGCGCTGGGCAATCCGCCCTCGCCCACCGTTGGTGCTTCCGGCGGCATATTCGGGCTGCTGCTGGCCTACGGACTGGCCTTCCCCCATCGCCGCCTGATGCTGATTTTTCCTCCCATCCCCATGCCGGCCTGGCTGTTCGTGACGCTGTACGGCCTGATCGAGCTGTACCTGGGAGTTTCCGGGCACGACAGCAGCGTCGCGCATTTCGCGCACCTGGGCGGAATGGTCGGCGGATTTGCGCTGATCCTCTACTGGCGTTCCACCGTTCGCAGGAACGGCCGCTGAGGCAGGCGCGCGCCGGCTAGAGCAGGGCCACCTGGTTGCGGCCCGAGTCCTTGGCCTGATACATCGCCTTGTCGGCGCGATCAAAGGCATCGTCGGCGCCGTCGTCGGGCCGCAATGCGGTCACGCCGCTGGAGACGGTTACTGAAACCGGTGCACCACGGAAGTGGAATCCGACTTCCGACACCTTCTCGCGGATGCGGTTCATCAGCTGCATGGCGTCATCGGGCGTGCTGCCCGGAAAAATGAACACGAATTCCTCGCCACCATAGCGGGCCACGAAGTCCGTGCTGCGCACGCTGGTCGCGAAGCATTCGGCAACCACCTGCAGCACCTTGTCACCGGCGCGGTGGCCATAGGAATCGTTGATGCGCTTGAAGTGATCGATATCGCAGGTGGCAATGCAGGTTGGCTGGGAGAACCGGCGCCAGCGCTCCAGTTCATCGACCATGCGCTGTTCGTAGGCCAGCCGGTTCGGCACCCGCGTCAGCGGATCCAGCAGCGACAGGCGTTTTTCATCCGCCAGGCTGGCGTGCAGGTTGCGGGCCTCACGCTCCAGTTCTTCCATGCGGCCACGCATCTGGTCCGTGCGCTCGCGCGCCTGGCGCGAACGATCTTCCTCGCGGGCATGGAAATCCTGCAGATGCCGGCTGATGGAATCCAGGCGCAGGCGCAGCTGGCGACGAATCACGGCCAGATCCGTGCCGTTGTCCACCGCGCTGCCAAGGGCCATCACCTCGCCTGTGATCTGTGAATTCAATGTTTCGCTGCTGCTGCGGCGATCGGACTCGTCCAGGTCGTGACCGGATACGAATCGCGACAGCAGGTCGAGCTGGCCCAGCATCTGGTCCAGCAGCACCTGCAGCTCCTCGCGCGCCCTCTCCAGGCCGTGAATGCGCTGCACCAGCAGGCCACCCACGCGCTCGATGAGCTTGGGCAGCTGTTCCTGCGTCATCGACACCGCCAGCTCGCGGTCGATGATGGCGATGGCCTCGGCCAGCCGGTGGTCGGGGCGCAGTTCCGTCAACAGGCGCGCCAGCACGGCGCGGATGCGTTCGTCGCCCAGGATGGCGTCACCCGGCAGGGCATGCGCCTCGCGCGTGGTGGCATCGGACGCGATCAGACCCTGCGAACCTGTGGCGCCCGGGGCAGCAGCCTGCGGATCGATCTTGGTCAGCGTGGCAGTGCCAATGTCCATTTCGCGGACGGAGGCGGTGATGTCCTCGCCCAGGGTTTCCAGCTGGTCAGATTCGACCTCGCTGCGGACTGCATTCTTGAGCTTCTTGAGCGCGGCATCCAGGCGGGGCGATTGGCCCATGGCAGCAAGGCACAGGCGTCCTACCAGGCGCCGCAGCTCCTGCTCGCGCCCTCGCAACACTTGTTCGTCCCGTTCCAGGGACCGCAGGTTGTCCAGATATTTCCTGCGCCAGCCGTCGTTTTCCGCTGCCTCGCCCAAGCAACCTTCCCTTGCATCCGTTCGCCTGCACTCCGGGGAGCCATCCTCCCCCAATCCGTCCTGCCAGAATGCGCGCGGCGTCAATATCTGTAGGACGTGCCGGATATATCGGCGGCACCATCGGCGAACTGCAGCTGAGCCAGACGCGCATACAGTGAATTGGTTCGCAGAAGTCCGGCGTGACTGCCCACCGCCGCGATCCGGCCGTGGTCCATCACCACTATGCGGTCGGCCTTCAGCACGGTGGCCAGCCGGTGGGCAATGATCAGCGTGGTGCGAGAGCGCATCAGCCCCTCCAGGGCCTGCTGCACCAGCCGTTCGCTCTCGGCATCCAGGCTGCTGGTGGCCTCATCCAGCAGCAGTACGGGCGGGTCCTTGAGAATGGCACGGGCAATGGCAATGCGCTGGCGCTGCCCGCCGGACAGGCGCGTACCACGCTCGCCCAGGAAGCTGTCGTATCCCTGCGGCAATGCACGGATGAATCCATCGGCCGCTGCGGCCACTGCGGCGGCCTCGATCTCGGCATCGCTTGCATCGGGACGGCCGTAGCGGATGTTCTCCCGGGCCGAGGCGCCGAACAGCACGGTCTCCTGTGGCACCAGGCCGATCTGGCGGCGCAGCGCTACGGGATCGGTGTGCGAGATATCCACGCCATCGAGCAGGATGCGTCCGCGCGCCGGATCGTAGAAGCGCAGCATCAGCTGGAAGGTGGTGCTCTTGCCGGCGCCCGAAGGGCCGACGAAGGCCACGGTTTCGCCGGACGCGATCTCCAGGTCGAAATCCTCGAGCGCCGCGCTGTCCGGCCGCGATGGATAGTGGAAAGCCACATGTTCGAAGCGCAGCACGCCATGAGTACGCGCCGGCAGGACTTGCGGCACTGGTGGCGCTGCGATGGCGGGCTTGGCCTGCATCAACTCCACCAGGCGCTCCATTGCGCCGGCAGCGCGCTGCACCTCGCCCCATTGCTCGATCAGCGCTGCCGCCGAGCCGGAGACGATCACGGCATAGACCAGGAACTGGAGCAGCTGCCCGCCGGTCATGTTGCCCGCCAGCATGGAGCGTGCGCCCAGCCACAGCACGAAGGTGATGGCTGCCATCACCAGCATGGTGCCCAGCGCCGTCAGCAGCGCCCGCACGCGATTGCGGCGGATTGCCGTGGCAAAGCCAGCCTCCACGGCTTCGCCGTAGCGCCTGGCCTGCAGCGCCTCCAGCGTGAACGCCTGGATGGTCTGCATGGCGTTGAGTGTTTCGCCGGCGAGCCCGCTGGAATCCGCCACGCGATCCTGCGCTGCGCGTGAAAGACCCCGCACCTGCCGCCCCACCGTGAACAGCGGCAGCAGCACCAGGGGAATCAGCACCACCATGATGCCCATCAGCCTCGCGCTGGTGGCTCCCATCAGTATCAGCGCGCCGAGCATGTTCAGTGCCGACCGCAGCGTCATCGAAATGCCCACGCCCGACATGGATTGCACCAGCGTCGTGTCAGTGGTGAGGCGCGAGAGGACTTCACCGGTGCGCGTCACCTCGAAGAACCCGAGATCCATCTGCACGACGCGCGCGTAGACCGCCTTGCGTACGTCAGCCACGACGCGCTCTCCCAGCCATGTCACCAGGTAGAAGCGCAGCGCGGCAAACACGCCGAGCGCCACCGCTGCACCGAGGAACAGCAGGAAATACCGGTTCACGGTGCTGGAATCGCCAGGCACCATGCCCTCGTCGATCAGCTGGCGGCCGGCCAGCGGCAGCACCATCAACGCGCCGGAGGCCACCATCAGCGCGAGGATCGCCGCCACCAGCACCAGCCGGTAGGGACGCAGAAACGGCCAGAGCGCCTTCAGCGGCTGCAGCGAACGGCCCTTCGGCCGCGCGGATGTGGATTCGCTCATCAGGCCAGGCGGTTCAGGCCATTGTAGGCAGCAATGCGGTACGCCTCGGCCATGGTCGGGTAATTGAACGTCGTGTTGATGAAGTAGCGCAGGTTGTTGATGTCGCGGCTGGCCATCACGGTCTGGCCAATGTGCACGATCTCCGAGGCATTGTCGCCGAAGCAGTGTACGCCCAGGATCTCCAGCGTCTTGGTGTGGAACAGGATCTTCAGCATGCCCACGTGCTGGCTGGTCATCTGCGCGCGCGCCAGGCTCTTGAAATGGGTATGCCCGATCTCATAGGGAATGCCGGCATCCTGCAGCTCCTTTTCGGTCTTCCCCACCGAGGAGATTTCCGGAATCGTGTAGATGCCGCTGGGAATCAGGTCGAAACGCGGCGGCTGGGCCTCCGGGTCCAGGATGTAGCGTCCGACCTGCGCTCCCTGCTGGTAGGCGGCGCTGGCCAGCGCCGGCGGCCCGATGACGTCGCCGACGGCCGAGATGTTCGCCACCGCGGTCTGGTAGCGTTCGTTCACGGCGAGTTGGCCGCGCTGGTTGGGCTGCAGCCCCACCGCTTCCAGGTTCATGCCATCCGTGTTGCCGGTGCGGCCGTTTGCCCACAGCAGCACGTCCGACTTGATGCTGCGCCCGGATTTCAGGTGCAGCAGTACATCGTCGGCGCGGGCTTCGAGGTGATCGAACTGCTCGTTGTGGCGGATGATGCAGCCCTGGTCACGCAGGTGATACGAAAGCGCTTCGGCGATCTCCTCGTCCATGAACGACAGCAGCCGGTCCTGCGTGTTGACCAGGGTCACCTTGATGCCCATGTTCAGGAATATCGAGGCGTACTCGCAGCCGATGACGCCCGCGCCATAGATCGTCAGGTTGAAGGGCGAGCCGGTGTAGCGCAGCACGCTGTCGCTGTCGAGCACGCGCGGATGCGAGAAATCCAGGCCGGGCGGATGATAGGGACGCGAGCCGGTGGCGATGACGACCTTCTCCGCCCCGATCCGGTACGGCTCGCCAATGCGCGGCGCTACTTCCAGAGTATGGGCATCGACGAAACGCGCGTCGCCTTCGATTACCGGTACGCGATTGCGCTCATAGAAACGGCGGCGCATCTGCACCTGCGCATCGATGACGCCATTGGCGGTGGATAGCAACTGCGGCAGGGTCACCTGCAGGCTGAGCGCCAGCTTGCCCAGCAGCGGATTGGCACGCACGTCGCTCAGGGTCTTCACCGCATGCCGCAGCGCCTTGCTGGGAATCGTGCCCCAATGCGTGCAGCCGCCGCCCACCTCGCTGTAGCGCTCCACCACTGCCACCTTGCGGTGGTTCTTGGACAGCATCATGGCCGCGCCCTCGCCGGCGGGCCCGGTGCCGATTACCACTGCGTCGTACTTTTCCATGGCGGGCAATGCTAGCGGCTATGGCCGGCAAAGGCCCAGCCTATTGCGGCCAGGATGCGACCTGGATTCAGTCGTCGCCGGCAATATGGCCCGGGAACAGCACGTCCTGGAAGCCAAAGCGCGTCATGTCGCGAATGCGCTGGGGATAGAGAATGCCGTCCAGATGGTCCACCTCGTGCTGCACGACACGGGCGTGAAAGCCCTCCACGGTGCGATCGATCGGCGCACCGGCAGCATCCACCCCCTGGTAGCGCAGATGGCGAAACCGCGGCACCCACCCGCGCAGGCCAGGCACCGACAGGCAGCCTTCCCAGCCCTCTTCTTCCTCGCTGCCCAATGGCGTCAGCACCGGATTGATGAGTATGGTCCTGGGTACAGCCGGCGCCTCGGGATAGCGGTCACTGCGCTCGAACCCGAAAACCACCACGCGCAAGGACTCCCCGATCTGCGGAGCCGCCAACCCGACGCCGCCGGCAGCCTGCATGGTGTCGAACATGTCCCGCAGCAGCGGCTCGAGCGCGGCCGGGCCGAAGTCCTTCACTTCCGCTGCGCTCAGCTGCAGGCGCGGATCACCCATGCGCAGCAGCGTCCTGACCGACATATCCTTTCTCCTGACCGGAAATAACAAGGGCCCGCTGCCGGGCCCTTGTGCAACCTGGATTGCGGACGTTTACCAGCGGCCACCACCACCACCACCACCACCGCCACCACCACGGCCGTAGCCGCCACCGCCACCGCCACCTGAACGACCACCGCCACCACCCCCACCACCACCGGTACGGGGCTTGTCCTGCGCTTCATTCACGCGCAACGGACGACCGCCCATCGAAAAGCCGTTCAGCGCCTGGATGGCGCGCGCCGCATCTGCCTGCGGCATTTCCACGAAGCCGAAGCCACGCGGGCGACCTGTTTCCCGATCGGTCGGCAACGCAACAGTCTCGACGGTGCCATGCTGCGAGAACAGCGTGCGCACTGCAGCCTCATCCGCCGAGAACGGGAGGTTGCCAACGTAAATCTTCGCCATGAGTACTGATCTCCAAACAGTAGTGACACAACACCCTGATCGGAGACCCTTCCACTGGAAATCGCGCGGACGACCAACGATCGGCAGGTATTCTAACCGCGGCTCCTTGAGGGAAAAAAGAGCCTTCTGCGCTTGTCAACCCCAAGACAATTGCAACACTGCCCCGGCAGCGTGTTGTGCATGCAATCGTTAATGTTGCGGCTCAGGTGAGCGGCGGAATGTGGAACAGGCGTTCGGCATTGCCGTGATAAAGCTGGTGCCGCTCGGCATCGCTCACCTGCACGCCGTCCATGAAAGCCACGGCCGGTGCTGTTGGCTGGTACGGATAGTCGATGGCCCACAGGACATTGTCGATGCCGAGCTGGCGTATGGAAAAATCCAGGGCCAGGGGCGATTCCTGGCCGCTGGTGGTGATGGCGAAGTTGCGTCGCAGGTATTCGCTGGGTTTCAGCGAAAGCTTTGGCGCTCCCGCCATCTGTGCACGCGCGCTCATGAAATCCAGACGCCATGACCAGAAATGCACGGCCTCGCCCATGTGGCCGAGGCAGATCTTGAGCTTCGGGTAACGATCGAACACACCGCTGAGGATCAGCCGCACGGCGTGCGTGGACACTTCCACGCCATAGGCCCACAAAGCGGCAAACATGCCGTAATCGCGCATCGGTCCCGAGAGCATGTCCGACGGACCCCGCGGATGGATGTAGATGCAGCGGTTCAGCGCCTCCGCAGCCTCCAGCACCGGCCAGTACTTCGGGTCGTCGAGATATTCATTGTTGGTGTGCGAATTCACCATGAAGCCGTTCAGCCCGAGCTTGTGCACGGCGCGCTCCATCTCGAGCACCGCCCGCTTCGGCGATTGCGGTGCAAAGCTGGCCAGGCCCGCGAAACGCCGTGGATGCCGGGCGATGACCGCAGCAAGTCGATCGTTGGCGAGCGTTGCAAGCTCAGTGGCGGTGTCGGCATCGAACAGCTGTACTCCCGGCGCCGTGAGCGACAGCAGCTGCATGTCCACGCCACTGGCATCCATGTCCCGCAGACGTTCCCCTTCCAGGTCCAGCAGTGGCGCCAGAAAACGCGACTGATAGTTGCCGCCGCTGCCGTAGATGTTCCGCACCAGCATCATGTCGATGTTGTGCGCGCCGGCCCCGACTTCGCACAACCCGCGCAGCGCCAGCGCCACTTCGGGGATGGAAAAGGCCTCTTCCGTGGCGATACGCCGGATGTGGTCCGCTGACATGTGTTTTCGCCCTTGCTGTTGCCGGTTTGAATGTGCTGGGAATCTACATCGAGGCAGAGCAGTCCGGACTGCCAAAAGCGGAACCACTAGTTGAGAATGCGATCGGCTATCGCCCGGTCGGGAATGGCCGAAAGCTATGGGTTCTCTGGCGCAGGCTCCTCTCGTGGCTCCAGCACCAGCTGGTAGCGCAGCCATGCGGCGATGTCGAAGATCTCGGGCCTGCACAGGCTGTGCCCCATCGAATACTGCCGCCACTCCACCTGCAGCCCGGCCGCCAGCAGCGCATCGCGTGACTGCTCGCCGAAGGCCGGCAGCACCACTACATCCTCCCGCCCATGACACATGAGGATGGGCACGCGCCGATTGGCATCGCTGACTTCGCGTCCCAGCCTGTCGCGCAGCGGAAGGTAGCAGGACAGGGCAATGATGCCGGCCAGCGGCTCGGCGTGCCGCAGCCCCACATGCAATGCCATGGCACCACCTTGGGAGAACCCCGCCAGCACGATGCGCCGGGAGGGAATCCCCGCCGCACGCTCGGCGGCAATGCAGGACTCGATACGCGCGCGCGTGGCAGCCAGCCCAGCCTCATCGTCCCGGCCTTCGGGTGTCAGCTCGCGTATGTCGTACCAGGCGCGCATGGCATGTCCGGCGTTCACGGTCACCGGCCGGACCTCGGCGTGTGGAAACACGAAACGCACGCGTGCCGTTTCCGGCAAGGCCAGCTCCGGCACCAGTGGCACGAAGTCATAGCCATCGGCGCCCAGGCCATGCATCCAGATCACGGCTGCATCGGCAGCGCCGTCGGCGGGCGACATGACCACGGCATCATCGGATTCGCGGGTGTTCGTGCGCATGCCCTGATCAGCCGTGGACGGCACTCCTCAGCGCCTGCTCGATCAGGAACAGATCGGTCAGCAGCGCGCGCACATGCACGGAGGCGTTGAAGTTGTCGATCAGCATGGAGCTGATCCGCTCGCGACTCAACACGATTCCCAGGGCGCCACGCGCCACCTGTACATCGCGCTCGACGGCATCGGTGAAATGCGCCGCTCCGCTGGTGGCAGGTAGCGCAGCGAAGGCCGCACGCAAGGAGCCCTGCATGTCGCCCAGCGCACCGTGCATGCGCTCCAGGGTTGGACGCAATTCGGTGCCGGATTCCTCCTGCCGACCCTGGGCGGCATAGGCCAGCAGGTATTCATAGCCGCGCTCGATGATGTCGATGCGTGCGGCCAGCGGCATGGCCTCAGTCACCGCGCTCCACCTTCTCCAGGTCGTGCTCGGGCTTCAATTCCGCGCGCGTGATGAAACCGGTGACCATGGCGCGCAGATAGGCGCGCTTCTCCGGCAGGATGCCGAAATAGACATGCACCAGCACCAGGAAAACCGACAGCAGCGCGGCCAGGTCGTGCAGCAGCGTGATCACTCCCCAGGCAGCCAGCGTGCGCGCGTAGGGATCGCGCTCCAGGAACGGCACGCCGGCTTTGCGCAGCAGCAGCAGCCCCGTGACGATGGCCACCAATACAGCCAACGCCCACGCCAGATGCATCAGCTTCTGCGGCAGTGTGTACTTGCCGGCGCGATGTGGGGAGAAGTCGGCTGCGGAGATCAGCAGCATGCTGCCGGGCTTCTGCCAGAACAGCGCGCGGACCATATGCAGCAGGATGATTACCGTGAGCACCAGCCCCGCAACCCAGTGCACGGCATACCAGGCGAAGCGGACGCCCAGAAGCGGCAACAGGCTGGTCGCAAGGAGCAGAGCCATCGTGACAGCAGTGATCCAGTGGAACAGCCGGTCGACTCCCGCATGGCGCAGCACTTTCTGGCTTTCGTTGGCCATGTCGCTCAGCCCCTGTCCTTGTCTGCTGCTCCGCGCCGCAGCGCGCGATAGATGAGGTGGCCGACGATGACTGCCACTCCGGCCCAGAAGGCCACGGGCAGCAAGTCCCACGAAGCCCCGTTGACCACCTGTGCGCCATAGGCATCATGTCCGAAGCGCAGCAGGTTCATGTCGCGGCACTCCCGGCACCGTTGATTGCCCGCCGGACCAGATTCTGCAGCAGCGGGATCTTGAACTGGTTGAAGTTCAGGGGCTTCGCACCCTCTGCGGCAAGCGCCGCCGCGCGCGTCGCGGCGTCCTCGTTGCGCGCACTGCCGATCAACGCCTGTTCAACCGCGTGCAGGCGATACGGCACGCAGGCAACCGCTCCGCACACCAGGCGCGCATCGCGGATCGTTTCACCTTCCAGCCGCAACGCCGCGGAAACACTCAGCAGGGCGAAGTCCCAGGCTGCACGGTCTGCCACTTTCTCGAAATGGAAATGCGCGCGCGCCCAGGTGCCCGGGATGCGTATGGCAGTGAGGATCTCGCCAGGTCGAATCACTGTCATGTGCCGGATGTTCACATCGGGGCCGACGAAGAACTCCGCAGCAGGCACAATCCGCTCACCACCCCGGCTGTGGATCACCATGCTGGCATCGAGGGCGCTCAGCGCATTGGCCGTGTCCGAGGGCGTGACTGCCACGCAGCGACTGGCGCCGAAGATGGCGTGCTCGCGATTCTGTCCCTCGGGGGTATCGGCGTAGCAGGTGTTGCCGCCGGCCCGGTAACAGTCGACGCCGCCACGGTAGTACCAGCAGCGGGTGTCCTGGCAGAGGTTGCCACCCAATGTCCCCGCGTTGCGTATCTGCGGGCTCGCCACCCGGCCCGCCGCGGTGGCCAGCAGGGCATAGCGCTCGCGCACCAGGGCATTGTTTTCCACATCGGTCAGGGGGGTCAGTGCGCCGATCTCGATGCCGCCGTCTGTTTCACGCACGCCCTTCAGCGTGGCGATGCCTGAAAGGTCGACCACTGCGGGAGTGCGTTTGGTGCGGTTTTTCAGCCAGTCCCAGCTGTCCTGCCCGCCGCCCACCAACCAGCCATTCTCGCCGAGGCGGTGCGCCAGATCGAGCGCCGTATCCAGCGAATCCGGCTGGTACAGCTCGAAGTTGGGCATCATGTCGCGCAGCATGAGGACCCCTATTGGCAGTTGACCTGCAGCGCGCCATGCGCCTGCGGCCGACCAGCAAGATGATTGAGGATCATGTCCGGCACGACGGGCGTGCGATTGAACGCATGCCCGCCAACGGCCTCGGATATGGCGCACAGCAGTGCAGATCCGGCACAGCCCAGCAGCGGCTCGCCGATACCCTTGGTACCCAGAGGGCTGGAAGGATCGGGTTTGTCGACGCCAGCCACGCGGAAACGCTGCGCGACGTCACCGTAGGTCGGCGGCTTGGCCTGGTAGAGGCCGACGCTGGCCGGCAGGCCGTTCTGCGGGTCGTAGACGATGCGTTCCAGTCCGGCGACGCCGAAGCCCTGCACCGCACCGCTCTTGATCTGCGTTTCAAGACCAGAGGGATGAATGACGGTACCGCAGTCCGCGACGCCCACGTATTCGACGATCACGTACTTGCCGGTATCGGTGTCGAGTTCGATCTCGACGAAGGCCGCGGCGAACGCCGAAGGCGCGCCCTTCATCGGCAGATTATCCTTCGCCACACCGACCAGGCCGGTGCCGGCGATGGCCGTGGCGGAGACCTGCGTCATGGGGTTGATATCTTTGGGCAGTTCATGGCCGTCGTACTTGCCGCCGAGCTGGATGGCGCGCTGCGCGGCCTCGCCGTAGCTCATGCCCGTACCCGGGCTGCCCTTGCGGAAGACGCGTTTGCCGTCGATGTCGTAGCTGTCCGGCGATCCGCCGAAACGCTTCGCGGCAATCTCCTTCAATTTCGCCAACGCATCCGTCGCAGCCACGAAATTGGTGCGCGCCATCGTGAAGTTGGTGTTGCTGCCGAACTGGCCGATGTTCCAGGGCAGGTTGCGGCGCGAGTCGCCGCGCTCGATCACCACGTCGTCCCAGTTCAGCTTCAGCACCTCGGCCGCGATGCGCGAAGTGCTGGAATGCGAGAAGGTGCCAAGATTGCCGACACCGGTGTGGATGTGGACCATGCCCGTGGGCAGGATGCGCAGCAATCCGTCGAAGCCGCTGAAACCAGCGGGGTGGAAGGCCTGCCCGACGGCGATGGCCGTCACCTTGCTGCCATTGCGCTGGCCATTGCGCGCGAGTCGCTGCTGCCAGCCGAATATTTCGGCGCCTTTCTGCAGCGCATCCTTGATGTAGCAGCTCGACACCGGATTGCGCTGCGGCCCAACCGGTGAATTCATGTCCGGCGCGTTGACCAGGCGGATGGCCAGACGGTCGATCTTCAGCTCGCGCGCCGCTTTGTCGAGCAGCGGCTCCATGATGTGCACCATCTGGTTGTAGCCGGGGCCGCGCTGCGCACTGCGGATCGGCGAATTCGCGTGCACTGGCAAGCCGCGCCAGCGCATGGCCTCGGGCTGGTACAGCACGGTCAACGCATCCGGCGCGTTGCGGAAATCGTAGAAACTGTTGCAGGCGCCGTTTTCCTGGATGACGTAGAGATCCGCGGCCAGCAGCTTGCCGTTCTCGGCAAAACCCAGCTTCACCTGCCCCTGGAAACCCAGCCGCGCCGAACCGTGGTAGTACTCCTCGGCGCGGTTGATGCGCATCATCACGGGCCGGTTGATCTTGCGCGAGAAGATCGCCGGCAATGCCTGCAGGGGGTAGGCACCGCCCTTCGAACCGAAGCCGCCGCCGCAGTATTCCGCGACCAGGACCAGGTCGGTGGGCGGGATGCCAATCATCCCGGCCAGTGCGGGCGCAATGAACGACTGGCTCTGCGACGAAACATGCAGGATGCACTTGCCGTTCTGCCAGTACGCCATCGCCGTGCGTGGCTCGAGGCTGTGGTGGGAGTTGCTGGAGTGGACGAAGCTTTCGTCGAGCACCAGCTTGCATTGCGCGAACGCGGCATCCACATCGCCGAAGGTCCATTCCTGCGCGGGCTTGCCCATGGGCATGCGCGTCCCGGCATTCGCGAAATCCTCGCGCGTCCATTTCAGGGTCTGGAACTTCACGCCCGACGCGCCCACATTGCCATCGGTGCGCGCATCGGGCTTGTCCGGATGCATGCTGGCCAGAGGGTCGACATGGAAAGGCAGCGGTTCGTAGTCGATGCGGATCTTCTCGAGGGCATCCTGCGCCGTGGTCTCGTCCTCCGCCGCGATCAGCAGGATGGGCGCACCCACATAACCGGGCTCCAGCGTCAGCAGCGGAATTTCCGGGGGCGCCGGATTCTTTACATCGTCGGGGGTGAGGATGCCGACGACGCCCGGCATTTTCAACGCGGCCGTTGCATCGATGCTCTTCACGCGTGCATGCGGATAGGGGCTGGAAAGCAGCCGTGCGAATACCATGCCCTCGGCGCGGAAATCCTCGGCGTACTTGGCCTCGCCCGTGACCTTGGCGACGACATCATGCGGGGTGAAGTCCTGGCCCAGCAGCTTATGCGCCACGATGGATCTCCGCCGTGTTGCCTGCCGCGCGCATGATGGCGTTCAGGTAGTTGTCGTAGGCGCCGCAGCGGCACAGGTTGCCCGACATGGCGTGCCGTGCCTGCTCGCGCGTCGGATGCGGATTTTTCTCCAGCAGGGCCACCGCCGCCACCACCTGCCCAGGGGTGCAGAATCCGCATTGCGGGCCCAGCTCATCCACAAACGCCTGCTGCACCGGATGCAGTTCGCCATTCGGCCCGCGCAAGCCCTCCACGGTGACGACCTTGCGGCTGCGCACACTGTGCGTGAGCGTGGAGCAGGAATAGTAGGTGGTGCCGTCGATCATGACCGTGCAGGCGCCGCACTCGGCCCGGTCGCAGCCCAGCTTGGTGCCGGTGAGCCCGAGCTTGTAGCGCAGCGTCATGGCCAGCGTTTCCTGCGGCAGCACATCCACGCGCCGCAGCTGGCCGTTCACGTTGATGGATACCAGCCGCTCGACCGAGCCGGCGACGCTGGCAGGACGGGAGCTGCAACTGGCGAGGCCGCCCATCACAAAGCTGGCGGACGATGCCACCGCGCCGGAGGCGATGACACGCTTGATGAATTCGCGACGCGATACGCGCCGCGCTTCCAGTTCCGCGCTATCCGCTTCGCCCATTGAGACCCCCTTGCCGCTGCAACGAAGCGTACGCGTACGTTCCTGAAGCAGCAAGGGCCGGCCATGCCGGCCGCGCTAGACTTGGGCCATGGCAGCAATACGGTATACGCACCGTGCCTCTGCCCAATGGAGGATCGCCGGTGTCACAGAAACTTCGCGCAACTGCCAGCAAATCCGCCGCCTCTGCGGTGCTGCTCGTCCTGGCATGTGTTTTCACGACTCTCACTCCTGCCGCTTCGTCCGCCCCCGACGCGCGCCTACAGCAGTTTGAAGATCGCCTGGCCATCGAGCACCTGCTGACAGAGTACGGGCGTACGCTCGACAACCGTGATTTTGCCGCGTACTCCAGACTGTTCGCCGTGAATGGCGAGTGGAAAGGCGCGCTGGGCACCTATCGCGGGCCAGCTGCCATCCAGGCGGCAATGGAAAAAATCTTCACGGATGCGGCCACGGATATTCCCAAGGGGAAGAACTTCCACGTGATGTCGAACTTCGACATCAGCCTGCAGGGTGACCGGGCCACTGCCCGATCCCTGTTCATCTTCTACAAGATGGAGGGCAGCAAGCCGGAGGCTACCGTCGCCGGCCGCTACGAGGACATCCTGATCCGCGAGCATGGTACGTGGCGTTTCCTGCAACGGACGGCGCTGCCGCCCGGCTGACTCACCCTGTGCCTGGGTATCCAGGTACTGACGGATCTGCGTTTCCCGATACTTGGGGGCAGAAATGGCGCATTACCCATGACGCTGCAATCTTCCCGGATAGCAGGCTGTAACAAGCGCTGTTCGGCGTATCATCGAGCGGCAGGACCGCTACGAGCAGCTGCGCAAGAAGAAGTTCAACGGAAAAGTAGTGGTCTGGGACTAGCCAAAAGAGATGGCAGAGCAACGCTGGACTCTCAAGGTCAACGGCCAGGCGCAGCAGATCGATGGCGATGGCGACATGCCACTGCTGTACGCGCTGCAGAACGAGCTGGCGCTGCGCGGCCCGCGCTTCGGCTGCGGCCTGGCTCAATGCGGCTCCTGTTCTGTGCTGCTGGATGACCGCGAAGTACGCTCCTGCGTGACGTCACTGGCTGCGGCAGCCGGCCATTCCATCACTACGCTGGAAGGCATTGCGGACTGGTACGCACGCCGCAAGGGCATCAGAAACGCTCCAGCCATGCATCCTGTGCAGCAGGCCCTGGTCGAGGAGCAGGCTCCGCAGTGCGGCTACTGCATGAATGGCATCGTCATCAAGAGTGCCGAACTGCTGGATCGCAATCCGCGGCCCAGTGAGGCAGAGATCCGCAGCGCGCTGAGTGGCCACCTGTGCCGCTGCGGCACCTATCCCAGCATCCTGCGTGCGGTGCTGAAGGCTGCAGGCAAATGAAGCAGCCTCTTCTGCCCGCCTCACCCGGGAGGCGCGACTTCCTTTGTGCCGGTGGGGCGCTGGTGGTTGGGCTTTCACTGGGAGGCTGCGTCACCCAGCAGACACGGTCGCCCGCTGGCGCCACTGCGCCCACCCTGCGCCAGCCCAGACCCGGTCCGCCACCAGCCGCGCAGGTCGACTCCTGGCTCGCCATCCATCCGGACAACAGCGCCACGCTTTACATGGGCTTCGCCGAACTCGGCCAGGGCACGACAACATCGCTGCTGCAGATCGCGGCCGAGGAGCTGGATCTGGGGATGGACCAGATAAGGGCCGCGCCGCTGGATACGCATCTGTCGCCCAACCAGGGTGGCACCTACTCCAGCGCCTCGATACAGCGCGGCCGGCCACAGATCACCGCGGCTGCGGCCGAAGCGCGCCGTGCCCTGCTGGCAATGGCCGCAATCCAGTTGAAAGCCCCGGTAGAAAAGCTGGTGGTGGAACGCGGTGTCGTGCACGTCACAGGCAAGAGGCGGCCCGCCGTGAGTTATGGGGAACTCATTGGTGGGCAGCAGTTCGAGCTGGCCATTTCCGGCACTGCCCCCACGAAAGCTTCCAGTGCCTACCGCCTGGTCGGGCATCGTGAACCACGCGCGGACCTGGCGGGCAAGATCGACGGCCAGCACACCTACATCCAGCAGCTCCGGCTGCCCGGCATGCTGCATGGCCGAGTGATACGCCCTCGCGGCCAGTCAGCCTACGGCGCGGGAGCGCGCATCGTCTCGATGGATGAATCCCGACTGGCCGGAATCCCGGGCGCAAGGCTGGTGCGCCGCGGCGATTTTCTCGGCGTGGTTGCTGCGCGCGAATGGGATGCGGTGCGCGCGGCACAGGCGGTAGCAGTCGAGTGGGAGACACCTCCTGCACTGCCGACTTCAGCCGGACTGCATGCGCACATGCGCGCAGCGGCTACTGTCGACAACGTGGTGCTGGAGCGCGGTGATGCCCGCAAGGCGGCCGAAAATGAAACCGGCGAACTGCCCATCATCACGGTGGTGCAACGGGGCCATGGTCCTTACCAGGCGCATGCCCCTTTCGCGCCCAACTGCGCGCTGGCAGATATCCGTAGCGGTGCCAGCCTGGTCATCTGCTCCTCGCAAGACGTCTATGCCGCGCGTCGTTCGATCGCCGCGCTGCTGAGCCTGCCGCCCGAGCAATTGCGGGTGCAGTACGCGGAAGGCTCGGGCACTTACGGGCACAGCTGCTACGACGATGTAGCGCAGGCGGCGGCCTTGCTCTCGCAGCTGGCTGGCGCGCCAGTGCGTTTGCAGTTCATGCGCTGGGACGAACATGGCTGGGACACCTACGGCCCACCGCACGTGGGTGAGGCGCGCATCACGGCCGGAATGGATGGCCTCATCACGGCCTACGAGTATCACGGCTGGCAGCACAACTGGAGCCAGGTCGATACCACTACGCAGCTGGCTGGCGTGACTGCCGCCGCCGAATGGCCGCCGGTGGCCGTGCAAGGTGTCAATCCACTGGCCTGCGGGGGCATGTATCACATCCCCAATCTCAGCCTGGTGAATCACCGCCTGCCAGGGCTCGATTACCTGCGCGCTGCATGGCTGCGCTCGCCGCTGGATCTGGCCTTCTGCTTTGTCTCTGAACAAGCCATCGACCAGCTCGCGGTGCGGCTCAATCTTGACCCGGTGGACTTCCGCCGCCGCAACATCCGGGATCCGCGCTGGATGGGAGTACTGGAGGCTGTGACGAAGGCGGCCCGCTGGGATGACCCCAGGCCGGCCCCTGCGGCCGCCAGCGAAACCCTGCGGCGGGGCAGAGGCGCAGGGCTGGGGACGCACCTGGCCTCTTACGGCGCAGCGGTGGCGGACATCGAGGTCAACATGCGTACCGGCCAGGTACGCCTGCTGCACCTGTACGGAGCACTGGACGCCGGGCTGGTGGTGAATCCGCTGACGGTGGAGCGCCAGATCGAAGGACAGCTGGTGCAGACCGCCAGCCGGATGCTGCTGGAAGAGGTGCAGTTCGACTCGGCCAGGGTTACCAGCCTCGACTGGCAGAGCTATCCCGTACTGCGGATGGACGCCTGTCCGGCCATTACGCCCGTCATCGTCCAGCGCCTGGACGAGCGATCCACCGGCGCCGGCGAGGAAACCATGGCGGCAGCCGCGGCAGCGATTGCCAATGCGTTTTTTGACGCCACGGGGCGGCGGATGGAGCGCTTCCCCTTCACCCCCGAACGGGTACTCGCCACACTGCAGGCAGCGCCCGCCGCCCCAGGAGCGTAGGCAACTCGCGACAGCCTTCCCCACGGACCCCGCGCCGGGTTACCTTGGGCGCTCCCCCTCCATCGGGAGCTTGCAATATGGCTATCTGGGACAAACCGGAAAACGCGCCGCCGCCTGCGCCGGCTGCCAATTCCGCGACGCCTCGCGTCCCTCCGCCGCCGGCTGCAGCCGCACCGGCACCGTTCGACCCGTCCAAGGCGCCGAAGGAGCGCAGCGAAATGAAAGAATCCATCATCGCCTCAGGCCTCTCCATCGAGGGCAAGATCGTCGGCGCCGGACATGTCCGCGTCGCGGGCAAGTTCAAGGGCGACATCCAGGTTGAAGGCAACCTGCATGTCGACAGCGGCGCCAAGGTCGAAGGCCAGGTGCGCGCCGGCGAAGTGATCGTCAGTGGCGACCTGCAGGGCAATATCGAAAGCGCCAAGCGCGTCGAACTGCAGCAGGGCGGAACGATCACCGGTGACGTCAAGACCGGATCGCTCACCGTGGCTGCGGGCTCGCGCATGCGCGGCTCCGTGGACTTCGGCTTTGACGACAGCGCCAAGGCCGCCACGCTGATCACCGACAAGGGACGCAGCAACGTCGCATGATCGGCGCGCGCGCGATCGCACAGGGGGCGGGCGCGACCCGCACCTGCCCCCACTGTCGAGCCACCATCCTCGAAAGTGCGGTCATCTGTCCCGGGTGCAAACATCACCTGCGCTTCGACAAGGATGCGAAGCCCGGTGGCGCGGCCGCCACCCACACGGCGTGGCAGATCGAAGGGACGATCGATGCGGAACGTACTGACGCCGCATCGGAATACACCATCCTGGTAACCGTGCGTAATGAGCGCAACGAAGAGATCGCCCGTCAGGTGATCAATGTCGGCTCCCTGCAGGGAGTGGAGCGACGCACCTTCTCACTTTCGGTGGAGATGTCCGATCCCAAGTCATCGGCGCCGTCACGGCGTCGCTAGGACTTCGTGGAGCGGAACACTTCCGCGGCGGCGGAGCGCAACAAGCAGCCCATTGCCGTTGAGCTTGGCGCCCTGCTCCCGGCGGACGCCCGGGTTCTGGAAATCGCTTCCGGCACCGGACAGCATGCGGTGCATTTCGCCTCGCAGTTTCCGCGCATGACATGGCAGCCCACCGATGTGGGCGATTCCGGCCTGCGGCAGATTGAAGCGCAGCGCAGTGAACATGGCCGCCCCAACCTGCTGGCGCCGCTGCAGCTGGATGTACTGCAACAACCCTGGTTGGTACCTGCCGATTTCGATGCACTGGTGTGCATCAACATGATCCACATCTCGCCATGGGAGGCGACACCGGCGCTGTTTGCCGGCGCCGCGCGCCATCTTCGTGGAGAAGCCACGCTGGTGCTGTATGGTCCCTATCGTGAAGGTGGCCGGCACACTGCCGCATCGAACGAAGCCTTTGAAGGCTGGCTGCACTCGCTGAACCCCCGCTTCGGCGTGCGCAACCTCGAGGATGTCGAAGCCGCCGCCGCCATGCATCGATTCGCGCGCACGCACCTGGCGCGGATGCCCGCCAATAACCTGCTATTGGGGTTTCGCCGCAGTTAGCGGGACTACGGGGTCCACGCTGCCCGTTGTCACCGAGTGATATCCGGGGCGGGCTGCGGTGTAGATGCGCTGAGCCAGTGCCTTGCCCCATGCACCCTGGGCCATCAGGTCCTTGAACAGCGGCACGACAAATTTGCGCCGGCCCATGCCGGTCAGGAAGTCTTCCAGATTGGGAACCGCCGGTTCATGGCGATTGGCGATGGCCAGCTCCAGCCACGCAAACCGCACTTCGCTGTTGCGCTGCGTGTCCAGATTCATCGCTGCAGCAAGAGCCTTGAGCTGCGCCGGCTTGAGCTTGCGCGGCAGGCGATTCAGGAACCGCACGCGTTCGGCAGTACTCCAGGGCTGCACATCGGCTGCCGCGATGCCGGCACGTATGAAGGAGGCGGCGCGCACATCGATCTTGGCGAACGCCGCGGATTTCACATGCACGGCATTGGCCGGCAGTCCCGGCTCGAATACCCAGGCATCCAGCTTCAAGCGCTTCTCGAGCGCCGCATCATCCTTGATCAGGTTCTCGCGCAGGTCTTCCAGGAAACCCGCTGAGGTCTGCGGCTGGAAGGCATGCCGGTCGAAGTAATCGCGCAGCCAGGCATCCCAGCGCTCGCGACCGACCGCCGCCTCGATGGTGCGGAGGAACGCGGCACCCTTCTCGTAAGGTATCTGCGTCATGCCATCGTCCGGATTGCGCCCGGTCAGATCCAGGTGCAGCCGGGTATCCGGTGCGCGCATTCCCCCCAGGTCCTTGATCTGCTCCTGCAGGCTGTCCCAACCCAGGTCAGCCTGCATGGCGGCGGCATCGGCACCATACACGCGCTCCATGATCCGGTTCTCGAAATAGACCGTGAAGCCTTCGTTGAGCCAGAAATCCGCCCAGGTAGCATTGGTGACAAGATTGCCGGACCAGCTGTGTGCCAGTTCATGCGCCACCACGCTGACCAGCGAGCGATCCCCCGCGATGATGGTGGGCGTGGCGAAGGTGAGGCGCGGATTCTCCATGCCGCCAAAGGGGAACGACGGCGGCAGCACCAGCAGATCGTACCGGCCCCAGCGGTACGGACCGTAGAGGGCTTCCGCTGCAGCCACCATTTTTTCCACGTCCGCCAGTTCATCGGCTGCCGCCTTCAATCGGGACGGTTCGGTATAGACGCCGGTGCGCTGGCCCAGGGGCTGGAACGCCAGATCACCGATGGCGACGGCAATCAGATAGGGAGCCACCGGATGCTCCATACGGTAGCGCCACTCGCGCAGACCTTCTTTTTTCAGGTTCCTGGGTTCACCGACGCGCTCACCACTCATGACCACAGTCAGTGCTTGCGGGGCACGGATGGTTGCGGCCCAGGTCTGGCGGATGCCCGGGCTGTCCTGCGTGGGCAGCCAGCTGCGGTTCAGGATGGCCTCGCCCTGGCTGAACAGGTAAGGCTGTTTTTCACCGGCCGTCTGCGCCGGCGACAACCACTGCAACGCCTCGGCACCTGGCGAGCTGCTGTACGAAATCTTCACGCGGCGTGCGGCGCCCAGCTGGATGCGCAGGGCCGCTCCCAATTCGGGATCGGCAGTAGCCAGGTGCCAGGGCAGGGACTGCCCCTTGTCGTCGGCGACTGCGGTGATTTTCAGATCCCGCGTATCCAGCGTCAGCGTGGGCGCCTGTGCGCCGCTGAGTACATCCAGCGTGGCCGTTCCCTGCAGGGTCCGGGAATCAAAATGTGCCGTGAGGTCCAGATCCACGTTCGTTACGCGCGCGATATCCGGCTCGGCGTAAGAGTGGATGTCCTTTGCCTCGGAACCCGACAGTACCGGAGCAACTGTGCCGGAAGCGGGCGCACCAGGAGCAGCGGCCGGTGATCCTGCGGTCGGCGGCGAACCAGACGCGGCGGCACCGTCCTTGTCCTTTGACTGGCAGCCGACCAGGACGGCCAGAACGACCATTGGCAGGAGTCGGACAGGCAATATCCAGGGAGGCCGCTTCATGGCAGCGAAGATAGCAGGGAGCATGGCGCATCGGCGTAGAATTGCAGCCGTGCAACCCGTCCTGCAGATCGAAGCGCTGGGCAAGACCTATCCCGGCGGCCTCACCGCGCTTCGCAACATCCATCTCACGATCCAGCGCGGCGAGATCTTCGCGCTGCTCGGACCCAATGGCGCCGGCAAGACCACGCTGATCGGCATCGTCTGCGGGCTGGTCAACGCCACCAGCGGCAGCGTGATCGCCGGCGGCTTCGATGTGCAGCAGCAGCCGCGCGCCGCGCGCAGGCTGATCGGCCTGGTGCCGCAGGAACTGGCCACCGAAGCCTTTGAAACCGTGCACGCAGCGGTGAGCTTCAGCCGCGGACTGTTCGGCCACGCGCCCAACCCACCGCTGGTTGAAAAGGTGCTGCGCACGCTGTCGCTGTGGGACCGCCGCGACACGAAGATCATGACCTTGTCCGGCGGCATGAAGCGCCGGGTGATGATCGCCAAGGCGCTGGTGCACGAGCCACAGATCCTGTTCCTGGACGAGCCCACCGCCGGTGTCGACGTGGAACTGCGCCGCGACATGTGGCAGACGGTGCGCGAGCTGCAGAGCCAGGGCGTGACCATCATCCTGACCACGCACTACATCGAAGAAGCGGAGGAGATGGCGGACCGCATCGGCGTCATCCACAAGGGAGAGTTGCTGCTGGTGGAGGAAAAGGCCAGGCTCATGCGTCAGCTGGGTCGCCGGGAACTGCGCCTGCACCTGACCGAAGCACTCACCGAGGTGCCACCGCAACTGGCGAACTACTCCATGGCGCTGGCCGACGGCGGCATGACGCTGGTTTTCACTTTCAGCGGCGATTCCGGGCAGGCGCTGATACCCGCGGTACTGCGTGAGGTAACACAGCTGGGTCTCGGATTCCGGGACCTGCAGACGCAGCAGAGCTCACTCGAGGATATCTTCGTCTCGCTGGTCAGGAGCCGCGCATGAACTGGCATGCCGTGCGCGCCATCTACCGCTTCGAGATGGCACGCACCTTCCGCACGGTGGTGCAGAGCATCCTCACGCCGGTGCTGACCACCTCGCTGTATTTCGTGGTGTTCGGGTCGGCCATTGGCTCGCGCATGACGGAGATCGGCGGCGTGGCCTTCGCCGCCTTTATCGTCCCGGGCCTGATCATGCTTTCCGTGCTCAACGAGAGCATCGGCAATGCCTCGTTCGGCATCTACTTCCCGAAGTGGTCGGGCACCATCTACGAGCTGCTGTCCGCGCCCGTGTCCACGGCGGAGATCGTGCTGGGATATGTGGGCGCAGCAGCGACCAAGTCGATGCTGGTCGGACTGATCATCCTCGCCACCTCGGCCTTCTTCGTGCCGCTTCAGGTCCTGCATCCGGTGTGGATGGTGGTGTTCCTGGCTCTCACCGCCCTCACCTTCAGCCTGTTCGGATTCCTGCTGGGCATCTGGGCTACCAGTTGGGAGAAGCTGCAGTTCGTACCGGCGCTGATCGTCACCCCGCTGACCTTCCTCGGTGGCAGCTTCTATTCCATCGACATGCTGCCGCCATTGTGGCGCGCAATCACGCTGTTCAATCCAGTGGTCTACCTGATCAGCGGCTTCCGCTGGAGCTTCTATGGGCAGGCTGACGTGAATATCGCGCTCAGCTTCTCGCTGGTCCTGCTCATCATGACCGCCTGCCTTGCGCTGATCACCTGGATGATCCGCACCGGATGGCGGCTGCGGCACTGAGCCGCGCGCGTTCCTACGGGCTTTTTGCAGCCTGTGCGCCGGGTTTATGCTGCTGCCGGGCCCGCGCAATCAGTTCGGTGGCCACGGCCAGTTGTTCCCGGAAATGCTGCTCGCGGGTCGCACCGGTGTCTTCTATGGCGATGAGATAGCGGCCGTCGATAACCAGGGTTGGCACGCTGGGCACGCGCAGGTCCCGGGCTTTGGTCTCCGCGCCATGCACCTGCGCATCGACGCCAAAAGAGTGATACATCGCGGTGAAGGCCTTGGCATCGACACCATGGCTGCCCAGCCAGGCGGTAATCGCAGCCTCGGTATCAAAGCGCATGCCCTGGCCATGAATGGCTGCGAAAAGCGCTTCATCGACCTTGGCGACGCTGTTCATGGCCTGCAGCGCAAGGTAGGCACGCGCCACGGGCTCCCAGGCCGGCCGCCCCAGTGAGATCGGCATGCGTTCCACCCGCACATCGGTGGGCAGTGTCTTCGCCCAGGTGGCGAGGGGCCGCGCAAACATCGCACAATGCGGGCACTGGTAGGAAAAGAACTCCGTCACCAAGATACGCGGCTCGGATGTCGGCTGCGCAGGGCTCACGTCGACATAGTCGCGCCCGGCCACGGGCGCGGCGGCCTGGGTCAGCGCTGCCCAGCCGAGCAGGACGGGCAACAGCCATCGGGATGTAGTTCGCATCGCTTTCCGCCTTTTTACGCGCCCGCCGCGATGCGCACGTAGGAGCGCGCCTTTTCTGGCGATTCCTCGGCTTCGGCAGGTTTGGGAGCAGGCGCAGGCTGCTCCTGCGACAGCGGCATCAGCAGCGGAAAGGGTTCTCCGCCGCGCAGACAGCGCTGGCTGTTGAACAACCAGCGTTCGATATGCTGGCGGAAGCGCGTGATGGCCTCGAGGCGCAGCTGCGACATGATGGCTTCACCACCCGCCCGCTCCTGCCCGCGATGCACCTGCCACCACCACTGCAGGCGGTCCACTTTCTGGCCATCCAGATAGGTGAATGTGATTGTGAAGTTGCGGCCGCGCTCAGTTGCCGGCAATTCGGCAAAAGCAAAGTAAGCCTCAACCGCCCGAGGCAGCTCGACTAACGTCATAGACAGGATCGCAACCTCGGTCGGATTCCGTGACGATGGTGCGGCCGGATCATAGCATCGCGATATGATCCGCGACACTGGATCGTTGCACTTATATCAGGGAGATGGACCATGCACCGGCAGATCAGTTCAACCCGCATCGCGCTGTTCGCAATGGCTGCGCTGCTCACTACCGCGCTGCCGGCAGCAGAACTGACCGTGGCTGACTACACCGCCATCCAGCAGCTGTACGCGCGCTACAACACCGCCATCGATCACGGCGATGCCGAAGGATGGGCCAATACATTCACACCCGATGGCGTGTTCGCCAGCAACTTCAAGGGTCATGACGCGCTGGTGGGCTTCGTGAACAACTGGCGTGCGAACATGAGCGGCGCGGCACGCCGGCATTTCTCCGCCGATCTGGTCATCACGCCCAGCGCCGACGGCGCCGCAGGCACCGTGTCGACCATCCTGGTGGACCTGTCCACCAAGCCGGCTTCGATCAATGGTTTCGTGACATACAGCGACGTGCTGGTGAAGACCGCCGGCGGCTGGCGCTTCAAGTCACGCGCCATCAAGCAGGAAACAGCGCCGCCGGCTGCCACGCCGACTGCGGCGCCCGCGGCGCCGGTCACGCGTTAACGGGCCTTGAGGCCAAGCGTGCTCCGCTGGCTGCTGATCCCATGCTCTGTGCTGCTGCCGCTGCTGGCTGTTGCACATGGCGTTTCCAGCCGCGACGCACAATTCGTGACAGCCGTGCAGGGCGTGACCTTCATGCCCTTCGTCTACCTCGGCGCCAAGCACATGGTGACAGGCTACGATCACCTGGCCTTTCTGGCAGGCGTCATATTCCTGCTGTACCGCCTGCGTGATGTGGCGCTGTATGCCAGCCTGTTCGCCCTCGGCCACAGCACGACACTGCTGCTTGCAGTGCTGCTGGGCTATCGCGCCAATCCCTTCATCGTCGATGCCATCATCGGATTGTCGGTGGTGTACAAGGGCTTCGAGAACATCGATGGATTCCGGAGCCTGCGCTGGCGGCTGGATCCGCGCGCCACGGTATTCGCCTTCGGACTGGTGCATGGCCTGGGCCTGGCGACGAAACTGCAGGAGTTGCAGCTGTCGCGTGAAGGCCTGGCGGCCAATCTCATCGGCTTCAACCTGGGAGTGGAAATCGGCCAGCTCGCGGCACTTTCCGTCATGGTGCTGCTGTTCACGCTCTGGCGCTCCACGCGCAGCTTCCGTCCGTCGATCTTTCCCGCCAACGTGGCCTTGATGACCGTGGGCCTGGTGCTGTGCGGTTACCAGCTGGCCGGCTATCTCTTTTCCCGGTGAGGCAATGAACGTGGAACAGCCATCCCATTCCAATGCCCGCGCGCTGCGTGGACTTGCCGTTGCCGCTCTTGTGGCAGCCCTTGCGCTGTTCACGCTGGTGCTGCCCGCGGAGTACGGCTACGACCCAACCGGCATCGGCCGCCGTCTCGGCCTCATGGCAATGGCCGATGCCCGGGTATCCGCTGTCGCCTCCATCAGCGATGTAACCGGCGGCAATGAGGTGCTGAAGGCCGCAGCGGGTGCCTCGTCCATGGATCCGCTGCACTTGCCCAATCCTGCGGTGAGCCAGCTCGAAACGGCGGCACCACACACCGAAACCATCGAGGTGACACTGGGGTTCGATGAAAAGACCGAGATCAAGGCCGTGCTCGGCAAGGCCAAGGTCATTGTGTACGACTGGTCCGTGGAAGGTGGCAAGGTATACGTGGACTTCCACGGCCACGACCCGTCGAAGGGCGACGCCTACTGGGTGCGCTATGAGGAAGCCGACGGCATCACGCACCGCAGCGGTTCGCTGGTGGCACCGTTCACCGGCGAACACGGCTGGTACTGGCTGAACGTCAGCGAGACGCCGGTGAAAATCAAACTCACCGTCACCGGCTACCAGGAGAAGCTGGTCAATTACGGCTTGCTGAAATAAGCCGCGCAATCTCCGGCCGGCAGGAACCGCAGTTGCTGCCGGCTTTCAGTCGCCGGCCGATGGCATCCACTGAATCGCAGCCCGTGCGCACCGCATCGCGGATGGCATTGACCCCGACGGCAAAGCAGGCACAGACCGTGGGGCCGGGATCGGGCACATCAACGCGCTGGCCGCGCAGCAACCAGCGGCGGTCCGTGGCATCCAGCACGGGCTGTGCGAACAGCGAGGTCAACCAGGCCCGCGGCGGCAATTCTCCATTGCGCACGATCATCATGCAGGCGGCCAGGCGCCCATCCTGCACCAGCGCCACTCGATAGCTGCCAGCACCGGCATCGCCATATTCGATCCACTCGGCCAACTGCAGCTCGGGCAGGGCCTGCTTCATCCACGGCGAATCCAGCACGGCCGTATGCTGACCCGCGAACTCCAGCCTGTGCACTCCCTCCCCCATCGAGCGCGACCACCACAGCGAATCCGGAGCGGTCACGGGCCGCCGCGACAGCAGGAATCCACGCCACCTGACTTCGATGCGTTCCAGCCGTGCCGGGGTGTGCTTGAACTCCGGCTCGCCCGACAGGGCATCGACCACCGGATTCACCGCGGCGCCCACGCCCGACTCGAGCGCAAACTGGCCGCTCCAGTGGATGGGCACGAACAGCATGCCTGCAGGCATGTCGCCGCTGGCCCGGGCACGGGCAAGCAAGGTGCCCCAGCGCGTGGACACCCTTGCCAGCTCTCCAGCGGCGATTCCCGCCGCTGCCAGGTCCTGCGGATGAGCGTCGACGAAAGGCTCCGGCTCATGCGCATTCAGCGCCGGCGCGCGGGCGGTACGCGTCATCGTGTGCCACTGATCGCGTATGCGACCGGTATTCAATATCAGTGGAAACTCGGCTGTGGGTGTGTGCCGCGGGGTGCGGGCCATTGTGGCGATGAACCGGGCCCGTCCATTCGGCGTGGAAAAGTGGCCGTCGGCATAGGGACGCTTCGACTCCGTGGCCGCGGGCCATTGCCGTGGCGACATGCCTTCGTACAGTTCAGCCGGCAATCCGGACATGGCGCGCAGGTCGAACTGCATGCCGAACTGCACCGCGATGGCCGAGAGCCGCGCATGCTCGTCGAAAATCTGCGCTGGCGTACTGAAGCCGAACCCCTGTGCGAAGCCCATGCGCCTGGCCACCTCGCTGGTGATCCACCAGTCCGGGCGCGCCAGTCCAGGCAGAGGCAGGAAGGCGCGCTGCCGTGAAACATGGCGATCCGAATTGGTAACTGTACCGTCCTTCTCGCCCCAGGCCGCCGCGGGCAGCCGGATATGCGCGTAAGGCAAGGTGTCGTTGTCCGACACGCAGTCGGAAACAATGACCAGCGGGCAGTTGGCCAGCGCCGCGCGGACCCGATCCGAGTCCGGAAGGCTCACGACGGGATTGGTGGCCATGATCCAGATGGCCTTGATCCGGCCATCGTGCACGGCCTCGAACAATTCCACCGCCTTGAGACCGGGCTGCGATGCGATTCGCGGCGAGCCCCAGAACGCCTGCACGGCTTCGCGGTGCGCAGGCTCCTGCAGCTGCAGATGTGCGGCGAGCTGCGTGGACAGGCCACCAACCTCGCGCCCACCCATGGCATTGGGTTGGCCCGTGATGGAAAACGGACCCATCCCGCGCTTTGCGATACGGCCAGTCAGCAGGTGGCAATTGATGATGCCGTTGACCTTGTCTGCGCCGACGCTGGACTGGTTGACGCCCTGCGAGAACAACGTGACCACGCGCTCGGTGGACGCGAACAGCGTAAAGAACTGCTCCAGGATCGATGCATCCAGGCCGCAGGCTTGCGCCGTGGCCTGGATGTCACTGCTGGCCACCCGCGCAGCCTGCAGGGCCTCGGCCAAGCCCTCCGTGCTGGCAGCGACGAAGTCAGCATCCGTGCAACCCTGCTCGGCCAGCCAGACCAGCAGGCCATTGAACAGCATGACGTCGGTGCCGCTGCGCAATGGCAGGTGCAGATCAGCCTGCTCCGTCGTCGCCGTGCGCCGTGGATCGATGGCAATCACGCGCAATCCGGGCCGTCGCTCGCGTTCCGCCTGGATCCGCTGCATCAGTACCGGATGGCACCAGGCCAGGTTCGAGCCCACCAGCACGAGCAGGTCTGCTGCCTCCAGATCCTCGTAGTCGACGGGCACCACGTCTTCGCCGAATGCGCGGATATGGCCGGATACTGCCGATGACATGCACAGCCGCGAGTTGGTGTCGATATTGGCGGTGCCGATGTAGCCCTTCATCAGCTTGTTGGCGACGTAGTAGTCCTCGGTCAGGAGCTGACCGGACACGTACAGAGCCACGGATTCAGGACCGTGGCGTTCGATGCATTCGCGCAGGCGCCCGGCCACAGCTTCAAGCGCCACATCCCAATCGACTCCCTGCCCGTCTACCTGCGGCTGAAGCAGCCGGCCGTCCTCACCCAGTGTGGCCGCGAGTGCAGTGCCCTTGGAACACAACCGGCCACGGTTTGCCGGATGCTCGGGATCGCCGCGCACCTGCCAGCTGCCATCGCCGCCCTGCTGCGCCAGCACGCCACAGCCAACCCCGCAGTAGGGGCAGGTAGTGCAGACCACCGCGCTCAAGCGGCGGAACCTGCGGCCGGCGGTTCAGCCCAGAGCAATTCGTCCCGGTGCGCCGAGATGTCCCGCTGATGTTCGATGAGCTCGGCGTACCAGGCTGCACTGCGCGTATCACCATACAGCACCGCCGCCAGTAACCGGTTGTCCTTCACCCACAAGCGCTTGTAGATGCCGGCCGCACGATCCGCATATCGGATCGACTCGGCGCCGGTGACCCGGGTGGGATCTCCGGCAGAAAACACTTCGATGCCACTGACCTTCAGTTGCGACGACGGCTGTGAGCCACGAAAACGGGTGACACCGCGCTCTGCCAGGTGCACTGCGCAGACACGCGCCTGTTCCCAGAGTGGCGCCACCAGCCCGTAGGTCAGGCCCCGATGCTGCACGCACTCGCCCACTGCATAGATTGCAGGGTCATAGGTCTGCAGCGTGTCGTCCACGAGGATGCCCCGGTCGCAGTGCAATCCGCACTGGCGGGCCAGTTCGGTGCGCGGCGTGATGCCCGCCGCCACGATCACAAGATCCGCGGGCAGCTCGCTGCCATCCTCCAGCCGTACGCGCTGCACGACACCCTGGCCCTCGAGCGCCTCGGTCCGTGCGGCAAGACAAAAGCGGATACCGCGCGCTTCCATTGACTGGCGCAGGTAATCCGCAGCCTCTTCATCGAGCTGCCTGTCCATCACCCGGCCGCGGATATGCACCACCGTCACAGTCAGGCCCTGCTTGGCGAGGCCACTGGCGGCCTCCAGTCCCAGCAGCCCGCCACCGATCACCACTGCATTCGTTGCAGCCGAGGCCTGCTTCAGCATCCCATCCACATCATCGATACTCCGGAAGCTGAATACGCCCGGCAGATCATGACCCCGGACCTTCAGCCGCACCGGATCGGAGCCGGTGGCCAGCAGCAGACGGTCGTATCCGGCGATGACGCCAGCTGCGGAGATCACCCGTTTGCGACGCCTGTCGATGGACACCACCGGGTCGCCGGTATGCAGCGTGATGCCGCGCTCGCGATACCACTCCAGCGGGTGAAGCATGATCTGGGCCCAATCCGTGTCTCCGGCCAGCAGCGGCGAGAGCAGGATGCGGTTGTAGTTTCCGCGGGGCTCCGCGCCGAATATCGTGATGTCGTAGGCATCGGGCGCCTGTTCCAGCAACTGTTCGACGGTACGCATCGCGGCCATGCCATTGCCGACCACCACCAGGCGGCGGCGTCCCGGCACCGTGCGGCTGGTCTGCGACTGCAGAGATTCAATCCACACGCGGCCATCGAGGATGCCGCAGGGCCAGGTCTTCAGACCGACCGACTCATCTTCCAGGCAGCGTCCGCTGCGCAGGTTGAAATGCTGCTTGTAGACGGGAGATGCCACTACCAGCTGGCCCGCCAGATCGCCAACGATGCCGCGCGATATCACATTGGCATCGCTGAACGGATCCCGGTTCTCCAGCGCAAAGACTTCCTCACCGACACGCAGCAGCGCCACCTGCTCGCCATCGATGAGCGCGCAGACGCCGGCGCAGTCCAGGATCTCATCCAGCGAGCAGACGAAATAACGCTTGCCTGCACTACTCATGCGTTCACCGTTTCGCGGCGCGCGGTCCGTTCCAGCGCCGTGGCGGGACGGCGCTGGCCACGCTCATCCACCACCACCACATTGGAATCCAGCGCATCGCTGTTGACGAAATGACGGAATCTGCGCAGCGTTGCAGGATCGTCCACGGCCTTCTTCCACTCGCACTCGTAGGTGTCGATGACCAGCGCCATCGCCACCTCGAGCTCGGCGCCGATGCCGAGCTTGTCCTCGCAGACAACGGCACGCAGGTAGTCGAGGCCGCCTTCCAGGTTCTCCAGCCAGCCGGCCGTGCGCTGCAGACGGTCCGCGGTGCGTACGTAGAACATCAGGAACCTGTCGATGTAGCGGATCAGCGTGGTCCGGTCGAGGTCGCTGGCCAGAAGATCAGCGTGACGCGGCTTCATGCCGCCATTGCCACAGACGTAGAGGTTCCAGCCCTTCTCGGTGGCGATGATCCCCACATCCTTGCTCTGCGCTTCTGCGCACTCGCGCGTGCAGCCGGAGACAGCGAATTTCAGCTTGTGCGGCGAACGCAGGCCCTTGTAGCGGTTTTCCAGCTCGATGGCGAAACCCACCGAGTCCTGCACGCCGTACCGGCACCAGGTCGAGCCCACGCAGGACTTCACCGTGCGCAATGACTTGCCATAGGCATGACCGGATTCGAAGCCGGCATCGATCAGTTCGCGCCATATGGCCGGCAACTGGTTCACCTGCGCACCGAACAGGTCGATGCGCTGCCCGCCGGTGATCTTGGTGTACAGGGCGTACTTCTTGGCTACCTGCGCGATCGCCAGCAGCTTGTCGGGCGTGATCTCGCCACCAGGCACGCGGGGCACGACGGAATAGGTGCCGTCCTTCTGCAGGTTTGCCAGGTAGTAGTCGTTGGTGTCCTGCAGTGGCGCCTTGTCGGGCTTCAGCACGAATTCATTCCACTGCGAAGCCAGGATGGAGGCGACCACTGGCTTGCAGATGTCGCAACCCAGGCCCTTGCCGTGACGCCCGACCAGCTCGCCGAAGGTGCGGATCTGCCCCAGCTTCGCCAGATGGAACAGCTCCTGGCGCGAATGGGGAAAGTGCTCGCAGAGATGATTGTTGACCGCCACGCCCCGGCGCTGCAGCTCCGCCTTGATGATCTGCTGTACCAGCTGCCCGCAACCGCCGCAGGAACTGGCCGCCTTGGTGGACTTCTTCATGCCGCCCAGCGTGGTCACGCCGGCTTCCACCGCGGCGCAGATCGCACCCTTGGTAACATTGTTGCAGGAGCAGATCTGTGCCGAGGCCGGCAATGCGGCGACACCCAGGCCAGCGGATTCGCCCGGCTCGCCGCCGGCCACCAGCAATGACTCCGGGCGCGAGGGCAGCGGCATGGAGTTGAGCATCAGCTGCAGCCAGGTGCCGTAGTCGGAGGCATCGCCGACCAGGATTCCCCCGAGCAGTCTCGTACCATCCTTGCTGATCACCAGCTTCTTGTAGATTCCGGCACGCTCGTCCACCAGCGTGCAGCACTGCGCGTCACTGGTGGCCGCATGGGCATCGCCAAGCGAAGCGACATCCACGCCCATCAGCTTCAGCTTGGTGCTCATGTCTGCGCCGGCAAAGGGCCGGCCTGCATCGCCGCGCAAGGACTGCGCTGCTGCTTCCGCCATCTGGTAGCCCGGCGCGACCAGGCCGAACACCTTGCCCTGCCACAGTGCGCACTCTCCGATCGCGTAGACATCCGCATCGCTGGTGCGGCATTCGTTGTCGATCACGATGCCACCGCGCGGCCCCACTTCAAGGCCGCACTCACGCGCCAATGTGTCCTGCGGGCGGATGCCCGCGGAAAAAACCACCACATCGGTCTCGACTGATTCGCCGTCAGCGAAACGCAATGCGTGGCGATGCTGCGAGCCGGCTTCGATGGCCGTCGTGGACTTGCCACAATGAATGCGCACGCCCAGCGACTCGATATGCCGGCGCAGCACGCGCCCGCCGCCATCATCAACCTGGACTGCCATGAGGCGCGGCGCGAACTCGACGACATGGGTTTCCAGCCCAAGGTCCACCAGCGCCTTGGCGGCTTCGAGACCCAGCAGCCCGCCGCCGATGACAGTGCCGCTGCGCGCATCGCGAGCTGCCTCGCGGATCGCAATCAGATCCTCGATGGTGCGGTAGACGAAGCAGTCCCTGCGGTCGCGCCCGGGAATGGGCGGCACGAAGGGATAGGAACCCGTGGCGAGTACCAGCCTGTCGTAGTCCAGTACCTGTCCGGAACTGGTCTTCACCTGCTTTTGCGCACGATCGATCGCCACGGCACGTTCGCCCAGATGCAGCTTGAACCCATTGCTCTGGAAAAAGTCATCGGGAACCAGCGACAGATCGGCGGCGGACTTGCCCGAGAAGAAGCTGGTCAGTGCGACGCGATCGTAGGCCGGTCGCGGCTCCTCGCACAGCACGGTGATATCGAACTGGGGCGCCACCTCCACCAGCTTTTCCAGCAGGCGCTGGCCGACCATGCCATGACCCACCAGTACCAGCTTCTGCTTCATGCCAATGCTCATATCCGTGCCTGCACAACTGCGCCCCAAGTAGTTCTCCACCGGCGCTTGACGCCGCTCAGTCCGACAAGCGCCAGCAACGCAAGCGCAGCGAATATTCCGAAGCCCCACGAGTAGTGGCCAGTCAGCTGCTTTGCAAAGCCCAGGCTGGAGGCGAGATAGAACCCGCCCACGCCACCGGCCATGCCGACCAGGCCAGTCATCACGCCGATCTCGTCACGGAAACGCTGCGGCACCAGCTGGAATACGGCACCGTTGGCCATGCCCAGCGCCAGCATGGCCACGACGAATACGCCCATCGCCGACAACGGCGTCGGCAGGTTGGTGCCGACCACGAACAAGGCGATTGCCGCAATGCTGTACATCAGCATCAGGCTGCGAATGCCGCCCACGCGATCCGCCAGCGCACCACCGAAAGGCCGGACCAGTGAACCGGCGAACACGCAGGCAGCAGTCAGATAGCCGGCTGTCACAGGCGGCAACCCGTACTGGTCGTTGAAGTAGATGGTCAGCGACGAGGAAAGGCCCGAGAAGCCGCCGAAGCTGACGGCATAGAAAAACATGAACCACCAGGCATCGCCGTTCGACAGCGGCGCAAAGTAGGCCCTGACGGGCTTTGGTGGTGGCTGGTTCGGGCTGTCCCTGGCAAGCAGGACGTAGACGATCAGCGCCAGCAGCAATGGAAACACGGCCAGCACCAGCACGTTGCGCCAGCCAAAAGCGATAGCCAGCGCAGGCGCGAACAGTGCTGCAAGCGCAGTACCCGAGTTGCCCGCACCGGCAATGCCGAGGGCGGTACCCTGGTACTTCGGCGGATACCAGCGCGATGCCAGCGGCAACGCCACCGCGAACGCCGAGCCGGCGATTCCCAGCACGAGGCCAACGGCCAGGACACCCGAGAAACTGTCGATGCCGATGAACCAGGCGGCAAGCAGCCCTGCGATCACCAGCACCTGCCCGATCAGTCCGGTGCGTTTCGGGCCGAGTCTGTCGACAAGAATGCCGTTCACCACGCGCAGCAGAGCGCCCGCCAGTACCGGCAGGGCGACCATCAGTCCTTTCTGTGCCGGAGAGAGCCCGAGATCTGCGGCTACCGCGACTCCGAGCGGGCCCAGAAGCACCCACACCATGAAGCTGAGGTCAAAGTAGAAGAACGCTGCAAACAGCGTGGGCCGGTGACCCGCCTTCCAGAATCCTGCATCCATCGAAGTTGTCGTCTCCTGGTTATCCGGGCCCGATTGAGGAGTGCAACTGTTGTGCCATCATGTGAGCGGCCCCCACATCTATTGCGGCCTGTCCCGGATCGAAGAAGCCGCGAGACCTGCTGCGAATTGGGGCACCATCTGTCCAAACTGGAGCACTCAAGTCTTGAACGACAGCCGAAGGCTGCGCATCAATGCGGGCTACTGCAGCAGGCAGGGAAAGCGCGACGAGAACCAGGACTTTCTCGCGGTTCATGTTGATCCTGCAAATGGCGTTCGGGGAGATGTGGCCGCCATTGCTGACGGCGTCAGTCACGGAAAGGCGGGACGCATTGCCGCCGAACTGGCAATACGGGAGTTCCTCGACGCGCACTATGCCCTCTCGCCTACCGGTGGCGTGCAGCGCAATGCCGGGCGCGCCCTTCAGTCCATCAACAGCTGGCTGCATGGCATGGCGATGCGCGATCAGGCCATGCAGCACGCCTCGACTACGCTGACGGCACTCATATTTGCCGGCCGTGACGCGCATGTCGTGCACGTGGGCGACACACGCGCGTACCTGCTGCACGACGAGCAACTCCTGTGCCTCACCGAGGACCACACGCTGCGGCAACCGGAACGCGAGCATGTGCTGATCCGGGCGCTGGGCCTGGAACCTTCGGTGCGCGCGGATTTCCGGGTACAACCGCTGCGCACCCATGACCGTCTGATGCTGTGCAGCGACGGCGTGCATGGCGTGCTGTCGCACGAAAAGCTTCGTGCCCTGCTCCTGCGCCGCCACGCCCCGGAGGAGGAGGCCGAACGCATCGTCGAAGCCGCGCTGGAGGCAGGCAGCCAGGACAACGCCAGCTGCATCGTCATCGACGTGCTGCAGGTACCGGAAATCTCGGCGCCGGAACTGCAGGAGCAGCTTGCCAGCCTGCCCATCATTGCACCGCCCGAGCCTGGTGAAATGATCGACGGCTTCCGAATGCTGACGCGCCTCTCCGATGGCCGCTACAGCCGCCTGCTGCATGCCCGGGACGAACAGACCGGCGCGGAGGTGGTGATGAAATTTCCGCAGCACAATGTCACCACCGCATCGACCCATCATCTGGCCTTCGTGCGCGAGGCGTGGGTGGGCGCGCGGCTGCATAGTCCGTGGCTGGGGGAGACCATCGAGGTAGCGCCGGAACGGCAGACGCGGCTCTATTCGGTGATGCCCTTCTACAGTGGCGAAACGCTGGAGGAGCGGCTGCGCCGCCGCCCCGCGGTCACCTATGCCGAAGGTATGGCCATCGCGCAGAAGCTGACCAAGGCGATAGCTGTCCTGCACCGCGCGGGAATCATTCATCGCGACGTCAAACCGGAAAACATCCTGCTGGAAGCGGATGGCGGCCTGCGGCTGATCGATCTCGGCGTGGTGCGACTGCCCCTGATCGAGGACTTCCCGGGCACGGACATACCAGGCACACCCAGCTACATGGCGCCCGAACTGTTCGATGGTCGGCCGGGTGACGAAGCGTCGGATCAATTCGCGCTTGCTGTCACCCTGTACCGCATGTGGAGCGGCCGCTACCCCTATGGAGAAATCGAACCCTTCTCCCGGCCGCGTTTCCTGAGTGCCACTCCGCTGGCACGCCATCGTCCGGATCTGCCGGCATGGGTTGGACATTTCCTGTCGCGCGCCCTGCAACCCGATCCAGCCGCTCGCTTCGGAGACATCGTGGAACTGTCCATGGAAATCGACAGTGGCATGTCGCGAGCTGAACCGCGCGTACTCCGCAGGCTCTCCCTGTACGAGCGCGACCCGCTGCGCTTCTGGAAAGTACTGTGTGCACTGCTGCTGATCGCGTTGTTGGCAAGCCTCGCTGCTCATGCTTCGTAGCCACGCTTCCTGGTCGACGCCAGAGCCGCCTGCCGCAGATCAGGGCGGAAGCTAGCCAGCGCCTGCAACTCCAGGTCATTGGTTCCCGGAATCTGCTGCCAACGACGCATGCAGTCATGGAAGCGCCGCGCGTGGGCAAGTTCCGGGATGGTAGTGTCCGCACCAAGCCGGAAGAAGCCCTCGCGCTCGACCGGGCCATGGCCGCGCGCCAGGCGCAGCGAACCATCCAGAGCGGCGCGCAGCACGCCTTCCGGCGCACCTACATAGCGCGGTTCAGCAAGCAGTTGCGCCAGTTCCACCCGGTTTTCCGGCTGCGCTGCCCACTCGGCCGCGTGCACCACGCTGCGAACCAGCGCAGCGACCTGCTCCGGATGCAGGCGCGCGTATTCCGCGCGCATTCCAAGCACCTTCTCCGGTGGATCCGGCCAGATATCCGATGCCAGTGCGGCGATCACGCCGAGACCGGCCTCCACCGCCAGGCTGTTCCAGGGCTCGCCCACACAGAATCCATCGATCTGGCCAGTGCGCAGCGCGTCCACGAGCAGTGGCGGCGGCAGAACGATCAACCTGGCCTGCACGTCGGGATCGACACCGCCGGCCGTGAGCCAGTCGCGCAACTGGTAGTTATGGCAGGAGTAAGGGAACACCATCGCAAAAGTCGGCGGGGCGGCGCGAACCTGCTCCCGCTTGCGGATCACGCGCCCCAGCGCCGCAGCCTGTGCTGCGGCACCGCCGCCCAGTTGCGCGCCTTCATGGCGCATCTCACGCCACATATCCAGAGAAACCGTGATGGCATTGCCGCCATGTCCCAGCGCCGCCGGCGCAACCAGTGGCACGTTCAATTGCCCGATGCCGATTGATTCCGCGACGACCATGGGGCCCAGCATGTGTGCGGCCTCGAAATGGCCTACTGCCACACGATCGCGGATGTTGGCCCAGGAAGTTTCCCGGTGCAGCCGCAGCGACAGGCCCTGTTCATGCGCAAAGCCTTTCTCATGCGCAACCACCAGGACGGCGCTGTCCAGCAGCGGCAGAAATCCGATACGCATTTCGACCGGCCCGGCGCTCATGGCTTCAACAGCCCCTGGGCCGTTATGACGGCGCCGGCGACCTCGGACAGACGCAGGTTCTCGCTCATCGCGGTCCGTCGCATCAGCTGGTAGGCCTGCTCCTCGTCAATGCGCCGCTCCCGCATCAGTATTCCCTTTGCGCGGTCTATCAACTTGCGATCTGCAAGCTGCTGGCGCGTCTCGTCCAGTTCCGTGCGCAACCGGCTGAAGGCGCGAAAGCGGCTGATCGTGGTCTCGACAATGGCTTTGACGCGCTCCTTTCGCAGCCCGTCGACCACATAGGCGCCGACTCCAGCGTCAATGGCGGACTCGATCATGCCGGCATCGGAGCGGTCGACGAACATGGCAACCGGCCGGCTCACCACGCGCGACACCTGACACATCTGCTCCAGCACGTCGCGGTTGGGATTCTCCAGATCGATCAGTATCACGTCGGGCTCCTCATCGAGGATGCGGCGCAGAAGATTCTGCATGTCGCGCACGACGATCACGCCGCGATACCCCGCCTCGCGCAGGCCTTCCTCCAGGATGGAGGCCCGGACGACGTTCTGATCGACTATGAGCACGCGGAGCGCTGTTTCGGTCATGGAGATCGGTCGAAAGTTTCACGACTACCAGACGAAGTCTATCTGCGCCCAGAGCTTGCGAGTATCCCGCACGGCAAGCGGTGTTGATGCTGCGGCGTTGTAGTCGGCGTATTTCAGCGTGCCGGTGAAGCGGTGGTATTTGCCCTGCAGCTGGAGATCAAGTTCCTGACCGTAGTCGATACCGGCCCGTTCGGACTCGAAGTCGTGCCAACTGGCGGAGATCGAGAAAGTCTCCAGAGGCCCGAAGCCTTTGCGCAGATAGCCGCCATTTGCATAAAGATCGGCAATTCCATTGACTGGCGTGGTCAGAAATTTGTCTGCCCAACCCTGGAACTTGTGCAACGTCGCCAGCGGTGTCGTGAAGCCCTTGACGCCATTGCCCTGCAGCACTTCGTATCCGCCGCCGAGGCTGAACTGGCGGAAGGTGCCGGTGAGTTCCGCCAGATAATAGTCGTTGCTGAACTGCAGCGGATTGCTGCTGTAGTCGGTCTGCGTGGCCCAGGAGGCAATGTATGCCAGCTTGATGCGGGACAACGGCCGCTCGCCCTGCAGTCTCAGGCCGTAGGTCTGCGAACTGTCACGCACCGGCAGCGGCTGTTCCTCGAACTCGACCAGGTAGCCAAACGCAGTCAGTTTGCCAAACGGGGTCTGCAGGGCCACGTTGCCCAGGAAGGTATCGCCATGGAAGCGCCCGTCATTGGCACCGGGCTGTCCATCAGGGCCGAATACACGATTCACCTGGTTCAGATAGCTGACGTCGACGGTCACATTCGGAATGTGCTTGTTGACCACGCGCACCGCGTCATAGGTCTGCTCGTTCTGCCGCCAGCCCACGTTGCCAACGAAGCGGTGATCATCAAGGTTCAGCCGCTGCCGGCCGAGCGTGATGGTGGTATCGACGATGCTGGTGTTGGTCAGTTGCAGCCGGTTCAGCTCATAGGCTTCCGGATCCGCCACGACGGGATAGGTCGCATTGCCATTTGTAGTGCTGTTGTAATGCGTCTGCAGGGGCCAGATGGCATCGCCTTCCACCAGCAGCGAAGTATTCCAGGCCTTGCCGGTTTCGAAGCCCAGGCGCGCCCGCGCCGTGATGGCGTTCGCGTCCCTGGTGAATGGCTCCTGATCGACAAATTCGTAGCGGAGGCGCACGTCGGCAATTAATTTCGTCTCGCCTATCGCTCCGGCAACCGGTTGCGCCCCTGCTGCGACTGTACTGGTCGCCACTGCCAGCAAAGCCACGCATGCAGCAACCCGGACCACTCCACTCTCCGCTTCGCACTCTGTCATGAAATCTCCCTGGTTCATGCCGCCACCGGCGACGTGTGTTCGTATTCCTCGAGGAACTGCAGCAACTCGTTGCGGTACTCGTAGTAACGCGGGTGCTCCAGCAGGTCACGGCGGCTGCGCGGCCGAGGCAGATCCACCTGCATCACGCGCCCGATCCGCGCCTGCGGTCCGTTGGTCATCATGACCACGTGATCCGCCAGCAGAATCGCCTCATCGACGTCGTGCGTGACACAGATCGCTGTCACCTTGCTGCGCTTCCACACATCCATCAGGACTTCCTGCAGCTCCCAGCGGGTCAGCGCATCCAGCATTCCGAACGGTTCATCGAGCAGCAGCAACTTTGGCGACAGCGCAAAGGCTCGCGCCAGCCCCACACGTTGCCGCATGCCATTGGAGAGTTCGCTGGCGCGCCGATCCATGGCGTCGGACAGGCCAACGCGCGCGAGGTAGTACTCCACGATATCGCGCCGCTCGGCAGCCCGCGCATGCGGGAAGACGCGCTCCACGCCCAATGCCACGTTCTGCCTGGCAGTAAGCCAGGGCAGCAGGTTCGGCGCCTGGAACACCACGCCGCGGTCTGGTCCTGCCGTCGCCACCATGCGGCCATCGAGAACGATGCCCCCGTCCGTGACATCGGCCAGTCCAGCGGCCATGGACAGGATCGTGGACTTGCCGCAGCCGGAATGCCCGATCAGTGACACGAACTCGCCGCGCGCGATATCCAGATTGAAGCCATCGACCACAGTCAGAGGTCCGCGCGGCGTAGGAAAGGTCTTCACGACTTCATAGAACTCGACGTACTTGTGCGGATTGAGCACCTGCCGCGGCCGCTGCGCGTCGCGCACTGCACGGGGCGGAAGCTCGGGCATCCGCGGCTTCACATCGGGCAATTCGACACGCGCATCCCGGCTGGCGCTGCGGGTCTCGCCCAATGCCTGCAGATAGCTGGTAATCCGGAAGCGCAGCTCCTTGTACACCGGGCTGGCACTGACTCCCTTGCGGTCACGCGGGCGCGGCAAGTCGATGCGGAATTCCTGGCCCAGTCCGGACACACCACCAGGCAGCAGCGCGATTACGCGATCGGCAAGCAGCAGCGCCTCATCCACGTCGTTGGTAACCAGTACAACGGTACGCCGGTTGCTTTCCCAGATCGCTTCGATCTCGTCCTGCAGCTTGGCGCGTGTCAGGGCGTCGAGCGCAGACAGCGGCTCGTCCAGCAGCAGGATTTCCGGCTCCATGGCCAGTGCGCGCGCCACCGCGACGCGCTGGCGCATGCCGCCAGACAGTTCAGCCGGGTGCCGTTCGGTGGCATGCCCGAGACCCACCATGGTCACGTATTTGTTCACCAGCGATGCCCGCTCGGTGGCGCTGGCCGCACCATGTACGGCGTCAACTGCCAGCTGTACGTTGCCGGCCACCGTCAGCCAGGGCATCAGCGAGTAGCTCTGGAACACCACTGCACGTTCGTGCGAGGCACCACTGACAGGCTGTCCGCGAAACAGCACTTCGCCAGAATCGGGCGCAACGAGCCCTGCCAGCAAAGAGACCAGTGTTGTCTTGCCGCTGCCGGAGAATCCCACCAGCGCTACGAATTCTCCTTCCTCGATATCCAGATCGATATCCCGCAGGACCGGGAGGCTGCCGCTGGCCTGGGCGTAGCCCTTCGATACCCCACGCAGTTGCAGGATGGGCATCAGCGCCTCCCGCCGAAATCCGTGAGGCTCTGCAACGTCAGCATCACCCGGTCCAGCAGAAAGCCAATGAACCCGATGGTGAATACCGCCACCAGCATGCGGCTCATGGAGTCGGCGCTGCCGTTCTGGAATTCATCCCAGACGAATTTGCCGAGACCCGGGTTCTGCGCCAGCATCTCCGCAGCAATCAGTACCATCCAGCCCACGCCAAGGGACAGGCGCATCCCGGTGAAGATCAGCGGCAGCGAAGAGGGCAGCACGAGCTTGAACAGCCGCGTCTTCCAGTCGAGCTGCAGCACCTTGGCCACATTCAACAGGTCCCGGTCAATCGAAGACACTCCGAGCGAGGTATTGATTACTGTGGGCCACAGCGAGCACAGGGCCACGGTTATGGCGGAGACCAGGAAGGATTTCTCCACCACGGGGTTCTCGCTCACATAGAGAGCGCTGACCACCAGTGTCACCAGCGGCAGCCAGGCCAGCGGCGAGATCGGCTTGAAGACCTGGACGAAGGGGTTGAACGCCGCATCCATGACGCGGCTCATTCCGCAGAGGATGCCGATGGGCACGGCGAGCAGCGTCGCGAACAGAAACCCCGTGAATACCGTCTTCAGGCTGGTGATGATCTGGTCGATGTAGGTCGGCCGTCCCGTGTAACGCATGACCTGGATCTGTGCACCCGGATCCTGCGCCTGCCGCTCGGCGCTTCGACGCTCCTGGCGCTCATAGAACTGGGCCTTCCGCTGACGCTCTGCCTTGTGATCCGCCCACAAGGCGCCGGCCTGATGCCAGACGGCCGCAGGGCCCGGGATCTGCCCAAGGCTGGTCGTGATCCTGGCTGCAAAGAACGACCACATCGCAACGAACAGGAGCATCGCCAGCAGCGGCACGCCCATCGTGCGCCACAAGGCGCGCAGCTGCATGCGCGGATCCTCGCCGCAGGCAAGACGTACCAGAGGAACAATGAAGGCGAGGCCCAGCAGCGTCAGGATGCGGCACAACCCTTCGGGTGAGCGCCGCACCTTGCGCATCGTCCTGAATGGCGCAGGCGCAGCCGGTGAAGCCGGAGGCACCACTGCCGGCGTGTCGCCGGGCAAGGCGCGACGGGCGCCGCTACTTGCCAGTGACATTGCCGCTCTCGACTTTCTGCTGGCCCTTGAGACCTATGGCAAAGGCATTGATGTAGGCGTTGGGTTTACGACCGTCGTACTCCATGCCGTCGATGAAGTCCCTGGTCGGCGCCTTGAAGCCATCAACGTCCCAGGGCACATCCTCCTTGCGGATCTTGCCTTCCTCCAGGAGCAGCTTTGCCGCCTGGAGATAGATATCGGGCCGGTAGACCTTCTTCGCTGTTTCGATGTACCAGCTATCGGGCTTGCCCTCGGGAATCTGCCCCCAGCGCCGCATCTGCGTCAGGTACCAGACCGCGTCGCTGTAGAAGGGATAGGTCGCAAAGTAGCGATAGAAGACATTGAAATCCGGTACTGCACGCTTCTCACCCGGCATGTACTCGAAGGTTCCGGTCATGCTGGCGGAGATCACGCGCACGTCGGCACCGACGTATTGCGACTGGGAGATCAGTGCCGCGGCCTCCTTGCGATTGGCGGGACTGGCGTCCAGCCAGGCAGCGGCACGCAGTAGTGCCTTGATCATCGCCAGGTGCGTATTCGGATTCTTTTCAGCCCAGGCCTTGGTGACGCCAATGACCTTCTCGGGATTGTTCTTCCAGATCTCGTAGTCCGTTACCACTGGCAGTCCGACCTTCTTGAAGATCGCCTGCTGGTTCCAGGGCTCACCCACGCAGTAACCATTGATGGTGCCGGCCTCCATGGTTGCCGGCATCTGCGGCGGCGGCGTCACCGAGATCAGCACGTCGGCGCCGATCTGCCCGGTCACGTCCGAGGGCGAGTAGAAACCCGGATGTACCCCTCCCGAAGCCAGCCAATAGCGCAGCTCGTAGTTGTGCGTGGAGACAGGAAACACCACGCCCATGCGGAAAGGCTTGCCTGCACTCCTGAACTGCTCCAGCACGGGCTTGAGGGCGTCGGCCTTCACCGGACGCACCGGCTTGCCCTGGGCATCCTTCGGAATCGCCGGCAGCATCTGCTGCCATACCGCGTTCGACACCGTGATGGCATTGCCGTTCAGGTCCATGCTGAACGCAGTAATGATGTCAGCCTTGGTGCCGATGCCGATGGTTGCGCCCAGTGGCTGGCCAGCCAGCATGTGCGAGGCGTCGAGTTCTCCGGTGATGACCCGGTCCAGCACTACCTTCCAGTTGGCCTGCGGCTCCAGCGTCACATACAGGCCTTCGTCCTCGAAGAATCCCTTCTCGTAGGCCACTGCCAGCGGCACCATGTCGGTCAGCTTGATGAAGCCGATCTTGATCTGCTCCTTCTCGAGCTTGAGAGGCCTGGCCTGAACACCGGCGGATTGCGTTGCGATTGCGCCGAGTGCCAGCGCCGCCACGATCCAGCGTCGCAACCAATTCGAAGTGCCTTTCATTCCTGCTCCAGCGAGTATCAGACCCGAAAAAAAACGCCGCCGGTCGTTGGCCCCATCAACCGCTTGAGCGGAGATAGCCAGGACACGGCGGCGTTGCCATCGGGACCCCACATGGGTCCTCGGATATATCTCAAGCAATCGGCGTGCCAGCGATGAACTTGCGGCAAGGGCTTCTGTCGGCGCTTGGGAGCCTCGACCATCGGCTCACTTCAACTGCGCTGCATCGCCTCAGTGCAGGGCTATGTGAAATCGCGCTGCCCTTGTGCAGCAGGGTGCGTCAACCGATTCGTGAAACCGGCGTTGTGCTCACCAGCAGGATCAACATTGCTGAAGGAACAACGGAATGAAAGCCGAACTGAAACGGATTGCCGCGCTGGCATTGCTCAAGGCTGGATCATCGCGGCAACCGGATCGACCGCCGCATGGACCGCCGACGAGGCTGAGGACTACGCCCCTGCGCACCGCTGGCGGATGAACTGCGCCAGCGGCGTGCCAAGACCATCGACATCGCTGCCCAGTTGCATTACGACAGAGACGTGGTTGTGGTCCCGCTGCCAGAGCACTTCCGGACAGCACTGCTGCATGGCCACGCGCGCCGTGAACACCGCCGAGAGGTGCCGGTGGAATGGCGGAGGATCGAACTCGCTGATGGTGAACAGGCTGGGAATGCGCAGTTCTGCCAGCGCGGCAACCGTCGAACGTTCCATGTCCAGAGTCCGGTCTGCGCCAAAGTAAACCTGATACTCATACGGACCCGCATAAGTCTGCAGCGCGAAGATGCCGGAGAGGAAGACAGCGGCGGCAGCGGCGCCACCCGCACCTCCACCATGGCCCGCAAGATAGCCGGCCACATGCGCAGCACCCGCAGAATGCCCTATCGGCACAATGCGCCGCGCATCACCACCGTGAGCCGCAATATTCGTGCGCAGCCATTCCATCGCGAGACCTACATCGGCAGCACCGGCAGGCCACGCATGCATGGGCGCCAGGCGGTACGTCATCGTAACGCCGATGAAGCCGCTGCTCGCGGCCCATGCACCGACATTATTGTAGAAGGGGTCACCCGCATTCCCCTTGTCGCCCCCCACGAACCCGCCGCCATGGACGAACAGCACGACCGGGCACGGACCTGTCGCGTGGCGCGGCGCGAATATGTCCAGCCGGTGGCGCGAATCGGGACCGTACTGCACATCCCGGGTCACCGCTGCATTGACATCCTCCGGACGCAGCGCACGGGGTACGTAAAGAGCCCTTGTGGAGGTAATCTGCTCCAGGTTGAAGGCATTTCCGAGCGCGCGCACCGCCCGCCCAGTTTCATCGGCTTGCATATTGTAGGAACCCTCGTACACGCAAACTGGCGACCCGGTCGTTACCGCTTGCCGACAGCTACAACCAGAATCGACTCGCGGCGAGAATAGCTGCTGTTTCATCAGAAGGAGAACAACATCATGGGCGCAACAAGGAACATGCTGGGAGCACTGGCAGTCCTGTCGCTGCTAGCCGCGTGCGCAAAGCAGGAACCGGCCACCACGGCGTCGGATGCCGCAGCCGAGAGCCCGGAGGTACTTGCCGAGCGTGCCGCTGCCGCTGAACGCGAGGCAGAGATCCAGAAGCGCGAAGCAGACCTGGCGGCGCGCGAGGCCTCTCTCGCAGCTGCACAGGCTGAAGCAGCCAAGCCCGCATCTGCACCGAAGCCTGCGCCGAAGCCGGCATCGCGGCCGCCTGCGGCGGCGGTAGTCAGCAAGCCATCTTCGCCTCCGCCTCCTGTCGCACCTCGTGTGATTTTAGTGCCAGCTGGCACGCAGCTGCCGCTGGCGCTGACCGCGGATATTTCATCCAAGTCGGCAAAGGTCGGCGACACCGTACGTGCGGCGCTCACCAGTGATGTCCGCGTCAGCGACCGCGTCGCGATCCCCTCCGGCACTACGGTCGCCGGACAGGTGACTGCAGTGATGTCGGGCAGTGACCAGATCGGTGGCGTGCCCAAGCTGGTGCTGCACTTCGACCGCCTCGAACTTGCCGGCGGCAAGGACATGCCGATCAACGGCGAGATCATCCAGACGGGCAAGAGCGACACCGGACGCGATACCGCCAAGATCGTGGGCGGTACTGCCGCGGGCGCCATCATTGGTCACCAGGTCAAGGGCGGCGACAAGGGCAAGGTCATCGGTGGCCTGATTGGTGGCGCGATTGGCGCAGTTGCAGCCCATGAAACGGGCACTGAAGCGAAGCTGCCTGCGGGCAGCCCGCTGACGATCTCGCTGGCCAACGCCCTCGAGATCCCGCTGCACTAGGCACAGCAGCCATTGGCGAGTGCTGCCGCGGTAGCAGGCCGCGCGGCCTCGCGTCGCTTTACCAGTTCGCGCACAAGATCCAGTGCGCTGGAACTGCACGGTGGCAGTTCACTGTCGGAGTGTCCCAGCGCAGTCACGCGCTCTCCCCAGCGCGCCAGATGGGCACACCATGTCAATCCCGCACCGAAGGCCGGCATCAACAGCAGGGATCCCGGCCGCACGCGCCCCTCCTCCAGCGCCTCGACCAGAGCCACTGGCACGGTGGCGGCGGACATGTTGCCGTAGCGCTGGACGGTGAGCATCACACGGTCCATCGGCGCATCGAGTTTCTTCGCCACGGCCTCGATGATGCGCAGGTTGGCCTGGTGCGGCACCACCAGCCCGATGTCTGCAGCCGCCACTCCCTGCTTCGCCAGCACAGCCGCACCGGCCTGCGCCATGCCGGCCACCGCGCGCTTGAAGATCTCCTGCCCGTCGAAGATCCAGTTCGTCACACCCAGTGCCCGCTCGAAGTCGGCGTAGCGCGCTCCCATTCCTTCGATGACCAGCGCGTCGCGGGCCTCGACATCACAGCCCAGCTGCTCGGCCAGCAGACCGGTTTCACTTTGATCTGCTTCAAGCACGATGGCCGCGCAGCCATCGCCGAACAGCACCGCGACATTGCGGTTGCTCCAGTCCATGAAGCGGCTGATCACCTCGCCGCCAACCACCAAGGCATTTCGCACGACGCCGGTGCGGATCAGCGCATTCGCGGTGCTCCAGGCGTACAGGAAGCTGGTACATGCCGTGTTCACATCCATGGAAGCGGCGTGTCGCGCGCCGAGCTGCTTTTGCAGCAGCGAGGCCTGGTTGGGTGCCTGGTCTTCAAAGGTGGTCGTGCCGAAGACAATCAGCTCCACTGCGGCAGGATCCAGCGCAGCGGCTGCCAGGGCGCGGCGGGCCGCAACATGCGCCAACTCACCCAGGCCTACATGGGAAATGCGCCGCTCCCGGATGCCCGTGCGGGTGGTGATCCACTCGTCGCTGGTATCCAGGATCTGCGCCAGGTCGGCATTGGCGAGAACGGCCGGTGGCAGGCACTTTCCCCATCCCGTCACTGCAGCGTGCGTCATTGCGGCATCCTGATCCCTCTGACGCGGTGATTATAGTTCCAGCGCAGGGCTGGACAGGCGATGCCAAACGCAATCCGCCCCTGGGGGCCGCGATCACGCCGATGTGATGCCGTCGAAACCTTCGGGCGGCGCTGCCCGTATACTGCCGCTCCGCATGCTGAAGAAGATCTCCGTACGGCAGGCGACCAGGGGGATGTACATCCAGAAGCTCGAGGGCTCGTGGATGCAGCACTCTTTCTGGCGCACCGAATTCCTGCTCAACGACGACAAGACGCTCGAGCAGCTGCATAACTGTGGCGCGGCCGAGTGCTGGATCGACGTGGAAAAGGGCTGCGATGTACCTGCCCTACCTGCTCCCGCCTCGCCCGTAGCTGCGTCCGCTCCTGCTCCCGCCGCGGAGCCGGCAGATCGCAAACCGGTTCCGATGGAGCAGGAACTGCAGCAGGCCGTGCTGATCCGCGACCGCGCCGGCCGTGCAGTGCGCAACATGTTCCGTGAGGCGCGCATGGGCGGCGCCATCGATCCGAAGTCCTTCGTGCCGGTGGTCAACGAAATCGTCAACTCCGTGAATCGCCACGGCGACGCGCTGGTCAGCCTTTCGCGCCTGAAGCAGGCCGACCAGTACACCTACATGCACTCCGTCGCGGTATGCGCACTGATGGTGTCGCTCGGGCGCCAGCTTGGCCTGGACGAGGAGGAGTCGCGGCTGGCTGGCATGGCGGGCCTGATGCATGACATCGGCAAGGCCGGCACGCCGCTGGAAATCCTGAACAAGCCCGGCAGCCTCACCGACAGCGAATTCGAAGTGATGCGCCAGCATCCCGCACTTGGTGAAAAGATGCTGCGCGAGTCCGGTTTCGCCGAGGAGGCGGTGCTCGATGTGGTGCGCCACCACCACGAACGGATCAGCGGCAATGGCTATCCGGACAAGCTGCCACCCGAGCGCATCTCGCGGCTGGCGAGAATGGGCGCAGTCTGCGATGTGTACGACGCCATCACCTCGGACCGCCCCTACAAGGGCGGCTGGGATCCTGCGGAAGCGCTGGCCCGCATGGCCAGCTGGAAAGGGCATTTCGATGAAGACATCCTGCGGGCTTTCATCCGCAGCCTGGGCATCTACCCTACCGGGTCACTGGTGCGCCTGGCCTCGGGGCGCCTGGCCGTAGTGGTGGAGCAGAACCGCGGCAAGATTACGGCACCACGCGTGAAGGTGTTCTTCTCCACCACTTCGGGCACGCAACTGAAGCCGCAGCTGCTGGATCTGGGTCAGTCAGGCTGCGCCGACAAGATCGTCTCGCGCGAGGCGCGCGAGAACTGGCCGTTCAAGCATATAGAGGAAATCTGGCGCGGCGAGTCCACCTGACCCTCATCTCCCCTCAGGAGGCCTGCAGATGCGCCTCCAGGAACCACAGATCCTTGTCGAGAGCGCCGGTGGTCTCATTGAACAGATCCCCGGTAACTTCATCGCCGGCATCGGCACTGGCCTCTATCGCAGCGCGCGTGGCCTTCGCAACAGCGGCGAAACGATCGGCAAGTGCCGCAATGTGCTCCAGGCTCTTGAACGCATCGTCAGGATAAGGCGCAAGGCTTGTCCCCTTCGCCACCACCTGCGATCTGCCCAGCGCCACACCGCCAAGAGTAGTGATGCGCTCGGCGAGGCCGTCAGCCAGGTCCTCGACGCGGCTGGCCACTTCATCGAAGAATTCGTGCGTCTCCATGAAGTTCGCGCCCTTCACGTTCCAGTGCGCCTGCTTGACTGCAAGCTTCAGGTCCAGCAGATCAACCAGCCTCGCCTGCAGCAGCGGCATGACCTTTTTCCTGGTCTTGGCTGACAGGTCGATACGGGTGGCGTGCATTTTGTTCTCCTTGAGGCGGTGTCGTCCCTGCGATCAATCATGCGCTGTCGCCTGATGACCAGCAATTCGTTGCCGCCGAAGGAACCGATAGAGAGCGCCTATCGATCGGACCTGCCGCGGTCAGATCCATGCCACCGGAGCCTTCACGCGCGGCACGCCGACGAATGCACATTCGGGCCGGGATTGATCCTGCGCAGGGCTCCGGCAGCCGCCGCAAATTCGATGGGCGACGGCAACTGGCCGCCAGGTTCGTAGCGGAAAGTACGTCGCGGCCAGAACAGATCGTCCAGCATGACGACGAAGCGGCTCGATGCGCCCCCGAGCAGCCAGGCCGCAGGCCTGCCCACCAGCGCCCCACCGACATCGCTGATCCAGCTGTAGCCGCCCCGGATGGCGGACTGCAGCGCCAGGGGCCGCACGCTGGCGGCGCTGAATGCCTCTCTCACTTCTTCCACCCAGCGGTCGAATTCGAAGCCATAGCAGGCGAAGTCATCGGGGTGTGAAAACAGTACGGCCCAGCTGCCGTTCAGCAGGCGCCGCAGGCTGGCGGTCGACATTCCCATGATGGATCCTCCTTCATGAAAGGACGGCGCTGAATGACGGAAGCTGGCCGCGCCGCGTGAGGAGAGACTGGCAGGCATCGAGTAGGGAAGCAGTCGGCCTGCAGTGATATTCCGGTTAAATTGCAATGCCTTGGCCATCGGGTGTAAGCCTCGATCCGATTGCATCGTAGGATTGCTCTGGCAAGCAAAAACGGTACAAAGCACTCGCGGCACCGCCCCGGAATCGGGCAACATCGCGGGGACAACCGGAAAAGCCGGGCATCCATGGAGATTTCCTTGATCAAACCTTCCAAATGGCGCGCCACAGCCGTAGCCGTGCTTGCCGTTGCCGTGACCAACCTGGGCGTGATGAACGCCGCACAGGCTGGCATCGTCGCTACCACTGCCATCGTGCACACGGATCGCGACGGCGACCTGGCCACTATCCGCACCCAGCTGGATCGGGCAGAGGTAAAGGCCCAGATGGAGAAAATGGGCGTGGACGCGGCAAACGTCGAACAGCGTATCGCTGCCCTGAACGACGGCGAGCTGCATGCGCTGGCAAAGCAGATGCAGGAAGCGCCAGCCGGCGGTGACTTCCTGGCCGTCATCGGCATCGTGTTCGTCGTGCTGCTGATCCTCGAACTGGTCGGCGTCATCGATATCTTCAAGAAAGTAGGCAAATGACCCACGCACGTCAGGCGGCCAGCTTCGTGCTGGCCGCCTGCGTGATGATTCTCTGTGGCTGCGCTGCGCGCGGTCCGGTCATGGAGCCCAGCGCCGCCGTCGTCGAGCTGGCCGACACGCCTTTTTTTCCCCAGGAAGCACACCAGTGCGGGCCTGCAGCGCTGGCCACGGCCCTGGGCGCGTCGCACGTCGACATCACCCCTGAAGAACTGGAACAACGCGTCTATCTGCCAGGCCGTCAAGGCAGCCTGCAGGTGGAGATGCAGGCTGCGCCGCGCGCCTATGGCCGCCTGGCGTACCGGATAGAGCCGGAGCTGGCTGATATCACCGCACAGCTTGATGCCGGGCGCCCGGTGCTGGTGCTGCACAACTACGGCCTGCCGCTGTGGCCACGCTGGCACTATGCCGTGGTCGTGGGATACGACGGCCCCAGGAAACAGCTCGTCCTGAGATCGGGGAAGGTGCAGCGGCAAATACTGTCTGCCGCGAACTTCATGCGCGCCTGGGACAACGCGGACCGGTGGGCACTGGTGCTGCTGGAACCTGGCGAACTGCCCGCCGGCGCGGACAAGGAGCGCTACCTGGAAGCAGCAGCGGCCTTCGAAGCATCAGCGAAGCCAAAGGAAGCCTGGACGGCATTCGACGCAGCGGTGAGGCAATGGCCTGATGAAGCCGTGGCGCGGGTGGGCCGTGGCACCGCCAGCTATCGCATGCAGGATTTCCAGGCCGCCGCAGCGGACTACCGTGCAGCGATGCAGATCGACGGCACGCAGGCAGGAGCACAGAACAACCTTGCAATGGCCCAGCTGGAACTGGGCTGCGTGGCAGAGGCACGACGCCAGATCGAGGCCATCGACGCGACCACCCTGGACACGCGCATGCGCGAGGAAATCACCGACACGCGGCGACAGATCGAGTCAGGCGCACACGCGGAAGCCTGCACACCCGGCAAACCCTGAGAGGAGCACGGCAACTTCAGTCCGTGCGCAGCAGGCTCTGCAGGTACGCAGCGACACGCTGTGCATCGCTTGCAGCACTGCGGTAGCCCACGTAACCGTCCGGCCTGATCAGGTACAGCCTGTCCGCCGGGCCGCTGCCATAGCGCCGGGCCAGATCCTGGCCCGGCTGCAACAACCAGACGCTCAGAACGCCTGCAAAACGCTGCTGCAACCCTTCCAGGGCGCTCTCCAGCTGCGGCGATGCACCGCCCTCGCCCGGAATGCCCAGCAAGGTGAATCCGGTCGAACGGGTCAGCGCGAACAGCCACTGTCCGTTTCCCAAATCCACATCCGGCGCGCGGTCACCAGGGTGCGGACCGCCGGGGAGATCGATTCCCGCAGACTGCTCCATCTGTTCACGGTAGGTATAGGAAATGCCCGAGCAGCGGCCTACTACCGCCTCCAGGAAAACCGGATCGCTGATCCGCGCCGTGCGCTCGGCAATGCTCCTGCCATGTCCCATGAAGATCTCATGCAGCGCCGATGCCGCCCAGATCACCTGCTCGGCGATGGGCTTGCGCTCGGCCTCATAGGTATCGAGCAGCGATTCGCGCGCCTGGCCATCCAGCACCATCGCCAGCTTCCAGCCCAGGTTCCAGGCGTCCTGCAGGCAGCAGTTCATGCCCTGCCCGCCCGATGTGGAGTGGACATGGGCGGAGTCACCGGCAAGGAATACATTGCGGTCGCGATAGGTGTGCGCCAGCCGCACATGGCTCTCCCACTTCGAGTGCCATACGACGTCGCCCATGCGCACGCCATCGAAATGCTGCTCGATCACGTTCATGAAGCCGCGCTCGGGCGTGATGCCTGGTGCCGCTGCCTCGCCGCGGTCACTCAGCAGCAACCGGTGGTAGCCCCCGGGCATCTTCACGATCATCACGAAATGCCCGAGCCCCGTGCAGTAGTGCACGTATTCATCGGTGTCCGGGAAATCATGCAGGAACACATCCAGGTTCTGCATCACGGAACCTTTGTAGTTGCTCTCGTCCTGCACCAGCTGCAGGCTGCGTCGCACGCGCGAATTGCTGCCATCGCAGGCCACCAGGTAACGCGCGGTGATTTCTTCGATGCTTCCATCCGCTCGGCGCACCGTTGCCGCGACGCCGCCGGCAACATGCCTCACGCCTGTCAGCTCCTGGCCCCAGTCGGTGCCCTGCCCGTACTCGCTGCGCAGGAAATCGCGCAACACCTGCTCGGTTTCATGCTGCCCGTGCAGGTAGAGGCCGGGGTAGCGACAGTCCAGCGTGGTGAAATCCAGCCCTGGGCGTACTTCGCTGCGCCCCCCGGAATCGTCGACGAAGTGCAGCACGTAACCCTTGCTGGGCAGCGCACGCGCCATGTAGCGGTCGATCAGGCGCTGATCGATGCGCTCCATGATCTCCGCCGTGCGCGCGTGGATGGTGACGGCCCGGGAAGTGGATGCGGGCCGCGGCAGCCGGTCAATGGATCGCGCGGCGATGCCACGCCGCGCCAGTTCCAGATGCAGCATGGTTCCTGCTGCACCGCCCCCGACGATGAGAACCGGAATCATGGGCGGCAAGTGTACGCCCCCATATTCCGTGCGGCGCAATCAGCCGAAGGGCCGCACCGGATCGCGCCCGTCCCAGTCCACAGAAGCCCGCCAGTACTTGGTGAACATCTCATCCATGCCCTTGGTGGCAGGGATCAGTTCGATGAAGCCCGGCGCAGCCGGATCATCGCCCATGTAGTAGACGGTGCTGCCGCTGGGCACCGGCGTCGAAAACGCCACGTGGTATCCGCGGCCGAAATAAGCCTTGCGCTCCGCCTCCACGTCCTCCACTGCAATGCCGACGTGATGGAAGCCATAGCCGCGCTGGCGGATGGTTTCCTGGTACACCGAGGGTTCCTTGTCCTTGGGCTGGATGAGTTCGATCATCATGTGCCCGGCGAAGCCCATCGCGATGGCCACGTCCGCCTTCGTCGGCCCGCCGCGGTAGCGCTGTTCCGGGCCGGTAAAGCTGTCGAGCAGGAAGAATGGACCTGCCTTGCCGTCGGTCTGCCACCATTTCATCGCGGCACGGATATCCGGCACGATGTAGGCAAACTGTACAATCGAGCCGACCGGCTGGCCGAAACCCAGTGTCTTCATGAGATCCCCGCTGCCTGTGGATGGCTTTGCGGCCAGACTATCCGTCTGGCGCAGCAACCGCCACATTCACGGAGGGCCGCTGATAACCGCCGGGGTGTCAAAGTGCCGTTGCAGCTTTCAAGGGGACCCGATTGCTAGAGCTCTATCATCACGGCACTTCGGCTTGCGCGGCAAAGGTGCGTCTTGCGCTGGCGGAAAAGCAGCTGCAGTGGCAAGGCCACTATATCGACATACTGGCCGGGCAGCAGTTCGATGCGGCCTTTCTGCGAGTCAACCCCAAGGCAGTCGTGCCGGTACTGGTGCACGACGGCCGGGTCATTCGCGAATCGACCGTCATCTGTGAATACCTCGAGGAAGTATTTCCGGAGCATCCGGTCTATCCGCAGGACGCGTATCTTCGCGCCCAGGTGCGTATCTGGACCAAGGCCGTGGATGAAGAACTGCATCCGGCCTGCTCCACCATCACCTACGTGGTCTCGCACCGGCACACCATTCTCCGCAATGGCACCGGCAGCTTCGACGATTTCCTCAAGCAGGGAGCCAGCGAGGGCCATGCATCGCGCGAGCGCAAGTGGCGCTGGATCCAGGAAGGAATTACTGCGCCCGGTGCCGGCGAGCAGATCCGCCTCTACGATGCCTATCTGGGCAAGATGGAAGACGCGCTGCGCGAACATGCCTGGCTGGTTTCGGAACAGTTCACGATGGCAGACATCGCACTGGCACCCTACGTCAACCGGCTTGCCGCACTGTCGATGCAGGGCCTGTGGGAAGGCGGTCGCTATCCGCGGGTGGAAGACTGGTTCACCAGGTTGCAGCTGCGACCTACCTTCGGGCCCGCGCTGCAGGAGTGGGTTCCCGATGCATTGCGCCTGGAGATGGCTGGGAATGGCCGCCGCTCCTGGCCGGATGTGCACGCGCTGATATTTGGCGGGCGCAGCCCGGCGTGAGCTCTCGCGCCGCTATCTCTTGCGGATAGCGGTCAGCTTGCTCCAGGTCTCCTGGAATTCCGGCGGATCGTCGGAATCGAATTCTTCATTGGCAAGCTGCTGGCGGATCAGCTTCTCGAACTCCGCGGCCGGCAAGGCCGGGCTGCAGAAATATCCCTGGTACTGGTCGCAGCCCAATCCCTTGAGCGCCTCGAGTTGCGCCTCGGTTTCCACGCCTTCCGCGACCACCTTCAGCCGCAGTCCATGCGCCAGCGACACGATGGCCTGCACGATCGAGGCATCGTCAGCGCGCGTGTCCATTTCCGCGACGAAGGTCTTGTCGATCTTCAGCTTGTCGATGGGAAAGCGGCGCAGATAACTCATGCTCGAGTATCCGGTGCCGAAGTCATCGACTGAAACCAGCACGCCCATGCGGCTCAATTCCTCGAGAATGGCGATGGACTCTTCCGGATTGCTCATCACGCAGCTCTCGGTGAGTTCAATCTCCAGGTATCGCGCATCCATGCCCGCGGCTTCGAGCGCCGCCTGCACGCTCTCCACCAGTCCCTGCTGATGGAACTGTGCTGCCGAGATATTCACGCCGATGCGCAGCGCCGGCAGGCCTTTGTCGCACCAGGCGCGCGCCTGGCGGCAGGCCTGCTGCAACACCCAGTTGCCGATGGCGCCGATCTGCCCGGTCTCTTCGGCAATCGGTATGAACTCTGCTGGTGGTATCTGGCCGCGCTCCGGGTGGTGCCAGCGCAGCAGCGCCTCGGCGCTGCGCACCATGCCGGTGAGGGTGTCGACCTTGGGCTGGTAATGCAGCTCGAACTGGCCGGTCTTCAATGCCTGGTGCAGATCGCTTTCCAGCCGCAGGCGATACTGCGCGGTGCCGCCCATGTCGGAGGAAAAGTGCTGCAGGCCCGTGCCGCGCTGCTTGGCGTGGTACATCGCCGCGTCGGCATTGGCCAGCAGCAGCTCGGCACGCTCGCCGTCCCGGGGATAGACAGCCACGCCGAAACTTGCCGAAGAGTGGATGTCGATGCCGTCGATACGCATCGAATCCCCGAGCGCTGCCAGCGCGCGCCGGGACACGGCTTCCGCCTCGGCCTCGCTGGCCGGCGGGGTAAGCACGAACACGAACTCATCGCCGCCCTGGCGCGCAAGCGTGTCGCCTTCACGCAGCGCACCGGCCAGCCGCCGGGCAACTTCCTGCAGGAACATGTCGCCGGCGTGATGTCCCATGGAATCGTTCACGAGCTTGAAACGGTCCAGGTCGCATACCAGCACTGCGAAGCCCACGCCCTGCCGCTGCGCATGAGCCATGGCCTGGCGCAGGCGGTCCTCCAGCAGGGCACGATTCGGCAATCCTGTCAGCGCATCGTGCGTGGCCATGTGCCGCAGCTGGCGATTGGCGGCCTCCAGGCCGCGGGTCCGTACTGCAACCGCTTTTTCCAGCGACGCGACCTGGTTGCGGATCAATCGCTCGTTCTGCCATTTCTGGCAAAGGGCGGTGGAGCATTGCTGCACCTCGATGGGCTCGAAGGGCTTGCGCAGCACCAGCAGCTTGTCGGAATGATTCAGCCGCGACATCACCTCACTCCACTCGTAGTCGGAGTGGGCCGAACAGATGACCACCTGCAGCGCAGGATCGGATTTCCATAGCTGTTCGATGGTCTTGAGGCCATCCCAGCCCGGCGGCATGCGCATGTCCACGAATGCCATGGCGTAGGGCCGCCCCTCGGCCAGCGCGGACTTCACCTTGGCCAGCCCTTCCTCGCCCTGCAGGGCGGAGTCGAGCTCGAAGTGCGGAGCCGACATGGCAATAGTCTCGCCCAGCAATTCGAGTTCCAGCAGATCCAGCGCGGCATGGCCGTCGACACGGGCACTCAGCACCTTGCGGAAGTCCGCATGGATGGCTTCGTTGTCATCAATGACAAGGATGCGGCGATTGATGTTTGCCAGCATCTCTTCCAGCGCGACATGGCGGCCGCTGGGCTCAACCATCGCCGCGCTCCGGAGGCCTGGCTGGCAAGGTGAGCCGGAAGGCGGCGCCCCGGCCCACGCCGTCACTGGAGGCGGCAAGCGAGCCGCCAAGCTCATTTGCGGCGAGGGCCGCACTGTGCAGCCCGAATCCATGTCCGGACTTGCGTGTCGTGAAGCCATGGGTGAACAGCCGCCCCATGACTTCAGGCGCGATACCCACGCCGTTGTCGATCACGGAGATGCGTACGCCCTCGGACAGGCTCTCGTGAGCCAGGTTCTCTATGCGAATCGTGACCTGCTTGTTCTCGTGGCCGGATTCGTCACAGGCGTACTTGGCGTTGCGGATCAGGTTCACCAGGATCTGCAGCACCTTGTGCTTGTCGACCGTGATCTCGACCGGGGCGCGGTAGTCGCGTTTCAGCACAACATGATGGCGCGTCAGCGCACCGGTGTTCATGCGCAGGCTGTCCTCGACCAGCTCCTCCACCGCCACTGTTTCCAGCACGCCGCAGCGCCGCGCATAGGCCTGCTGCATGGAAACGGCTTCCTTGATGTGGTCGAGGTTGGCGCGCAGGTCGGTCAGTTCCTTGAGCAGGGAATCACGTTCGCTCCTGAGTTGTGTCGCCAGTGCCGTGAAATAGCCGGGCAGCTTCTGGCCGCGAGGATCCCTGGCGAAGAAACCAGCCAGGTCGTCCTTGTGCCTTTCTATCAGCGCGGCAACATCGGTGAGCTTCGCTCCCTTGCTGCCCTTGACGCGATCGGCCGCGAGACTGGCAGACACATTGATGCTGTTCAGCACATTGCCGACATTGTGCAATACGTTGGTTGCAACTTCGGCCATGCCGGCCTGCCGCGACGCGTCGATCAGCGCCTTCTGCACGCGCTCGACTTCTCCCTCCATGTCCTTGCGGGCCGAGATGTCTTCCAGAAATCCGACGGAACAGACGGGATCGCCCTCTGGCGTCCGGATCATTGCTGCCGAAACACGCACCCACAGTTCACTACCATCAGGACGTACGTAGCGCTTCTCCAATATGTAGGAGTCACGCCGCCCTTCCCATAGGTCGGCCAGCAGGCGGTCATTGTTCTGCAGATCCGCCTGGTGGGTGAGTTCGCGGATGGAGGCATGCTGAAGTTCGCCTGGCGCAAGGCCCAGCATCCTTTCATAGGCGACGTTGCAGGAGATGATGCTGCCATCGCGATTGGCATAGGCCACGCCCATCGGCAACTGCACGAAGGTGGCATGGTGCAGGACTTCCATGCCTGCATCGATGGAGTCCGAAACATGTTCTTCAGGCAGCGCCAGCAGGCGCACGGTCTGCTCGGCGTTGAGCACGCCTGAGACCTCCGGCTTGAAGCCTTCCGCGCCCGCGTTTGTCCGCGCCTTCAACATGGCTATTCTGCCCTCTGGGTTGTAACCAAAAGGGCATCCCAGCCCATATTTCGTTCAATCCCTTATGTGTAGCGGCGCTTGCGGGGCAAAAACGTGACAGGCGTTCAATTGCGACAGTGCAGTTGTTAGCGCCATCAATCTCTGTGGATTGCGTCATGCCGGGGCGGGGCGGCGACCCCGGCCATCTGTGTAGGGTTGGTTATCAGTCCAGGCGGCGGATAGAAAGGATTTTCACCGGAGCCGCCAGCATCTGCCCCTTCATGCTGCCATCGCCCATGTCCTCCGAGCGGGGCGCCAACAGCACCTGCTTCAGGATTTCCATGCCCTGCGTGACATGTCCGAATGCCGCATATCCGGGGTCGCTGCCATCGGACTTGCCGTCCAGCGCGAGCAGGTCGCCGACCACGAAGAAGAAATCAGCCGTCGCAGTGCCCGGGTCGGTGCGCGCCATGGAAATGGTTCCATCAAGATGGCTGAGACCCGTGACCGCAGGGGATTCGTGCGCGATGGGCTTGAACAGCTTTTTGGTATCACCCTTCAGGCCACCCTGGACCAGGCCATAGTTGCCTTCTGTGTCGACCTTTACTGCACGGTAGATGCTGCTGTTGTCAAAGCGCTTGCCATCGACGTAGCGCAGGAAATTCGCCACCGTGATGGGGGCGCGCTGCTGCTCCAGGGCGACGTGAATATCGCCCAGCGTGGTGCTCACGAGAACCGTGACCGGTGCAGCGGCAGCGGCCTGCTCCTGCTGTGCCGACCCGGCTTCCTGGCCTCTCGCTACGCTTGCGGCCAACGCAGCACAGAGCAGCAGCAGAACTGAGACCGGGTTACTGTTGATGCGACGCCGACGTGCACTAATACGCGCTGTCATGAGGTGCCTTGCCATGGGACGAAACCGGATCATATCGCTGCTGCTTTGGGTTGCGGGAGCGGCGTTGTATTCGGCAGGCGCGGCAGGCGCTCAGGCTCACTCGCTTCAGGTCAGCGTCATTGGCGTTGCCGACGGCGACACCATCACAGTGCTCGATTCCAACCAGCTGCAGCACCGCGTGCGCCTGGCCGGCATCGATGCACCGGAAAAGCAGCAGGCGTTCGGAGATCGCTCGCGCCAGAGCTTGTCCAGATGGGTGCACGGAAAATCCGTCCGGCTGGAATGGTCCAAGGAGGACAAGTACGGCAGATGGGTGGCGAGGGTTCTGCTGGAACCGCCGGCCGGCTGCGAACCGTCCTGCGCGGCACCGGTGGCGGTCAATCTCGAACAGATCCGGGCGGGCATGGCCTGGCATTACAAGGAATACGAGCGCGAACAATCCCCGCCGGACCGGGAAGCCTATGCCGAGGCAGAACTGGCTGCCCGCGCGGCGCAGGCCGGCCTGTGGGCCGACCCGCATCCGGTGGCGCCCTGGGAATGGCGGCATGGCCCGTCAGATGGCGCCGTGAAGTCGGCTGGCACCGTGAGGAAGTCACGCAACAATATTTGCCACGCGCCGGAAATGCCTACGTACAAGTCGGTGCAGAAATTCACCAGTTTCCCGACCATGGAAGAATGCATCGCCAGCGGCGGTCGCCCGCCGAAGATTCCGCCCGGCTGAAGGCGGCCCTTCAGCCGAACGGGCCAGCCTGGAACACCATGCTCACCACGGCAAACAGGCCCAGCGCCAGCAGTGCCAGCGCCGTCAGCATCGTGAAGGAAACCGGATAGCCGCTTTCGCCGTGGATCAGCCCGGACTGCCGCATGTCGCCGCGGGTGTGGCGCAGACCACGCATGAATTGAATGTGGTAGATGATGCCAATCAGCAGCATGCCCACGCCGATCAGCACCAGCACCGTACCGAAATTGCGCGGCGCATTCGTGCTCTTCACGACATCCGCTTCCTGCATCTTGCCGAAGAACTGGTAGATCGTGAATCCGAAGCTGAGCAATGACAGCGCCGTGCGGATCACCGACATCAGCGTGCGGTCTGCGCTCAGGCGCGTGCGCTGGAACGACATGCCCGTGCGCCGCATCGACATTTCGGTGCGGTTGCGGGACATGCTGGTCCGCTTCGTCGACAGGTCCGTGCGGTACTCGGACAGCGAGGTCCGGTGCTCGGAAAGCCCGGTGCGATGACGCGACAGGCCGGTGCGGAAGCGGGAGTATTGAGTCGAGGCCGTGCTGGAATTCGACTCGTCGACAACCGGCATGGGCGGAACCGGCTCTTCCTTCAAGGCCTGCGGACGTACAGGTTCGAGATTTTCTGCAGTCGCATTCATGTGGCGGCTCCATTCCTGATGATGCAGCGGAAACCCAGGTGACTCATCGACGTGTCCACGGACTGCGCGTGGCGCGCAGCGGGGCGGTATCGGCGACAGTAGCTTGGCGCGCACAGATGCGAGCCGCCCTTCACAACCCGGCGCGGAATGCGTATCTCGGGTTGTCGCGGATCGTAGCTCGCTTCCTGTGCAGCGCCATGGGGATTCTTGGCCACGCCACAACAACTCTTCTCGGCCACGGCCGGGTGGCGACTGGAGTACCAGTCCGTGGTCCACTCCCACACGTTTCCGATCAGGTCATGGAAGCCATAGCCATTGGGCGGATAACTGCCCACCGGGGAGGTGCGCTCGTAACCGTCCGACCCCAGGTTCTGGTTCGGAAAGTCGCCTTGCCAGGTATTGGCCATGTACCGGCCTTCGGGCGTGAACTCATCGCCCCAGGCATATTCGGCGCCTTCGAGCCCGCCACGGGCGGCGAACTCCCATTCGGCCTCGGTGGGCAGGGACTTGCCTGCCCAGCGTGCGTAGGCCTCTGCATCGGTGTAGGCCACATGCACCACCGGATGATCCTCCAGGCCGCGAAGCGAACTGTCCGGGCCATACGGATGCCGCCAGTCGGCGCCAAAGGCGAAGTTCCACCACTGCGCCCAGTTGCGCAGATCCACCGGGTGCCCGGGTGGAGTGAACACCATCGAACCAGCCCTCAGCATATGTGGCAATGCGCCGGGGTAATCGCGGGGGTCGGGCGGGATCTCGGCAAACGTGACGTGGCTGGTGGCCTCGACAAAGGCCAGGAACTGCGCATTGGTCACGGACGTGCGGTCCATCCAGAACGCATCGACCAGCACCGGGTGTGCCGGAGCCTCTTCCGGGTAATGGCTATCTGATCCCATCGTGAACCGGCCCCCGGGAACCTGGATCATGTCCGGATACATTCCTGTCTTCCTTGCCGAATGATGAAAGTAGTATAGCCCCGCCTTCGAGTACGCTCGTGGCTACCGGAGATCGAGATGGATGAGCTATTCGAAATTCGCGGCAAGGTCGCGCTGGTCACTGGCGGCACCAGCGGCATCGGCGAGATGATTGCACGCGGTCTTGTACGGCGCGGCGTGACCACATACATCACCAGTCGCGATGGCGGGCGCAGCCATCAGATCGCAGCGCAACTTTCAGCAGAGGGTCGCTGCATTGGCCTGGAGGCCGACCTGGCGGAAGCAGATGGCCCCGCGCGGCTGGCTGCGGAATTTTCGCGCCACGAGGCGCGACTGCATCTGCTGGTCAATAACGCCGGCGCCAACAACAACAACAGGCTCGAGGCGCTGACGCCGGCGGACTGGGACCAGGTCATGGACGTGAACCTGCGCGCAGCTTTCTTCCTCGTGCAGCAGCTGCTGCCCCAGCTGCGCAGCGCCGCGACGCCCGCAGATCCGGCGCGCGTGATCAGCATCGGCTCGATCGGCGGCCTGCATATTCCGAACTGGGATGCCTTTCCGTACGGCGCATCGAAGGCAGCGCTGCACCACCTGACTCGTGCGCTGGCCAAACGGCTGGGCAAGGACAGCATCACTGTAAATGCCATCGCGCCCGGCCCGTTCCCATCGAAGATGAACGATGTGGAGTCCGAGGCCATGCGCAAGAGCATCCAGACCTACATTCCGTTGAACCGGCCCGGCACCGCGGCGGATGTCGAGGGACTGGTGGTGTTCCTGGCTTCACGTGCCGGCGCCTATATCAATGGCTCGACGATTCCGCTGGATGGCGGTTACATCGCCGCGCTGTAACAAACCGGATCAACCATGCACGACCCCCTGTTCGACACTCATGCGCACCTGATCTCGGACGACTGGGAAAAGTATCCACCACGGTCGCTGCGCGTCGACCTGCCAGTGCCGAAGCGCACCGACTACACAGTCACCGCCGAGGCGCTGATCGGCATGATGGACTCACACAATGTCCCCACGGCCTGCGTGGTGCAGCGTGGCCATCTCTACGGCCACGACAACAGCTACATCATCGAAGCGGCGCGGCGCTTTCCGGGGCGCCTGCTGCCAGTGGTCATCCTCGACACCCAGGATCCCGGGACACCCGCGCGCTACACGGAAATGGTGAAGCGGCAACGCGTACAGGGCCTGCGCATGGCCAACACACGGCCCTCGCACCTGGATACGGCGTGGCTGAGTTCCCCGGCCGCAATGCAGGTGTGGCAGACCTGCGCCGAACTGGGCACACCCGTAGCGGTGATCATTTTCCAGAACCAGTTGCCCTATGTGCTGCCACTGCTGCGCATCATCGCGCGCATGTTTCCTTCGCTGCCGGTTCTCATCGACCACCTGGGCACGCCCTACGGTGCCACGCTGGTGGAGATGAACTGGGCACGCGACTCGGGCGTCACTGGCGAACTGGTGATGCCGCCCCCGCCGGACTACGGCATCGGTGAATTCATCCGCGTCTTCGAGGACACGCCCAACGTGTACTTCAAGCTCACCGAGGTGAACATGGAACGCCTGCACGAGACGGGCCTGACAGCTGCGCCGCTGGTCCGCCGGATGGCTGATGTCTTCGGCGCTTCGCGGCTGGTCTGGGGATCCGATGTCGGACAGAGCCTCCGCTGGCCTTACGATGCCAAGGCCTCGATGGGACGGGAGGCCGCCGCACTGTTGAAAGAAGGCGAACGCGCAGCATTCCTGCACGACAATGCAGCCCGCCTCTACGGGAACACCAAGTGACTTTTTTGCATGGTCCTTGTTCCTTCTGGAGCAATCCCAGGCGGCCCGATCCGCTTTAGATGCGGGTTTGGGATATGAGGGGGAACTCATGCTGCAACGCCGAACTTTCCTGGGCTCCGCGCTGGTCACAGCGGCAGCCACGACGCTTTCCGGAACGGCGCTGGGCGCCATCCGCCGCTTCGCCCCGCCCCGTCCAGCGAAGAATGCCGAGCATGGCATCGTGTACCGCAATGAGGGCGAGTTCTGCGCCTGGCCTTACACGCAGGGCTTCTTTGAAACTGCTGACGGCACGCTACTCGTCAACTTCATCCGCACCACGGCGAACTACGGCAACGTCGACAGCCTGAACCACAATGTGGTGATGCGTGGCGGCTCCACGCTGGTGTCCGCCCGCTCGCATGACCGCGGCAAGACCTGGGACAAGGAACCGCTGCAGGAGCACAAGGGCAGCACCTTCGCTCCTCATGACGGCAGCGGCGAGAGCATCGCAGAGTTGGGGCCGCTCGATTTCATGAACAAGGACACGCTAATCTGGTCGCAGTGCACGGCCTTCGGCCAGCCGGCCAGCAGACCCTATGTGCGCATCTCCAAGGATGCCGGCCGCACCTGGTCGAAAAATTTTCGTCTGCCGCTGGATGGCCTGCCCGGGGCATCCTCCAATTCATCGCAGATGGTGCGCTCCGACGGCCGCAGCATGCTGCTGCTCACCATGATCACGCCCGACGGCTGGTCACGTCGGCCGATGGTATTCCTCAGCACGGCCGACAAATCGACCTGGCGATTCCTGTCGTTCATCACTCCGAAGGAAGATCCCTACGGCGCCACCGATGGCGACTGGGCGAAGCTCGCCTCCTCCTTTGCCTTCGGCGGACACCGCTGGTTCTACCCGCGCACGATACAACTGCCCAGCGGCCGCATCCTGTGCACGCTGCGCTGCCAGCGCAGCCCTCAGGGCGACATGTGGAGCGAGCTGTACTACAGCGACGACGGTGGTGGCACCTGGGCCTTCCGCTCACGCATCAACGACTTCGGCGCACCCACCAGCCTGGTACGCATGCAGGATGGCCGCCTCGTTGCCGTTTACGGCTACCGCCTGCCGCCCTATGGCGTGCGCGCGGCAGTCAGCGAGGACGAGGGCGAGACCTGGAACCCGGAGGTCGTCCTGCGCGACGATGGCGGGAGCTGGGATCTGGGCTATCCGCAGGCCATCGAAAGCTCGAAGGGCAAAGTGATGGCCGCGTACTACTTCAACAGCAAGAACGACACCGTGAAGGCAGATGGCGGCGTGCGCCACATCGCCCGCACCATCTTCACGCCGGATTGACAGGAGCTCCCATGATCAAGCGCCGTACATTCATCGCCTCCACGCTGGCCACCGCCGCCGCGGCCTCTTTGCCGCGACACAGCTTCGGCGCCGCACCGGCGCAGAAGATGTTCGACACGCACTGCCACTTCTATACCTACGAGCCGGAGAAGTACCCGTTCAATGCAACGGGTGCACGCTATGGCGCCGAGCGCATGATCGCAAAGGTGAAGGGAAAGCCGATGACGCCGGAGGCGGTATTCGCCTTCTGGGACAAGGTGGGCGTCGCAGCGGGAACCGGCGTGCAGTACAACAGCACCTACGGCACCGACAACAGCTACCTGCTGGATGTGTGCAAGGCCCACCCGGACCGCGCCACGCCTGTGGTCATCCTGGGGCCAACCGATCCCAAGACGCCCGCAACGCTGGAGAAGTGGGCGAAGGAAAACCGCCTGACCGCGGTGCGCTGGACCGGCGGCAGTGCGCAGGCCGGCTACCCTTACCTGTCGGATGCATCGAAGGATTCCTGGGCCGCCTGCAATGACCTGGGCCTGGCGGTGGTGCTGATGCCGCTGGGAGATACTTCACCCGCGCTGCTGGAAATCGCCAAGTTCGCCGACCGTTATCCGAACGTGAAGATCGCGATGGACCATATCGGCTTCCCGCGGCCGGAGAACCTGCCTGAGACTTTCGGCCTGACGCCGGCGCACATGGCGCTGGCCGCGCACAAGAATGTGTACTACAAGGTCACCAGCTTCCTGGTCTCGGAGATGGAAGCCGGCGCCAAGACCGCGAACAAGCCCATGGTCGAGCTCAAGCCCTTCGTGGAAAAGATGGTCAGCGTCTTTGGCGCCGACCATCTGTGCTGGGGCTCGGACTACGGCAATGTGGAAGTGGACGATGTGCTCTACGTGCAGCGCATGCGGGATGCCGCCGCCGGGCTGTCCGCCAAGGACAGATCGGCGTTCTTCCACGACACCGGCAAGTCGGTGTTCGTGCCGGGCGGGCGCGGGAAAGCTAAAGCTTAGGGTTCGTGATGGGCGTATCGCCCTCGAACAGATGCTCGAAACGCCGGTAGGTGCACAGCCACCGGCCGTTCACGCGGCGGTACTTGTCCGTGGCCAGTGAAATAGTGATGGGCGGATGCGTGGGCAGCACCTTCACGCCATTCTTGGCGTACAGGAACAGGTAGTTCGTCGCCTCGCAGGTGTCGGATCCGGTGAACCAGGCACGGAAGTTGGTGAAGCAGTGCACCGCCAGCCGCGGCCCCTGCTCGCGGCGCCAGTCGTAGAACTTCTGGATTTTCTCCACGCCGATGTACGACGCGAACTGGCCGTGAAACTCGGCATCCTCGGTGTAGTAGCCCGAGGCCTCACGCCCCAGGTTGATGTCGATTTCATGCCAGTAATTGGTCAACTGAAGTGACAGCTCGGCATTGAGCTTCAGAACATCTGCATCCGACACATGATCTCCTTGCATGCTTATTTACCTGCCCGATCCGGGCCCTTGGTCTGCGTGGCGATGCGGTACACCGCACCGCGGCCCACGACGTAAAGCGAGGACAGACCAGAACCGGCAAACGCCAGGTTCTGCGGCGTCTTGGGCAGCACGATGGTACCCAGCGCCTTGCCATCCGCCGCAAATACCTGCACGCCCACGCTGGTGGCGACGAACAGCCTGCCCTTCGCGTCAACGGCAATGCCGTCGGCGCCACTGGCGGGGGTTCCAGACGGCGCAGGGGCGCCAGCCGGCGGTACCGCGGGCGGTGGCAGCACAAGCCGGGCGAAGTCGCGGTGCTTCGCGCTGACGCCGCCCTTGCGGTCCAGATCGAAGGCGACGATCCACTCACCGGAAGTATTGGCTACGTACAGCGTGCGCTCGTCGGGGCTCAGGGCGATGCCATTGGGTCGGGCGATGTCGGTGGCGATGCGCAGCAGCTTGCCCTTGCTGGTCAGCTGGTAAACGGCGGATGGCAGCGCGGGATTGGTCGCGCCCACCGCAGCGGTATCGGTGAAATAGAGATTGCCGCGACGGCTGGCGACAATGTCATTGGGCCGGTTGAAGGACTTGCCCTCGTACTCCTTTGCCAGCACGCGCCTGTCGGTCCCGGGCTTCATTGCGGCGATCACCTTGTCGCCCACCAGCGTGGCGACCACTTCGCCCTTGCTCTTCGGAGTGCGCGTCAGCGCATTGGCGCCACCGGTGCTCTCTATCCATGGCGAGATGCTGCCATCCGGCGCGATCCGCACGATCTGGTTGGCCGAGTTGTCGGTGAACAGCACGCTGCCATCCTCCATCGGCACCGGGCCTTCGGTGGCCTTGAAGCCCTCCTTCAGCAGCTGGATGGGCGTGCCGGCGGCAACCACGCCGTCAATCGCCGGGGTGGTAGCTTCCTGCGCAATGCCCGGCAAGGTCGCCAGGCAGAGCAGCAGGCCTGCGCAAGTAATGTTGAGTCTTGTGTTCATGGTTTTTCTCATGGGCCGGTGGGAGGCATCAGGTAGCCGTGGCGCGTCATCTGCGCATCGGGCAGCAGTTCGCAGGGCACGCAATCAGGCCAGTACTTCTCGGGTACGCGCCCGCTCACGGGATTCCTGTAGTTGAACCACATGGGCAGGATTCCGGGCCACTCGATGGTTTCGCCGGTACCGCCGCGGAAAGCTTCGGCGCGCTTGCCCAGCGCCGTCATCAGGATGTCTGGCGGATAGGTATTGACCAGCGGGCTGGGCGGCGGGCGCGGCGCGCCGGGCGGCGCGGGTTTCACACCAGACCAGCCGCCTTTCCAGCCGGCGCTGGAAAAATAGGGCTCGTCGATTTCCAGGCTCCACAGCCGCCAGATGCCATTCTCCAGCACGGTCTGGTCGTTGGGATACATGCCATTGGCGAAGGCGCTGTTGGAGATCTCCCCTGCCTGGCCAGTGCCCTTGGCAGTGGCGGGTTGCAACAGCCGCGTGCGCAGGTTGGCCGAGCGGCCATCTTCAGCGACGAGGATCACGGGCTGGATGCGCCAGTGCATGGCGATACCGGCACGCATGGGATTGGGCGCCGGCTTGCCGTACCTGGACGTGGCCGCGCCGGAGATGCGCTCGCGACCCATGTAGTAGCCGGCGAAGGGCGATTGCTTGTTGCCCTTCTCGGCAAAAACCCCGCCCATCTCGGTCCACTGGAAGTCGTCGATGTAGTAGCCATAGGCCGAGGAGATGTTCTCTGTACCCTCACGCGCCTGCGAACGCGCCAGCTTGCGGCGTGCCGCCGCAAGGCGTTCGGTGTCGGAACCGCTGGCAGGCTCTGCCTTCGCCTTCGCGATGGTGCCGGTCAGCGGCTTCGCGGCCAGCTTCCTGTAATCATACTGCCTGGATGCAATGCCACCCTTGCCCCAACCCGTCGCGTAATCGGCTTTCAGCAAGGGATAGAGCCGCAGCTCCTTCACCTTCCACAATCCGCCTTCCTTCACGAAGCGGTTGCGGAATGCCGTGAATTCCCAGTGCGCGCTGCCCTGATCAGCTTCGCCCAGCATGCCCAGTTCGATACCGCTGGCAATCGCCTCGCTGCCGCCGGGCAGTACTTCGACAATGGTGTCGAAGATGGGCCGGTCGTTGAGCTGGCCCTGCTTCAAACCGGCTGGACCCATGCGTTCGACGAACTGGCGCACACCCTGCCTGCCCTTGAACGTACCGGTGCCGTTGAGCTCGATGGCGGAATCGGCTGCGAAGAGGTCGACCACGTCGTCCCACATCTTGCGGTCCACGTAGTAACCGTAGGCGTGCTGCAGGTTGCGCACGGCATCTTCATCGTTGAGGCGCTGGATGTGCTGCTCCAGTTGAGCCAGCGTGGCTTTGCTGCGCGCAGGCGCGCCGACAGCAGGCGGAAGCGGGATGCCGGACTCCTCCAGAGTGAAGTGATACGGCACCAGCGGCAGCAGGGCGTGGTCGACATTGAACCAGCCGTTGCCGTAGTTGCCTTCGTACAGCGGATAGTAGTGGGCAACGGCAATCTTCCAGGCACTGCCGTCGCGGCGATACTCGTTTTCGTAGATACCGCCCTCGATGGCAGTCTGGCCCTTTCCGTCGCCGCGCATGGTGAGGCTCATCCAGCGCACCTTCGCCGAGGCGCCATCCGCTGAAAGATTCGCCAGCGGTTCATCGATGAACTCGGTATGTAATGCGCCAGCGGCCAGCCCCTGTTTGCCACCGCCGCGCGCGACCAGGAAGCCCGCAATGGCGCTCCTTCCTTTGAAGGTCTGCTTGCCATGAATGAAGGTGGCATCCGCCGCGAACAGCCCGGCCATTTCGTTCCACAGGCCGAACTGGGCGTAGTGCGCGTACTGGCGCTGCAGGTCTTTTGCATCACGCAGCGACTGCAGGCGGTCGACATCCCGCGAAAGGGTGTCGACGTCATCTGCACGGACCGCCGCACCGGCAATGGCCAGTACGATGAACAGCAGGGCGTGGGATGCGCGGAATCGTGTGGTCACATTCGTTCTCCCCCGGACAGGAGGGGGAGACTAAACCGTAGACGGGTAAGAGCCAAATGCTGCGGGAGTTGCTTCCGCCTGAGGCAAGAGGCGGACCATATCCAGACCGCGGTGAGCTATTTCTCCGCAGGGAATTGTGGCAGTTTCACGATCTTCCGTATCGGAACAAGGAGGCCGCATGGAAAAGATTTCACGGCGGATATTCGGCGGCATGGCAGCCGGCACGCTGCTGCTGCCGGGCGCGATACAGGGAGCATCTCATGGCCTCGTGCGGCGCTTCGGCCAGCCGCGCCAGGCAAGGAATGTCGAGCACGCCATCGTGTATCGGCGCGCGAACGAATTCGCCAGCCATCCCTATGTGCGCGGCTTCTGGGAAACCGCCGCGGGACATCTCCTCTGCAATTTCTCGGTGTCCACCGTGGATTACCGCGGCGACCCGAACCTGCTGGCGCACATCAGCCTGGTGCAGAACGCCGGCGGAAGGCGGGCTGTGACTGTCCGCTCTGAGGATCGCGGCCGGACCTGGCGTGTCACCAACGAGGACAAGAACCGCTCCAGCAATGATGTCATGGCTCCCCGGCCTGGCATTGACGGACTGCCGGATGGCCTTGCCGGCATCGGACCCGTCGACTTCAGGAACAGGGACGTACTGGTCTCGAACTTCAACTACCAGTACATGCGCCAGGATCCCCTGCAGAAGGAATTCGTCGCCAGCCTCGCCAAGGTGACCGATGTGCCGGAGCGGCAGGTTTTCGTGCGCGTCTCCAGGGACGCCGGCCAGAGCTGGTCGCGTTCGGCCATGCTGCCGCTGGATGGCCTGTACTCGCTGGCGGCCGTTGAATCGGCGACCGCGCGTCCCGATGGCTGCTGCCTGCTGTTCCTCAATGGTGTGGCGAAACAGGGCCAGGCCAGTCGGCCGCTGGTTTACCGCAGCATGGATGACGGCACCAGCTTCCATTTCCTCTCCTGGATCACGCCACGTGACGATCCCACCTACGGCGGAGTGAACCAGATGTACCCGCGCGGCCTGGTGCTGCCCAGTGGCCGCATCCTCGGCGTGGTGCGCGTCGACCGCGACTGGGACGGGGACATGTGGACCATGCTGTACAAGAGCGACGACGGCGGACGCACCTGGCAGTTCCTGTCGCGGGTCACCGATTTCGGCGCGCCCAGCGCACCGCTGCTGCTGAAAGATGGGCGGCTGGTAATGATCTACGGATCGCGCCTGAATCCGCCGGGCATTCGTGCCGTGGTCAGCGAGGACCAGGGGCTCACGTGGAGTCCCGAGATCGTTGTACGCGACGATGGCGGCAGCTGGGATGTGGGCTACCCGCGCGCATGGGAGGCCTCGCCCGGCCGCGTCGGAGTCGTGTACTACTACAACACCAGGGACGACCCAATCCAGGTGAAGACGACGGCACGACCTCCCTGGGGCGCCGGTGGGGTACGCTTCATTGCGCGGAGTTTCTTCTCCGTGGATTGAGGCCACCCCGTCCGGAGAACAACAATGAACCTCGCATCGCGCCTGGCCGCCCGCCTGTCGAAGTGGACCGCCTGGCTTGCCGCGCTCGTCCTGGTCGTGCTGGCCACCATAGTGCTGGTCTACGCCCTGCAGGCGCGGGCACGACTGCCGGACCTGCAGGCATGGCATCGCATTGTGCTCACCAGCGAATTCTCTGCGGGCAAGGCCGGCATGCCGGACACGTTCGAAGGATACCGCGCCCTTGAAAGCCGGCTGTTCCAGGAACTGCACACGCGTGTACTCGACAAGTCCGGCAATGCCGACTCCTGGGAGGTAGGCCGCTACAACCCGAATGGCGTAACCGGGAAGCTGGCACTCGATACGCAATACAATCATTCGTACGAAATCGCGCCACAGGGCGAGCCGCGCGGCTCGGTGCTGCTGGTTCACGGACTGTCCGATTCTCCGTACAGCCTGCGCGCCGTTGCCGAAACCTTTGCGGCACAGGGCTACTACGTCGTGTCGCTGCGCATGCCAGGCCATGGCACCCTGCCCTCCGGCCTGCTCGATGTGAGCTGGAAGGACTGGTATGCCGCGGTGGTGCTGGCGGCAAAGTACGCAGCCGCCAAGGGCGGTCCGGGCAAACCCTTCATGGCGGCTGGCCATTCCACTGGTGCGGCGTTGATAGCGCTTTATTCGGTACGCGCGCTGGACGATCCTTCGCTGCCCCGACTCACCGATATCCACCTGCTGTCGGCGGCCATCGGCATTTCCCGCTTCGCCGCGCTGACCAACATCTTATCGGGCCTGTCCTTCCTGCCGGCATTCGAGAAGTCCCGCTGGATCGATGTGCTGCCGGAATACGATCCCTACAAGTACAACTCCTTCCCGGTGAATGCGGCCAACCAGATTTACAAGCTGACCCGTGTACTGCAGGGAACTCTCGACCTCCATACTCCGGAACAGCTCGCCGGGATGCCCCGCGTGCACGTGTATCACTCGATCGTCGACTCCACGGTGACGTCGAGCGAGGTCATTCACGGCCTGCTGGCGCGCCTGCCGCGCGGCGGGCATGAACTCATCGTCTTCGACATCAATCGTTACGAGGCCATCGAGAGCCTGATAGCGCCGCTGTTCCGGGAGAACATCCAGCGGCTGCGTACAACGGTGTTTCCGTTCCGCCTAACGCTGATCGCCAATCGCGACAGCACTAGCAGGAATGTCGCCGCCTTCGTCCGCGAAGCCGATTCCACCGGGCTTTCCATTACCGAACTGCCGTTCGAGTGGCCGGCCGGCGTCTTTTCGGTAGGGCACGTGTCCCTGCCCTTCCCTGTCGACGATCCGGTCTATGGACTGTCGCCGCCGTTGACCGAACCGCGATTCAATCTCGGAGCGATCTCGGCCAAGGGAGAAAGTGGCGCACTGGTGGTGGGACTGGGCACCTTTGCACGCTTGCGCAGCAATCCCTTCTTCGATGTCATCCGTGCCAACATCATCGCAACCACCGCAGCTCACTGACCAGGGTTTGGCCAATAGCCGCCGGGGCATTGGTAGAGGATGAGTGCGTCTACGCGCGCCCGTACCGCACTGCAAGATCATAGGCGGCGTTGATCTGCCTCGCCTTCCTGTTCGCAACCGCGCGGATCTCCTCGCCCAGCTGTTGCACCTTGTCCGGATGGTAGCGGCTCATCTGCAGTTTGTAGGCGGCCCTGACGGCGTCCTTGTCCGCGTTCCTCGCCACTCCCAGCACAATGTGCCAGTTTTCCAGCGTGACGCGATCGTCAGGCCCAGGCGGGGCGGATGAAGGACTATCCTCGTCCTGTGGACCACGCATGGCGTCGCGGAAGGGCCTGGTGTCGTTGGCGGCCATCAGCCTGGATACGAGCCAGAAGCCTGCGGCAAAGCACGCTATCACGATGAACCATGTGCGCATCTATTCGCCCGCCCCGGCATTGCGCCGCCGGGTTATCTGCTCGCTCAGGCGGCGATACGCGTCAGCGTCGCAGTGAGACCTGGAAAATGCCAGCGCGTCTTTCAATGGCAGGGAATGCATGGTGACCTTGCGTACCAGATTGACGGCAAACGGGGCGCAGGCCAGCGCATCGACGACCATCAGCAGGAGTGCCTTGCCGTCCAGGGATAACCTGCGCCGCGCGAGAACCAGGAAGACAAGACCCGAGACTACCAGCAGATAGTAGGCCGCAAATACAATGAGCATGGCCAAAGGAGCGGCTTCACTCAGTGCGGCCGCTGGCAGGCCCACCACCAGCAGGAACAACAAGAGCGAACACAGGATCCTCAGCGGCAGGAGCGCCGAGAGAACCGTAGCCATTCTTTCTGGCTCCAGGACAGTGGGCGGTGCCGGCTCGCCGGTTGCGCTCCAGCTGGAGCGCAGTACGAAAGCCCATGGCGCCATGAACCCAGGGGCCGCCAGACGCTTTCCCATGATGACGATGTCGGACCCCTGCATGCTGGCCCACTTGCGCCCGGCCTTGACGAAGACGACGTCGTTGTCGAACAGCAGCAGCAGACTGTCGTAGACGTAGAAGGCCGCCGCACCGACTGGAAGGGCGACCTGGAGATCAGGCATCGCGGGACTTCTTGCCGAAGAACTTGCGTATTCCGGCCAGCAGCGCGACCACGCCGGCGACTACCGCTTTCCAGGCTGCCGCCATGAAGGTTGCCAGCACTGCCCAGAATCCCTTCTTCGTCGCCACCGCCGCGGCTCCCCCCAGCACCAGCGCTGCCAGGCCGTATTCGGCAACCTTGTCACCAGGCACGAATTCGGCGTATCGGCTTCCCGCATTGAAGGTGTATCCGCTCAGCGCAGCATCGAGCTCGGAGCGGGCGGTTGCCAGATCCTCCGGCGAAGCTGCCAGGACGACCGTTGTGTGTCCCTTGCGCCCCAGGACCTTGGTGAAGAAATTCACGCCCGCGCCATCCGGGCTTTGCAGCATCGTGGCCCATTCCAGGCGCTTGGTCGTGGAGTTGTATGCCGGCGGAGCGGCCCATCCGGTGAGATGCAGTTCATGCCAGCCGCGCTTGCGGCGCTCCGCGTTGGAGGCTTCAGTCCCCTCCTGCAGCGCCTTCAACAAGGCTGGCGCATCGATCTCCTCGTCGTCCTTTACGTAGCCTTCGTCGGCAAAGCTGAAATAGGCCGCCCAGCTCAGGGATTCCGGTGCCAGCATCATCTCCGAGCCATCGCTCAGGTTCTGGTTGAGCTCCAGGAATTTCGTGGTCTCCGCCTGATTCAGGAATACATACCCTTCGGGAACGACCAGTCTGGAGTCGCCCACAACATCGACGGTCGTCGGACCCTTGATCCATTTCAGGGCTTTGATCTTCTCCCTGAACTGGATCTGCGCTGGTGAGAGCTGCTCAGCATCCGCCGCTGGCTCGGCCTGCTGCTCCTCTGCCGCATGCGCAAAAGAGCTCGCAACAAGCAGTGAAAGCAGCGCTAAGAACAGGCGTACGTATTGCTTGAGCATGGTCGGCAGTCCTGAGGAACAAAGGGAATTCGCCTGCCCGGAGAATATCCGACGGCAGATGCGGATTGCGACGTCAGTGGCCGGCCTGAATGTGTTCTGCTTCTCGCTTCCAGAGCAGCCGCCGATTCAGGCAGGTCTACTTGTCAAAGCCGAACCCGGCCGAACCGGGAACTTCATGTTCTTCAAAAAAGTGCAGGCCCCGGAGTCTTGCGACGCCGGGGCCTGCGGGGATCGCGCCTCACGGCGCTCGGGGGTCAGAAGCTGGCTTTGATACCGAGGAAGAAACTGCGACCCAGCACGTCGTAGTAACCCTTGGTACCCGTGAACACACCGGCCGATGCCGCCAGCGAGGAACGAGGCAGGCTTGCAGAACCGGGATTCGAGCATCCCGGGACTCCAGCGCTGCAGCGGCTGCTGAGTTCAGCTGCCGTGACGCCAGTGGTGGCACCGATCGCAGGCGGCTGCACATCGAACAGATTGTCGATGCCGGCGCGCACCGAGAGCATCTTGTTGATCTGATAGGTGGCCGACAGGCTGAACTCGCTGTAGTCGGAAGTCTTGATCTCCTCCGATGGCGTGTAGCTGAGCAGCGTGCCCGGCGCACCGCCAGATACAGCAAGGTTGTTGGCGATCACGGCGTTTTCGTACGCCTTGGCCGCTGTCCAGACGCCCGGCAGGTAGCGCCAGCCGAAGTTCACGTTCAGCGCGTTGAGGTTGTAGCTCAGGTTGGTGTTGATGCGATAGTCATAGGCGCCAGGATTGGTACCAGCCAGGTTCGGCCCCAGTGACCCCTTCCAGTCCACCGGCACGTCGATCGAGATCGAGGATGCCTTGGTCTTGTAGTAATCCAGGATCGTGGCCTGGACGTTGAAACCCAGGCGGCCCGGGATGCCAACGCCGACGTCCTCGAATGCGGAAGTCCAGTTCACCGCCACATCAATGCCCGAAGTGGAGATGGTCGCCTGGTTGTCGAAGGCCACGCGCTTGCTCAGGCCGGTGCCGCGGCTCGGCTCACGCGGCACATTGTCGCAGGCCGTCTTGCCCGGGCCATTCAGATAGGCCTGGGCCTCCGTCGCATTTGTCACGGTCACCTGCCCGTAGCAGAGCCAGCCGGCATAGTCCGCAGAATACGGCTGGATGGCATCCTTGATGTCCACCTTCCACCAGTCCACCGAGGTTGTGAAGCCACGGAGCCAGGCGCTGTCGGACAGCCCGGCGCCGGAAAACACGAAGCCGCCCGACCAGGTATCGGCTTTCTCGGACTTGAGGTTGGGGTTGCCCACCTGCTGCAGCCAGGCATTGGCAAAGCCCGCCGCGGCATACGTGGTGGCGCCCTGGTCGCCGGTATAGAAGCTCGTCGCTCCAGTCGGACCCATCTGCGCCTGGCAAAGCAGGTAGGTGCTCTGGGCACCGGCTGCCGTCTGGCCCGCGGCCAGCTGGGTTGGCGGCTCGCCCGTATTCACAGGATCCGCTGCGGCACCGCCGGCACCATACGTCGCGTTGGAGCGCAGGCTGCAGGCATCGGAGAAGAGACCACCCGTGCCCGTGAAGATCTGCTGCAGGTTCAGGAACAGTTCGCCGAGGTTCGGTGCCCGGTTCGCACGGTTGAAGCCGCCACGCAGGCGCAGGGCGTCGTTGACCTCGATGTTCGCCAGAATCTTGTAAGTCTCGGTGTCGTCGGTGTGCTGGTACGTCGAATAGCGATAACCCAGTTCCAGCTCGACCTTTTTCATCAGCGGCAGGTCGTGCAGCACGGGCACCAGCAGCTCGCCGTAGTAGTCATGCACGTACTGCGAGACATCCAGATAGGACGAGGGGTAGACGCCAACCACCTGGTCCAGGAAGGAGACGCTCGATTCCAGGATGTCAGGCGTGTACTGGCTGAAGTTGTTGCGGAAGGAATAACCCAGCGCGGCGCGCACTTCGCCAGCGGGCAGACGGAACAGACCACCCTGCATGTTCAGTTCGATCACTTCCTGCTGGTTGTTCGACTGGCCCTGCAGCTCGGCATAGATCGCATCCAGGCAATCCTGCGACGGCGGCACTTCACCCTTGAAGAAGGTGTCATACATGCCACTGGTGCAATGAACCGGCACCGTGCCGAAGTTGACGTTGCTGGCGCCCAGCGCAGCCGAGTTGGCCTGCTGGTTGGAATTGCGTCCCCAGTCCGGCTGATTCAGCAGTGCACGCCAGCGCTGCAGCGAGAGATTGCCCTTCGAGATGTTCTGCGAAGATTGCTCGCCATAGGACCAGTAGGCTTCGCCGCTCCAGTCCTTGAATGGCAATTCGAAGTTGAGGCCGGCTTCCACCTGGTAGTAGGTGTTGGTGTTGTCGGTGGTGCGTTCCCCCAGCGACTGGTCTGGGAACAGCTCCACTATCCAGCTGCCGGCCGGATTCGGGCGGCTCATCAGCATGATCGCCGCCTCGGGCGACACGGGATGGCCGGCAATGGAAGCTCCCACGCTGTTGGTCGCACCGGTGGGGATGAAGCCCGGATTCACGAACTGGGCTGCAGTCGGATTGGCTTGCCACGCCGTGACATTCGCGGGGTTCTTCCAGTCGATCGCCGGGTCCAGCGGGCTGTCGGTGGTCGGATTGAAGGGAACCCTGGCCTCCCAGCCGGCAATTGGTACCGTGGGATACAGCCGGGTGTGCGTCTTGCTCTGGGCGAAGTTCGCGCGCGCGAAGAAATTCAGCTTGTCCGTGATGTCGTAGTCGGCCGTCGTGTAGAACGAGTAGCGCTCCTGCGGCGCACTGGCCAGCGCGTTCTGGTCGTTGAACTTCAGCGAGTCGATGACCGAAGTGCCGCCGGGCACCCCGTTCGAATTGTCGAATACGGTGACCGGAGCGATTCTCTGGCCGTCGATCAGGCCGAGGTTGTCCCACTTGGCGTTGTTGTTGCCGAAGATCGACAGCACCTCACCGCCAGGCCCGAATCGGTACTGGTGCGTGGTCGGGCTGGTGGAGTGAATGCCGGTGCCGGCAGGCGTGCCCAACAGAACGCGCATGGCAGCGTCATTCGGGGTATTGGGCACGCCGACCGTAGCCGGCACAACAGGGGCCAGGCGGTCCTGGTTGTTGTTGAAGCCAGCCGAGCCGTAGAAGAAGAGATCATCCGTGGCCTGGTTCTTGTCTTTCCACTGGTTGACGTAGAAGTCGCGATTACGCTCCAGAGCCGCCTTGCGGTCGTAGTGCTCCAGGGCCACCGTGATGTTGCCGCGCCCTTCAGCGAAATCGGTGCCCATGATGGCCGAAATGCGGGCTTCCTCGCCGTCACCGGCCTCGGTGACACCGTACTGTGCATCGACCTGCATGCCCCTGAAGTTCTTCTTCAGGATGAAGTTGGTGACGCCGCCGACGGCGTCCGCGCCGTACACGGCAGAAGCGCCGCCGGAGATGATTTCCACGCGCTCGAGCATCGCGGAGGGAATGGCGTTGATGTCGGTGACCATCACGGCGTTTGCGGGCACAGGCCGTTTGCCGTTGAGCAGCACCAGGCTGCGGTTGGGTCCGAAGCCGCGCAGGGAGATGGTTGCGATGCCGACCGAGTTCACTGCCGTGGGCTGGATATCATCCTCCATGGTCGTGGGGGAAGCCGCCGGGTTGTAGGCAGGAAGGGAGTTCAGGTAGGCCTCGATGTTCTGCGATGCCTGAGTTTCGAAAGTAGCGGACTCGACCGTGACGATGGGGCTGTTGGCCTCGTAGTCCCGGCGGGTGATGCGCGAACCTGTGATCTGGATTTCATCCAGCTCCTTGGCGGCTGCAGCGGGTTCCGCCGCGAAGCTGGTGCCGGCAACGCCCAGTGTGGTTCCCAGCGCGGCAGCCACAGCCGCCCGTACGCAATAGCGCGCAAAACGCTCTTCCCATTTATTCACTCGACGTTCTCCCTGCTTCACGTTGACGATGCCCGCGGCGCTATCCCGGAGTGATGCCGCTGCGGGAGAATCAGTCGCGGCCGCTCCGTGTTCTTGATTGGCAGGGAAGCACGCGCTGCCCATGCCGGACATAACGTTTTGTGCGATAGTCTTTAGAGAAACAAGATATTCAGGCGGGGAAAGCCTTCAAGCATGACGAGAACAACTACAAGATCACTGTCCGTTGTCGTTGCAATTGCTTTTCTGAATGCGGCCTGCAGCGACCCGCCCTCGCCTGCGCAGCCACCGCCTGCTGTGGTAGTCGCATCGCCGCTGACGCAGCGTGTATCGGACTGGGATGACTACTCCGGCCGCTTCGAAGCGGAGGAATCGGTGGAAGTGCGGCCGCGCGTCGGTGGCGCAATCCAGTCCATTCATTTCAAGGATGGCGAGCAGGTAAAGAAAGGCCAGCTGCTGTTCGTCATCGATCCGCGTCCCTATGCCGCGGCGCTGGCGCGCACCAGGGCCCAGGTGGCCGGCGCTCGCGCCGTGCTGGCCAATGCCGATGCGGAACTGAAGCGTTCGCAGTCGCTGGTTGAAAAGCAGCTGATTAGTGCGGCGCAGGCGGAACTGCGCGCGGCAGAACAACTGCAGGCCGCAGCCAGCCTTGGCGCCGCCGAGGCGGAGCTGGCCACACAGGAACTGAACCTCTCTTTCACGCAGGTGACGGCGCCCATCTCGGGTCGCGCGTCCTACCGGCGGCTGGCGGCGGGGAATATCGTGGCAGCTGACACCACGACGCTCACCACCATCGTCAGCGAGGACCCGATCCGTTTCCTGTTCGATGCACCGGAGTCGGCGTTGCTCCGCTACCGGCGCGAAGCCGCTGGCGCCCGCAACAGTACAGTGGAGATTCGCCTGCAGGACGAAACGGACTACCGGTGGAAAGGCCGGGTGGACTTCTTCGACAATGCGCTCGACCGCAGCTCCGGCACGATCCGCGGCCGCGCAGTGGTCGCCAACCCGGACGGCATCATCTCGCCGGGCATGTTCGGGCAGATGCGGCTGTTCGCCTCCGCGCCCTTCGATGCACTGATGCTGCCGGATGAGGCCATCGTGACGGACCAGACGCGCCAGGTGGTGTACACGGTAGATGCCGAAGGCATGGTCATTCAGAAAGTAGTGACGCCAGGCCGGCTCATCGACGGCCTGCGCGTGATCCGCGCGGGCCTGGCGCCGGGTGATCGCGTGATCATCTCCGGCGTGCAGCGCGCACGCGCGGGACGCAAGGTGACGGCCACGGAAGGCAAGGTGACGGCCTTCCCCTCCGGCGTATCGCGCGGGGAAACCAGCAAGCTGTCGCTGCCCAGATGAGGCTGTCGCATTTCTTCATCGACCGTCCGATCTTCGCCGCGGCGGTATCGGTGGTCATCACGCTGACCGGGCTGATCGCCTGGCTCACGCTGCCCGTGGACCAGTATCCGCAGATCGCACCGCCCACCGTTTCGGTGAGCGCGGTGTATCCCGGCGCCACGGCCGAGGAGATCGCCGAGAGCGTGGCCGCGCCGCTGGAACAGCAGATCAACGGCATCCAGAACATGCTGTATATGTCCTCCTCGTCGACGGGCGAAGGACGCATGTCGATCAGCGTGACCTTCAAGCCCGGCACCAGCGTGGATATCGCGCAGGTGGAGGTACAGAACCGCATCCAGACCGTACTGCCGCAACTGCCCCAGGAGGTGCGGGACCTGGGCATCACGGTGCGCAAGGGCTCGAACGACACCCTGCTGATCGTGCACATGTTTACTTCGGACGGCAGCGTCGATCGCAAGTACATCGCCAACTACGCCAGCCTGCAGGTGCGCGAACGGCTGCTGCGCACGCCGGGCGTGGGCGATGTAACCACCAACGCGGCGCGTGACTACGCCATGCGCGTGTGGATCGATCCGGAAAAGGCAGCCAGCCGCGATCTGACCGTACAGGAGATCGTTGCGGCCCTGCGCAACAACAACCTGCAGGTGGCGGGTGGCGCGATCGGCGGCCCACCCTTCAACGATTCCCCTGCCGCCTACCAGCTCAATGTGCGCGCGCAGGGACGACTGACTTCCGCGGATGAATTCGCGCAGGCCATCATCAAGCGCGATGCGCAGGGCCGGCTGACGCGTATCGGCGATGTGGCGCGCGTTGAACTGGGGGCGCAGAACTACGCCATCAATGCCTACAAGGACGCCGAGCCGGCGGTGTCGCTCAGCGTCAACCAGGCGCCCAACACCAACGCCATCGACACCTGGAACAATATCCGCCACACCATGGAGGAATTGAAGAAGGAGTTTCCGCCGGGCGTGGCCTACGAGATCATCTTCGATCCGGTGTCGTTCACGGCAGAGGCAGTGAAGGCCGTACAGCACACGCTGCTCGAAGCCATGTTGCTAGCCGTAATAGTGGTGATGATATTCCTGCAGCGCTGGCGCACGGCGCTGATCCCGTTGCTGGCGATCCCCGTGTCGCTGATCGGCACGCTGGCGGTGATGTCCGCCTTCGGATTCTCGCTGAACAACCTGTCGATGTTCGCGCTGGTGCTATCCATCGGCATCGTCGTGGACGACGCCATCGTCGTAGTCGAGAACGTCGAGCGTCACTTGCGTGCCGGCATGTCGCCGAAGGAGGCCGCGCACCTCACCATGGATGAGGTCGGTGGCGCGCTGATCGGCATCGCACTGGTGCTGATTGCGGTGTTCGTACCCACGGCCTTCATGGGTGGCATCGCCGGACAGTTCTACAAGCAGTTCGCGCTGACCATTGCCTCGGCCACCGTGATTTCCCTGATCGTGTCGCTGACGTTGTCGCCGGCACTGGCCGCAAAGATCCTGAAGCCGCACGATGAGTCCAATGCCGGGACCACAGCGATCAGCCGGCGCCTGCACGGCATTGGCGAGGTACTGAACGGCTGGATGGAGCGGATGTCGGAGAGCTATGGCCGTGGCACGGCCGTGCTGCTGCGCCGGAGCGTTTTCGCCGGAGTGCTGTTCATCGGCCTGGTCGCGCTGACCGGCTGGCGCGTGCTCGACACGCCACGGGGCTTCATCCCCGTGCAGGACCAGAACAATGTGGCGGTGTCGATCACCATGCCGCCGGGTACCAGCCTCGCGCGCACGGATGCCATCGTGCAGCAGGCCATACCCATCATCCTGGACACTCCGGGGGTGAGCCATGGATCGGTGTATTCCGGCATGGACGGCATCACCTTCAGCAACGCCACGAATTCCGGCCAGATCTGGGCCATCTTCGACCCCTTCGAGGTACGGCTGCCGAAGGGGCAGACCGCAGAAGTGATCGCGGCCGAACTGCGCAAGCGCCTGGCGGTGATCACGGCGGGTGACATCCGCATCACCCTGCCCGCCTCGGTGCGCGGACTGGGATCCACGGGTGGATTCCGCATGATGGTGGAGGATCGCAGCGGCCAGGGGTACCGGGCACTGGAGTCGGCCGTGAACGCGCTGGTGGAGGCCGCGAACGCGGATCCTGCCATCGGGCAGGCCTTCACGAATTTCAATACGCGCAACCCATCGCTCGCCGCCGTGGTGGATCGTGACAAGGCCGAGATGCTCGGCGTGGCGTCCCGCGACGTGTACGCCACGCTCCAGACCTACCTGGCTGGCACCTACGTCAACAACATCAATCTGCTCGGCCACACCTTCCAGGTGATCGCGCAGGGGGATGCCCAGTGGCGCCAGGACCAGAACTGGATCGGCAGCCTGAAGACCCGCTCGGCCTCAGGCAGCATGGTGCCGATTGATGCGGTCGCGAAGCTGCAGCCAGTCACCGCGCCCCACCGGGTACTGCGCTACAACCTTTATCCGGCCGCCGACATCACTGGAGATACGGCGCCGGGATTTTCCTCGGGTGAGGCACTTGCGGCTATGGAACGACTGGCGCGCGATGTGCTGCCGTCAGGCATGAGTTTCGAATGGACAGACATGGCGTATCAGCAGCAGACCTCGGGGGATGACAGCTCGCTGGCCTTCGCGCTGGCGGTGGTGTTCGTGTTCATCTTCCTGGCGGCGCTGTATGAGAGCCTGACTCTGCCGCTGGCGGTGATCCTCATCGTGCCTATGTGCCTGCTGGCGGCGCTGCTGGGCGTGAACATGCTGAAGCTGGACAACAACATCCTCACGCAGATCGGCATGGTGGTGCTGGTGGGCCTGGCGGCGAAGAACGCCATTCTCATCGTGGAGTTCGCGCGCCAGGCCGAGGAGCGCCTCGGGGTTTCACCAACGCAGGCGGCCATTGATGCGGCCCGCACGCGTCTGCGGCCGATTCTGATGACTTCCGCTGCGTTCATCTTTGGTGTGATTCCGCTGGCCTTTGGCAAAGGGCCGGGTTCGGAGCTGCGCCAGGCCCTGGGTGTGGCAGTGTTCTACGGAATGATCGGGGTGACGGCGTTCGGGCTGGTGTTTACACCGGTGTTCTATATTTTCTGCCGGAAGATTGCGGCGATGGCTTCCGGCCAGGCGAAGGTGCCGAGGGTGAGGATTGCGGAATGATCCCCACCCTTGCCGCCATCGGCAGGCTGACCAGATATTGGGCGCCCCCAACGATCCAGTTCGTACGCACGCCTCGGGGTGGCCTACAATCCGCAACATCTCACAGGGAAGGCTCCATCATGAAGTCGAACAGCAGCGTCGTCCTGTTTGCCATCACCTGTCTCCTCCCAAGCGCAGCCACGCTTGCCCAGCAGAAGGTTCCGGGCGAATCCTGGCGCCATACCGTGTCGATGGAAGCCGCCGGCTTCTCCATGCCGGCCCGGACCACCGAAATGTGCGCCCCCGTTGGCAAGGCCGAGGAAACCATGGCGCGGCAGCAGGGGCCGGGCGAATGCGCTGTCAGCAACATGAAGCAGGCCGGCAACAAGGTTTCCTATGACTTCCGCTGCACGGGCAAGTCGCCGGTGGAAGGGCACTTCGAGAGTGAGCGCACCGGAGACACCATGCGCGGCACCATGACCGGAACTGCCGAAGGTAACTCGATGAAGATGAAGTTCGAGGCCACCAAACTGGGCAAGTCCTGCGAGGCACTCGACTATTCCAACTACAAGCCGCCAGTGGTGGCGGCCATGCCGGTAATGGACACGTGCCAGGCCATCGCCGAAAAGATGGACCCGAACAGCCTGCCTTCGGTAGGAAGCGCGCTGTTGGGCCAATATCCCTCGACGGATGGCAAGTCGACAACCGGCTGCAAGCAGCATGCGGCCTTCCAGAAATACTGCTCGGCCGTCCAGACTCCCGCCGGCTATGCCAGCCTGGACAGCCAGGAGTGGACCTTCCGTGACCAGAAGGCAACGCCCAATGAAAACGAGCAGTCGCGGATGATGCGCACGCCGCTGACCGAGTCGATTCGTGCCTGCGGCCTGGGTACGGATGCCACGGCAGTTCCGGCGCTGCAGAAGCGGATGGTCGAGGCCGCGAAAAAGGACAACAAGTGGGGGTTTGCCCTGTATTACGCGTCCGCCCAGGAGTATCCCGCAGCGAAGGAAACCGCCAAGAAGGAATGCTCCGGCCGCAGCTTCACCAACGCCGCGAACAAGCAGTACGCCGGCCTGTGCGCCAACTATGGCGCCGCACTCGCCCGCGATGACCGCTCGGGAGTCCTCGAGGCCGCCGGTTGCAGCCAGGAGCGGGAGGATACTGCGCGCGGAATATGCGTCGGTGCGAAGAGCGCGGGTTCCGGCTCGGTGGCGAAGATCGGTGGCGAGTCCGGTGCAGCTGCCGGTACAGCTGCCGGTGCCGGCGCCGCCGGAACGCTGGCCATGCCAACAGAAGCCAGTGCTGAAGAAGCGGCGAAAAAGACCGCTGCGGAAAAGGGCAACAAAGCGCTCGACAAGGGCAAGAAGGCACTGAAGGGCCTGTTCGGACACTGAGCGGCTTCGCCATGCGCGCAGCCATGCGCAGGGCAATGGCTGCCATCGTTGCTGCGCTCCTGGCGCTTCCGACCTGGAGCGCGCAGGCACCGGTCACCGACCGCTTTCCCGGTGTGGCTGAAGCCTATGCAGTAGCCATCGACGGAAAGCTGGCCTGGGCGTCCAATCCCGACCAGGCACGCCAGCCCGCCTCGCTGGCCAAGCTGCTGACCGCGCTGGTGCTGCTGGACACAGGCTGGAAACCCGGCAGCGAAGTGCAGATCAGTTCGGCAGCGGCTGGAATCGAAGGCTCGCGCATCGGGCTCAAACCTGGTGAAGTCCTCAGCGCTGCGGACCTGCTGACCGGCATGCTGGTGCGCTCCGGAAACGATGCCTGCCTTGCGCTGGTCGAACACGCGGCGGGATCCATGACCGCCTTCGCCGCTCTCATGAACCAGCGTGCCGCGGCGCTGGGCATGCAGAACTCGCATTTCGTCCATCCCTGCGGCCTGGACGCGCCAGGACAGCACACCACGGCCCGCGACCTCCTGCTGCTGGGCGGGGTGGCGCGGCAGCAGCAGGAGATCACCCGACGCGCGGCACTGGCGGCGGCCACGGTGCGAACCCGCGGTGGACGTGAGCTGCGCTTCCACAACAGCAATGCATTGATAGGCCGACAGGCCGATACGAACGGACTCAAGAGTGGCCACACCAGCCAGGCAGGCAACTGCCTCATCGCAACGGCCAGTCGCGACGGGCATCAGGTACTGCTCGTAATGCTGGGAGCGCCGGATCGATGGTGGGAGGCGGCGGGAATCATCGCCCGGGGCCTGGCGGTCGCTGCACCTGGGCCGCGACTCGATTGATGCAAAAGTACGTCCGTGTACTGCCGTGGCTGCCCGCACTGCTGGTCATCGCGGTGTACCTGCCGGCACTGACATCGAGCTTCCAGTTCGACGACTGGCAGGTGGTGCTGGGCGATACACGCGTGGCGTCGCTGTCTGCATGGTGGCACTCCATGCCGGGCATGCGCGCCCTGACGAAGCTGAGCTTTGCGCTGAATCACGAATCGAATGCCAGCGCAGCGGCGTTCCGCGCGGTGAACATACTGCTGCACGCGCTGAACTCCTCACTGGTGTTTCTGTTCATACGCCGGCTCGCCCGGCGGCTACGCACCGCGGACGACTCCGGCGCCGTCATTGTCGCCGCGGTGACGGCGCTGGTATTCGCGCTGCATCCGGTGCAGACCGAGTCGGTTACATACATCGCAGCCCGTTCGAACCTGCTGGCGGCCAGCTTCTGCCTGCTGGCCCTGCTGGCGTGGCTGCGCGGACGCGAACCCGGTGCGGCGTGGTGGTGGATGCTGCCAGTCGTACCCCTATACGTGGCCGCACTGGCCAGCAAGGAAACCGCGGCAATGCTGCCGTTCGCCATGCTCCTGTGCCTCGCGGCCGAACGCACCCGAGCGCGACGCGACTTCACCCTGCCCCTGGTGCTGGGTGCGCTGTGCGTAACGCTGTTCGTGCTGGCCTGGCCGCACTTTCCCTATGACTACCTGCTGCGCACCAGCCTCGCGGTGCGGGCACCGCTGGAAAACCTCGCCGCGCAGGCGCAGGGCGTGTCGTGGCTCGGAGAACAGCTGCTGTTCTGGAGCAGGCTCAATGCAGACCCGATGCTGCTGCCCATTGATGTCCTGTCACCGCAGGCAGTGCTCCAGGGCGTGGCACTGCTGGTGTTGCTCGTGGCGGGGTTCGCGGGGATCAGACGATGGCCCGCAGTGGCGTTCGGCATCCTGTGGTTCTTCCTCTGGCTGGCCCCCACCAATTCGCTCATTGCCCGGCTCGACATCGCCAACGACCGGCAGTTATATGTGGCGATCATCGGACCTGCATGGCTGCTGGCACATGGCATCGCAAAGCTGCGGCAACCCGCCTGGGTGACCGTGCTGCCGCTGGCCATGCTGCTGTGCCTCGGGACGGCCACCCGCAATCGCGTCTATGCCACCGAGCAGTCTTTCTGGCAGGACGTAGTCGCCAAGTCGCCACACAACGCGCGGGCCTGGAACAACCTGGGCATGGCAGAGGCCATCGCCTGCAGGCCGGACGCGGCGCGTGACTCCTTCCTGGAGGCCTCGCGCCGCGATCCGCAGTTTGTGCAACCGCAGGTGAATCTTGCGCTGCTGGAGCGCAGCGAGCTGCCTGCCGTGCCCACCCAGTGCGGTTTGCGCTGAGCCTTGAGCATGCGCAGCAGCACGCCCGCCGCAGACATCCAATAAGCTACGCCGATGGGCAGTCCGCGACGATTTTCGGCATCCGGCATTCTGCGACGGCGCCTTTCCGGGTTCTGCGCTGCCTTGCTGTGCCTTCCGGTTGGCGCGATAGCGGCGAGTGACCCGCTGGCCGCGCAACGTGCCGAGTTTCAGCAGGCGTATGCCCAGGTTGCCGACGCGCGCACGGTCGCAAGAGACAGCGCGAGCCTGCAGCGATACCTGCTCTTCCCCTACCTCCAAGCCGCGCGGCTCGATCAGGCCCTGCGCGCAGCGGGCGCCGGGATTCCGGCGGCGCTGGATCAGCAGGTGTCGGCCTTCCTCCGAGCTCATGAAGGAGAACCTGTGGCGCAGGAGCTGCGCCGCAGCTGGCTCTCTACCTTGGCCATGCGGACCCGATGGCAGGACTTTCTGGCATTCCACAAATACGCCAGTGACGATGCAACGCTGCGCTGCCAAGGGTTCACGGCGCGGATCGAACTGGGACTGGTCGCAGGGCTCGATGCGCAGGTCACCCAGGCCTGGCTCACGCCGCGCAGCCTTCTGGAGTGCGATCGCGCGTTCACGTGGCTGGCCAGCACGGATGGTCTCGGCACGGCATTGATCGACCAGCGAGTACGGCTGGCGCTTGAAGCCGGCAATACTGACTTCGCACGGCAGATCGTCGGGCGCTTGCCTGCCGACCGGAGCGCGCCGCTGCTGCAGTGGGCTGCGATCCTTGAACAACCGCAGCGTGAAATCGATGCGCTCATCGCCAATCCGGCTGCCCCTGTGGAAACGGCAGCGCTGCTGGCCGGATGGACGAAGCTGGCGCGCGCGGATCGCAGCGCAGCCAAGCAGCGCTTCGAGCGGCTGCTGCGTGCCCGCCAGCTGGACCGGCGCGCGGCCAGTCCCCTGGCGCTGGCGCTTGCCCTGGCGCTCTCCTGGGACCGGGATGCCGAGGCGCTACGGTATTTCGCGCGGGTCGATCCCGCCGACTTCGACGACAACGCGCGCGAGTGGCAGGCCAGGGCGGCGTTGTGGGCTCGTGACTGGAAGCAGGCCTCGCGCAGCATCGACGCGATGTCCGAAAGCACTCGCGGCACCGCGCGCTGGCGTTACTGGGCCGCGCGGGCAGCAACGCACGAGGGTGCCGATGCCACTGCGCAGCAGCTGTACGAATCCCTGCTCCCGGACGACAACTACTACTCGGCGATGGCCGCCGCACGACTGAAGCGCCGTATCGCTCCGAACCCGCTGACCTTGCCGGCGGATGCGCCCTTGCTCACCAGCCTCGAGAACCTGCCTGCGTTTGCGCGCTCCCGCGAGCTGTTCCGGTCTGGAATGCTGGATGCGGCGCGTGCTGAGTGGCGCTTCGGCCAGGATGTAGTGCTACCACCATTGCGGCCGCAAACCATTCATCTGGCCGCGCGCTGGGGCTGGTATCCGCAGGCCGTCACCGTCGCGACGGCTGAGCAGGTGTTCAACGACTACGCGTTGCTGTATCCGCGGCCCTATGACGCGGAGGTGGTCGCCGCGGCGCAGGTATCGGGACTGCCACCGCCTCTCATCTATGGGGTGATCCGGCAGGAGAGCCTGTACCAGGCTGATGCGGTCTCCAGCGCTGGCGCGCGCGGGCTGATGCAGCTCAATCAAGAGACGGCGCGCCGGACGGCGCGAAAGTGGAATCGTCCAGCGTCGACAGCCACGTCGCTGTTCGAACCGGCGAGCAATGTCATGTTGGGTGCGACGCATCTGAAGGATTTGCTGGACCGCTTTGACGGCCAGTTGCCGCTGGCACTGGCGGCTTACAACTCAGGGCCGGGTGCGGCGCAACGCTGGTTGCCTGCCGGAGAGATGGATCCGGATGTCTGGGTCGAGAATATCCCGTACAACGAGACGCGAGCGTACGTGCAGCGCATTCTCTGGCACACGGTGGTATTCAACTGGCTACAGACTCAGGAAGCGCAGGACACCCGGGGGTGGCTGAGCGCTGTGAAACCCTAGGCTGTGAAACCCTTGGGGGCCTGCCCTACTTCGGTGCCCGCCCGCCGTTGCCGGGGCCTACTTGGCGATTGCCTTGCGCACGATCGAGTCACCCAGGCAATTGGTGTTGGCATTGCCCAGGGGTGTAACGGTGGCTGATGCCAGCGGGATGAGTTCGGGTTTATCCCTGGGCTTTTGCAGGTTCTGGTTGGCCTGCCTGATGAAATAGCAGGTTAGGCCGGCAGTCCTGAATGTCATTCGCACAATCACGGCCTCGCGTTCTTCGGGGCTCAGCCCCTGCAGATACTTCTGGAGTTCCTCATCGGTAAGGATTCGCACGCCGTTTGCGGGAGGGAAGTACCTGGTTCGGGGCAGGCGAGCGCATCCCAGCGCCTTCCTCAATCTCCGCGCTGATGTTCCCGCAGTTGCCTGTCATGAACTCCGGACAAGCACAGCAAGCTCACGACGGCTCCAATGAGCGCGCAGAACATGTCCGACTGAGTGTCCCAGATGTCACCCTGGGTCCCGAGAAACTCGTCTGCACCTTGTCCAATCGCGAGAGCTGTGCCCCACTCTATGAACTCGTAGGTCGCGCTGATGGCCAACACCACGCAGACCACGAGAAACGCGAGCATTCTTCGCCCGCGGACATGGCCGCCCCGGATCAGGATCTCCCTGACAGCAAGCACCGGAACGAACCCCTGGAAGAAGTGGCCGATCTTGTCGTATGGATTTCGACCGAGATCCAGCAGCTCCTGCAGGTGGAATCCCAGCGGCACGCGTGCATAGGTATACGCGCCACCCAGCATAAGGACTGTCGCATGGACAAAGATGAGCGCGTAAAGCAAGGGCGTGAGAGGGAAGCGCCGGTAAGTAACCCATAGCACCGGAAGCACCAGGAAGATAGGCGCGACTTCCATCAGCCAGGTGGCGCGGTCGTACGGATGCCAACCGGACACCACCAGCAGTGCGATAGTCAAAGCAGATGCAAGCAAGAGCCAGTTGACGCGGCGCGCGGGCACCACGCACAGCGCCTGCTCTTCTCTTCGATTGAAGATCACAGCCCATCGACCTTGGTGCTCATTAGGGCGGGATTGCGGCTGAACCCATACGCCTCATACAAACTGTGGGCATCGCGGGTCTGCAGAACCATTTGTGTATGTCGAAGCTGCGGATGTTCCTTAATGCACGACATCATCCACTTTCCCAGACCGCGACCCCTAAACCGGGGTTCTATGACGATATCTGCAACCCATGAGAACACCGTGTAGTCGCTAACGACGCGGCCGAACCCAACCTGCGAGCCTTCGCAGTCATCGGTCTCCATCGCGAAATGACGCCTCAGGCGGGCCAGGCGCAGCCTGGAGGCTACCCCGGCGAGGAAGCGGCCGAGCCAACTGCCATGATTCCCGATTCCACTCATTATTCCCAAGGCTAGCGCCAACAGGTTTCAGGTTGATTACCCGATGGGCCGGGCCTGTTCTATTCCGGGACAGCAAGCACATGGCGCAGCGTCCAGCGCATGCCGGCCCCGCCATCCGGCAGCGGATCGATTCCCAGCCCGGAGGCCACGGCTTCGGTGATCTGTGCCGGAGTCGCCAGGTCGATGCCGAACATCAGGTGCAGGCATTCGCCGATCTCTGCCGGCGTGCCGAACCGCCAGTGATAGCTGGCGTCCTTGTTGTAATTGACCCGGAATCCCGCGCCGCGCAACTGCGCGAGGAAGGCGTCATCGAGGAATGCGCCCTTGTGTCCGAGGGAGTTGTGCCGATCTACAAAGCCATTGAGGAATCGCGCCGGCGGAGTACCGCTCGCGACTTCGGCGATTGCAAGGCGACCGCCTTCCGGGCGCAGTACACGCCGCAGTTCAGCAAACACCCGGTCGAGATGGGGCTCGTGATGAAGGCCGGCCAGGCACACCACGATGTCGACGCTGCCAGAGGGCAGGGGCAGAGCGTCCATGGGTGCAAGGTAGCTTTCCGGAACCAGCCGGCGGCACAGTGCATGCATTACGGGACTCGGATCGATGGCGATCACGCGCACGCCCGGGGTTTCGATGTAGGTACTCAGGTAGCCCCCGGCCGCCGGCAGGTCGACCAGGGTCTCGCCCGGCTGCGGATCGGCGAGCCGCAGAATGGCGGTCGCCTCTTCCCTTGAAGCCTCCGGAAAGCGCCGGCAGGCTTCATCGTAGCTGGCGCCTCTCAGGGAAAAGATGTCTTCGTAGGCGGTTGGTCCGGCGGTCATTGGCGGTCTCTAATCATCGACGGCGGCGCGGCCCCAGCCTGAGCTTGCGCAGCACACGGTGTACCTGCCAGCGCAGGTGCTGTGTCCGGACTTCCGCCCGGGCGCGTACGGGATTCGCTTCAGGCAGGCCGGCGGCGAGCCTGGCCAGTGCATCGTTAATCAGCCTTGCCGAGACGGCCTGGCTGCTCCAGCGGCGCGGCGCAAGCTTCCGGATGCCCCGCAGCACTACAGGGTTGGTATTGATCTCGAACACCTGGATGCGTCCGTTGACCACCGTGTAGTCGATGCGTCCATAGTCGATGCCGGAACGCTGGAATACATCCTGTATCGCCTGGCTGTGAGGGGGGTGGTTTACATATTGATCCTCCTCCTGCATCAGCGGCTCGTCGAGCAGGTTCGGGTCCTTGAGCACCCAGTGGCGGCTGAAGAACTTGTGCCGCGGTACCAGATCCTCACCGATGCGCATCATCGAGTACTTGATGAACAGGCCGTCTTCGCGCTCGTACGGCAGATACTCCACGGCGAGCATGCCTTCGGGGTTTCGTAGCCTGCCCTGCGCAGACCGAAGCTGTCCTGCATCATGGAGAAGATCAGTCGCCGCGCCGTCGTGATCGTTTTCGCCCCGCAGGAACAGCGGGTATCGCAGGTCATCGGGAAGGTCAGACAGCCGGAAGGCCCTGAAGTCATTGATCCCGGCCGCGTGGAGATCGCGCATCAGCGCGTGGCGCAGCAGCACCTTGCGCGGCTCATTCAGTACTTTCCAGCGCGCCGGATCCGCGGACAACCGCTGTGCGAAGGAGCAGGCGGACTCGAACTCCGCTGGCCGCAGTCGTTCGAGATCCGTGAAAATCCATGCGCCCGGCAGTGGCTCCCGTGTCCAGGGCATGGTCTCGTAGCCGAGAATGCGCACCTGTGAAGCCAGCGCCGCGCCCCAGTGCAGGAAGTAGTCCCGCATCGTGTAGGAATGATCGCTGGTGACGAGAAAGTGCAGCATGGCAGGCCTCAGCCGCAGGCCGTGGGGTGGGCCTGACGCTTGTTCTTGTTCATTCGAATCCCCCGCAACGTCGCCATCGATTGTAACGGGAATGGAGTCGGGGTGCGATGCAGTCATCTGCCCGTCATCTGCCTGCAATCTGGCTATCACAACGGCCTCGTAGCTCGCCGCCTGTCCCCACTTCCAGACGAGCTACAGCCCATGAACGACAGCAGTGCGCCCTCCGGTTTCGACCCAGATGACATCACCCGCGGCCGAGCACTTTATGGTTCCCGACCGCTGCGACGCCGAGTTAGGCGACGTCAACAATTGTCCAATGCCTCCGGCTATTCCTTCGACAACATGACGACCTCGGGATAGCGATCCGGTGTCACTCCATCCAGAATTACTTCATTCCGTCCGAGCAGGGTTTCGTCGAAGAACGCGAGCACGTAGTCGTTGACGAGATCCAGCATGCGTTCCCCATCGATCGTTCCGAGAACGTCACCGAGATACCGCAAGCGATGCAGCGACAGAACGTAATCCGTAAAGCTGATGTGCGTGGCACCCCGGACGCTTACGAGGTAACTCTTCGCTTCCGCGCGTTCGTGCGAAAAGGCAAGCAAAAAATGTCCTTCTTGTCCTACGTGCATGAAAGGCACGTGAAGCGGAGGCAGATCGAGTGTCAACGGCTGGGAGCCATCCAGGTTCAGCCCAGCGCGGCAGCGTGGGTCACGCGTGCAGGTTATGTGGGTTGCCGCCCCCCCGGACGACATTCCGAATACACCTGTGCGGCCAAGATCCACACGCCCGGCAACCATGGAATCCGATGGCAAGGAGTCGAGGCTTGCGAGCAGGAAGCGCTGATCGGCGGACATCAACTCATGCCGGCCTGCATCGACAGCACTTTGCTGCGGGTTGACGGCGGCTTTTTCCCTTATCAACCCGGCGCGTCTTTCCGCGGGTGCCGCCTCGATCAATGCGTCGAGTTCCTCCTTTCTGCGGTCCTGATCTTCGGTGTCGCTGACTGGCGATTTCAGGATGCGCTCAATGCCGATCATGGTGCCGTCCGCCAGGCGGAACCCCGAGCTGAGGAACGAGTGATTGATCGCCATTACGATGTAGCCATGACTGGCAAGATGCTGCGCCAGGACCGTATTCATCTCGGCATTGCCGGCCATGCCATGCGAATAGACCAGCACGGGATATCGCTGCTGTGTCGATGCAAGCGGCGCATTACGGCGCGCATGCGTGACAACTGCGCCCCACGACACCGTGACCGGGTTTGGCCACACCAAACCCACGACTATTGCAGCCGTGCCCTGAATGGTATCGCGGGGCAGGCGCGCGAAAGCGTCGTCGTTCGCCGCCGGATACGTCACGCGCACCAGAATCTGCCGATAGTCGCCGCTCCGTTCGGTGAACAGCTCCTCGCGCGCGGCATCCGTCAGGCGGAACTCGCTCGTGCCAATCGCGTACGGTCCTGTCGGCGCAGGGAAATCGAGGCTGTGAAAGGCCGCCAGAAGCAGGGCCGCCAGAAGCAGGGCGAGTGTGCCTCCTGCGATTCCCGTCCAGCGGACGAGCGTCATCATGAATGCGCCGCGGGACCGGGGCGACGGCAGGTCCAGAATGGACGGATTCGCCGCCTTCGCAAGCAATTTTTGCGTCATGCTGATCGCCACGAGAACGGCGAATACGCCAGCAACAAGGTAAGCCGGCACCAGTTCCAGACGCGGCCCAATCTCAACGAATTGGATGAGGCAAATACCCAAGGCTGTCAGCCGCAGCCAGAGATTCGCGCTGGGCGCCGCCACTCGTCGCATTGCGCTGGCGAACACGCAGATCAGGAGAGCCAGTACGAGCATGAAGTTCAGCATGGTCGCAGGTTACCGTGGTTTGTTCAGCGCTGAACGAAATCAGTGACGACCGCGTTTACGCCGAAGAACGTAGCAAGAGTGTCAGCCGCAGAGTTAAGCAAGGCTTCTGAACTCTTAATCTTCATGCGACCTCCTCTCGCTCAACAAACTGGACCGTCACCTTCTGCCTTAGCCTTCAGTTAGCGCCATCATTGGGAAGCACCGCCGAACGACTGAGTTCAGGGGCCGCACGCTGACGGGTCAGCACGCGGGCGCGCAGGACTTGTTGGAGCACGCCGTTAGATCGCCCGCGGCCGAGCGCTTAATCCGTCACGGACCCCTGCAACGATTGGTTAGGCGACGGACGGGTGGCGCTAGGCATCGTACGAGCCTCTTCCCTGGGGATAGTGGGCTTCCCAATTGCGCCCATCGACCTCCCGCAACGTTACGCCCGTTACAGTGCCGGCGTCCAGGCAGCGGGCGTTGACGCTGACTCCGTCAGGGTGCGACCGCGGAACATAGAAGGACTTGATGCCACAGACCGAGCAAAAGAGGTGCTTTGCCGTGCCGGTGTTAAACGTATAGGTCGTAAGAGCGTCTTGGCCGGACAGGATCTTGAAGCGATCCGCCGTAACGATCAGATGCTTAAACCCCCGTTAGCTCGCACATCGAGCAGTTGCACATATCGAGTTCCAAATGCGCTGGAGCCAAGACTTCAAAGCGCACTCGACCGCAATGACACCCTCCACTGTGCTTAACCATGTGCACCCGTCGCCTAACTATTCATTATCCGACTTGAATGCCGCATAACATCCGATAAGGGGATTCATGCAACAAAATTTCATGCGGCTGCGCCAGCCTGATTCCCCGCCCGCCCCTCAATAGCTGCGACTCTCTCCCCATAGACATAGGCTAGTCTGGACGGCGGGGTGTTGGAATCTTGAGCACCAGAGATTGCCCGGCAGCTATCGCCGCCGCCTCCCTCACCGCGGTGCGGCTCGGACGCCCAGCCGATGGAAAGAAAAAGACCCGCACGAGGCGGGTCTTTTTCTTTCCATCTGGCGCGCCCGGAGAGATTCGAACTCCCGGCCTTCTGGTTCGTAGCCAGACGCTCTATCCAGCTGAGCTACGGGCGCATTGGGGACGCGCATTCTAGGGGGCGGCGGCGGCGGGGGCAAGAAAGCGCCGGTGCCGCGACCCTCGCTATTGCGGCTCGCCAGCGTAATATGAGTCCGGGATGGAACAAGCCAGCCTCAGCCCGCCCCTTCTGACCTTCGCCGTCGCGGAACGGCTGGTCATCGCCCAGAATCGGGGCGAGCAGCGGCTGACGGTATCGCTGGACCTGGGCCGCTCTACCTGCACGGTGGAAACCGGGGCCGATGACTGGAACTGCCCGCTGGGGCGCTTCCCCTACCCCTTCGGACTCAAGGACCGCACGGTGTATGGCTGGAGCGGCAGTGCCTTCGAGCCCATCAGCCGCTTCGAAGGCGGCCTGTACAAGCTGGTTCCCACGGACTGGGGCCCGCCCACCTTCGAGATCGACGGCATCAAGATGCTGCCCACCGCCAAGGTCTCCCCTTTCGAGGACGCCCGCATCAAGGTGGCCATGATCGCCCCGCGCGGCAAGCGGGTGCTGGACTGCTGCGGCGGCCTGGGATATTTCGCGCACTGGTGCCTGATCGGCCAGGCGGCCGAGGTGCGCTCCTTCGAGAAGAGCGAGGCCGTGTTGTGGCTGCGCGCAATGAACCCCTGGTCGCCCCGCGCCGACTCGCGCCTGAAACTGCGGCTGGGCAATATCGCCAAGATCATTGCCGAGCTGCCGGCACAGAGCTTCGATGCCATCCTGCATGATCCGCCGCGCTTTGGAACTGCAGGGGAGCTGTATTCGCAGGCCTTCTATGACGAACTGGCGCGGGTGATCGTGCGCGATGGCCTGCTGTTTCACTACACGGGCACGCCGAACAAGCTGACCAGCGGCCGCGATGTGCAGAAGGAAGTGCGGCGCCGGCTGCAGAAGGCCGGCTTTGCTGGCGAGATCGAAGGCGACGGGATTCTTGCCCAGCGCCTGGCGCCAGGCGCCGTGCAGGCGGCTACACGTTCGCCGCGTCCTCGACGGGCACGACGCTGACGGCAACGGCCAGCTCCTGCGCGGCCGTGCCACGCACCACGCCACGCAGCGGCGAGACATCGTGGTAATCGCGGCCCCAGCCCAGCGTCACGAATTCGGTGTCCGCGATCTTGCCGTTGGTGGGATCGAAAGCCACCCAGCCATGCGCCGCGCAGTAGCTGGCAACCCAGGCATGTGAGGCATCGGCTCCGGTCATGGAGTCCTTGCCAGCCTTGTTGCGGCGGTTCAGCACATAGCCGCTGACATACCGCGCCGGCAGCCCGATGGAGCGCAGGCAGGAAATCATCAGGTGCGCGAAGTCCTGGCAGACACCGCGCTTGAGCTCCAGCACCTCTTCCACGCTGGTGGAGACGGTGGTTGCCTTGGTGTCGTAATGGAATTCGGCGCGGATGCGCCGCGTGAGATCCAGCGCCGCTTCGAGCCAGGGACGGCCCTTGGTGAAACTCAGTGCTGCATAGTCGCGCGCTGACGGCAGCATCGGCACCGTGGGGGACACCACGCGGTACTGCTCCACATCCAGGTTCGTGCCGCGATTCCACACGCCAGGTACCGCCAGCACCGTTTCCCATGCCGGTGATGCGGCATCTGCCTGCGGCGAATGCGGTGCCACCGTTACCTCTGACTCGGCGCGCACGATCAGCTCGTCATGCGGCGTGTCCACGACAATACGCGCAGTGGGATTGCCAAAATAGTCGATGCTCTCGGAACGCTCCACCGGCTGCGGCGACACCTCCAGCCCGTGGCTGTGCACTTTCTGCCAGCTGGTCTCGCGCGGCGTCAGATGCGCGATCTGGCGGCTGATGTCCACGGGCGAGGAGTAACGATAGATCGTCTCGTGCATCACCCGGTAGCGGAAGGTTTCGCCCATCGCGCTCAGGTTCCGAAGGTGGTCCACAGCGGCGCATGGCGGACATTGAAGAACCGCCGCGTCAGCAGGTCGTTCAGCTCCAGCGCGCCGCCGCGCAGTCCGGTGATGGCATTGCGCAGCGCCTGGCTCTCGGGCTTCAGGTCCCGCGACTTGTCCAGGGCCTCCAGGAAGCGCACATGCGGGCGCAGCAGATCCGCGCCGCAGGGGCCGTAGCTGCGTTCCAGCACCTCCAGGTAGTCGAGGATGCCGCCGGCCTGGAACAGCACCGAACGCGGATTGCTTGGGTCCACCACCACCAGGTCGAGCACTGGCAGCCATTCGGGGCTGGTCATGTAGCGGGCGCGATAGGTGACGATGGAATCCGACAGTGACAGCAGCCATGAAAGGCCGGAATGGCCGTCGTGCAGCGAGGCACATTGCAGTGCCGCGCACTGGAACAGCATGCGCTCCAGCCGCCGGCCGATGGACATGAAGCGCCATGCATGGTCGCGCGTCATGCCATCCAGCGCGAATCCCGACAGCGTCATCAGCCGCGTAGCCACGCGGTCCAGCCACTGCAGCGCCTCGGTCACGTCCTGCTCGTCGGATGCGGGGCTGTCGTCCATCAGGCTGTTGAGCGCACGCCAGTTGTCCACCGACATGCGCTCGCGCAGATGGAAGGCCACCTGTTGCAGCTCGCGCAGCTTGTGCTGCATGCCGTTGGAATGATCCTCGTCCACGGCCGCGCGCAGCAGTTCGCTGTCCACGTCTTCCCCGATGCCCACCAGACCGGCCTCGCTGGCCAGTTCGTGGATAGGCTGGAGGGAGTTTTCTTCGTCTTCGCCTTCCTGCAGGCGCAGGTTGAGTGCCAGGCGCAGCAGCCGCGCCGTGTCGTCGCATCGTTCGGCATAGCGACCGAACCAGTACAGGTTCTCTGCCAGTCGCGATGGCAGACCGGCCGGCGAGCGCACCAGATCCGCCGCACTGACAGTGGTCCGCAGCAGCGTGAAGCTGGTATCGACCTGGCCGGGAGAAAGCACCCAGGTGTCCTTGGAACCACCGCCGCGCTGCATGCTGACCACGCGCGCCTGGGCGCTGCTGGCCACGCGCGTCAGACCGCCAGGCATTACGGCGTAACCCGCGGGCGTAGCCACTGCAAACACGCGCAGCCCCACGCACCGCGGTTCGATGCCCACCCCCGGACTGCGCGACAGCACCGGAGCCTGGGACACATGCACCAGTTCCTGCGCGATGTAGCGCTCGGGCTTGGCATCGATCTGCGCGCACAGGGCCGCCAGGCCCTTGGCATCCAGATCGTTGCCGAATACCACATCGATGGCATGCGCACGGTCGACGGGCTTGAATACTAGCCGCCTGGCCTGTTCCTTCACCTGCTTCAGTGCCGCAGGTTCACCGCACCACCAGGTGGCGATCGAGGGCAGTTTCAGCTCCTGACCCAGCAGGCGCTCGGAAAGCCGCGGCAGGAAGCCCAGCAACGCGCCGGATTCCAGCACGCCTGAGCCCAGCGCATTCGCAATAAGCACCGAGCCGATGCGCGCGCATTCGGTGAGGCCCGCAACGCCCAGTGCGGAGTCGCTGCGCAGCTCCAGTGGATCACAGAAGCTGTCGTCCTGGCGGCGCAGGACGGCGTGGACGCGGCGCAATCCGCCAATCGTCTTGAGCCACACGCGCCCGTTGCGCACGGTGAGATCGCCGCCCTCCACCAGTGGAAAGCCCAGGTAGCGCGACAGCAGCGTGTGCTCGAAATAGGTTTCGTTGTAGGGCCCCGGCGTGAGCAGCACAACCAGCGTGGGGCCATCGCCGCGCGGCGCGAAGTGCAGCAGCGAATCACGCAGCGTGGCGAAGAAGCGCGCCAGGTGCTGCACGCGCATGTCGCGATACAGGCGCGGAAAGGTGCGCGACACCAGCAGCCGGTTCTCCAGCGCATAGCCCACGCCGGATACCGCCTGCGTGCGATCGTTCATCACCCACCAGCGGCCGTCGGGCGAGCGGGCCAGATCCGCGGCGTAGATATGCAGGTAGGTATCGCCGGCCACGGTGGCGCCATGTGCAGGCCGCAGGAAACCGCCATGCGAGTACACCAGCGGGGGCGGGATCAGGCCCTCGCGCAGCAGCAGCTGCGGACCGTACAGGTCGCCCAGGATCTTGTTCAGAAGGTTCGCGCGCTGCGCGATGCCCGCCTCGATGCCCTGCCACTCCTGCGCATCGATGATGAAAGGCAGCACGTCCAGATCCCAGGGCCGGTCCTGCCCCTTGGGATCGGCATACACGTTGTACGTGACGCCGCTCTCGCGGATCTGCTGCTCGGCCGCGCCGCGCATGGCGCCGATCTCGGCGCTCGAGGCGGCAGACAGCGTCGAATACAGCCGCGACCAGTGAGCCCGGGGCTTCTCGGCCCCCGCAAACAGCTCATCGAAGCGTCCGTCCGGATTCGGGTATTTGCTCACCATGGGGCCGCGATTCTACCCACGGCGCAGGTCCAGGGTCAGCGGATGATCCGGATTCGGCACTTCCGGCGCGATGTGCAGGGGGCCCGGCGTATGCCCCATGCGGAAGAAGCGCGCCAGGCGCCGCGCTTCAGCCTCATAGGCATTGACCGGAAACGTCACATAATTGCGGCCGCCCGGATGCGCCACGTGGTAGCGCGCGCCGCCCAGCGAGCGATTCATCCAGGTGTCCACCAGGTCGAATGTAAGCGGCGCATGCACGCCGATGGTGGGATGCAGCGCGGAGGTCAGCGGCCAGGCCCGATAGCGCACGCCGGCCACGTATTCGCCCACGGTGCCGGTGGAATGCAGCGGTACCCGCGCGCCGTTGCAGCAAAGGACATGCCGTTCATCGACCATGCCGCGCACTTTCACCTGCAGGCGTTCGAGGGATGAATCCACGAAGCGCGCGGTGCCGGCGGCAGAGTTCTGTTCGCCCAGCACATGCCAGGGCTCCAGTGCATGGCGCAGTTCCACCTCTACATTGCGGGTGGCGAAATCACCCAGCCGCGGAAAGCGGAATTCGAAATGCGGGGCGAACCAGGATGGCTCCATGGCGTAGCCCGCAGCCCCCAGTTCCTCCAGCACATCGTTGAAGTCTTCGCGGATGAAGTGCGGCAGCAGGAAGCGGTCGTGCAATTCGGTGCCCCAGCGCTGCAGCGTATTCGGCTGATAAGGCGCCTTCCAGAAGCGCGCCAGCATGCCGCGCAGCAAGAGCTGCTGCACCAGGCTCATGCGCGCGTGCGGCGGCATCTCGAAGGCCCGCAGTTCCAGCAATCCCAGCCTGCCGGAGGTGCTGTCCGGCGAATAGAGCTTGTCGATGCAGAACTCGGCGCGATGGGTATTGCCCGTCACGTCGATCAACAGGTTGCGCAGTGCGCGGTCCACCTGCCAGGGCGCGCCGGCGATCACGCCCTCCTGCTGCAGGCGCCTGAGCTCCTTCAATGCAATGTCGATCTCGTACACCGAATCATTGCGCGCCTCGTCGATGCGCGGCGCCTGGCTGGTGGGGCCGATGAACTGACCGGAGAACAGGTACGACAGCGAGGGGTGGTTGTGCCAGTAGGCGATCATGCTGGCCAGCAGATCGGGCCGGCGCAGGAAGGGCGAATCCGGCGTCGTGGCGCCGCCCAGCACGAAGTGGTTGCCACCACCGGTGCCCACATGCTTGCCGTCCAGCCCGAATTTCTCGGTCGACAGCCGCGTCTGTCGCGCGGCTTCGTACAGGAATTCGGTCTGCTCGCTCAGTTCCTTCCAGCTCGAGGCCGGATGGATATTCACTTCGATGACGCCGGGATCAGGCGTGACACGCAGCACCTGCAGCCGCGGATCGCGCGGCGGCTCATAGCCCTCCAGCACCACCGGAACCTGCAACTGTTCGGCCGCGGATTCCACCGCGGCCACCAGTCGCAGGTAGTCCTCGAGTTCCGCCACCGGCGGCATGAAGATGTGCAGCCGGCCGTTGCGCGGTTCGGCGCACAGCGCCGTGCGCGCCACCGCGGCTGCCGATTCGAAGGGCTTGGGCTGGCCCTCATCGGTGAACCTTCGCAGGTGATCGCGAAAGCGCAGGGTCTTGTCGCTGAGCGCTGCAGCCTGGCGGCCGGTGGCCGTCTGCGGCTGCATCAGCACCTGTCGCGCGGGCAACGGCGGAGGCGTGAACATCGGATCCGGCTGGTGGATCCACGGATGATCACCGGCGGCAACCCAGGGCTGCGAATCCAGCGGCAGCCGCAGGCCCATGGCTGAATCACCGGGCACCAGGTAGCAGCGCTCATCACGCAGGAACCAGGAGCCGCTCTTCCACGGCGCACCGGGCCAGGGCTTCCATAGCGGCAGCACATGGCCCACGGGCTTTTCCAGCCCCTGCGAGAACACGCGGCGCAGGCGTTCGCGCTCCAGCGGATCTTCCAGGCGCGAGTCGAATGGATCCACGTTGGTGGGCAGGCGCCGCTCGCGCCACAGGTAGTACCAGGCGTCCTCGAAAGCGGCCATGACGTTCTGCGGTTCCACGGCCAGCTGGGTCGCGACCGTGCGCAGGAACAACTGCGCCTGCGCCGCATCGGCGCCGTATTCCTTGTTTTCGCGCGCGCACAGCGCATCGCTGGTCCACAGCGGCTCGCCATCCTTGCGCCAGAAGAGATTCAGCGACCAGCGCGGCAGCTGCTCGCCCGGGTACCACTTGCCCTGGCCGAAGTGCTGCAGGCCCTGCGGGGCATAGCGCGCCTTGAGGCGCGTGAGCAGCTCGCCGGCCAGCAGCCGCTTGCGTACGCCGTTGGCCTCCGTGTTCCACTCTGGTCCATCGCGGTCATCGATGGAAACAAAGGTGGGCTCGCCGCCCTGGGTCAGGCGCACGTCGCCGGCATTGAGCTCACTGTCGATGTGCACGCCCAGCGCCTGCACGGCAGCCCACTGTTCTTCGGTGTACGGCAACGTGACACGAGGCGCTTCCCAGATGCGGCGCACGCTCATCGAATGCTCGAATGTCACCTCGCATTCCCCGAGTGCACCGGAGATGGGTGCCGCCGAACCGGGCTCCGGCGAACAGGCCAGGGGGATATGCCCTTCTCCAGCCATGAGCCCAGAGGTGGGGTCCAGCCCGATCCAGCCGGCGCCGGGCAGGTACACCTCGCACCAGGCGTGGAGATCCGTGAAGTCCTGCTCCGGGCCGTTCGGCCCGTCGAGGGATTTCACATCGGGGACCAGCTGGATCAGGTACCCCGAGACGAAGCGCGCCGCGAAGCCCAGGTGCCGCAGCAGCTGTACCAGCAGCCAGCCGGAGTCGCGACACGAGCCAGACGCCTTGCTGAGCGTCTCTTCTGGTGCCTGGACACCAGGTTCCATGCGGATCAGGTAGGAAACCGCACCCTGCAGTTTCTGGTTCAACTCCACCAGCAGGTCGATGGTTCGCCGCGGAGTGCGGTCGATGCCGGCCAGGTACTCCTGGAATTTCGCACCGCCCGGCGCGCGCACCATGAACGGGGCCAGCTCGCGCGCCTCTTCCGCGGCGTACTCGAAGGGATAGTTCTCGGCGTAAGGCTCGACGAAGAAGTCGAAGGGATTGAACACCGCCATCTCGGCGACCAGATCGATCTCGATGCGCAGTTCGCGTGCAGGTTCGAGAAACACCAGCCGACCCAGATAATTAGCCTGCGGATCCTGCTGCCAGTTCAGGAAGTGTTTTGCCGGCTCCACGCGCATGGAATAGGAGAGCACACGCGTACGGCTGTGCGGCGCCGGACGCAGGCGCACCACCTGCGGTCCCAGCTCTACCGCACGGTCGTATCGATAGTGCGTGACATGATTCAGGGCGACATGGATCGACAACTCGGCACCATTAATTGCTTTGGAACGCGCTGCCCAGCGTCTGGCTGCTCAGCTGCCGTTGAGTACCCGTGTTTTCCTCGACCGGCACTGCGTCCCGATGGAAATGAAAATATTCGGCGGCGACGGCGTCGTGGATCTGTGCCAGATCACCCTGGATCAGGTCCAGCGCCTCGTGACGCTGGGCGGCGGAGAGATCTTCCGCCGTCATGCGGTCCAGCCGGCGGCGCGCCACGCGCAGCGCGCGCAGTGGATCAATGTTGTGCGGCAGGTTCGCCAGCCGCGTTTCGATTTCGTCCAGGCAGTAGACCACCGAACGCGGGAAGTTCGGATCGCGCACCAGGAAGTTCATCACACCCTCGCCTTCCACCCGGTTCGAGCCGTGCCGCCGGTACATCTGGAATGCGGACAGCGAATTGAGCACGCCTACCCACAGCATCGCGATGACCGGATCGGCTGTGTCCGTGCTGCCCGGAATCAGCACGGCGGCATGGATATCGATGATGCGGGTGGTCATGTCGGCGCGTTCCAGGTGCTCGCCCAGGCGCAGGAACTGGTAGGCCACGTCATGGCTCATGCAATCGGCCAGCAGGCCGGAAGCGGCCTGCTTGTCGCGGATGAGATCTTCCAGCACGCGGCGGCGCTCGACGCGCCCCATGCGGTTCTGCGACTGGCGCAGCGACGCCAGATACATGGCGTTGACGCGCTCCCACAGCTCGCGCGGCAGCACATCGCGCATCACGCGGCAGTTCTCGCGCGCGTACTTCACGCAGGAGTGGATGGAACCTGGATTGCGCTGCGCGGAAACGAGGAAATCCATCACATTGGACTCGTTCGATTCCGGATAGGCCTGCTGGTACAGCCCCGCGAGGCCCACGATCTGCACCAGGTTGTCCCAGCCGAAGGAAGCCCCGCGCGGCAGATCCAGCAGCACCTGGGCGGTGGCGTTGATCAGGCGCGCGGTGTTTTCGGCGCGTTCCAGGTAGCGCGCCATCCAGTACAGGTTTTCTGCTGCGCGGGAGAGCATCATGTCGACTCCGCGTTGGTGGAAAACATGCGCGTCATGCCCCCTCCTCCACGATCCAGGTGTCCTTGCTGCCGCCACCCTGCGAGGAGTTCACCACCAGGGATCCTTCCTGCAGCGCCACGCGCGTCAATCCACCAGTCGTGACGTACAGGCTGCCCGACTGCAGCACGAAGGGCCGCATATCCACGTGGCGCGGGGCAATCTGGTTGCCCACCAGCGTGGGCACGGTGGACAACGTCAGTGTCGGCTGCGCCATGAATCCACGCGGATCGGCCTTCACGCGTTCGGCACATTGGCGGCGCGCCTCGGGCGTGGCCTGCGGCCCGATCAGGATGCCGTAACCACCGGATTCGTTGGCGGGCTTGACCACCAGTTTGTCCAGGTTGGCCAGCACGTACTCACGGTCCTCGTCGCGGAAGCACAGGTAGCTGGGCACGTTCTGCAGGATGGGATCTTCGCTCAGGTAGTACTTGATGATCTCGGGCACGAATGCATAGACCACCTTGTCGTCAGCCACACCCGCACCGGGTGCATTGGCAATGGCTACGTTGCCCTTGCGCCAGGCGCGCATCAGTCCCGGAACACCGAGCGCCGAGTCGGCGCGGAATACATCCGGGTCCAGGAAATCATCATCGATGCGGCGGTAGATGACATCGACGCGCCTGAGGCCGGCGATGGTCTTCATGTAGACCACGTCATCGCTGCCCACCAGCAGGTCGGTGCCCTGCACCAGCTGCGCGCCGATCTGCTGCGCGAGATAGCTGTGCTCGAAATAGGCGGAATTGAAGATGCCGGGAGTGAGCAGGGCGATGACAGGGCGCTCTCCCATGCGCGGTGACAGCGCCGCCAGCATGTCGTACAGCGCCGCGGTGTAGCCGTCCACGGGCTGGATGCGGCACATCTCGAACAGCTCCGGAAACGCGGACTTCATCAGGATGCGGTTCTCGAGCATGTAGGAAACACCGGAGGGAACCCGCAGGTTGTCCTCCAGTACATACACGGTGCCATCCTTGTCGCGCACCAGATCAGTGCCGCATATATGCGCCCAGACGCCAAAACGGGGCGACATGCCGCGGCATTGCCCCCTGAAGTTGCGTGAGTTGGCCAGCAGCTCCGCCGGGAATACGCCGTCGCGGACGATGCGCTGGTCGTTGTACAGGTCGTCGATGAACAGGTTGAGGGCGACCAGTCGCTGCCTGAGGCCGCGATCGATCACTGCCCATTCGCTGGCCGCCATGACCCGGGGGATGGGGTCGAAGGGCCAGGCGCGGTCGATGCTGGCACCGTCGCCATACGTCGTAAAGGTGATCCCCATGGTCACGATGGCGGCATCCACGGCCGCGCGACGCGCCATGAGGTCCTCTTCGGCCAATCCCGTCAGGTATCTGCAGAGCGCTCGGGCCGCGGGCCGTGGGGCATGATCAGGGCCCACGAACTCATCGAAGCCATCGCTCCGCAAGTAGCGTTCCAGACCCAGTTCCATATCCACCCACCTGCTCTTGCTGAAGGACTACATCAGCAAGAAGCGTGCCTCAGAACAGCGCCGCGTTCAGGGCAAAGTGCACCCAGATGGACGCGGCATAGCCCAAAAGGATGGCCCACACCCATTTCAGGTGCGAAACGAAGGTGTAGATTCCGCGTGCCTGGCCCATCAGCGCCACGCCGGCCGCCGAACCCACGGACAGCAGCGACCCGCCGACGCCTGCCGTTAGCGTCACCAGCAGCCACTGCCCATGCGACATCTCAGGGTTCATGCTCAGTACCGCGAACATGATGGGTATGTTGTCGATGATCGCCGAGGCGATGCCCACCGCCACATTGGTGGTGGACGGGCCCAGGGCCGCATAAGAGTGCTGCGACAGCACCGAAAGATAGCCGAACGCACCCAGGCCACCCACACACATCACCACCCCGTAGAAGAACAGCAGCGTGTCCCATTCCACGCGCTTGGTGCTGATGAAGACGTCGAAGGGGCGCTGCGCCGGCTTGTACCCTGCAGGGGTCTCGGAACCGGACAGCACGGGCGCGTCCGCCAGCTCGCGCCGCCGGATCAGGTGACCGTACAGCATCAGCATGCCCAGGCCCGTCATCATTCCCAGGAAGGAAGGCAGGTGCAGCCACTGGTGCAGGGCGACCGTGAAAGCGACGGTTGCGGCAAAAAGCAGGATTACGACCAGACCGCCAGGCTTCACGCGTACGCGCGCGGATTCCGCTGCTGGCGTATCCGTTGGCACCGCAAGGTGCATGCACAGGGCCGGTACCAGCCAGTTCACCAGCGATGGCAGGAACAGATCGAAGAACTCCGTGAACTTCACCACGCCCTTCTGCCAGACCATCAGGGTGGTGATGTCGCCGAAGGGACTGAATGCGCCGCCGGCATTGGCTGCAATGACGATGTTGATGCAGGCCGGCACCAGAAACCTGCGATCGCCGCGGCCGACATTCAACACCACTGCCCCCATGACCAGCGCGGTGGTGAGGTTGTCCAGCACCGGGGAAAGCACGAAAGACAGCAGGCCCGTCAGCCAGAAGATCCGGCGCAGTGAAAAACGCCGCGCCACCATCCAGGAGCGCAACGCCTCGAATACATTGCGCTCGTCCAGGGTGTTCACGAAAGTCATGGCGGCGAGCAGGAAGAGCAGAAGCCCTGCGTACTCGAGCAGGTTGTGTTCCAGCAGCGCGGCGGCATCCAGGCCCTCGGTGTGCAGCGCGGCGATACCCACCATGATCCAGATCACGCCGGCAGCCACGATCACGGGCTTGGACTTGCGCAGGTGGAGGAATTCCTCGGTAATCACCAGCACATAGGCCAGCACAAACACCACCAGCGCCAGCACCGCCAGGCTGGTACCGGTCAGGTCGGGTGAGGCTGTCATTCCGCCGCTTGCTCGGCTGCCTTCAGCTTTTCTTCTGCAACCTTTTGCGCTTCATCGACCTGCTGAACCACGCGCTCTTCGGTGGCCTTGGCCTGCTTGGCCTGCTCGACTGCAGAGGCTCCACCCGCAGCGGCGGCGGCGCCTGTCTCGGCAAGTCCACAACCCGCGAGCGCCAGTGCACAGCCACCCAGAATGAACTGCCGGATCATGGTCGTTCCTTGTCGAATGATGGACACCGGCATTGTACCGGCAGCCAGCGCACTTCCGGCAATCCGCGCCTGATCAGCCCCGCGTCCGGGAGCCGCGCGAGCGTCCGGCGGGCACCAGGGTCGGCTGCGACGGATCGATGTGGCCCAGCAGCGCCTGCAGCGAGCGATCCAGCTCAGCCAGCTGCTGCTCCTCGAGTTGCCGCACTGCGCGCTGCAGCACACCTGCCACGCGCCCCGTGGTCGCATGCATGATGCTTCGGCCAGCAGGCGTGACATGCAACCGCACGCTGCGCTGGTCCGCATCGCTGCGGCGCCGGTCTATCCATTTGTTCGTCGCCAGCGCCTTCAGCACGTGGCTCATTGTGGATCTCTGCAGTCCCAGTGCGGCAGCCAGCTGCGAGGCTGGAATTCCCGGCTCCGCTGCAATGGCTGCCAGTGCGCGGTGCATGACCACCGGCGTGCCGGTGCGCGACTCCAGTTCACGGTACAGGGCGCGCATGTGATCAACGAGCTGGCGCGCCCGCATCAGCGCATCCCGCTCCAATGCGGTGCGAGACGAGAGCGGGAGACTGCCCTGGCGAGTCATGACCCCCGATTCTACGGCCTGGCAGCCACCTGTCCAGCCCGGATTACTGTCGTCAATAGTTGACATGTTGAAATGATTCCATATCTTCAACTATATGAACTCGCGCACCAGCACCGGACCAGATCCCCGCACGCTTTGCGCCACGCGCTGCGCGCTGTTCCTCGACGTGGATGGCACCCTGCTCGACTTCGCGGCGCGGCCGGACGAGGTGAAGGTGGATCCTGCAACGCGTGACGTCCTGCAACGGCTGCAGACATTGCTGGGTGGTGCCCTGGCCCTGGTGAGTGGCCGTTCGCTCAAGCAGCTCGACGAACTCTTCCACCCCCTGCAGCTGCCTTCCGCAGGGATCCACGGCTTCGAGCGTCGCTGCGCCACCGGCGTGGTGTATCGCCCGTCCGTCACGGCAGCCACGCTGGACCGCACCCGGCGCTGGTTGCAAGGCGTCGTGCTGCCCGGCTCGGGCCTGCTGCTCGAAGACAAGGGCTATTCTCTTGCACTGCACTACCGGACAGCTCCGCAGGCTGCCGGCAGGGCACTGGCATCGGTGCGCAGCGCGGCCGCCGAGCTTGGACCGGCTTTCGAGGTAATCGAAGGCGCAAAGGTGGTGGAGCTGAAACCGGCCGGGCAGAACAAGGCCACCGCCATCGAGGCGTTCATGAAGGAGCCGCCTTTCGCCGGATGCCTGCCGGTATTCCTGGGCGACGATGTGACGGATTTCGACGGCTTCGCGGCCGTGCGCAGTCATGGCGGCCTGGACGTCGCGGTTGGAGACCGCGTATCCGCGCGCTGGTTCCTGGATGGGCCGCACGCGACACGCGACTGGCTTGGCAAACTGGCCGACTGCCTGGCAGGCAAAGGATAGCCATGCAGTCAACGCTGCAGCTCGGCGTCATCGGCAATTGCCAGATCGCTGCGCTGATCGACCCTGAAGCCTCCATCGTATGGTGCTGCCTGCCACGGCTGGATGGCGATCCGATATTCGCGTCGCTGCTCACCGCCGCCGGCAGCGACACCACGCATGGCGTGTTCCGCATCGAGCTGTCCCAGTCAAAAGACACGCGACAGCAATACATCAGCAACACGGCCGTGCTCGAAACCGTGCTCACGGACGTTGCCGGCAACGCCGTAATGGTGACGGATTTCTGCCCGCGATTCCGGCGCCACGGCAGGATTTTCCGCCCCATGTCGCTGATTCGCATCATCCAGCCCATGGCCGGACGACCGCTGGTGACCCTGCGATTGCGCCCCGCCGCGCAATATGGCGAACCTGTCCGCGTCGCCAGCAGTGGTTCGCATCATCTGCGCTTCGCTGCCGCAGGCGTCGACTACCGCGTAACCACCAATGCCTCGCTGGCCGCCATCTGCGAGGAGCGCAGCTTCGTGCTCGACCGCCCGCTTTCATTCGTGCTGGGTCCCGACGAATCGCTTGCGCAATCGCCAGCCGTGCTGGCCGCCGAGTTCCTGGCCGAGACCATCGATTACTGGCGCGACTGGGTGCGCACGCTGGCCATTCCCTTCGAATGGCAGGAGGCCGTGATCCGCGCCGCGATCACCTTGAAGCTCTGTACCTATGAGGACACCGGCGCGGTGCTGGCGGCGCTGACCACTTCGGTACCGGAGGCACCGGGTACTGCGCGCAACTGGGACTATCGCTACTGCTGGCTGCGCGACAGCTACTTCGTGATCCAGGCGCTGAACCGGCTGGGCGCCACACGCACCATGGAGGCCTATCTCCATTTCATCGACAACATTGCCACGCGCTCCAGCGTCAGCGAATTGCAACCGCTGTATGGCATCAGCGGTGACGCACAGGCCGAAGAGCGGATCATGCCGTCGCTGCCGGGTTACCGGGGCATGGGGCCGGTGCGCACCGGCAATGGCGCGGTTACGCAGCGGCAGCACGATATCTACGGCTCGGTGATCCTGGCTGCGACGCAGCTGTTCTTCGACGCCCGCCTGGTGCGCGGCGGCGACGCCGCGCTGTTCCGCAGGCTCGAAAAACTGGGTGAACATGCACGGATTGTCTACGAGCGCCCGGATGCCGGCCCCTGGGAACTGCGCGGATCGCAGCATGTGCACACGTTTTCGGCCGCGATGTCATGGGCAGGCTGCGACCGGCTGGCACGCATCGCCGTGCAACTGGGAGACGGCCCCGCTGCGGACAAGTGGCGTTCGGTTGCGGACCAGATGCAGCAGCGCATTTTGGCGGAGTCGTGGAATGCGCAGCGCGGCTGCATTGCCTCCACCTTCGGTGGCAGTGACATCGATGCCACCGCCCTGCTGCTGCCGGAACTGGGGCTGCTGCCGGCAACGGATCCGCGTTTCACAGCCACGCTCGACACCGTGATCCGCGAACTGCGCGAGGGTGACCTGGTCTATCGCTACCGCCACGAGGACGATTTCGGCCGCCCCGCAACCGGATTCGTCATCTGTTCGTTCTGGCTGGTCAACGCGCTGGCAGCAAGCGGGCGCGTGGAAGAAGCACGTGAACAGCTGGACCGGCTGCTGGCGCGCCGCAATGCCCTGGGCCTGCTGTCGGAGGACATCGACCCTTCCAATGGCGAGCTGTGGGGTAATTTCCCGCAGACCTACAGCATGGTCGGCATCATCAACAGCACGCTGCGGCTCAGCCGCCAGTGGGAAACCGAACTGTGAGCCGCGTGGTGGCGGTGTCGAACCGTGTCTCCATGCCCCGTCGCGGCATGGAGCCAGGAGGCCTGGCTGTAGGCCTGCTGGCAGCCATGAAATCACGCGGCGGACTGTGGTTCGGCTGGAGCGGAGAGACCGACGAGAACGTTGCAGCCGCCAACCTGGTGCGCAGGGGCGGCATCACTTTTGCCACGGTGAACTTCACGCCTGCAGAACTGCAGCAACACTACCACGGCTTCTGCAATGGCACCCTGTGGCCGCTGTTCCACTACTTCCTGGGTGGATTCCGCTTCTACGACGAGCAGTACGAGGCCTACATGGCCGTCAACCAGCGCTTCGCACGCGAGCTGATGCCGCAACTGCAGGCGGACGACATCGTCTGGGTGCATGACTACCATCTGCTGCCGCTGGCGCAGCAGCTTCGCCAGAACGGCGCAAAGCAACCCATCGGGCTGTTCCTGCACATCCCTTTCCCGCAGCTGGAATCCCTGCGCGCCCTGCCCGTATACGACGAACTGCTGTGCGCCATGCTGGAGTACGACCTGGTTGGTTTCCAGACCGAACGCGACCTCAAGGCCTTCGTCACGGCGGTGGAGCATCTGTGGGGTCCCGGTGCCGTCCTGCCCGACGGCGTGATCCGGGTGGGCGCACACCGCGTGAAGACCGGCTGTTTCCCCATCGGCGTCGACGTGGACGCCATCCAGCGTGAAGCCATCAGCGCCGGGCGCGGCGAGGCCTGCCGGCGGCTGACACAGGGGATGCTGGACAGGAAGCTCATCATCGGAGTGGACCGACTGGACTACAGCAAGGGCCTGGTCGAGCGCTTCCGCGCCTACGAACGCTTTCTCGAGTCGCATCCCGACAGCCTGAATCGCGTGTCCTTCATCCAGATAGCGCCGCTGTCCCGCTCCGATGTGCAGGCCTATGCCTCGATTCGCCGTGAACTGGAACAGACCGCCGGCCGCATCAATGGCCGCTTCGCCGATACCAACTGGACCCCTATCCGCTATCTGAACCGCAATTTTCCGCATGATGTGCTCATGGCCTTCATGCGCAATGCGCCCGTCGCCCTGGTCACGCCGCTGCGCGATGGAATGAACCTGGTAGCCAAGGAGTTCGTTGCCGCGCAGAACCCGGAGGATCCCGGGGTGCTGGTGCTGTCCACGCTTGCCGGCGCAGCACTGGAGCTGTCGGCTGCTTTGCAGGTGAATCCCTACGACTGCAATGGCATGGCCCAGGCACTGGAGCAGGCCCTGCACATGCCGCTGTCCGAACGCCGGGAGCGGCACGGCAGCATGATGGAAACCCTGCGCCGCAATGACATCAACGCCTGGCACAGCCGCTTCCTCGATTCGCTGCGCGAAGCCGCCGAGATGCGCCGGCACGGCGCCGCCCACTGATAGCCTTCCCCCGCTAGCCCCGACTTCCGGGCGGGCGCTGTCCTGCCAACTGGTCGGTTAAGCTTGGGCCGAAGCCTGACAAAACCAACGGGGAGTTCCATGAAATACGCCATGACTGGTTGCCTGCTGTCGCTGTTTGCCGCTGCCGCGATGGCGCAGCAGCCGCCCGCAGCCGCGCCCGCCTGCAACCGCACCTGCCTCGAGGGCTTCATCGACAAGTACCTGGATGCCATGCAGGCCCACAAGGCCACAGACGAGCTGTTCGCGCGGGAAGTAAGGTTCACCGAGAACGGCGTGCGGCTGCCGCTGGGCAAGGAGGGTCTCTGGTTCGACATGTCGGGCCGGGGCAATTACAAGTTCTATGTCCCGGACATCGAGACGCAGCAGGTCGCCTACATTGGCACGGTGCGCTACGGCGCCACGCCCGCCACGGCCACTGCGCCCGCCAGTCCCGGCACCCTGGCCGCGCTGGCGCTGCGACTGAAGATCGTGGCCGGCAGGATCACCGAAGTGGAGCAGCTGGCGATCCGGCCGGACAACACCCAGTCGGTCACCAATCGCAATGCGGCCGCAACGCCCGCCACCCCGCCACGCTTCCCGCCCACCGGCGAAGCAGTGGACAAGATGAGCAAGCCGCATCCGGTGTTCTTCGAGGTGATTCCGGAGAACAAGCGTGCTTCGCGCGAGGAGATGATCAAGACCGCGAACTACTACTTCGCCGGCCTGCAGCGCAATGACGGCAAGGGTTACTACCCCTTCACCGACGACTGCGTGCGCTTCGAGAACGGCATGACCACCACCACCCAGTGCAAGAAGCAGTTCCAGGAGTCACTGAAGGGCATCGTTTCCCGCATCCGGGACCGGCGCTTCGTGGCGGTGGACCGCGAGCGCGGCATCGTCTATGCCTTCGGCTTCTTCGACCATGACCGCATCAACTGGACCTGGCAGCTGGCGGAACTGTTCAAGATCGAGAACGGCCAGATCCGTCGCATCGAGGCCGTGTTCCAGCGCGCGCCTTACGGCATGCCGTCGGGCTGGAGCACCTACGAAGCCGGCATGTCCGAGGAGCCCCAGGACATCCGCTAGGAACGGCCGAACCGGCGGATCATCACGTATCCGCCGGTGAGAGCCAGCAACAACGCCGCCATCGCCGCGATGGTCATGGCCGAGGCGTGCTCGTAGTCGATCTGGATCACATGCCGCGCCACGGCGATCAGCGCGACGCTGATCAGGAACTCGACGCGCAGCCGATGCTCGATGAAGTAGTTGCGCAGCGTGTCCATCAGTTCCAGACCCAGCACGACCAGCAGCACGCCGGCAAACAGCATCTGTACGCTGCGCTGCAGTTCCGGAACCGTATCGACACGTTCATGCAGGGTCAGGATTCCCTGGACCATCAGCACCCCCATGGTTGCCAGCGCGGCGACTATGCCAACGGCGAGCATCACCTGCAGTACCCGCAGTATCCACAGATCGAATCCCTGCCAGAATTTCTCCTGAATGCTCACCGGCCTTCTCCCCTTTGAATTGAACAGTTCCCAGCGCTTCTTGCAGGTGTTGTCATATGCGATCTGTTATTCGACTGTGGTTGCCGGCCCACGCCAGGCGCGCTCGAAAGGCAGGCGCCAGGCATGCGGCGCGATGAGTTGGTGAATGGCGTTGGGACCCCAGGTGCCTGGCGCATAGGTGCGCACCGGCGGCGGTGCTTCCAGCAGCGGTACTGATACTTCCCACAGGCGCTCGATGCCTTCGGCCGTGGTGAACAGCGTGTGATCGCCGCGCATCGCGTCCAGGATCAGGCGTTCATAAGCCTCCAGCACCTCCCCCACCATGCCGGTGTCGTCCATGGCGAACTGCAGGCTCAGCTTGTCCAGTTTCATGCCGGGCCCCGGGCGCTTGCCATAGAACGACAGCGACATCTTCGAGGCATCGGCGAGGTCGAAGGTCAGGTGGTCCGGCCCATGCGCGCCGACCCCGGAATCTGCTGGAAACATGCTCTTCGGCGGTTCGCGGAAGGCGATGGAGATGATGCGCTGGCCCTCGGCCATGCGCTTGCCGGTACGCAGGTAGAAAGGCACACCGGCCCAGCGCCAGTTGTCGATGTGGCAGCGCATGGCAATGAAGGTTTCGGAATCGGACTCCGGACTGACGCCCTGCTCACTGCGGTAGCCCGTGTACTGGCCGCGGACCACATCCGCCGGCTGGATCGGCAGCATGCTGCGGAAGACCTTGTTCTTCTCCTCGCTGATGGGCTTTGGCGCCAGGTGCGTCGGCGCCTCCATGGCGACGAAACCCAGTATCTGGAACAGGTGCGTGACCACCATGTCGCGATAGGCACCGGTCTGCTCGTAGAAGCCGGCGCGCGCTCCCAGGCCCAGTGTCTCCGGTACGTCGATCTGGATATGGTCGATGAAATTGCGGTTCCAGATGGGCTCGAACAATCCATTGGCGAAGCGGAAGGCGAGAATGTTCTGCGCCGGTTCCTTGCCCAGGAAATGGTCGATACGGAAGATCTGCTCCTCCGCGAACACCTGATGCAGGGCCTTGTTCAGCGAAACAGCAGAGGCCAGATCGGTGCCGAAGGGCTTTTCCATGACGATGCGGGAGCCTTCAACCAGCCCGGCATCGCCCAGCATCTTCACTGCCGCCAGGGCCGCGCTGGGAGGCACACTCAGGTAGTGCAGCCGACGGCTTTCGCGTCCGATGGCCTTCTCGGCGCGCTCCACCGCGGCCCTGAGCGCCGCCGGCCCGGCGGCGATCGACACATAATCGATGCTGTCAGCGAAACCGCTCCACTCGGCATCGCTGTACTTGCGGGCGCCGAACTCGACCAGCGCAGTGCGAGCCACTTCGCGGAAGCCCGCCGCGTCGATGTCATCCAGTGAAACGCCGATGACCCGGCAGCCGGGGATGAACCCCGCGGTGGCGAGATGGAACAGGCCCGGCAGCAGCTTGCGCCGCGACAGATCGCCCGTCGCACCGAAAAGCACCACCACCTGTGGAAATCTGGGGCCTACGCCTGCCGCGATCTTCGCCACGAATCACCCCGCATTCCAGCCATCGAGCATCAATGTGTGCTCATGGAGCATGCAAGATTGGCGCCATGAAAAGTGGCGGTACCGTCGCTACTTGGTGGCGGGCACCACTTCGATGGCAACTGCTTCCGTGTAGGTCACGTCGACCTGGTCGCCCTTCTTCAGGGTCTTGATGAACGCCTGCCCTTCCGGCGATTCCACGTCCACGGCCTTCAGCTCGCCGTCCGGCCGCCTGAAGGTGACCATGTTCTTTTTGGTGTCCACCGCCTCGATGGTGACGGTGGTCGAGATATTGCGACCGACGGCCGCGCCGGGCTTGGAGCCCGGCTCGGCGCGCGCCGCAACGACTTCTTCAGTGGGGGCAAGGACCGGATCGCCGTGCTTCTTGATCTGCGCGGCGATGCCGGTGTAGTAGGTGACCTGCAGCATGTCACCGACCTTGATCTGGTCGAAGTTGCGCACCTCCGGCGGCATGATGATGTCTGCCACCCCTTCGTCCCCGTTCAGACGCACCACGCGGGTGACCGGATTCACCGCTTCAACCCGGGCGCTGATCTGGCGCATGTTGTCCTTGATGGCAGGTTCCGTCGACCTTTCCTTCGAGGCACAACCCGCCAGCAGCGCAGCGCCCACCACAGCAACAAAGAAGCCTTGGATTGTTCGCATGATTTCTCCGTTACTGAGGGTACGTCGGACTTACTTGGCCGGTGTCTTGCCGGTCACATTGTCCAGGCCCGTGCGCAGCTTCTTGGCCCAGTACCGGATGGCGAGGTCGGCATCCGCTGCGTTGGAAACCGAATTGGTCCACTGCATCTGGTTGAAGTTGTTCTGGTCCTCGGCCCGGTCAACGGCACGCGCCAGCACCTGGCCAGTGACGGAGTCGCGCAACTCCAGCACCAAAGTCATCTCGCCTGTACTGGTGGTGTAGGTGCGCACCCGACCTGCGGACGGCAGATCCGGAGCATTCACATACAGATTCACGATCGCGGTCGAGAGCTGCAGGGTGTCGGCGGCTGGCGCCGTCGCAAGGGTATAGCCATTGTTCTTCAGCTCCTTGGTGAAGCCGTCCTGCACCATCTTGCCGAGGCCGGTGCGGATGCGCTGGATGTCATCGGCGTCGACCTTGCGCGAGATGTCGATGGTGTCGTTCATGTCGCGCTGCCAGTTCTTCTGGAACTCGACCTTCACCGGATCCATGATGAACTGCTTGTAGCCTTTGAAATCGGCATTGGGCAGTACATAGACGCCGTCGATTCCCTTGGAATTCTTGGTTTGCTGCTTGACCAGGCCGTCCCATTCGGCCGGCATCTTCGAAGCAGCCACGACTGCGCCCGTCGTCGCGATTCCGGCACCTACTGCAAGCACTCCCAGCACTGCCGCTCCCAGCCGCGCGCGATGCAACTTCTCGTACATGATTGATTGCTCCTTAAGTATTTTCCGTTGACGGGAATTTCAGGCAGGTAAATGCTGCATGCCCCGGATTTCCGGCCCGGGAAGCCTGCCCCGCCCCAATTCACTTACCAGCCGTGAGTATCCGGCATCCTCCCTGCGGTTGCGAACCCGGCCCACCCTGCCCGAATGGGCAGGTATTGCGCAGGATACTCTCGTCGAAATAGTTGCCCAGGCAATTCGCGGCGGAACCCCCATGCCGTGGCGACGAGCGTTACCAGCCAGCTCGCACGAACAGCAGCCCGCCACCGTACTTCCATCCCAGCGAGCCGGTGAACTTCGGTCGGGCGATGTCGACATTGAAATCGAATTTGTTGTAGCCCAGTCCGACGCCGAAATGCTTGCTGAACATCCAGGTGGCATCGGCACGAAGGTCGAGCACCTCGCCGTCGTATTGGTCGATGGACAGCGTGAAGTACTGCGCGTGGGCATTGAGCTGCAGCTGCTTGGTGAGCTGCCAGGTGCCGCGCAGGCCAAACAGCGGCAGAGGCGCGCCGGTGCTCACGTCATTGGAGAGCGCGGCCTGGCCGCTGCCCGACTGGGCCTGCAGGTCAATGCCGAACTTGATGGTATGCAGACCGAATGACCCGGCCAGTTCCCAGGATTCGCGCTTGAGGAATACATACTCATAGGCGAGATCGAAGATGCTGGTCGAGAACTTCGAATTGATTTCGGCGCTGACGGGGTAGGTGACGTCGCCGACGGTGATCTCCCGATCGATCACCCGCGTGCTCTTGCGCGTGTTGTCGAACCACATGGCTGTCACGCTGTGGCGTTCCGCGAAGCGCCAGGCGGCGTCGAGGCGAAACCGCGTGGAGTCGTTGTAACCCAAGGTCTTCTCGGCATCGAATTCGGTGCCGGCCTCGCCGGCGGTGCCGTCCACGCGCACCTTGGTATCGGTGGACACCAGGAAGGTTCCCAGTTCGACGGAAAAGCGGTCGGTCTCCAGCGGCGCCCCGGCCATCGCAGGGGCACCGAAACAGGCGCCAAGCAGGCCAACCAGAGCAGTGATGCGGCTGGCGCCGGCACGGACGGTCGCAGGGGCAGTATTCGGCATTTATCTGGGCCTTTTCGGAGAACTCCGGTTGGGAGCGTACACGGAACCCCGGCCTTCCGGGAATGTGCCGGAGGCGCCCGCCCTCACTGGCGGCGGTCTTCGTACTGGTAGCCCACCCCGTACACCGAATGGACGAGCTCCTGGTCGGGAACGACCTCGGCGATCTTGCGCCGCAGCTTCTTCACATGGCTGTCCACGGTGCGGTCCGCCACCACCCTCTCATCGCGGTACATCGCGTCCATCAGCTGGTCGCGGGAGTAGATGCGCCCCGGCTGGCTCGCCAGCACATCCAGCAGCTTGAACTCCACGGCGGTGAGGTCCAGTGGCGTGCCGTCCAGCGTGGCCCGCCAGCTGGCCGCGTCGAGAACCAGCCCGGCGGCGTTGGCCGTTGCGGCCGAGGCCTTGCGCCGCGTGCGGCGCAGCACCGTCGTCACCCGCGCCACCACTTCACGTGGACTGAAGGGTTTGCAGATGTAGTCGTCCGCTCCCAGTTCCAGCCCCAGCAGGCGGTCTATTTCATCCACACGCGCCGTGACCATGATGATGGCCGCATCCGAAAAGCTGCGCAGGCTGCGACACACTTCAAGGCCGCTGCGGCCGGGCAGCATCAGATCCAGCAGTACGAGATCGACAGGGTTCTGGCGGACCCAGTCCTCCACCTGATCGCCCCGCGCCAGCCGATGCGTGACATGGCCGTGCTGACGCAGGTAGTCGCGCAGCAGGTCGGCGATCTTGTCCTCGTCCTCGACGATGAGGACAACTGGAGCCGCATCTTCCGTGTTCATCCCTGTCGTTCCGACATGGGCAGCCAGATGCTCCAGCGCAGACCACCCAGCGCACTGGCCGAGGCCTGCAGCCGGCCACCATGCGCATCGACTATCGCCTTGACGATGGCCAGACCCAGGCCCGACCCACCGCTGGCGCGGGCCCGGGATTCATCCACGCGGTAAAGGCGGTCGGTAAGCCGTGCGAGATCTGCCGCTGGCACGCCGGGAGGTGAGTCTTCCCAGTCGATGCGCGCCTCGCCAGCATCCCTCTGCAGGTGCACCCGCAGCTGCGCCGGTGATTCGCTGTAGCGCAGCGTGTTCTGCAGCAGATTGCCGAACACCTGTGTAAGACGCTCGGAATCGGCGTCGACGCGGATGGCTGGATCCAGCATGGTTTCCAGTGTCAAGGCCCTGGCGGCGATGGCGCCGCGGCCGGCGGACAGCGCGTCATCCAGAACCTCGGCCAGCGCCACCGGCTCCTTGCGGTAGGTCAGCGCGCCCAGGTCCGACAGCGACAGCACCCGCAGGTCCTCCACCAGCCGCGTCAGCTGCTGCACCTCCTGCGCAAACGAGGCGATGCTGCCCTGGTTCAGGGGCCGCACGCCGTCCTGCACAGCCTCGATTTCCGCGCGCAGGGAGGTCAACGGCGTGCGCAGTTCATGGGCGATATCGGCAATCCACTGCTGCCGGCCGCGCTGCGCTGCCTCCAGAGCCTGCGCCAGATGATTGAAGTCGTCGGCCAGACGCGCGAGCTCATCATGCCCGCGGGCGCTGATACGCGTGCTGTAGACCCCACGCGCCAGTGCGGTGGCGCCCTGCCCCAGCGCGCGCAGACGACGCGAGAGCCAGTGCGAGATCAATGCTGCCACCAGCAGCACCGCTGCAAGCATTCCCAGGCCGATGACGCCGAAGCGGCGCGACTGCTGCACCGAGGTAATCGATTCAAGGGAGCGCACCAGGCGCAGGCGCGGGATGTAGCCCAGGTAGCCGATCACGCGATTGTCCACGCGGATCGGCAGCTTCACCGCCAGTTCCATTTCACCCGGCTCGGCCCCGGGATAGGGAATCAGCACGCGGTTCGCTGCGTCGAACAGCATGACGCGCCAGTCGATCGTGATCGGAGGCACTGCGCCGCCCTGGACCGGTGTTTCGGGACGCCCCGCGCGGAAAGGCAGGTAGCGCCGCTCATCGGGCGCGGGAGCGGGAGCAGTGGCATCCTCGCCGCGCAGCCAGCCACGTCGTGGCAGGCGCCAGCCCAGGGATTCGCCCAGCAATGCAGCCCAGGCCTCGCGGTCTTCCGTCAGCCAGGCCCAGTCGCCATTCTTGCGATAGCCATCGGCCAGGCGGGAAATCATCGGCGTCAGCCGCGCCTGTTCGGTGTGGTTGACGTATTCGACCAGCCCCCGGTCGAAACTCCAGCTATAGATGAGGTACACGGCCATCACCAGCACCAGGTTGGCGCCGGCGATGGCAAGGAACAGTTTGACGCCCAGCGTGTCCAACCTGCGGCGCAGGCCACCCGCTGCACTGCGCGAGAGGAGCAATCCCATGGCGCGAAGGCTACACCGCAATAGGGCAAAAATTGTGCAAGCACCCCTCCACAATATTTCCACACTCGCGCGCCATGCTGCGCCCATCGGCCTCCGCCTGACTGAAACTCCCAGACAATGAACGACAGCACGAATCCTTCTTCCCCGCGCAGCCGCCGCCGGCCGCCGGGACGCATTGCAATCCTGGCCGGCGTGGCGCTGGTGGTGCTGGCAGGCGGCTGGTACGCCGTGCACAAATACCGCGCCCGTGCCGCGGCCGCCGGCGAATACATCTTTCTCCCCGTGGAACTGGGCGACATCGAGGACCTGGTGACAGCCACCGGTTCGCTGCAACCGCGCGACTATGTCGATGTGGGCGCGCAAGTGTCGGGACAGCTGAAGCGCCTGGCGGTGGAAGTGGGTGCCCAGGTGAAGGAAGGCGACCTGCTGGCCGAGATCGATGCCACGCAGTCCGAGGCGCGCGTGGAGTCCAACCGCGCCAGCCTGCGCGCGCAGGAATCGCAGCTGCTGGACCGGCAGAATGCACTGTCCAAGGCAGAGCGCGACTACACCCGCCAGCAGAACCTGAAGAAGGAAGATGCCACCACCGACGAGCAGGTGCAGAACGCCGAGACCGCGCTGATCACCGCCCGCCAGTCCATCACCACGCTGCGTGCGCAGATGGAGCAGCAGCGCGCCAGCATGCGGGTCGAAGAAGAGAACCTGAAATACACGCGGATCGTCGCGCCAATGGCTGGCACCGTAGTCAGCATCGCTGCCAAGCAGGGCCAGACCCTGAACACCAACCAGCAGGCACCCACCATCCTGCGCATCGCCGATCTTTCGACGATGAACGTGCAGACACAGGTTTCGGAAGCGGATGTCGCCAAGCTCAGCGTGGGCATGTCGGCCTACTTCACCACGCTGGGCAACCAGAACCGCCGCTGGTACGGCAAGCTGACGCGCATCGAACCCACGCCCACGGTGCAGAACAGCGTGGTGCTGTACAACGCGCTGTTCGAGGTGAAGAACGAAGGCAACCAGCTGCTGCCCTCAATGACGGCGCAGGTATTCTTCGTGCGCGCCGAGGCGCGCAATGTGCTGATGGTGCCGATGGCAGCACTGCAGCAGGGCCAGCAGATCCTGCGCGCGCAGAACGCCGCCAAGGGCAAGGACGCGGCCAGGCCGGCGGCCGACGGTGCCGCGGCGACTGCCACTGGTGCGACGGGTGCCGCGGGTGCACCCGGCAGCGCACCTCCCGGCGCCGCGCCGGCCGCGGGTGATGCAAATCGTGCCGCCAATGGCAATGCCGGCGGCAATCGTCCGGGTGGCGGCTTTGGCGGTTTCAACGGCACGCCGCCCACACCCGAGCAGATGGAACAGTTCCGCCGCATGCGCGAGCAGCGCATGGCCCAGGGCGATGGCCAGGGTGGTGGCCAGGGTGGTGGTGGCGGCGGCTTCGGACAGGGCGGTCCGCGCGGCGCCGGCCAGGCGAATGTAACGCGCGAGCGTCGGGGCACCGTGATGGTCAAGGGCGCCGATGGCAAGCTGGTGGCGCATCAGGTGGTCATCGGTGTCACCAATCGTGTGCGCGGCGAAGTGCTGTCGGGTCTGAAAGATGGCGATGAAGTGGTCGCCGGCAAGCGCGAGGCCGAGGCCGCAGCGGCCGCAACGCAGGGCGGCGGCGGCGGCAACAATCGCCAGGGTGGCTTCCCGGGTGGCGGGTTCCCGGGCGGTGGCTTCCCCGGCGGTGGACGCTGATGGCCGGATCCGGCACAGATTACGCAGCCGTTCCACTGATCGAGCTGCGTGAGGTCACCAAGACCTACACCAATGGTGATCTGGCCACGACGGTGCTGCACGGCGTCGACCTGAAGATCTTCTCGGGCGAGTTCGTCGCCATCGTCGGCGCATCGGGCTCGGGCAAATCGACGCTGATGAACATCCTGGGGTGCCTCGATCGCCCTTCCACAGGGTCTTACCTGTTCAAGGGTCGCGATGTCTCGGACTTCGACCGCGACGAGCTTTCCGACCTGCGACGCGAGTCCTTCGGCTTCGTGTTCCAGAGTTACAACCTGATCTCAGGCAGCACGGCAACCGAGAACGTGGAGGTTCCGGCGGTCTACGCCGGCGTGGCCCCCGAAGAGCGGCATGGCCGCGCGCGTGCGCTGCTGTCGCAGCTGGGCCTGGCCGAGCGCGTCAGTTTCCGCCCCAAGCAGCTCTCCGGCGGACAGCAGCAGCGCGTGTCCATCGCGCGCGCGCTGATGAACGGCGGGCAGATCATCCTGGCGGATGAACCCACCGGCGCACTGGACAGCAGGAGCGGCGTCGAGGTGATGAAGCTGCTCGATGACCTTTCCGCGGAAGGTCACACGGTCATCCTCATCACCCACGCTGCCGAAGTGGCGGCCCATGCGCGCCGCGTGATCGAGATCAAGGACGGCCACATTGTTACCGACCCGGGTCCGATGCCTGTCGAGGGCCACAAGCCGGCTACGAGCTGGACTGCAAGGCATGGCGCCGTCACCCAGCTCGAAGAAGGGCTTGAAGCAGCCAAGAGCGCCTTTCGCGCGCTGCGCATCAACATCCTGCGCTCCATCCTGACGCTGCTGGGCATCGTGATCGGCGTGGGGTCGGTGATCACCATGCTGGCCATCGGTGACGGCGCGAAGCAGCAGGTGCTCGACCGCATCAGCGCCATGGGTTCGAACCTGCTCACCGTGCGCCCGGGCGTTGCCAACCAGCGCGGGTTCAACAACACCAGCACGCTGGTGCTGGACGATGTCTCGGCCATCGATGAGGGAATCGACAACATCGTCGCCGCAGTGCCCGCGCAGGAGAGCAATGCCACTTTGCGCTTCGGCGAGAACGACACCACGGCGCAGATCATCGGCACTTCGTACAAGTTTCCGCAGGCCCGCCAGTGGCCCGTGGCGCTCGGTACCTTCTTTGCGCTTGAGGACGAGCAGCAGCATGAGGCCGTAGCGGTGCTCGGTCGCACCACGGCCGACGATCTCTTCCCCAATGGCGAGGATCCACTCGGCCAGTACGTGCTGATCGGCAACCAGAGCTTCCAGGTCATCGGCGTGATGGCCCGCAAGGGTGCGGCGCCCAACGGCCAGGACCAGGACGAAGTGGTGCTGGTGCCGTACATGACCAGCCAGATCCGGCTGTCCGGCAACCGCTACCTGAACCGCGCCACCGTGGCCGTCACCGACGTGGACAAGATCAAGGACACCACGGCGAAGATCGAATCGCTGCTGGCCGAACGCCACGGCACGGTGGACTTCCGCATCATGAACGCCGGCCAGTTCCTGGAGAACGAGGTGGCCAGCCGCGAGACCATGACCATGCTGCTGGGCTCCATCGCCGCCATCTCGCTGCTGGTGGGCGGCATCGGCGTGATGAACATCATGCTGGTGAGCGTCACCGAGCGCACGCGCGAGATCGGCATCCGCATGGCCACCGGCGCACGCACCCGCAACATCCTGCAGCAGTTCCTGATCGAGGCGCTGGTGGTGTCGTCGGTGGGCGGCGCCATCGGCGTGGTGCTGGGCCTGCTGGCTGCGGCCATCATCGGCTCGTTCGGAACGCCAGTGGCCTATTCGATTTTCCCCGTACTGCTGGCCTTCGGGTCGGCATTCGCCACCGGATTGATCTTCGGCTTCCTGCCTGCGCGCAAGGCGGCCTACCTGGATCCGGTCGTGGCGCTGCAATCGGAGTGATGCTGATGTCTTCCACCTGCCCTGCCCCTGTAGATCGTCGCGCACCGCTGGCACTGGCCGCTGCCGCGCTGCTGCTGCTTGCCGGATGCTCCTACCAGATGGAGAAGGTGGATAACCCGGTGAAGCTGCCTGTCACCTGGGACACCCCGCCAGCGACAGCAGCGGAAATCACGGCGGCGCAGCCCGCCGTGCCAGGCGTTGCCTCACAAGCCGCGCCCGCGCCAGCTGGCACGACAGCCACGAGCGTGCTGCCAGAGGACTGGTGGCTGGCCTTTGGCTCGCCGGTGCTCACCCAACTGATCGATGAGGCGCTGGCGGGCAATCCGTCAGTGAAGGTTGCCGAGGAACGCGTGAAGCAGGCCGAGCGGGCGCTGAGCGTATCGCGGGACGCACTGCTGCCGGATCTTTCCGTCAATGCCAGCACATCGCGCAGCCGCACGGGTGGCAACCGCCAGGTCGAAATCATCGGTGAATCCACCTCGATCAATGCCCAGCTGCGCTACGACGTGGACATCTGGGGCGGCAATGCAGCGGGGCTGCGTGCCAGCAAGGCTTCGCTGGCTTCCACTCACTACGACCTCGACACGGCCCGCATCACGCTCAGTGCCAATGTCGCCACGCAGTACTTCCAGCTGCTGTCGATAGGGGCCCGGGTCGCCATCGGCCGCAACAACCTGGAACTGTCCGAGCGGCTGCTGCGCATCGTCGACGCGCGTTACCGCAATGGCGTGGTACGCCAGCTGGACCTCACGCAGCAGACCACCGCCGTGCTGCAGCTGCGCGCCGCGCTGATCCCGCTGGAGGCGCAGATGCGGCAGACGGAAACCGCGCTGGGCCTGCTGCTCGGACGGGTGCCGCAGGAATTCCATGTGCCGGGGGCGGAGCCCTTCCTGCAGATCACCGTGCCTGAAGTGCAGCCCTGGCTGCCGTCCGAACTGCTGATGCGCCGACCGGATCTGGCTGCCGCGGAAGCCGACCTTTCCGCTGCCCAGGCCAATATCGCCGTGGCCCGCGCCAACCTGCTGCCGGGCGCCATCACCTTCACGGCGAACGGCGGCATGTTCTCGCCAGAGCTGCTGGCGCTGACGGATGTGACCAAGACCTTCTCCGTGGGCGGCGCATTGTCCATCGTCGACAGCATCTTCAATTTCCGCGCCCGCCGCGTGCAGCTGGCCAATGCACATTCCAGCGAGTTCATCACGCTGCAGAACTACGCTTCGGCCATCCGTTCGGCACTGAAGGACGTGGACGACAGCCTCGCCAACACGCAGACCAACCAGCGCCGCGAGGAAAGCCAGCAGGCCGTGGTCGACCAGGCGCAGCGGGCGCTGACGCTGGCCGAGGCCGAATACCGCGAAGGCGCCGGCGACCTGCAGTCCATCCTCGACGGACAGCGCACCCTCTTCTCCGCCCAGGACCAGCTCTCGCAGCTGCGGCTGGCGCGGTTGAACTCGGCACTGGACCTGTATGTAGCCCTGGGCGGCGGCTGGACCGGAGCGCAACGCTAAGCCAGAATTCGCGCTGCTGGTAAGCGACGCCGACGATCCTTCAACTCCGGCTCCGTTGCTGAACACCAGCCTGCGTCAGAGCGCCTTTCCCACTGCCCGCCACAGTTCCGCCTTGTTCTGCGGAGCCGTGGAGGCATGCACATTGATGTAGCGGTCGAAGTCGGTGAGGCCCAGCTTTTCCAGCGCCGGCACCAGCGCCTTCACGTGATCGTTGGCGGGCTGACCCGCGGCAGGCAGGGAGAAATCGCCCTGGAACAGCACTTTCTCCTTCGGAATGTAGGCCACCAGCAGACCATTGGAATGCGGCGCCGGGAAGATGTGGTGCAGCTCCACCGTCCGTGTTCCATCCGAGTACGCCTTCTTTTCGTCCACGGCCTCGACCTTGGCGCGCTTCGGATTGCGCGCCAGCGTGTCAGTCAGCAGTGTGCGCGGCGTGTTGAGCGCGCGCTCCAGGAATTCCACGTTGTTCCGCTGCGTGATGATGGTGGCGCCCTCGGCCACATAGGCCGGCAGTCCGCCCGTGTGATCCGAATGGGGATGCGTGTTCATCACATAGCGGATGGCCTTGCCCGGCACCAGCTTCTTGACCTCGGCGATATAGGCCAGCGAGCGCGCTTCGCTCTGTCCGCCTTCCAGCACCATCAGGTAACTCTTGAACTCCACCAGCATCGAGTCGTAGCTGCCTGCGCCCGTAGTGAGGCGGTACAGCCCGTCACCCAGCTTCTCCGTGGTCACCACCATTGGAGGGGGCGTGGCACCAGCACCGGGCCCGGGACCCGCGCCGGGCGCACCAGCAGGCCGCGGCGGCTCAGGCGCCAGTGTCGTCAGCTCCTGCGGATTGCCGCGCGCGGCAGAAACTTCCGCCGCAAAGAAAGGCCAGCCGCCGCGGGTCTGCGCGATTTCGGTGGGCACCCTCGCGCCGTCGAAATCACGCCAGCCCGAATACGTGGCGACGATGTGCATGTCGCCCATGATGTTATCGCCCAGCCAGGTCTCGACCTTCTGCACCAGCTGATCGTCACCCAGGTAGGCGTTGATCGTGTAGTTCCTGCCTGAAGGCGCCTTCACCTTCGGGCTCCAGCTCAGCACGGTGACATTTTTTCCATCTGCCTTGCGGCGGCTCACGGTGGCGCCGTTCTCGGCCGCACCCTTCAGAAAACCCCAGGGGGTGAGATAGAACTCCAGCGACTGCGCCCAGGGCTGCGACACATCCGCCTGCTGCGGCGTGACCTGCTGGAAGAAGGTGCCGGCCGCGATGGTGGTGGAACCGCCCGGGCCGAGGTTCATCGTGTTGCCGGCATGCCGTGAGGCCGGTGCGGCGAGATCGATGACCCGCACGTAGTTGGTGATGGGCCGCATGGGATCATGCGTGCCATGGCAGATCACCGCGGACGCATTGCCACCGCATTGCTGGAAGGACACATCGCGCGCCGAGCCGGAGTACGTCACCGATTTCACATCACCCAGCGCCTTGCGCGCCGCAGTGATGGTGTCTGCTGCCGACTGCGCCAGCGCCGCAACCGGCAGGCTCAGCGCCAGAATTCCGATCCAGAATGACTTTCTCATGATGGGGACTTCCCTGTTGTGCGTGCGCTATCGTGAGCGGGGACGGTTGACGCCTCAGCGGCCGAAAGCCTCGCCACCCGCCCGCGGACTCGGCGCCGGCATGGGCTTGCCGGTAACGGGGTTCGGGTAGTGGAAGGGCTCGATGTAGTAGCTGGGATAGGTCAGATAGATGATCGTTGGCGGCAGGTCGGGAAACGGCAGGAATTTTTCCGGGAAGGTGTTGACGATCACCTGGTCGAACCAGCCCTGCTTGTAGCCGGAATACATGTTGAATGGCCCATGCAGTTTCTCGAACTGCCATACGCCATCCTTCTTCACGAAATCATCTTCGTAGTAGTTGTGGCCCCAGCCGCCCGAGCTCATCACGAAGGCGATGCAGCGTGCTTCGGCAGTGACGCCGTCGTCGTGGATGGTGGGCAGGCACTGGAACTGCTGGTGGTCGATCAGCGAGCCGGTCTTCGGGCCACCGAGGCCGAAGGCCTCGGCCATGTACTGGAATACGCGCGGGCGGCCGGTGAATACGCCCTTGCCGCCAATCTCCAGCGTGGCGTCCTCGGCGAACAACTCGGACAGCGAGCGCCACTGCCCCTTGTCGACGTAGTAACCATAGGCGTTCTGCACGATCTCCACATCGGTGAGGTCCTGCAGCCGCGTGATGCGATCCCCCAGCCCGTTCAGCTGCTTCTCGATGGCCTGCAGATCTGCCGCGGCGGGGGCTGCGTGCGCGACCGAAGCCAGCAACACACCTGTCGCCAGGGCAAGCAGCCCGTGCAGCAGATGACCCACGAATTTTCCCGTGAATTCTTGCATGATCATTCCACCGTATTGGGCTTGCCGCTGACAGGATTCATGTAGTGGTACGGCACCACCTGCAGCCTGGGAAACGATTCATAGACGACGCTCGGGGGTTTGTCCGGCGGCACGCTGGTGCTGGGCGGATCCACGGGGAAGGGCTTCCCCGCCCAGCCCTGGTCGTAGTCGCCCCAGAAAGTGACGTAGTAGTGCAGCTGGCTGAACTTCCAGGTTCCCTTGTCGTTGACGTACTCGTTTTCGTACACGCCACCGCCCCAACGGCCCTTGCCGCCGCGTGCCAGCAGCACATCGCTGCGCCAGCGTGCCTTGGCCGTGCGGTTGTCGGCCGAGATGTGGATGATGGGCTGCACCATCACGTAGTTGTTCAGCTGGCCATCCTCGAGACCGGCAGGCCCCATCAGTGACAGGCCGCGCTCGATGCTGGCATTGCCGATGTACACACCGCTCTGGCCGAATTCGTAGCTGCCGCTCTTGCTGAACAGCGTCGCCGCTTTTTTCCACTGGCCCTTGTCGATGTAGTAGCCGTACATGGCCTGCAGGTTCTCGATGGCGCGCACCGAATGCGCGCGGCCCAGCGCCAGTTCCTTTGCATCAGCCAGGGACTCGAGCTTTCCGAGCGCGTCATCGGGACGTTTCGGGACGCTCACCGGCGGCCGGCTGCGCACCGCGACGAGATCGCCATCGGCGTAGTGGTAAGGCGCCACGAACACCGCAGGGAACTGCCGGTAAGCCGTGGCGGTGGGCGCATCCGGCGGAAAGCTCTTCACTACGTCGCTGGTCCAGCCGGCGGCGCCTGGCTTCACCGCTGCCCAGCCGCCCTGGTACGGCGCCTCGAAATTCAGGTAGTACTGGCGGGCGGTGATCTTCCACACGCCGCCTTCCTTCACGTAGCGATCCTCGATGATGGCATCGCCCCAGTAGGCCGCCTTGCGGTACTGGCCCAGCAGACCCCATTCGCGCCAGCGCGCGCTGGCCGTCATGCCGTCGGCCGCGACGGTAACCATTGGCTGCAGTTGCATGCGCAGGTTCAGCCGCCCGAACGGCAGGCCGGGCGCCTCCTTCATGCTGCCGCCGCCATGGCGCGTCAGCAGTTCACGGATGCGGGCCTTGCCCTTGTAGATGCCGTCATTGCCCCACTGGAAGGTGCCGCCCTCCGTGAAGAGATCCGCGGCCTCACCGAAGTAGCCTTTGTCGGTGTAGTAGCCGAAGGCGCGACCCAGGCGCTGGATCTGCACCACCGCTTCGACCTGCGCGGTTTCCGCATCGATGGCTTTCACACGGGCCTGCAGCGCAGTCAGGCGCGAGGCATCGCTCTGCGCGGCGTTGGAACTGGCGGCGATGGCCAGCAATAGCGCCAGTAACGGCAATTGCGCATTGCGTAAAGACGTCATGAACCCCCCTTGATGCTGCCTGCGGCAGTGGGGGCTATCCTGCCATATCGGATACGGGAGTACCTACCGGAGCTATTTCTTCAAGTTGGCTTCCAGGTTGTCGGCGAGGCGCTTGTGCTCCAGCAGCACCGAAAGTGTTCTGGCGGCAAACGCCGCCACTTCGCCGTCCGGGTGAGCGATGTTCGCCTGGAACAGTTCCACGGCCTGGGCATGGTCGCGGACCATCTGCTTCGCATAGGCGGTGTCGAAGGTTCTACCTGTCTTGCCATGCAGGGCTTGCACCGCCTTTGTGTGCAGGGCGTCGAGCGCCGTGGGGAAAGGGATCCCCTTCGAAGTGGCCAGCTGCATCAGCTCGGCGTGCGCCTTTTCGTGGTCCGTGATCATGCGCGAGGCAAAGGAACGCACCGCCTCGTTCTTTGAAACCTCCAGCGCCTGCCTGGCTGCTGCCACTTCCGTCATTCCGGCCTGCGCCGCAGCGCTGACGAATGCCGGGGCTTCCGTCTGGGGAGCCGCGGCCAGCGCAGCGCCGGAGAACATCGCTGCCAGCGTGATCGCCGCGAAGGAGCCATGTTGGATGAGCAGGTACATCGCAGTCTCCGTAAATGCCTTGACGAGGTGTCGCATCAAACGGCTGCGGAGGCGATTCACGCCATCATCGAATGTCGAGTGACTCCGTAGGTTGTCTCCTACCGGACAGCTTGCGGGCCAGTCGTCGCACCAGCACGAAGAACAACGGCACGAACACTACTGCGAGTACCGTGCCCGCGATCATTCCGCCAGTCACCGCCGTGCCGATGGCGATGCGGCTCTGCGCGCCGGCGCCGGTGGACACCAGCAGCGGCAGCACGCCGAACACAAAGGCCAGGGAAGTCATGACGATGGGCCGCAGGCGCAGGCGTGCCGCCTGCAACGCGGCATCAAGCGTGCTGCGGCCGCGCCGCTCCGCCTGCTCGGCGAATTCCACGATCAGGATGGCGTTCTTGGCGGCCAGCCCCATGGTGGTCAGCAGGCCTACCTGGAAATACACATCGTTCGTCAGGCCCCGCATCCACACTGCCAGCACCGCCCCGAGCAGTCCCAGCGGCACCACCATCAGCACCGATGCAGGAATCGACCAGCTCTCATACAGCGCAGCCAGGCACAGGAACACCACCACCAGCGAGATGGCGTAGAGCAAGGGCGCCTGGCCGCTTGATCGACGCTCCTGGTAGGACAGGCCGCTCCAGTCTATGGACGTGCCGGGAATACCAGCCGCAATGACTTCCATGCGATCCATGGAATCACCCGTGCTGCGTCCTGGCGCGGAAGCGCCCTGGATTTCATACGACATCCAGCCGTTGTAACGACTGAGGGAAGCGGGCGAACGGCGCCAGGACAGGGAGGCAAAGGCGGAGAATGGCGCCATCGTCCCGGTAGCCGTACGCACGTACCAGTCGCCAAGATCCTCCGGCCGGCTGCGGAATGGCGCATAGCCCTGCACATACACGCGCTTCACGCGCCCGCGGTCGATGAAGTCATTGACGTAGTTGCCACCCCAGGCGGCTGAAAGCGTCGAGTCCACGTCCGACTGGGACAACCCCAGTGCACCGACCTTCTCCTGGTCGATGTCGACACTCAGCGTGGGCGCATCCTCGAGCGCATTCGAGCGCACGGAAGTGATCGCCGCATCGGCGCGCGCGGCAGCCAGCAGCCGGTCGCGCGCGGCGCGGAACTGCTCACGCGTCAGCCCCCCGGTGTTCAGCAGCTCCATCGTGAAGCCGCTGGACTGTCCCAGCCCACGCACCGGTGGAGGATTCAGCGCAAAGAATTCCGCATCGCGCAGCCGTGCGCCAACCTTGGCGGTGGCACGCCGCGTAATGGCGCTCTGGCTGCGCGCCTCGCCCTTGCGTATGTCCCAGGGCGCGAGCGCCACGAAACCGCGGCCGGCGTTCTGGCCGGCGCCCGCTTGGCTCTGCCCGACAATGGTGAACACCACGGGCACATCCGTCTGCTCCTCGGTGGCGAAATAGTGCTCGATCTCCCGCACTGCCTGCAGCGTACGTGGCAGCGTGGCGCCAGCCGGGAGGGTGTATTGAAGCTGCGCCCTGCCCTGATCCTCCACCGGCAGGAAGCTGGTAGGCAGCCCCATGAAGATCAGCATCAGCAGGCCGATCAGCACCGCATAAACCAGCAGTGCAGGCAACGACCAGCCCAATACGCGGGAAACGAGGGTGCGGTAGCCATCCGCCAGGCGCTCGAAACCGGCATGGAAGCGGTGACCCAGCCGGTGCAACCCGCGCGTGACTGCATTGGCGCGCGCCTCGCGTTCTGCATCGTGCGGCTGCAACAGCACGGCTGCCAGCGCCGGCGACAGCACCAGCGCGACGATCACCGACAGCATCATGGCGGCAACCATGGTGATGGAGAACTGACGGTAGATTTCGCCCACCGAGCCACCGAAGAAGGCCATCGGCAGGAACACCGCCGACAGCACCAGCGCAATGGCTATAAGTGCCGTCTGGATCTCATCCATCGAACGCAGCGTGGCCTCGCGTGCCGAGATGCCGGGATTCTCGCGCATCACGCGTTCGACGTTCTCCACGACCACGATGGCGTCATCCACCAGCAGGCCGATGGCCAGCACCATCGCGAACAGCGTCAGCGTATTGATGGTGAACCCGAACACCGACAGCACGCCGAAGGTACCCAGCAGCACCACGGGCACCGCAATTGCGGGAATGAGCGTCGCGCGCCAGGACTGCAGGAAGACGAACATGACGATGACCACCAGCACGATGGCCTCAAACAGTGTCTTCACGACCTCCTCGATGGACAGCCGGACGAACTCGGTGCTGTCCAGTGGGAATGTGTAGCGGTAGCCGGCGGGGAAATTCTTTGCCTGGCGCGCGACTTCAGCTCTTACCAGCTCCGCGGTGCGCAGTGCATCCGCCCCTGGCGCCAGCCGGATCGACATGCCGGTGCCGGGATGGCCATTGAGGCGCGCCTGCGTGCTGTAGCCCTCGCTGCCCAGCTCGACGCGGGCGACATCGGCGAGGCGGACAATGGAGCCATCGGCTTCGGTCTTGACGATGATGCGGCGGAACTGCGCCGCATTGGTGAGGCGCGAACGCGCTGTCACCGTCGCGTTCAGCATCTGCGTGTCATCGGCCGGCAATGCGCCGACCTGGCCTGCTGCTACCTGCGTGTTCTGCGCCTGGATCGCCGCAATTACATCGCGCGGAATGAGCTGGAAGCTGGCGAGCTGTGCGGGATCAAGCCAGACGCGCATGGCGTACTGCGCGCCGAACACCTGCATGTCACCGACGCCGGGCAGCCTGCCGATGGCGTCCTGCAGATTGGACACCGCGTAGTCCGATACATCGGCACTGGTGGCCTTGTCGGTGGCGTCATAGACCGCGATCACCATGAGGGAGTCGGGATTGGATTTGGTTACGACCAGGCCCTGCTGCTGCACGGCCGCCGGCAGGCGCGGCAGTGCCTGCTGCACCTTGTTCTGTACCTGCACCTGCGCGATGTCGGCATTGATGTCGCGTTCGAAAGTAACCGAAATCTGCGACACGCCGGCCGCATCGGAACTGGAGGAAAAGTAGATCAGCCCGTCGATGCCGGTGAGTTGCTGTTCGATCACCTGGGTGACGCTCGATTCCAGCGTCTCGGCGGAGGCGCCGGGATAGCTGGCGCGGATGTTCACGGAGGGCGGGGCGATGTCCGGATACTGCTCGACGGGCAGCAGCGCAATGCCGCCTACGCCACCGAGCATGATCAGGATGGAGATCACCCACGCCAGGACGGGGCGATCGATGAAGGTCCGCGAGATCATCTGGCCGCTGGTACAACCGCGACCGGCCGCACCGGCTGGCCGGGCTGGATACGGCCCAGTCCCTCGATGATGAGCCGGTCGCCGGGCGCCAGCCCCTTGGATATCAGCCACTGGTCGCCGACGGTGCGATCGGTTTCGACATTGCGCAGCTCGGCTCTGGAATCCTTGCCCACCACCAGCGCGGTGGCATTGCCCTGCGCATCCCGGCTGATGCCCTGCTGCGGGGCCAGGATGGCCTGCTGCGACTGCAGCGGCGAGAACTCCGCGCGCACGTACATGCCTGGCAGCAGCCAGCCTTCGGGGTTCGGAAAGCGTGCGCGTATGGTGACCGTGCCGGTGCTGGAGTCGACCACGGACTCGGCAAACTGCAGTTCACCGGTATGGGCGTACTGGCTGCCGTCCTCCAGCTTCAGTGTCACTTCCAGTGAAGACCGGGCGAGGCCCCCGTTGGCCAGCTGCCGCCGGAAGGAAAGCAGCGTGCCGCTGGGCTGCTGGATATCCACGAAAATCGGATCCAGCCGCTGGATCGTTGCCAGCGGCGCGGCCTGTCCGGCGGATACCAGCGCTCCCGTGGTGACAACCGAACGCCCGATACGCCCGGAGATGGGCGCACTCACCTGCGTGAACTGCAGGTTGATCCCGGCCGTCTCCACTGCTGCCCGCGCGCGATCGGCGGCGGCGGCGGCGGCTTCGGCGGTGGACTGGGCGTCGAGGAGATCCTGGCGGCTGACGACCTGGGAGTCGGCAAGACCGGCCAGCCGCTCGGCGCGCGCGCTGGCCGCCTTGCTGCTGGCCACGGCGCTGGCCAGATCCGCACGCGACTGATCCAGCGCGGCCTGATAAAGACGTGAATCGATTCGGTAGAGCAGCTGGCCTGCCTTGACCACCGCCCCCTCGGTGAAGAGCCGTGCCTGGATGATCCCGGAGACCTGGGGCCTGACTTCGGAGGTTTCGAAGGCCGCGGTACGGCCCGGCAGCTCCAGGCGCAGGGGCACTGATTCGCTGCGCAGCTCCACGTAGCCGGCCTCTGTGGCCTGTGCAGGTGCACCAGCTTTGGAACGAGGGTTCTTCGCATCGGCCGAACAGGCGCACAGCAGTACCGCAGAAGCGGTCGCAATAATCCAGGTTGACGCCATGTGTGCCACTTTGACTTTTCGATTGGACCCGACAGGAAGACGGGGGTTCCACTTCAATGACTTGCGAAACGCGGCCATGGACGTCGGGGCGGCAATGCCTGTCAAGGAAACCAGTGTCCCGCCTGCAGCAGATCCTCACTGACCATGCCACGGCCTCCGTTGAGGCGCAATCCTGCCCCGCCGACGATAGGATATCCGCAGCAGCCGATTGGCAGACCTGGTGTAGTCCTTGCGGGATCTTGTTGAAACACTGACCGAACAACTTGCTGCGAGGCAAGAGACCGGCCCTTCCGGCAACAGGTTCTCCCGCTCCTATACCTGCCGCTGCGGAACGGCGGCCAGCTTCCTCGCCACGGCATGCGCGAACTGCGAGGCGCTGCTGGGATACCTTCCTGACGCATTCACGCTGGTCGCGCTGGAGCCTGGTCCGGAGCCTGACACGGCGCGGGCCGCCGACCACGATCACGCGTACCGATACTGCGACAACCGCCGCACGCCGGCGGCCTGCAACTGGATGAAGGATGTAGCTGATCCTTCCTCCCTCTGCGTGGCGTGCCGCCTGAACCGCACCATTCCTGACCTCGATGATGCCGACAACGCCCGCTACTGGGCCGCGATCGAAGCGGCAAAGCATCGACTGATCGCGCAACTGATGGCGCTTGGTCTGCCGGTGAAATCCAGGGTGGAAGAAGACTCCGAACGTGGCCTGATGTTCGACTTCCTCCGCTCCCGGCCGGGCAAGCCCGCCGTGATGACGGGACACGCCAACGGACTCATCACCCTGGATATCGAGGAGGCGGACGACGTCCGGCGCGAGAAGATCAAGCACGACCTGCACGAACCCTACCGCACACTGCTTGGACACTTCCGCCACGAAGTCGGCCACTACTACTGGGATCTGCTGGTGCGCGACTCAGAGTGGCTGCAGCCATTCCGGCAGGTATTCGGCGACGAGCGCGCCGACTATGCCGAATCGTTGCAGCGGCACTACAAGGAAGGACCGCCAGCCGACTGGAGCCGCTCGTACATTTCATCGTACGCGACCATGCATCCCTGGGAGGACTGGGCGGAAAGCTGGGCGCATTATCTGCATCTGGTCGACAGCCTGGGCACCGCGATCGGCTTCGGGCTCGACGCATCGAACCTGGAGCGGAAGCTGGACCCCTTCACCAGCCGAGACCTGTTCGCCCCGGAGCACCCGCAGGCGCCACGATTCCTGTCGCTGCTGAATGCCTGGGGCGAAATGATCCTGGTGCTCAATGAGCTGTCGCACAGCATGGGGCAGCCGGATATCTACCCGTTCACCCTCTCCGGGCCGGTGGTGGCGAAACTCCAGTTCGTGCAGATTGTCGTGGCCGAATCGCGCAGCAAGGAGAAGCAGTGAACGCGGCAGGATCCACCGTATATCTCAAGGACTATGCGCCGCCGGCCTTCCTTGTTCCGCAGATCGAACTGGATATCGACCTCGTTTCGCCGGAGCTGGCCCGCGTCCGGGCAAGGCTGACGCTGCGTCGCAATCCGGCGGCGCAGCACCCAGCCCCGGAACTGAAACTGGATCTCGACGAAGTCCGTGTTGAATCCGTCGCGATCGACGACAGCGAACTCCCGGCCGATCAATACCGCCTCGATGCCCGGCATCTGGTTGTCCATGTGGTTCCCGACGAGTTCACGCTGACTACGGTCAGCACCATCAATCCCGCCAGCAACACCCGGCTGATGGGCATCTATACCTCCAGTGCGGGCTTCTTCAGCCTGTGCGAGGCGGAGGGCTTCCGCCGCATCACGCCCTTCGCCGACCGTCCGGATGTGATGTCGAAATACACCGTGACTCTCCACGCGGACCAGGGCGTCTGCCCCGTGTTGCTGGCGAATGGCAACCTGACAGACCAGGGAGAAGAAACAGGCGGCCGACACTGGGCGCGATGGGAGGATCCCTTCCCGAAGCCCTGCTACCTCTTTGCGGTGGTCGCCGCGAAACTGGACTGCCGCCAGGACAGTTTCCGCACGCGCTCAGGCCGCAGTGTTCAACTGCAGTTCTTCGTGGAGCCCGGGAAACTGGACCAGGCCGAGTGGGCGCTGGATTCGCTCAAACGCGCGATGAAGTGGGATGAGGACACCTACGGCCTGGAAGTGGATCTCGACCAGTACAACCTCGTGGCAGTGGGCGATTTCAACGCCGGCGCCATGGAGAACAAGGGCCTGAACATCTTCAACACCAAGCTGGTGCTGGCGCGCCAGGACATTTCCACGGACTGGGATTTCAACTTCATCGACCGCACCGTCGCACACGAGTACTTCCACAACTGGACTGGCAATCGTGTCACCTGCCGCGACTGGTTCCAGTTGTCGCTGAAGGAAGGACTGACTGTGTTCCGCGAGCAGCAGTACGCGGGAGACCAGTACTCCAGACCGGTGGCGCGCATCCAGGCCGTGCGCAACCTGCGTGCCGGCCAGTTCCCCGAGGATGCGGGTCCGATGGCGCATGCGGTGCGCCCCACTTCATACCAGCAGATCAGCAACTTCTACACCTCCACCATCTACAACAAGGGTGCGGAGCTGGTAGGCATGATGCGGACGCTGGTGGGCGAAAAGGCCTATCGCGAAGGCATCGATCTTTACTTCCGCCGTCATGACGGCAAGGCAGTCACCACCGACGAACTGGTAGGTGCATTGCAGGACGCCAGCGGCGTCGATCTCGCACAGTTCAGGCGCTGGTACGACCAGGCAGGCACGCCGCGCCTGGACGTGACCGACCGCTACGACTCCGCCACGCACAGCTACGAACTGGTGGTCAGGCAGAGCTGTCCGCCGACTCCGGACCAGCCCGACAAGTTGCCGTTTCACATGCCGCTGGTGGTCGGCCTGCTCGATGGCAACGGGCAGGACATGCCCCTGAGACTCGCGAACGAACCGGCGGCGCAGGGCACCAGCCGGCTGCTGCAATTGCGCAAGGACATCGAGACCTTCCGCTTTATCGATGTGCCTTCCCCGCCTGTTCCGTCGCTGGGCCGCGGCTTTTCCGCACCGGTCATCGTCAACTACGAATACGACGAGGAAGCGCTGCAGCTGCTCCTGGGCTGCGACAGCGATCCGTTCAACCGCTGGGCCGCCGGCCAGCAGCTATCCATGAATCTGCTGCTGCGTGGCGTGGCAGATCATCGTGCCGGCCGACCGGTCCAGTTTCCCGAATACCTGGCGCAAGCCTTTGGCCGGGTGCTTGCGGATGCGGACCGGGACCCTGCCTTCGCAGCCGAGGCCCTGGCGCTGCCGGCGGAGCTGATGATCGCCGAGCGCCTCGAAGAGATCGACTCCGATGCAGTGCACAAGGTGCGCCTGGCCATGCGTCGCTTTCTGGCCCAGCGGCTGCAGTCAGGGTTCCGGGAGGCCTACGAGCGATTTGCAACACCGGGTCCCTATCGCCCGGATGCGCTCTCCAGCGGGCGCCGCGCCTTGCGCAACCTGTGCCTCGCGTTCCTGATGGATCTGGACGATGCGCCCTCGCGCCAGCTGTGCGTGACACAGCTGCAGGGCGCCGACAACATGACCGACGCACTGGCGGCGCTGACGGCGATTGCCAACTGCGATTGCGGCGAACGGCGGCCGGCGCTGGATGCGTTCCATGCCCGCTGGAAGGACGAGCCACTGGTGGTGGACAAATGGCTGGGCGTCGAGGCCATGTCCCGGCTCCCGGGGACCGTGGTGCGGGTCAGGGAGCTCACCCGCCACCCCTCCTTCACGCTCAGGAACCCCAACAAGGTGTTTGCACTGCTGGGCAGCTTCGGCAGCAACCAGTTCAACTTCCACTCTGCCGACGGCTCGGGCTACCAGCTGATGATGGAGCAATGCGTGGCGCTCGACGCCATCAATCCCCAGGTGGCCTCACGCCTGCTGCGCAACTTCGAACGCTTCCGGCGCTTCGAGCCGGGGCGCAGATCCCTGATGCGGTCCGCGCTGGAACAGGTGGCCGCGCGACCCGGGCTGTCGAGGGAAGCTGCCGAGATAGTGGGCAAGGCGCTGGCATGACCCACGCCAGCGATCGCTTATGATCCCGCAGATGGAATATCTCTATCCGGCACTGAAGGCACTGGCACTGGTGCCGGCCACGCTGCTGCCCATCATCAATCCGTTGAGCACGGCGCCGGTGTTCGCCTCCACCACCGGCGGCGATCGGCTGGTATCGAAGCGACTTGCACGCCAGGTGGCATTGAACAGCTGGTTCGTGATGGTCGCCGCCATGCTGATCGGCACCTATGTCCTGGACTTCTTCGGCATTTCGCTGCCCATCGTACGCATCGGCGGCGGGCTGCTGGTGGCGTCCACCGGCTGGCGCATGCTGCATACCAGCGAAAGCGACGAGGTGCAGGCGGCGGCCTCGGAACAGACCGGCCGCCTGTCAGATGCAGAAATCATGAAGCGCAGCTTCTTTCCGATCACCTTTCCGCTGACCACCGGCCCGGGAACCATCGCCGCATCCATCACGCTGGGAGCAAAGCTTCCTGATGGTCCTGCGCTGTACGTTGTGGGGGCCGCAGTGGCGGCGGTGGGGGCCGCGCTGACCTCTCTGGTTCTCTACTTCACCTTCAAGCATGCCGCAGCACTGCTGGAGAAGCTCGGTGAGGTCGGCACGCTGGTCATGATGAGGCTGCTGGCATTCATCCTGCTCTGCGTGGGAGTGGAGTTCATATGGACCGGCTGGGCGGATCTGAACCAGCTCTGAGCGGGATCGCACCGGGGGCCGGGATCCGGAGGCAATGCCAGCTGGTCACGTTTTGACCAGACCGCCTGCCTGTATTTGGCGGAGAGTGAGGGATTCGAACCCTCGAAGGGCTTTTGACCCTTACACCCTTAGCAGGGGTGCGCCTTCGACCACTCGGCCAACTCTCCGGCGTCCGCTGCGGGCATAAAAAATCCCGCGACTGCCAGTGCAGACGCGGGATCATAAATGGAACCGGTTAAAGGGGCAAAGTTAGCTGCTTTATCCCAGTGCGGCGATTGACTCGCCGGCTCGCGTGGGATCTCCGTCCCGCTCGTTCTTGATGCGGTCGAAGATCTCTTCGCGGTGCACAGACACGGTCTTGGGCGCATTGACGCCGATTCTGACCTGATTGCCCTTGACGCCGAGCACAGTGACGGTGACGTCCTCGCCGATGACTACGGCTTCACCCACACGCCGGGTAAGAATCAACATGGTGCACACGCTCCTTCGCTTTGGTATGCGTATTGTCCGGCCAGGGGGAGATGCAACAAATCGGAGAAACCCTGAATAGCCCCTCGCCGGCCGGCCGTGCAAGCGGCTCCTACACGGCTAGTCCGCAGTTTTTCCGCGCACCAGTTCCATCACACTGGCCAGTGCTGCAGGCAACGCCGCTATGTTGGTACCGCCCGCCTGTGCAAAATCAGGGCGTCCGCCGCCCTTGCCACCGAGCTGGACCGCGATATTTGCAACGATATCGCCAGCCTTGATGCGGGCAACCAGATCGGGTGTTACGCCGGCAACCAGTGACACCTTGTTTTCGGCAACCACGGTTGCGAGAACGATCACGGCAGATTTAAGCCTTTCTTTCAGCTGATCCACTGCGTTGCGAAGCGCTGCCGCATCCGCGCCTTCCAGCTGCGTGGCCACGACCTTGATGCCGTTTACTTCGACGGCGCCGTCAGCGAGATCCGTTCCCTTGCCACTGGCCAGCTTGTCCTTCAGCGAGCGCAGCTGTTTTTCGAGCGTACGCTGCTGTTCCAGGCCTTCCTGCACGCGCTGGACGACGTCTTCACGCGAACCGCGCACGATGCCAGCCACGCTGCGCAGCAGTTCTTCCGTCTGCGTGATGTAGTCGTATGCGCCCTCGCCGGTAACCGCCTCGATGCGGCGCACGCCGGCCGCCACGCCGCCTTCCGACACGATCTTGTACAGGCCGATGTCCCCAGCGCGGCTGACATGCGTACCGCCGCAGAGCTCGGTGGAGAAATCCCCGACCTGCAGCACCCGCACGACGTCACCGTATTTCTCGCCGAACAAGGCGATGGCGCCGGCCGCCACCGCCTCATCGTAGGCCATGGTGCGGGTCTCGGCAGCCGCGTTATGTCTAATCTCCTCGTTGACGCGCCGCTCGATGCGACGCAGCTCATCGGGTGTGAGCGCCGCAAAATGCGCGAAGTCGAAGCGCAGGCGATCAGGCGCCACCAGGGAACCCTTCTGCTGCACATGCGCGCCGAGGACTTCCCGCAGCGCCGCATGCAGCAGGTGCGTGGCCGTATGGTTGCGACGGATGCGATCACGCCGCGTGTGGTCTATGCGCGCCTCGACGGCCATGCCCAACTGCAGCGGTGCGGCTTCGAGCCGGCCGATGTGCGAGAAGGCGCTGCCGCGCTTGCGGGTATCGCTCACCGCGAAGCGCGCGGTGCCGGCGACCAGTTCGCCCATGTCCCCGACCTGCCCGCCTGATTCGGCGTAGAAAGGCGTGCGGTCCAGCACGACTTCGCCCTCTTCGCCCGGTTCAAGGGACTGGACTGGCACACCGCCCTTCAGCAGCGCCACGACCCGCGACTGGTCGGCAACGCGTTCGTAGCCGGAGAAGTCCGTGGTCGTGCCCAGATCCACGCCACCGCGCAGGTCCACGCCGAAGCGGCTGGCGGCGCGCGCGCGCTCCCGCTGGCCTTCCATTTCGCGCTCATAGCCGGCCATGTCCACCGTGAAACCACGCTCGCGCGCCACGTCGGCCGTGAGGTCCGGCGGGAACCCGTAGGTGTCGTGCAGCTTGAATACGGTTTCGCCATCCACGGTCTTGCGGGTGCCGAGCCTTGCGATGGCTTCCTCCAGCAGTGACATGCCCGTCTCCAGCGTGCGCGCAAACTGCTCGCCTTCCTTTGCCAGCACGCTGGTGATGTATTCCTGCCGGGAAACCAGTTCCGGATAGGCACCGCCCATCAGCCGCGCAACCTCGGCAACCAGATGGTGGAAGAAAGCGGGATTCTTGCCGAACTTCGTGCCGTGGCGCATGGCGCGCCGGGCGATACGCCGCAGCACATAGCCCCTGCCTTCGTTGGAGGGCACTACGCCGTCCAGCACCAGGAATGAGCAGGCGCGGATATGGTCGGCAATAACGCGCAGCGAAGGGCTATCGTAGTCGGTGGTGTTCAGCAGCTTCGCCGCGGCGTGGATCAGGTGCTGGAACAGGTCGATCTCGTAGTTCGAGTGCACGCCCTGCAGCACGGCGCAGATCCGCTCCAGGCCCATGCCCGTGTCGACGGAGGGCTTGGGCAGCGGCGTCATGCTGCCATCGGCCGAGCGGTCGTACTGCATGAACACCAGGTTCCAGATCTCGACGTAGCGGTCGCCGTCTTCGTCGGGAGAACCCGGTGGTCCACCCGGGATCTGTGCGCCATGATCGAAGAAGATTTCCGTGCACGGGCCACAGGGGCCGGTGTCACCCATGGACCAGAAGTTGGAGCTTTCGCCGAGGCGTGTCAGCCGGTCGGCCGGTACGCCGATCTCTTCGATCCAGATCTTCGCGGCCTCGTCATCGTCCTTGTAGACCGTCACCCACAGGCGCTTCGGGTCGATCTGCATGGCGCCGGTGAGGAAGTCCCAGGCAAACCGGATGGCATCGCGCTTGAAGTAGTCGCCGAAGCTGAAGTTGCCCAGCATCTCGAAGAAAGTGTGATGCCGCGCGGTGTATCCCACGTTCTCCAGGTCATTGTGCTTGCCACCGGCCCGCACGCAGCGCTGGCTCGAGGCCGCCCGCACATAGGCACGGGGATCCTTGCCCAGGAACACGTCCTTGAACTGCACCATGCCGGCATTGGTGAACAGCAGCGTGGGATCGTTGCCCGGCACCAGGGAACTGGAGGGCACCACGGTGTGACCCTGGCGGGCGAAGTAATCGAGAAAGGCGCTGCGGATCTCGGCGGAGGAAAATGGCTTGGGCGGGCGGCTCATTCAGGGTACGGGCGGTGATCAGAGGACCCCTATGATCCTTGGAAACGCATCCCCGGTGCAAAATTACTCGGCTTCCGCTGCGCCCAATGCCCCGGTGATCTGGTCGCCGGAAAAGCCCCGGTACTGGAGAAAGCGCATCTGCTTGGCCCGCTCAGGCCAGCTGCGCGGGACCCCGGCCCCGAATTTGCGCTGCCGCGTCTCCGCGGCCAAGGCACCCCAGTCTGGTCCGGCCTCCATTGCGGCTGCGATGCGGTCGCTGGCAATGCCGGCTTCCTGCATTGCCTGGCGGATGCGTGCCGGCCCCTTTCCACGCGCCACGAGCTGGCGGACCAGCGCCTCGGCATAGCGGCCGTCGTCCAGCAGGCCTTCACCGGCCAGCTCACTCAGCACTTCGGCTACTGCCTGGGGCTCGAAGCCCTTGCGCTGCAGGGTGGTGGCCAGTTCACCGCGGGAATACTCCCGGCGACCCAGCAGGGCGATGGCCCGGGAGCGCACCGCCTGCGGATCCGCAATGCGGTGCGCATCGACCTTGCGTTGACCGCGCCCGAAGCTCAGTTGAGTTTCTCGCGTTCGGCCGCCGCTTCTGACGCTACGGTCTTGCGGTTTGGCAGCAGGCGCTCACGAATCTGCTTTTCGATGTCGGTGGCAAGTTCCGGGCGCTCGACCAGGAACAGCCGGGCATTTTCCTTGCCCTGGCCGATGCGCTCGCCCTTGTAGCTGTACCAGGCGCCGGACTTCTCGATGATGTTCTGGGCGCTGCCCAGGTCGATGATCTCGCCTTCGCGCGAAATACCCTGGCCGTACATGATCTCGAATTCAGCTTCGCGGAATGGCGGCGAAACCTTGTTCTTCACCACCTTGACGCGGGTCTGGTTGCCGACCACTTCCTCGCCATTCTTGATGGCGCCGATGCGGCGGATATCCAGGCGCACCGAGGCATAGAACTTCAGCGCATTGCCGCCGGTGGTGGTTTCCGGATTGCCGAACATCACGCCGATCTTCATGCGGATCTGGTTGATGAAGATGACGATGGTGTTCGAGCGCTTGATGTTGCCGGTGAGCTTGCGCAGCGCCTGCGACATCAGTCGGGCGTGCAGGCCGACCTGCAACTCGCCCATCTCGCCTTCGATTTCGGCTTTGGGTGTGAGTGCGGCAACGGAATCGACGACTACCAGGTCGACGGCACCCGAACGCACCAGCATGTCGGTGATTTCCAGCGCCTGCTCGCCGGTATCCGGCTGGGATACCAGCAGGTCGTCGATGTTGACGCCCAGCTTCTGTGCATAGGAGGGATCGAGGGCGTGCTCGGCATCGACGAACGCTGCAGTACCACCGGCTTTCTGGATCTGGGCCACAACCTGTAACGTGAGCGTGGTCTTGCCGGAGGACTCTGGACCGTAGATTTCAACGACGCGCCCACGGGGCAGGCCGCCGATGCCGAGCGCGACGTCTAGACCAAGCGAACCGGTTGAAACCGCTTCCACATCGTAGGAAGCGCTGGCGTCGCCCAGGCGCATGACCGAGCCCTTGCCGAACTGCTTTTCGATCTGGCCGAGCGCTGCAGAGAGCGCCTTCTTGCGGTTTTCTTCCATGCCGATGACCTCTTGGATTCGTTGAACGGGCGGTGGAAAGAGCATGCCACAGCGTACTGTATATGTATACAGTCTTTCTGCCGGGATCACCCAGAAATGCACGGAGAGCCGGGGCTGCCTCAGTCGTCCAGCAGCAATCGCAGGGCATAGGCCGCGGACATGCGCCGGATGTCATCCCGGGAGCCCGGGAAGCGTCGGTGCGACGCCCCGAGCTCCACGGCTCCGCCTGCCCGCCGCCGCGCGCGTGCGAACCAGACATCACCCACAGGATGTTCCGGCGTGCCTCCATCGGGACCGGCCACGCCACTGATGGCCACTGCGTAATCCACTCCACTGACGGCCAGCGCCCCCTGCGCCATCTCCAGCACGGCAGGTTCGCTGACTGCACCGGACAGGCGCAGCGTCTCGGCGGTCACACCGAGGTAGCGCTGCTTGGAATCATTGGAGTAAGTGACCAGCCCGCTGCTGAACCAGGCCGAACTGCCTGGAATATCGGTCAGCAGCTTGGCCACATAGCCGCCGGTACAGGACTCGGCGGTCACCGCGACGAGGTTGCGCTCCAGCAACGATGCGCCGACACGCACTGCAAGCAGCGCAAGCTCATTGTCACTGGGGGCGCCGTGGTCCACGCCCCGCAGCGTACTGCTATTTGGCTGCCTCGCGGGAGCGCTTTTCCTGCTGCCGGCCCAGGGCCAGCGAAAGCAGGAACCAGCCCACGGCGATCACTGCCGAAATGCCGGCGATCACCGGCACCGACAATGCCAATACCTTCGAGAACAGATTGAAAATCTGCGCATTGATGGCGTCAGCGCCGCGGAACACGGTGCCGTCGACGATGTTCTTGGCCTTGAATTTCTCTTCGCGGCTGACCACCGTCCACAACGACTCGCGTGCGAGGTTGGCGACGCCGAAATTCGTGGCGCGCTGAATGGCCTGGAAACCCGCAACGACAAACAGGACCGGGCTCAGCATCAGCGCGGCGAAACCGATGATGAACACCAGTGGCAGCAGCGCCGCAGCCTTGCCCACGCCCAGCGCCGGGATGATCCGCCCGGTCGCCGTCAGCTGCATGACCAGCGAGAGGATGCCCACCCAGGTTGCGATCATCGCGAAGATCTTGGTACGTGTGGCTGTGTCGGTAGCGGCGGCTGCTACCACTTCGGCCTGCACGAAATAGAGCATCGTGCCGGCGAAGGACAGCAGGAATACCCACAGGCCGATGCCACCCAGATAGCGCGATTTGAACAGCAGCGGGAAGCCATCGAACATGCCGCCACCGACCGCCTTCTGGCGTCCGGCGCTGGCGGCCTGGAAATCCGGATTCGCCGCCTGCGCGGCGGCAGCGGCCTTCTCGAGCCGGTTCGCGCACACCACCGCTGCGATCAGCAGCGCGCCGGCGATCAGCAGCAGGTTGGCCACACCGATGGGCTCCACCAGGTGCCGCGTGATCTGCGGACCCAGGATGGAACCCACTGAACCGCCGGCACCAATGAACCCGAACAGGCGCTTGCTCTGCTCGCTGGAGTAGAGATCGGCCATGAAGGACCAGAACACGGACACCGTGAACACCGAGAACACGGTGATCCACACGAAGAACGCGCGGGCGACGCCGACCTTCGACACGCCGGAATTCATCAGCAGCCAGAACACGACCATGTTCGCGACCAGGAACAGGTAGATGACCGGCACGAATTTCGTGCGCGGCAACCGCGCCGCCACCGCCGCCTGCAACGGGGCGGTGATCAGCGTCGCCGCCAGCGTGGCGGCGAACAGCCACGGCAGGTTGCGCGTGCCGCCCTCGATACCCATGGCGTCGCGCAGCGGCAGCAGCATGTAGTAGGTGGAGAGCAGGAAGAAGAAATAAGCAAAGGACCACAGCAGTGCCTTTACTTCCCCGGGCTTGGTATTGACCAGCTTCTTGATGAGCGTTTCCATCCGCCGAGCATAGCCGCGCGGGACCGCGCGACGCCACCATTTCACCGGGCCCGCGCCCGGGTCCTGCCGGGAATGATCAGGACATGGAACTCTGCTGCAGGGCGGCAGTCACAGGTCGCCCGGATTCACACCAGTACCGAGAGCATCCTGCCGAGCAACTCATCAATCGACATCGAAATGAACAGCAGCGGAGCGAACGGCAGCAGCGCCGCCGCCAGCATGCGCAGGAAGTGCCAGCGATTGACGGGCACGATGGCCGTGGCGCGGATGTTTTCGTGGACGGAGCTGAAGTCAGCCATGGTCTGCGGCGAAGGACAGTCGAGCATGGCGGTAGCGGGCATGTCATCCCACTGCACATCGAAGGCCTGGACCAGCCGCTGGCCCATGGCATCGTACCTGGCCATATCCAGCACCTTGGTGCGCGCCAGCGCCAGGGAAAGCAGCAGCAGGGGACCGAGCAGCAGCGCCGTCGAAGTCACGACATAGACGGCGATTTCGTACTGGAACGAGGTGATTTTCGCCCCGCCGTACACCATCTGGTTCATGCCATTGCCACAGAGGACCATCGCGCCTGCAGCCGAGATGATGGCGAAGCGGCTCTGCGCAAGCCCCAGGAAGGCCAGCCCGCAGGCATGATCGGGATGCGTGGCGCGCAGCGCCAGCGGCAGGCGGGACAACCGCCACAGCATCCAGGTCCACAGCAGGAATCGCCACAGCCACAGCAGCAGCACGAACCGGAACAGCGGTGCGCTGACAAGTTCCATCCAGACGGCTGCCGGGGTGAAATCTCCCGCAGCATCGAACCGCCAGTAAGAGTGTTGTGCCGAGGCGATTTCCGTCGCCGCGCCTGCAAGGGAGGCAAGAACAGCCGGCGCAACGGCCAGCACGAGGCAGAGAAGTTCGGGCCAGTACGCATCGCGCGCGCGCAGCGCCACGGCGAGAATCCGTTCGTACTGTGGCCGGCTCTCCACGGCAACGACGCCGCTGGTGGAGAACTGCCGCACGGCGTGGGACAACATGCGATCCGAGAATCGCGCGGCAAGGACCAGCAGCGGCATCGCGAACAGGAAACGGGACAGCACGAACCAGTCAGCGGCGAAGGGCAGCTTCACACCGCCTGGCAGCAGCGTGCCCGCGCGCCAGGCCAAGAACGCCGGTGGCACGATGGTGAGCAGCAGCAGCAGGGTCACGACGATTCTGCTGGCAGGCCTGACGTTCGGGAACAGCCGTGCCAGTGGCTGCAGTGCGCGCCAGGTGGGCCCGCCCCGCATCAGCGAGAAGTCCTCGTCGACCCGCATGTTCACTGCACACTCCCGAGCATCGCCCTGGCTATCATGCCTGAAGCAAGCGCGGGATTCCCGTGCGCGGGGCGCGCCGCCGACCGGCGCGCCCCCACCCTGTTGGGCTAGTTGTTGCCGCCCTTGGGGTTGTCCAGTTTCGCCATCGCACTTTCAAGCGCCTTGTGCAGGCTCAGCGTGTCGGATGCCTGTCGCGGCGGATATTCCTGCAGGCTCTTCAGATGTGCCGCAATGAACGGCGTAGCCGCCGTCGGCGCCCACAGCTTTGACGCCAGGAATTTGCGACCGACATAGCCCCATTCATGCGACTCCGGATCCATCTTCTCCATCGGATCCATCAGCAGGTTGAACAGATAGGGGACGCTGGGATAAGACTTGTCATTGAACCAGCTGCCATCCTTCTTCACCCCGATGTGCATCTTCCAGGCATCCACGCGCACGGCCATCAGGTCCGTTTCGTCGTAGTAGAAGAACTCGCGCCGTGCAGTCTTCTTCGATTTGCCGGTCCAGTGGTCCAGGTTGTTGTAGCCGTCCAGATGCGCCTTGTAGGTGATGCCGTTCATCTTGTAACCCGACAGAAGATCCTTCTTCAGGTTGGGCAGGCCGGCAGCAGCAGCCAGGGTGGCGTACAGGTCTTCATGGCTCTGCAGGCCGTTCGAAGCGGAGCGCGGCGGAATGTGCCCCGGCCACTTGACCAGGCAGGGAACGCGCAGCCCGCCTTCCCAGGTGGTGCCTTTCTCACCGCGGAACGGCGCATAGCCGCCATCCGGCCACATCATCATCTCGTTGCCGTTGTCGGTGGTGTACACGACGATGGTGTTGTCGTCGACGCCCAGCTCCTTCAGCTTGTTCAGCAGCACGCCGATCTGCTCGTCGTGCTCCAGCATCTTGGCGCGCACCACGTCTTCCTCGGCGCGCCCCTCGTCCACTGCCATCTGGATGTATTTTTTCGGCGAGTGCGACCAGATGTGGATGGCGGTGGTGTTGAACCAGCAGAAGAAGGGCTTGTCGCCCTTGCCGTTGCGCTCGAGGAAATCGAGCGTCTTGTCCAGGACCTCGCCGTCGAAGGTTTTCATGCGCTCGCGCGTCAGCAGGCCGGTGTTCTCGATCTTCTGCTTTCCGACGCGGCCGAATACGGGCTCGTCGGTGGGATCATCCTTGTCGGTGGCCCAGGCATGCAGCACGCCGCGCGGCCCGTACTTCTTCGTGTATTCGGGATTCTTCTGGCCGGGATAGTCCAGTTCCTCCGGCTCCTCCTCGGCGTTCAGGTGGTACAGGTTGCCGAACCATTCATCGAAACCATGCACCGTGGGCAGGAATTCGTTGCGGTCGCCCAGGTGGTTCTTGCCGAACTGCCCGGTGGAGTAGCCCTGCGACTTCAGCACCTCCGCCAGCGTCGGATCTTCCTTCTGGATGCCGCGCGGCGAACCGGGAATGCCGATGGTGGTCATGCCGGTACGCACAGGCACCTGGCCCATGATGAAGGCGGCGCGGCCGGCAGTGCAGCTGGCCTGGCCGTAGTGATCGGTGAACAGGATGCCTTCGTCCGCAATGCTGTCGATATTGGGCGTCCGGCCCATCATGCCGTGGGTGTAGGCGCCCACGTTCCACATGCCTATGTCGTCGCCGAATATCACCAGGATGTTCGGCTTGTCGCTTTTTGTCTTGGCCATTGTTGTCTCCTTGACTGTCCTGAGTTGCAGAATCCGTTATTCGAAAGGTCCCACGCGGAAGATGATGTTGGCGATCAACATCAGGCCCAGCAGCAGCAGCAGGATGGCGCTGACCAGCGTCATGGACGGCGGGAAACCGCTCTCGGCGTGGACCAGGCCCTGCTGCGCCATGGCGTCGCGCTGCCGCCGCAGGCCCAGCATGAAGCTGCCATGGTAGCCGATGCCGATGACCAGCATCACGATGCCAAGCACGACCAGCGCCGCGCCGAAATTGCGGCCCGCGGCGCCGTGCGCGATCGCCCCGCTCTCTTTCAGCTGCTCGAATACCTTGTGGATGGTGAAGCCGAAGCTGATCAGCGACAGCGAGGTGCGGATCACCGACATCAGCGTGCGGTCGGCGCTCATGCGCGTTCGCTGAAAGGACATTCCGGTGCGCCGCGCCGAAAGCTCGGTGGATGGATCATCGAATGTCTTGGCGGATGTCATGCGAACCTCATGAGCTGCTCGGCCCATTCCCTGGGCCCGGCGGCAGCTTCGACGCACAGCGGCTGCCTTGCTACCCGGAAACAGGAAGGTGCCGGCCGGAAAATGCATGGTCGTGGCGGACACATGGATCGGGTTAAGCTGCCCGCATCCAGGGAAAGGTAGTTGCCGTGGCAGCTTGCAGGGAGAAAATGCTGGAACCCTTACTGAAGCGCTTCCCCGCATTGCGTACACGCGATGTGGAAGAAATGCGCGCGTGGCTCGAACCCATGCTCTCGCTGCGCGGGATCGACATGCCGCAAGCCGGCCAGCGCTTCGACTGCATGCTGAATCACTGCCAGCTGCGCGACATTTCCCTGGTCTACGCGCAGTACGGATCGCCCTTCACCATGCGGCTGCAGCAGAATGACTTCTTCCTGCACGGCTTTCCGCTCACCGGCGCAGGCGAGGCCACCTGCAACGGGCAGCATGTGGTGGTACGGCCGGAAACGGGCGGCATCGTGGCAGGCCCGCACTCCCACGCAAGCCTGCGCTACGATGAATCCTTCTCGCACCTGGTCCTGAAGATATCGCCCGCGGCACTGACCCGGCGGCTGTCGCTGCTGCTGGGCAAGCCGGTTGATCCACCGCTGGAACTGACGGGGCGGATCCGCCCCACCGCGGCAGCCGCGCAGCTTCGACTGGTGAAATTCCTGGCGGAGGAAGTGGATCGCTCCGAGGAGCGCTTGCCGGACATGATGCTCTGCGAACTCGAGGACGCAGTCGTCCTCAACTACCTGCTGAACACGGAACACAACTATTCCGGGCTGCTGGCCGGAGCGCCACCTGCGGCGGCACCCTGGCAGGTGCGGCGTGCGGTGGATTACATGGAACAGCATTGGGGCGAGGCGATCACGATAGAAATGCTGACGCAGATCACCGAGACCAGTGCCCGCAGCCTGTTCCAGCTGTTCAAGAAGACACATGATGTCTCGCCCATGGTCTACCTGAGCCAGGTTCGCATGCGGCATGCCAAGGCCATGCTGAGTTCCCCCGCTCCGGAAACCAGCGTCACGAAGGTGGGGTTCCTGTGTGGCTTCAGCAACATGGGCAATTTCGCCATGAAGTATTTCTCCGCGTTCGGTGAGAAGCCTTCGCATACCCTCAGGAACAGCCTGAGGTAACACCGTGCCTGTTTCATGATGGCCGGCGCCCGCCGCTGGCTGGTGCTTGCGATAGCCGCAAGCGGCCTGTTCCTGATCTGTGTCGACCTCACCGTGTTGTATGTGGCGCTGCCTGCGCTGACGCGCGATCTGGCGGCGAGCAACTCCGCAAGGCTCTGGATACTCAATGCCTACCCCATCGTCGTGGCCGGGCTGCTGCCCGGCCTGGGCACGCTGGGCGATCGGCATGGACACCGGCTGATGTTTGTCGCGGGGCTGGCCACATTCGGCCTGGCGTCGCTGGCAGCGGCGTATGCGCCCACGGCTGCGGTGCTCGTTGCCGCGCGCGCCGGACTCGGCGTCGGCGCGGCGATGATGATGCCGGCGACGCTGGCCATCATCCGCAGCACCTTCGATGATCCGCAGGAGCGCACATTCGCCATAGGGCTATGGGCCGGTGCGGCTTCGGGCGGCATGGCACTGGGGCCACTGCTGGCAGGCCTGCTGCTGGAAAAGTTCTGGTGGGGCTCGGTGTTCCTGATCAACGTGCCCGTGGTGATGGCCGCGCTGCTGCTGACGCTGTGGGCCGTGCCGCGCCGCACGGCACCGGGCGGCGCACCCTGGGATCTGGCCGGATCGCTGCAGATCCTCATCGGCCTGACAGCAGCGGTGTATGCCATCAAGGAACTGGCGCGGCAGGACCTGGCTTGGTGGCGCTTCGGCGCAGCCCTGCTGACAGGCGTGCTGTTCATCGCGATGTACCTGCGGCGGCAGAGCCGCCGTCCGCAGCCACTGCTCGACCTCAGCCTTTTCCGGCTGCCGGATTTCGCCGGCGCCTTTGCTGCCGCCTGTCTCGGCACGGCGGGCGTGGTGGGTCTTGAGCTGGCCCTGAGTCAATATCTGCAGCTGGTGGAGCAGCGTTCGCCACTGGGCGCAGCGCTGGTCTTCCTGCCGTCGGCGATTGCGGGTTTCATTGCCGGACCGCTGGCCGGCCGCATGATGCGCCGCCTGCAGCCCGCGACGCTGGGCAGCGCCGCCTTCGTTTTTGCAGCACTTTGCGTGCTGGCACTTGGCCTGCTGCCCGGCGGCGGCGTGGGCCTGCCGGCGCTGCGCCTGGGTCTGATAGCAGGCATCGGCTTCGGCATCGGCGCCACCGTCACATTCGCATCGAGCACCATCATGGGTGCGGCGCCAATGGAACGCGGCGGCATGGCGGCCTCCATCGAGGAAGTCGGGTTTGAACTCGGCAATTCGGTCGGTGTTGCAGTGTTCGGCAGCGTGATGACCCTGGCGTACTCAGCCGCCCTAGTACTGCCGGAGGGCACGGTGCTTCCCGACAATGTCCATGATTCGCTGGATGAGGCATTGCGAATTGCCGACGGGCTCTCCTCCGACGCGGGATACGCATTGCGCGCGGCCGGACGCGCCGCTTTTACACAGGCGTTGCGGGCGGTACTGATCGGCGTCGGCATTCTGTGGCTGGGTGCAGCCCTGCTGATCAAGCGCAATTCCCGCAGATCGCGTGCGTGCAGCCGAACGTTCCCGTCATAATCGGCGCCATGCTTTTGATCCTCGCCATTGCGTTCCTGCTCTGCCTGCTGGCAGCCATAGTCGGCTCCCTGCGCCTGGGATGGTGGTGGGGCCGCCGGCGCCTGCGCCTGCTCGGCGACCACGCCAACGACGGGCTGGGCACGCTGGATGCCGCGGTGTTCGGCATGATGGGCCTGCTGCTTGCCTTCACCTTTACCGGTGCCGCCGGCCGCTTCGAAGACCGTCGGCATCTGATCACCGCCGAGGTCAATGCCATTGGCACGGCATGGCTGCGGCTGGACATAGTGCCGGAACCGACCCGCGGCGAAGTACGCGAACTGTTTCGTCAGTATCTCGATGGACGGATTGCCGGCTACCGCAACCCGGATCTCCTGCAGGCAAGGAAACAGGTGGATGAGATCACCAACCGCCTGCAGGCCGAGATCTGGGCGCAGCTGATGACTGCCGTCCGCGATTCCCCGTCATTGCCGATTCCGGTGGCAGTGCTGCCATCCGTGAATGAATTCTTCGATCTGGCCACGACACGGGCGCTGGCCACCGAGCAACACCCCCCGCGGGCCATCTACGGCATGCTCATCATGATGGTGCTGGTCAGCGGATTTCTCGCCGGCTTCGGCCAGGCCAAGGCCGCGCGCCAGAGTCTGCTGCATGTGGCGGGATTCGCCGTGACCACCACTCTGGCGCTCTATTTGATCGTCGACCTGGAATATCCACGGGCCGGTCTGGTGCGGGTGGGTGACTTCGACCAGGCACTGGTGGATCTGCGCGCCAGCATGAACTAGGCGCTGTCCCGCCGCGGTCCTATTCCGGGAACAGCAGCGTGACGACGAACCGCAGGCCCCAGTCAGGTCCGCCCGCCGGCGCATCGAGATAGGCGCGCGCACCGCCGGCGAAGCTGACCATCTGGCCGCCGATCTTCGTCACCTTCGAGTACATGAGGTTCAGCGGCAGCGTCAACTGATCCGACTCCCAGTCGTACGTCGACTCGAAATTCACCGTGAACGTGCGGCCCTTGCCGAGACCCTTGGACAGGAAGGGTTGCAGGAACGTGGCGTCGATATCCCCGCGGTTGCCATTGCCGGCCACGGACCACAGATGGTTCACCAGCGCGCCGTAGGTCCAGCCCGACTCGGTCTGCTTGAGTACAACAGCGGTGGGGCCGATGGACCACTTCTCCGAACCCAGCAGGTTGTCCGTGGCGGTGGGCAGCATGAATGCAGGCCCGACGCCCCAGATCCAGCCGCTGGCCGTGGGCTTCTTGGGCGAGAAGAACAGGCTCTGCACGGTGTCGCCCAAGCCGGACTGGCTGCCGTTGTCCACGACATCATGCTGGGCAATCAGCGGCAGGATGGTGCGCGAGATGACGTTCCAGTCCTCGCTGATGCTGAAGGGAACCACCGGCTGGATGTTCATTGTCCAGCGGTCGCCGCCAGCGGCGTAGCCGGTATCGTAGTTCAGCTGGAAGGGGACGCTGATCAGCGAGGCGATGGGATTGGCGAGCGCCTTGGCCAGCGCATCTGCGTCCGCGGGTGCCGCGGCTTCGGTGGCTCCTGCCGCCTTGATGATCAGCACTGCCATCGCGGCGAGAACCCTGCCCTGCGTGAATCCGTTCATAGGCTCTCCGTGTGCCAACCGCTGGCCGGTATGATACTGGTTTCCCATGAACACAGAACTCAAAAGCCCCGCCGCGGGCGGCGAACCGGCGCACACGCCGATGATGCAGCAGTACCTGCGCATCAAGGCGCAGCATCCGGATGTGCTGCTGTTCTATCGCATGGGCGATTTCTACGAGATGTTCCATGACGATGCGCGGCGTGCTTCAAAGCTGATCGACATTGCGCTGACCACGCGCGGCCAGTCGGGCGGCGAGCCTATCGCCATGGCCGGAGTGCCTGCCGTCAGCGTGGAGAACTACCTGGCGCGGCTGGTGCGGCGCGGGGAGTCCGTGGCGATCTGCGAGCAGATCGGCGACCCAGCGAAGTCCAAGGGGCCGGTCGAACGCCAGGTGGTTCGCATCGTGACACCAGGCACGCTGGTGGAGGATGCGCTGCTCGACCGGCAACGCGAAAGCCTGCTGGCAGCGCTGATGTTCGATGGTCAGCGCTACGGCCTGGCGTGGCTGGAACTGGCCAGCGGCCGCTTCTGCGTCAGCGAGCTGGGTGATGTCGCCGAACTGGCCGCAGAGCTGGAGCGCCTGCGCCCTGCGGAACTGCTGGTGCCGGAAGACCAGCGCGGCATCGTGCCTGGCGCGGAGCGGTTCGTGGCGCCGCGACTGCGGCCACCCTGGCATTTCGATCTCGATGCGGGACAGCGACTGCTGACAGCGCAGTTCGGCACGCGCGATCTGGCCGGGTTCGGCGCCGCCGAACTGGGCAGTGGCCTGCGCGCCGCCGGAGCACTGCTGCAGTACGCGCAGGACACGCAGAAGGCCGCGCTGCCGCATATCCGCGCCCTGTCCGTGCAGGCACGCGACGAAGGGCTGCAACTGGACGCCGCCACGCGGCGCAATCTGGAGCTGGATCGCGGACTCACGGGCAATGATGAGGCGACGCTGTTCGCGCTGCTGAATCGTGCCGCCACGGCCATGGGCTCACGCGAGCTGCGGCGCTGGCTGAACCGGCCGCTGCGCGATCGCGGCGTGCTGCGCCGGCGTCATGCCGCGGTCGGCATGCTGGCTGAGTCGCAGCGTTTCACCGTGGTTGCCGACGCGCTTGCGCCCATCGGCGATCTCGAGCGCATCCTGGCGCGCGTGGCGCTGCGCTCGGCGCGGCCGCGTGACCTGGTGCAACTGCGGTCGGCGCTCTCGGCATTGCCGGCACTGCGCAGCCTGCTTGCCCCTCTGGACACTCCGCTGCTGCAGACGCTGCTTGCGCGCATCGGCGTCCATGACGAGGAACATCTTCTGCTGGCCCGGGCCATTGCCGCAGAACCTTCAGCCATGCTGCGCGACGGCGATGTGATCGCCGCGGGCCACGATGCCGAACTGGATCATCTGCGGCGCATCGCCACCAACACTGATGAATTCCTGCTGGACCTGGAGAAGAAGGAACGCGAACGCAGCGGCATCGCGCAGCTGAAGCTCGGCTACAACCGCGTGCAGGGCTTCTTCATCGAGATCCCGCGCGCGCATGCGGAGCGCGTGCCCGCCGACTACCTGCGGCGACAGACGGTGAAATCCGCGGAGCGGTTCATCACTCCGGAGCTGAAACGCTTCGAGGACGAGGTGCTGGGCGCACGCGAGAAGGCGCTGGCGAAAGAGAAGCAACTCTACGATCGCGTGCTGGACGCGCTGATCGTCGCGCTGCCCGCGCTGCAGGACAGTGCCGCAGCCATTGCCAGCCTCGACGCACTCACCAGCCTGGCAGAGCGTGCCGATACCTTGAACTGGAGCGAACCGGAACTGACCGAGGCGCCGATCTACCGCGTGGAGGCCGGGCGGCATCCGGTGGTCGAACAGTTCAGCGGCACGCAGTTCGTGCCCAACGATCTCCTGTTCGATGACTCGCGGCGCATGATGATCGTCACCGGACCGAACATGGGTGGCAAGTCCACCTTCATGCGCCAGGCAGCGCTGATTGCCGTGCTGGCGCATATCGGCAGCTACGTGCCCGCGCGCAGCGCTGTGATCGGGCCGATCGACCGCGTGTTCACGCGCATCGGCGCCGCCGACGATCTTGCAGGCGGACGCTCGACCTTCATGGTCGAAATGACCGAGACCGCCAACATCCTGCACAACGCCACGCGCCAGAGCCTGGTGCTGATGGATGAGATCGGGCGCGGCACCAGTACTTTCGACGGGTTGTCGCTGGCCTGGGCCGTGGCCCGGCACCTTGCCACTAGCACCGGCGCCTTCACCTTGTTCGCCACGCACTACTTCGAACTCACAGCGCTGGCCGCCGAACTGTCGGGTGTGGTGAACCTGCACCTGGACGCCACGGAACACGGCGATGAACTGGTGTTCCTGCATGCCGTACGTGAAGGGCCGGCCAGCCGCAGCTACGGGCTGGCCGTGGCGAAACTGGCTGGCGTGCCGCGCGAGGTCATCACCGCGGCTGGCAGGTACCTGCGGGCGCTGGAGTCGCAGCGCGACACCCGGACAGTCGCGCCGGCGTCACCGCAGGCATCACTCCCCTTCGAACCGCAGGAGCCGGACCACCTGCGCGAGCGCCTTGCAGCCGTTGATCCCGACACCCTTTCGCCCCGCGAAGCGCAGGCGCTGATCTACGAACTGAGGGATCTCCTGACCCCCCACTAGCTTGACCCGCTGCTTGCGCACATGGTTTTCTCCCCGGAGTTCCCGACGCCGAGGAGACGTTCGATCATGCTGCTGCGTGCCACCGCCCTGGGGCTGATTCTGCTGGCCCCTGTTCTTTCCCTTGTTGGCTGTGGTGGCAAGCGCGATGCCGGTGAATCCCAGGGATTCGTCGTCAGCATTGGTATCGGGGAACCGAAGTTCCTCACCCCCAGCTCGGTCACCGAGTCCAATGGATCCGATGTGCTGAACGCGCTGTTCACCCGGCTGGTGGACTACGACGCGCAGTTCCGCCCGGTTGAACTGGCGGCGGAATCCATCACCAGCACCGACAACAAAGTATGGACCATCAAGCTGCGGGCCGGATGGACCTTCCACAACGGCGAACCGGTGACGGCGGATTCCTACATCAATGCGTGGAATGCGGGCGCGTGGGGCCCCAACGCGCACGACGGCAACTATTTCTTCGCCAAGATTGCCGGCTACGACGCCATGAATCCGCACGATGCAAAGCAGGCGCCGAGCGCGAAGAAGCTCACCGGGCTGGTGAAGAAGGATGAGCTGACTTTCGAGGTGACGCTGTCGGAGCCCTACGTCAACTTCAAGTCCATGCTGGGCTATACGGTGTTCTTTCCGCTGCCGCTGGCGGCATTCAAGAGCGTGGAGAACAACGAGATCGATCCTGCCTTCCAGGAAGCTCCCATCGGCCAGGGCCCGTTCAAGATGAAAGGCCAGTGGCAGCACGACCAGAACATCGAGACCGTGGCCTACGACAAGTACGCGGGGGCGGAAAAGCCGAAGGTCGCCGGCATCACTTTCAAGATCTACCAGCACCTGACCACGCAGTACCAGGACCTGCTGGCCGGACAGCTCGACATCATCTCTCCACAGCTGCCACTGGAAAACATGGCGACGGTGAAGGAGGACCTGGGGTCACGCTTCAAGCAGAGCCCGGCCTCGACCATCCAGATCCTTGCCTTCCCCACCTACGACAAGCGCTTCGCGAAAGTCGGCATCCGCCGCGCCATTTCCATGGCCATCGATCGCGACGAGATCATCCACACGATTTTCCGCGATTCACAGGTCTCGCTGCGCTCCTTCATCGCGCCGCTGGTGCCCGGCTATCGCGAGAACACCTGCGGCGAGGCCTGCCAGTACAACCCGAAGAAGGCGCGCGAACTGTTCGAGGCCGAGGGTGGCGTGGCGGCGGTGGGCGGGAAGATCGAGATCGCCTACAACGTGGATGGCGGCCATAAACCCTGGGTGGACGCCACCTGCAACCAGCTGCGCACCAACCTGGGCGTGGAGTGCGTGGGCAATCCCCAGCCGAAATTCTCCGAAATGCTGACCAAGGCGGAAAAGAAGGACCCGATGGGCATGTTCCGCATGGGATGGATCTTCGACTACCCCACCATGGAGGCCTACCTGGGGCCGCTGTATTCCACGCATGGATCCTCGAACTATTACGGCTACAGCAATCCCGAGTTCGACCGGCTGCTGGTCGAAGGCGACCATGCCGCGACGCCGGAGGTTGCCATACTTTCCTACCAGAAGGCCGAAGACCTGCTGGCTCGCGACCTGCCAGTGATCCCGCTGCGTTACGCCAGGAACAGCTTCGCCCATTCGACGCGAGTGGCCAACGTGGATATCGACACCTTCGCCCACGTCAAACTGCTGGAACTCACGCCCGCCACGCCCTGATGTCCGGCTTCCTGCTCCGACGCCTGCTGCAGACCGTCCTGACGTTCGTGGGCGCGACCTTCATCATCTACGCGCTGATGTTCAGCATCGCAAAGGATCCGCTGCAGGCCCTGGCGGGCGAGAAACCACTGAGCCCCAGCCAGCGCGTGCAACTGACGGCCCAGTACCACCTGGACCGGCCCTTCCTCGTGCAGTACGGCTACTACATGAAGGGGCTGGTGACCGGAAAATTCGGGCGCGCCATCAGTGGTCGCCCCATCGCCGATGTGCTCGCCGAGTCCTGGCCGCGCACCATCCAGCTGGGACTGATGGCGCTGCTCATCGTGATGCTGGTGGGCGTGGCCGGCGGCGTCTATGCCGGCCTCAGACGCGGCGGCGTGTTCGACCAGACCTCGTTGGCGGTGACGCTGGTCATCATCGGCACGCCGATATTCGTCATCGGCACCGTGTTCCAGTCACTGTTCGCAGTGAAGCTGGGATGGTTCCGTCCCAGCTTCGCACCGGAACTGGGCCTCGCCACCTATGTGCTGCCGGCCATCGTGCTGGGGATGCTTTCCCTTGCCACGGGCATGCGCCTGACGCGCACCTCCGTGGCCGAGAACCTGCGCGCGGACTACGTGCGTACGGCAGCGGCCAAAGGCCTGACGCACCGGCGCATCGTCGGCGTGCATGTGCTGCGCAACTCGCTGATCCCGGTGGTGACCTTTCTCGGCACCGAGGTGGGCGGACTGATGAGCGGCGCGATGGTGACCGAAGGCATCTTCAACATTCCCGGAATAGGAGGCCGACTGTTCCAGGGCATCAAGCTGGAAGACGGACCATTGGTGGTCACCATTGTCAGCCTGCTGATCCTGATCTACCTGGTGACCAACCTGCTGGTGGACATGCTCTACGCCGTACTCGATCCGCGGATCCGTCGTGGTTAGCGCCGCCTCACAGGACGCACCGCGCAGCCTGGCAGGGGACGCCTGGTACGACCTGAAGCGCAACCCCGTGTTCTGGATTGCCGGCATGGTGGTGCTGCTGATGACGCTGCTGGCTGCGTTTCCCGGATTGTTCAGCAGCATCGACGCGCGCACCGCAAGTTGCGCGCTGTCCGATTCGCTGCGCCCTCCCGATGCCAGCCACTGGTTCGGATACGACAAGCAGGGATGCGACGTCTACGCCCGTGTGGTTTACGGCGCGCGTTCCTCGGTGCTGGTGGGTGTGTTCTCGACCCTTATCACCGGACTGATCTCCGTGACCATCGGCCTGCTTTCCGGCTATTTCGGCGGCTGGGTGGATGGCCTGCTGGCACGCGCGGTGGACATCTTCCTGGGCATTCCGGTGCTGCTGGGCGCTGTGGTGGTTGCCAAGGCGCTCTCGGGCCAGGACCTCGGCATCTGGCCGGTGGTCATCGCGCTTGGACTGCTGGGCTGGCCCCCGGCGGCGCGCGTGGTGCGCTCATCAGTGATCACGGCACGGCACCAGGACTATGTCCTGGCGGCGCGCGTACTCGGCGCCAGTCACCTGCGCATCATGCTGCGCCACATCCTGCCGAATTCAATGGCGCCGACGGTGGTGATGCTGACCATCCTGCTCGGCACCTTCATCGCGCTGGAGGCGACGCTGTCCTTCCTCGGCGTGGGGCCGCGCAATACGATCTCCTGGGGCGTGGACATCGCCGAGGCGCAGCGCTGGATACGCGAGGCAACCTACCCGCTGCTGTTTCCCGCCGGGTTCCTGACGGCCACGGTGCTGGCCTTCATCATGCTGGGTGACGCCGTGCGCGAAGCCTTCGATCCGAAACTGCGATGACGCACCTGCTCGAACTTCGGGACCTGCATGTGGATTTCCACACCCGCGATGGCGTGGCGCGCGTGCTGAATGGCGTCTCCTTCCATGTCGATGCAGGCGAGACGCTGGCGCTGCTGGGTGAATCCGGCTCGGGAAAATCCGTGACTGCGCAGGCCATCATGGGGATCCTGGATACGCCTCCCGCTGCAGTGCGCGCCGGGCAGATCCTGTACGAGGGACGCGACCTGCTGACCCTGCCCGAGGACGGGCGGCGCGCGTTGCGCGGCGCCGGCATCGCCATGGTGTTCCAGGACGCGCTGTCGGCACTGAATCCCGTGTTCACAGTGGGCTGGCAGATTGCCGAGGCATTGCGCGTGCGCCAGGGGCTGACGCGAAGCGCGGCCCGGCAGCGCGCCGTGGAACTGATGGAACGCGTGAAGATTCCCGGCGCGCAGTCGCGTGTGCACGACTACCCGCACCAGTTTTCCGGCGGCATGCGCCAGCGCGTGATGATTGCCATGGCCCTGGCGCTGAATCCGAAGGTGCTGATCGCCGACGAGCCCACCACCGCGCTGGATGTCACGGTGCAGGCGCAGATCATGGACCTGCTGATGGAACTGAAGGCGCAGCTGGGCATGGCGCTGATCCTGATCACGCATGACCTGGGTGTGGTGGCGTCGGTGGCGGACCGTATCGCCGTGATGTATGCAGGGCGGATTGTCGAAGAAGCCGGCGTGTACGATCTGTATCGCCAGCCTGCGCACCCCTACACGCGCGCACTGCTGGAATCCATACCGCGGCCGCGAGGCGATGGCCAGGCGCTGAAGGCCATCAAGGGCCTGCCTCCCAACCTGCTGCGCGTCCCGCCGGGCTGTCCCTTCCACCCGCGATGCCCGGTGGAACTGCCGGTGTGCCGGGAAGTGCTGCCGCCGCCGGTCAGCCTGGTGCCGCAGCGCTACAGCGCCTGTCATCGTGCGCAGGAGGTGCTCGATGGCCGCGTCTGAATCCGGCGCGTCAACGACCCCGCTGCTCGAAGTGCGCAACCTGGTGCGCCATTTCCCCATCGAGCGCGGCGCGGTGTTGCGGCGCGTGACCGGACAGGTACGCGCGGTCGACGACGTGAGTTTCTCCCTGGGACGAGGTGAAACGCTGGGAATCGTCGGTGAATCAGGCTGCGGCAAGTCCACCCTGGCGCGCCTGCTGTTGCGGCTGGATCAGCCGACATCCGGCAAGGTCCTGCTGGAAGGCCGCGATGTGCATGCCATGCGTGGCGCGGAGCTGACCGAGTTCCGCCGCTGCGTGCAGATGGTGATGCAGGATCCCTACACTTCGTTGAATCCGCGCATGACGGTCGGCGACATACTGCGCGAGCCTTTCGAGATCCATCCCGAGGCGCTGCCAAAGCGGGCGCGCGCCGATCGGGTGCGCGAACTGCTGGACCTGGTGGGCCTGAATCCCGAATACATCAATCGCTATCCGCACCAGTTCTCGGGTGGCCAGCGCCAGCGCATCGGCATCGCGCGCGCACTGGCGCTGGATCCGCGCATCGTTGTCTGCGATGAGCCGGTGTCGGCGCTGGATGTGTCGATCCAGGCGCAGGTGATCAACCTGCTCGACAAGCTGCAGGCACGGCTGGGGCTGTCGTACATCTTCATTGCGCATGACCTGTCCGTGGTGCGGCATATTTCCGACCGCGTGGCGGTGATGTACCTGGGCCGCATCGTGGAAACCGGGTCGGTGGAAGATATATACGACCATCCAGCCCACCCTTATACCCAGGCATTGCTTTCGGCTGCGCCGGTGCCAGACCCCTTGCAGCGCGACGCCAGCCGGATGATCCGGCTGGAGGGCGACGTGCCCTCGCCTGCCAACCCTCCCAGCGGCTGCCGTTTCCGCACCCGTTGCTGGAAGGCGCAGCCGCTGTGCGCCGCAGAGGAACCGCAGCTGCTTCCACACCGGGAAGACGCCGCTTCACAGCTCTCGGCCTGCCACTTCGCCTAGAATCGGCCGAACAAGCAGGGAGGCCGCATGCTGGTGAATTGCGCGAACTCAATACTCCGCTGTCGGGTTCCGCCACGCTTCACATCGTGCAGGCATTGAGCGGCGGCTGATGAAACTGCTGCGGCTGCTGTATGTCCAGGTGCTGATCGCAATCGTGGTCGGCGCGCTGATCGGGCACTACGCGCCGGAACTCGGCGTTACCCTCAAGCCCCTGGGTGACGGCTTCATCCGCCTCATCAAGATGCTGATCGCGCCGATCATCTTCTGCACGGTGGTGCTGGGCATAGCGGGAATGGACAACCTGCGGCAGGTGGGGCGCGTTGGCCTCTACGCGCTCGGCTATTTCGAGATCGTCACCACGCTGGCGCTGATCATCGGGCTGGTGGTGGTAAACCTCGTCCAGCCGGGCGCTGGCATGCATGTGGATCCGGCCGCACTGGATACCGCCCGCGTCGCGGCCTATGCGGGCCAGGCCAGGGAGCAGGGCTCCGTGGATTTCCTGCTGAACATCATCCCGACTTCCATGTTCGATGCCTTCGCGAAGGGAGAAATCCTGCAGGTGCTGCTGATCGCCCTGCTCTGCGGTTTTGCGCTGCAGGCCTGCGGCGCGAAGGCAGCAGGGCTGCGGCGGGGCATCGAAGGGTTCTCGGCAGTGCTGTTCCGCATCGTCGGTTACATCACGAAGCTGGCGCCAATAGGTGCCTTCGGCGCCATGGCCTTCACCATTGGCTCGCAGGGACTGGGCGCGCTCCGGCCCCTGGCGACACTGATGCTCTGCTTCTACGCCACCTGCCTGCTGTTCGTTTTTGGCGTGCTGGGCCTCATCGCCAGGCTACACGGGTTCTCGATATTCAGATTGTTGCGTGAGCTTCGCGAGGAACTGCTGATCGTGCTCGGCACCTCCTCCTCCGAATCCGTGCTGCCGCGCATGATGGACAAGCTTGAGCGCATGGGTTGCCAGCGCTCCGTAGTGGGCCTGGTGGTTCCGGCCGGCTATTCATTCAATCTGGATGGCACCTGCATCTACCTGACGATGGCCGCCATATTCCTCGCGCAGGCCACGGATACTCCCATGACCCTCGGACAGGAGCTGGTCATGCTCGGCGTGCTGCTGCTGACTTCCAAGGGTGCTGCCGGCGTCACCGGCAGCGGTTTCATCGTCCTGGCTGGTACGCTTGCGGCCGTCGACGGGCCGCCCGTGGCGGCGCTGGCGCTGATCCTCGGCATAGACCGGTTCATGTCGGAAGCCCGGGCGCTGACCAACCTCGTCGGCAATGCGCTGGCCACGCTGGTGGTGGCTCGCTGGACCGGCGCCTATATCGCGCCGACTACGACCACGACCCCGCCACTGAAGCCCACCGAGTCTCAACTCCAGCCCGGCTAGTCTCGACGCGACGAGTCGGGTGTCGGGTGTCGGGTGTCGGGTGTCGGGTGTCGGGTGTCGGGTGTCGGGTGTCGGGTGTCGGGTGTCTAAAAAGTGTAATTCCACTATAGTGGAATCGGTTCCATTATAGTGGAAAGCGAGTTTTCATGGACGTCAACGAGCGCCTTGCCCGCCGGCTGAGTCAGCTGCGCGAGGAATATGGGCTGACGATCGAGGCGCTGTCAGATCGCAGCGGCGTCAGCCGCGCGATGATCTCGAAGATCGAGCGCGCGGAATGCAGTCCTACCGCAACCGTACTGAACAAGCTCGCCATCGGATTGGGAGTGCTGCTGCCCAGCCTGTTCGGGCCGACAGGCTTTGCCGAACCTCGTCTGCAGCAGCGCGATCCAGTGGTGTCGCGCAAGGGGCAGGCCGAATGGCGCGATCCGGACACGGGCTACAGCCGCCGCACCCTGACGCCTTCCACAGCCGGCCAGCCGCTGCAGCTCAGCGAGATCCGTTTTCCGGCCGGTGCACGCGTGACATTCGAGAACGCCTTCGGTGGCGCGGCGGTGTACCAGCAGATCTGGATGATCGACGGCCTGCTGGAACTGCGGCTTGGAAAAGAGCTGGCAGCCCTGCGGGCCGGCGACTGCATGGCCATGACGCTCGACCGGCCGATCACCTTCCACAATCCGGGCAGCAAGGATGCGCGTTACCTCGTTGCAATCGCGCGCAATCCCCGATGACCGCTTCGACGATGGGCGCTGCGCGCCCCAGGACGGGGTACTGCAGCACCACGTACTACTACCGGGATCTGTCGGCCTGACTGGCAGAAAACCGGCCTGCTTCCAGAAAGGCGGCGACCTGCTCCGCTACCATCCGCGACAGCCACATGCCGGTGTGGCTCACAGGCAGCACACAGTGATCGCTGGCACCCTCCAGCTGCGTCTCCGCCACGGATACTGTGCCGTCATTCGGGCCATCTATGCGCGCCAGCAGGCGTCCCAGTCCACGCGAGTGGCTGCCGGCAATGATCCCGAGCTGCGCGCGAAACGGCCATCGTTGCGGCGGCTCTTCGCACAACAGCTCACCGCCGGCCACGCCCAGCAGCCGTCGACCGGGTCCGAACCGGATCAATGCCCGGGCGCTCTGACTGCCACGCGACGGAGTACCCAGGAAAACTGCGCGGCAGAAATCACCGCTGAACCGGTCCGGCGGCAACAGGCCGGTTTCGAACATGCGATGGATGACAATGCCGCCGAGGCTGTGTCCCAGCAGGTGCACCGGCTGCAGGGTACGCCGTGCCAGCGCCAGTGCGTGGCGGGCGCAGCTTGCGGCCACCTGGTCCATTGAATCGCTCATCGAAGAGTAAGGCAGCACGCGCAACGCCCAGCCACGCCTGCGCAGGTGGTGCCTCAACAGCAGGGATTCCGCGCCGGTCATCCACAGGCCGTGGACGAACAGCACGGTGCCGCGCAGCGAATCAGGCGGGCGGGTTTGGCGTCCGGACACGGATCGACAGCTCGCGCAACTGCGCTTCGCTGACAGGCGTGGGCGCGTCCGTCATCAGGTCCGCGGCCGTCTGCGTCTTCGGGAAGGCGATCACGTCGCGGATGCTGTCGGCGCCGGCCATCAGCATGGCCAGGCGGTCGATGCCGAAGGCGATGCCGCCATGGGGCGGTGCGCCGTACTTCAATGCGTCCAGCAGGAAGCCGAACTTGCGCTGCGCTTCCTCCGCGTCGATTCCCAGCAGGCCGAACACTACCGACTGCATGTCGGCGCGATGGATTCGCACCGACCCGCCGCCGATTTCCGAGCCGTTCAGCACCATATCGTAAGCCTTCGCCACGGCCTTGCCTGGATCCGCGGACAGCGCCGCAGGATCATCGACCTTCGGGCCCGTGAACGGATGATGCATGGCCACCCAGCGCTTTGCGCCCGCATCGAACTCGAACATCGGGAAATCCACCACCCACAGCGGACGCCAGCCGGCCTCTACCAGCTTCAGGTCCTGGCCGATCTTCAGGCGCAGCGCGCCGAGTGCATCGCTGACCACCTTCGCGCTGTCGGCGCCAAAGAAGATCAGGTCATTGTCCTGTGCTCCGGTACGCTCGAGGATGCCGGCCACGGCGGCATCGCTGAGGAATTTCAGGATGGGCGACTGCAGGCCCTCGCGGCCCTTCGTCCTGTCGTTGACCTTGATATAGGCCAGGCCCCTGGCGCCGTAGCGCGCCACGAAGGCCGTGTAGGCGTCGATCTCGCTGCGGGAGAATGCATTGCCACCAGGCGCCCGCAGCGCCGCGACACGGCCATTTGGATCCGCCGCAGGCCCTGCGAATACCTTGAAATCGCAGTCCGCGACCAGATCCGCCACATCCACCAGTTCCAGCGACAGGCGCAGGTCCGGCTTGTCCGAGCCGTAGCGGCGCATGGCCTCGGCATAGGCCATGCGCGGGATGGGATTGGGCAGCGCCACGTCGACGACCTTCGCGAACAGGTCGCGGATCATCTCCTCCATCAGCTGCATGATCTGATCCTGCGAGAGGAATGAGGTCTCCACGTCCAGCTGCGTGAACTCCGGCTGGCGGTCGGCGCGCAGGTCCTCGTCGCGGAAGCAGCGCGCGATCTGGTAGTAGCGGTCGAAGCCCGAGACCATCAGCAACTGCTTGAAGATCTGCGGTGACTGCGGCAGCGCGAAGAAGCTGCCGGGATGCGTGCGACTGGGCACCAGGTAATCACGCGCGCCTTCGGGCGTGGCCTTGGTGAGGATCGGCGTCTCGATGTCGATGAAGCCGTTGTCGTCCATGAAGCGGCGGATGGCGCTGGTGATGCGATGCCGCTGGCGCAGGCGCTGGTTCATTTCCTCGCGGCGCAGGTCGATGTAGCGGTAGCGCAGCCGCACTTCCTCGCCCACCTGCTCATCGAGCTGGAAGGGAAGCGGCTCGGAGCGGTTCAGCAGCGTCAGCTGCCTGGCCAGCAGCTCCACCTGGCCCGAGGCGAGATTCGCGTTGGCGGTCCCCGCCGGCCGCGCCCGGACCAGGCCGCGCACCTGGATGACATATTCGCCGCGCAGGCGCTCGGCATCCGCGAACAGCTCCGGCTGGTCCGGGTCGAAAACGATCTGCAGCAGACCCTCGCGATCGCGCAGGTCCACGAAGATCACGCCGCCATGGTCGCGCCGCCGATGCACCCAGCCGGCCACCGTGACCTCCTGGCCCGTGAGCTGTCCGCTGACCTGGCCGCAATAATGGCTGCGCATCTAAATCCCGTCGAAAAAATGGGGGTGCGCAGTATATCCTTGCCCCCCCGATTCCGGAGGACGACGCCATGAATGCACAGCTCAAGCCCGGCCAGGCCGGCGATTTCCGGTTGCTGATCGGCGGCAAGCTGGTTGCCGGCGCCTCGACATTCGATGTCATCAACCCCGCCACCGAGCAGCTGGTTGCCGCCTGCCCGCGCGCCGACCTCGCCCAGCTGAACCAGGCGGTCGCCGCGGCGAAAGGCGCGTTCCCGGCCTGGTCGTCCAGGCACTTGGCCGAGCGTCGTGCCCTGCTGATGAAGCTGGCCGATGCCATCGATGCCAAGGCTCCGGAACTGGCGCCGCTGCTGACCCAGGAACAGGGCAAGCCGCTGGGCCATGCCTTCTATGAATTGATGATCGCCAGCGCCAACATCCGCGGCATCGCGGCCCTGGACCTGCCTGTAACCACCCTCAAGGAAACGCCGGAAGCGAAGGTGGTACGCGTGCGCTCGGCTCTGGGCGTCGTCGCCGCGATCACGCCGTGGAATTTCCCGGTGATCATGATGGTGACCAAGCTGGCTCCCGCGCTGCTGGCCGGGAACACGATTGTCGTGAAGCCTGCACCTACCACTCCGCTGACATCGCTGAAGATCGGCGAGCTGTGCGCCGAGATCTTCCCGGCCGGCGTCGTAAACGTGATTGCCGATGTCAATGACCTGGGCGGCGCACTGACCAGTCATCCGGATGTGGCGAAAATCGCCTTCACCGGCTCCACTGCCACCGGCCGCAAGGTGATGGCCAGCGCCGCACCGACGCTCAAGCGGCTCACGCTGGAGCTGGGCGGCAATGACGCTGCCATCGTGCTGGACGATGTGAATCCGCAGGAAATCGCGCCGAAGCTGTTCTTCGCGGCGATGGTGAACTCGGGCCAGGTGTGCCTGGCAGCCAAGCGCATCTTCGTGCACGAATCCATCTACGATGCCGTGTGCACCGAGCTGGGCAAGCTGGCGAATGCCGCCAAGGTGGGCAACGGCCTGCAGGAAGGCGTGGAGTTCGGGCCGCTGCAGAACCGCATGCAGTTCGAAAAAGTCACCGCGATCCTTGATGACGCGCGCGCGCAGGGGAAGATCATTGCCGGCGGCGAACCGCACAAAGGTCCCGGCTTCTTCATCCATCCCACCATCGTCAGCGGCCTTCCGGACAGCGCAAGGCTGGTGTGCGAGGAACAATTCGGCCCGGTAATGCCCGTGCTGAAGTACTCGAACCTCGATGAGGCCATCGCCCGCGCCAACACTTCGGAATATGGACTGGGCGCAACCGTCTGGTCTGCCAGCGCGGAGCGCGCCTACGAGGTAGCCCTGAAGCTGGACACCGGAACCGTATGGGTGAACAAGCACCTGGACCTGCCGCCGGATGTGCCGTATGGCGGCACGAAGCAGTCGGGTTACGGCGTGGAACTGGGCCAGCAGGGCCTGGAAGAATTCACGCAGGCCAAGATCATCAACATGGCGAAGTAGCGCGGTTCAGGGCGCTGGCGGTGCCGGCGCCCTTTCCGGCGGTGCGACCACTCCCAGCGTCACGATCATCTTCATGGCATCGTCGACGCTCATGTCGATGGGCACGATCTCGGACTTCGGCACGATGAGGTTGTAGCCGGTGGTGGGGATGGGCGTCGTCGGTACGTAGACACAGACCTGCGGTTCTCCGCCGTAGCGCCCCGAGTAATCCGGGATATCGATGGCGGTGACGAAGGCAATCGTCCAGGTGTCGCGGCGCGGGAATTCGATCATCACCACTTGGCGGAACGAAGCCCTGCTGGTCACCAGCGACTCGGTGAATCCCTTCACGCCCGAATAGAGGGTGCGCACCAGCGGGATGCGGTTCACCAGTTCGTCCCACCAGACCACCAGAGTCTGGCCCACCAGGTTGGCGACCAGCAGGCCGGTGAGGAGCAGCACCACCAGCGACATCAGCACGCCGAAGCCGGGAATGTGGAAACCCAGCAGCTGGTCCGGGCGGTATTGCTCGGGCAGCAGCGTCAGCAGTTCGTCGGTGAGATCGAGCAGGAACTTGAAGGTGAGCCAGGTGATGCCGAGCGGCACCCAGAGCAGCAGGCCAGCGACGAGGTAGCGCCGCAGGCCACGCGCCAGGCCTGAATTCATCGCCTTGCCTTGCGCTTCGCGGCGGGCTTTTTCAGCGGCTTCGAAACCGGCCGGGACCTGGCCTTCTTTTCCGGCGCGCTCTTTTCAGGCGCTTTCTCGGCCTTGGAATCAGGCTTGGCGTCTGCCTTCGCATCCGGCTTCGCGGCGGGCTTTTCCTCGGCCTTCGATTCGGACTTTTCCGTCTCGACCAGGTTGCGCTTGTTTTCCTTGTCGGACTTGAAGTCCGTCTCGTACCAGCCGCCGCCCTTCAAGCGGAACACGGGCGCGGAGATCAGCTTGGTAAGCCGGCTCTTGCCGCATTCGGGACATTTCTTCAGCGGCGCGGCGGAAATCTTCTGCATGACCTCGACCTGCGCGCCGCAGGCCTGGCACTGGTATTCGTAGAACGGCATGGATGAATTATGCCACGCACGGCCTTTGCGTTATTTTTCGTAACAAGTTACGATAATTAAATGAAGGCCACACGCCAGAAATCCCGGCCCCGTCGCGGGCGTCCTCCTACGGGCAAGGCCATGACGGCCGCGGAACGCATGCGCCGCTACCGGGCGCACCGCAAGGCGGCGGGAATGAAAATCGTCACGTCGTGGGTACCGGCAATCACACCCGTCCCGTCATCCCATCGCATCCACGACACCCGCAGCCTGGCGATGCACACAGTGATCGCGCAGCGGATAGAGCGCGATCCGGTGCTGCTGCAGGTAGCGCACGACAATCTGCAACGCTGGGCCGGACAACGGCAGGGACGGTTGCCGCCGGCACTGGCTGAATGGCGGGCCATACTGGCCAGGCCATGGCCGGAAATTGCAGCCCTGCTTTCGGAACAGAGCGAATCGGCCATAAGGCTGCGTCAATCCAGCCCGTTCGCGGGCATCCTCAAGCCCGCCGAACGCCGACGCATCCATGACGCGATCAGAACTTGAGCACATCATCCGTGCCGCCGGCAGCATCGCCGACGACACGGAGATCGTGGTGATCGGCAGCCAGTCGGTCCTGGGACAGTTTCCTGACGCCCCCGCCGCCTTGCTGCGATCCATGGAAGCCGATGTATTTCCTCACCAGTATCCGGAACGCTCCGACCTCGTCGACGGCGCCATCGGCGAAGGCTCCCAGTTTCACGAGGCCTTTGGTTATTACGCACAAGGCGTGGACGAGGGCACGGCCACGCTTCCGCCCGGATGGCGTGAGCGCCTTATACCGGTCCGCAACGTCAATACCTCTGGTGTCACCGGCCTGTGCCTCGACGTGCACGATCTGGCGATCTCGAAGTATGTAGCCGGGAGGCAAAAAGACCGCGAGTTCACCCGCGTCCTGGCGCAACATGGCATGACGCAGCAACAGACTCTGCTGGCCAGGCTGAAGCAGACAACAGTGTCCGCTGCCCTGCGCAATACGCTTGGCGCCGTGATTGCCGGCGACTTCGCACCCGCCGGCTCCAGACACCGGCGCTAGAACCCGCTCTGGCTCAACCCACCCGCTTCTCGAACTTCAGCGCTCCGCCTTCCACGGCCACGAGGATCCGGTCGCCGGGTGCGAACTGCCCCTGCAGGATGCGCTCGGCCAGCGGATTCTCGATCTGCTGCTGGATGGCCCGCTTCAGCGGCCGCGCGCCATACACCGGATCGAAACCCGCCTCACCCAGCATGTCGCGGGCATCGTCCCCCAGCTCCAGGGTGAGATCACGTTCGGCCAGACGCTGCTTCAGGCTGGCCAGCTGGATATCGACGATCGCACGGATCTGCCCGCTGCCCAGCGGATGGAAGACGACGATGTCGTCGATGCGGTTGATGAATTCGGGACGGAAGTGTTCCTGCACCCGCTCCATCACCTCGTTCTTCATGCGCTGGTACTGCTTCTCGCCGGCCAGCTGCTGGATCACATCCGACCCCAGGTTGGAGGTCATGATGATCACCGTGTTGCGGAAGTCCACGGTGCGGCCCTGCCCGTCGGTGAGCCGGCCGTCATCCAGCACCTGCAGCAGCACGTTGAAGACGTCCTTGTGCGCCTTCTCGACCTCATCGAGCAGCACCACTGAATACGGCCTGCGGCGCACGGCCTCGGTGAGGTACCCGCCCTCTTCGTAACCGACATAGCCCGGCGGCGCGCCGATCAGCCGCGCGACGGAGTGCTGCTCCATGAACTCGGACATGTCGACGCGCACGATGGCTTCTTCGGTGTCGAACAGGAATTCGGCCAGCGCCTTGCATAGTTCGGTCTTGCCCACGCCGGTGGGCCCGAGGAACAGGAAGGAACCATTCGGGCGCTTTGGATCCGAAAGCCCCGCCCGCGAGCGGCGGATGGCGTTGGAGACGATTTTCAGCGCCTCCTCCTGGCCCACCACGCGCTTGCCCAGCGCCTGTTCCATGCGCAGCAGTTTTTCCTTTTCCCCCTCCAGCATCTTGGAGACCGGAATGCCGGTCCACTTGGAGACCACCTCGGCGATCTCCTCCTCGGTGACATTGTTGCGCACCAGCGTGGGCGCCTGCTGCTCCGCCGCCTGCGCGGCCACCAGCTTCTTTTCCAGCTCCGGAATACGGCCGTACTGCAGCTCGGCCATCTTCGAGAGGTCGTTGGCGCGGCGTGCGGCGTCGAGTTCCAGGCGCGCCTTTTCCAGATCTTCCTTCACGGTGGCTGCGCCCTGCAGCGCGGCCTTTTCCGCCTTCCAGATCTCTTCCAGGTCCGCGTATTCCTTTTCCAGTTCGCCCAGCGTCTCGCGCAGCGTGGCCAGGCGCTTCTTCGAGGCCTCGTCGTCCTCCTTCTTCAGCGCCACTTCCTCGATGCGCAGCTGGATGATGCGGCGTTCGAGGCGATCCATTTCCTCGGGCTTGGAGTCGATCTCCATGCGGATGCGCGCGCCGGCCTCGTCGATGAGGTCGATGGCCTTGTCCGGAAGCTGGCGGTCGGCGATGTAGCGGTGCGACAGCTGCGCCGCTGCGACGATGGCGGGATCGGTGATCTCCACGCCGTGATGCACCTCGTAGCGCTCCTTCAGGCCACGCAGGATGGCGATGGTGTCCTCGACACTGGGCTCATCGACCAGCACCTTCTGGAAGCGGCGTTCCAGCGCCGCATCCTTCTCGATGTACTTGCGGTATTCGTCCAGCGTGGTGGCGCCCACGCAGTGCAGTTCGCCGCGCGCCAGCGCGGGCTTGAGCATGTTGCCGGCATCCATGGAGCCCTCGGCCTTGCCGGCGCCCACCATGGTGTGCAGTTCGTCGATGAACAGGATGACCTGGCCTTCCTGCTTCGACAGATCCTTCAGCACGGCCTTCAGGCGTTCCTCGAATTCGCCGCGGAACTTGGCGCCTGCAATCAGCGCGCCCATGTCCAGCGAGAGGATGCGCTTGTTCTTCAGGCCCTCGGGGACCTCGCCGTTCACGATGCGCTGCGCCAGGCCTTCGACAATGGCGGTCTTGCCCACGCCGGGCTCACCGATGAGCACGGGATTGTTCTTGGTGCGCCGCTGCAGCACCTGCACGGTGCGGCGGATCTCATCGTCGCGGCCGATGACCGGGTCGAGCTTGCCGCTCATTGCGCGCTCGGTGAGATCGACGGTGTACTTGGACAGCGCCTCGCGGCTTTCCTCGGCGTTGGGATCATTGACGGCCTCGCCGCCGCGCACTTCGTCGATGGCCTTTTCCAGCTTCGCCTTGGTGACACCGGCGCCCTTCAGCACCTTGCCCACTTCGCCGCGGTCATCCGCTGCGGCCAGTGCAAACAGCTCGCTGGAGATGTACTGGTCGCCACGCTGCTGCGCCAGCTTGTCGGTGACGTTCAGCAGCCGCGAGAGATCCTGCGATACATGCACCTCGCCGGCAGTGCCTTCCACCTTGGGCAGGCGATCCAGCAGGGCATTCAGGTCGGTCTTGAGCTTGGGCAGGTTGGCGCCTGCCTTGGAAAGCAGCGGCCTTGTACTGCCGCCCTGCTGCTCCAGCAGTGCAGCCAGCAGATGGGCCGGCTCGATCATCTGGTGGTCCCGACCCACGGCCAGGGACTGGGCGTCGGCCAGGGCGTTCTGGAAGCGGCTGGTCAGCTTGTCGTTGCGCATAGGTCCCTCTTTGGGGGCGCCGGGCCCCGGGATCAAGCCTCAATGCGGGTGCAGGTGCTCCACCAGGGCCACCAGGCCCACGCCCAACCCGATCAGCAGCACCTGCAGCACCGAATCCTTGCCGCCGACCCGGCGGTGCAAGCCGGGGATGAGGTCAGCCACCGCCACGTACAGCAGGCTGGCCGCCGAGACCCCCAGCGCATAGGGCAAGGCGGGGCGCAGCGCGGAGAGAGTGAGGTAGCCCAGCAAGCCGCCCAGCACAGCGCCCATGGCCGAAAACAGGTTCCAGCCGAAGGCCTGCGCGCGGGACATGCCGCTGTGGAGCATCACCGCGAAATTGCCTACTTCGCTGGGCACTTCATGCGCCAGCACGGCGAAGCCAGTCATGATGCCGAGGTTGATGTCGATCAGGAATGCGGCGGCAATCAGCACGCCATCCAGCACATTGTGCATGGTCTCGCCGACGACGATCATCACGCCTGGCGCGCGCGTGTGATCCGGCTTGCCATGATCATGTTCCGGCGCGTGTGTTTCGCAGTGGTCTTCATGGCAATGACGCCACAGCACCAGCTTTTCCAGCACGAAGAACAGCGCGATGCCGCCCAGCAAGGACAGGCCGACGCTGCCGTACCCTGAAGGCCCGGCCAGCTCGATGGCCTCGGGCAGCAGGCCCAGCAGGGCTGCACCCAGCAACGCACCGGTAGCGAAGGCGACCAGGAAGGGCAAGGCACGCGTGCGCGCCATCGAAGGCACCAGCAGGAACAGGCTGGCCAGCAGCACTCCCGCGACTCCACCGAACAGCGTGAAGCCAATGATCCAGCCCAGCGTATTCATGCCCGCCCGTCTACTTCCCGCCAGATGAGGCTGGCCATTCTACCGGTGGCTGCAAGCCCCCGATGCTGTACCTCACGGCGATGCGAGTAGAAATTTACGGCATCCGCGTAGGTACACAGGCCCCCGCCGGTGATGTCGCGGATGCCATGTTGTGCCAGGCGCTGGCGCGCGAGCGCGTAGAGGTCACATTGCCACCGGCCGGCGTCATTGCGCACGAACGCCCTGGCGGCGGCGGAATCCTGCTGCAGGAAGGCTGTGCGCACCTCATCGCCCACCTCGAAATGCGCTGGACCGATGGCCGGCCCCAGCCAGGCCTGGATGGCAGCGCCGGACGCCATGCGGGCGCGCAGTTCTTTCAGCGTTGCTTCGATCACCCCGGCGGCCAGGCCGCGCCAACCGGCATGGACGGCGCCAATGGCGGATCCATCGACGGCGCTGAGCAGCACCGGCAGGCAGTCGGCAGTGAGCACCGCACACACTGCGCCGGCGCGCGTAGCCACCGAGGCATCGGCCACCGGCGTTCCCACTGCGGTATCGATATCGGCCACCTGCACGCCGTGGACCTGCGAAAGCCACAGCGGCTCGGCAGGCAGCGCAGCGGCTGATCGCAGCCGGGAGCGATTGTCCCGCACGGCCTGTGGCGCGTCGCCCACGTGGGCGCCGAGATTGAACGAATCAAACGGGGCGTTGCTCACGCCGCCGGTACGGCGCGTACACAGGGCACGAACGCCAGGCGGTGGAGTCCAGTCCGGCTCGAACCAGGCCAGCTTGTCGCTCACGCGCCGGGCTTGCGCATCACGGCGAGCAAGGCCTCGAAATCCGCCGGCAGCGGCGCGCTGACATCAACTGGCTTGCCGGTCACGGGATGATCGAAGGAAAGCCGCGCGGCATGCAGTGCCTGGCGCCCGAAGCCCTTCAGCGCCGCCCGCTGGGCCGCAGAGGTATCCGAGGTGAGCTGCCTTCGGCCGCCATAGAGCGGATCGCCCACCAGCGGGTGCCCCAGGTGCGCCATGTGCACGCGAATCTGGTGCGTACGTCCTGTCTCCAGCGACACGCGGAGCAGGCTGTGGTGCGCGAAGCGCTCCACCAGCCGGTAATGGGTGACGGCGGGCCTCCCGTCGGCACGTACCGTCATCCGCAGCCGGTCGGTGCGGTGCCTGCCGATGGCCCGGTCGATGCTGCCACCGCCGGTCAGCTTGCCGACGCACAGCGCCAGGTACTCGCGCTGCACGGCATGCAGCCGCAGCGCCTCCACCAGCGGGGCATGGGCCTCGATGGTGCGCGCCACCACCAGCAGCCCGCTGGTGTCCTTGTCGATGCGATGCACAATGCCGGCGCGGGGCACGGCAGCCAGGGCCGGGTCCATGGCCAGCAGCCCGTTCTGCAGCGTGCGATCGCGATTGCCGGCCCCGGGGTGAACTACCAGCCCCACTGGCTTGTCCACCACCATCACATGCCTGTCCTGATACACCACGGCGATTTTCATGGCCTGCGGCTCGACGCGGTCGTCCGCGACGGCCTGGGCCCGTACCACCACCGATTCGCCGCCGTACATGGTCTCGCGCGGCCTGACCAGGCGGCCGTCCACCTGCACGTCTCCGGCCTTGATCCAGCCCGCCAGGCGCGAACGCGAATACTGGGAAAGGGCCTGGCTCAGCGCCAGATCCAGCCGCAACCCCCCGGGCGAGGGCGGCAGTTCGAGGCGGTGTTCCAGGTTTTGGACGGCAGGAGCCGCCCGGACGCGCTTTGGCATTCGTCTATACTATTCTGATGCCCGCTCCCTTCGCCGGCCTTCGCGGCCTCCTGATCCTGTCCCTCTGCGCCGTGATGCTCGCCACCGGCTGCCAGGGAAACCGTGGCCAGCAACGACTGGCGAAATACTCGCCTGACGCCTTGGCCAAGCGCGGCGAAAGCGCCCTGCGCGCGCAGGATTACGGCGAGGCCGTGCAGATCTACGAGGCCATGACGGCGCGCTATCCATTCGCCCCGCAGTCGCGGCAGGCGCGTCTGAACATCATTTATGCCTACTACCGGCTGGGCGAGAAGGAATCGGCCAAGGACGCCGCCGAGACCTTCGTCCGCGAGAATCCCGCCCATCCGCGCGTGGACTATGCCTGGTACCTGAAGGGCCTGATCGATTTCGAGAACACGCCCTCTTCCATGGAGCGCTGGCTGGGCGTGGACCAGTCCAAGCGTCCGCCGATCAGCGCGCAGGACTCGATCAATTCATTCCGCACGGTGGTGGAGCGGTATCCGAAGAGCATCTACGCCGCCGATGCGCGGCAGCGCATGGTGTACATGCGCAACCGCCTGGCCGACTACGACGTCGAGATCGCCCACTTCTACGAGGAGCGCGGCGCCTGGGTGGCGGCAGCACAGCGGGCGCGGGAGACCATTGAGCAGTACGACGGCGCCCCTGCCGTCAAGGAAGCACTGCGTGTGCTGGTCCGCTGCTACAACGAGCTGGACTACCCGGAGCTGGCCGCAAACACCGAAACGGTGTTCCACGAGAATTTCCCTGAAGATTCGGTGGAATCGAAGAAGCCCGGCAGCCGCTGGTGGAAGTTCTGGGGCTAGCCGCCCTTCAGGACTGGTAGCCGTTGGTGATCGGATAACGCCAGTCGCGGCCGAAGGCGCGGCGGCTGACGCGGATGCCGGGCGGTGACTGCCGCCGCTTGTACTCGTTGCGCTTGACCAGACCCAGCACCCGGCCGACCACCGCGCGGTCAAAACCCCGCGCCACGATCTCGTCGACGGAAAGATCCTCTTCGATGAAGGCCTCGAGAATGGCGTCGAGCACCTCGTAGGCGGGCAGGGAGTCGGTGTCCTTCTGGTCCGGCCGAAGCTCGGCGCTGGGCTCGCGCTCCAGCACGCGCTGCGGGATCACATCGGCACCGCCATATTCGCCGCGGCGATGCGCCAGCGCATTGCGATACCGCGACAGCCGGTACACCAGCATCTTGCTGCAATCCTTGATGGGGGCGAAGCCGCCATTCATGTCGCCATACAGCGTGGCATAGCCCACCGCCGTTTCGCTCTTGTTGCCGGTGGTCAGCAGCATGCGGCCGGTCTTGTTGGAGATGGCCATCAGCAGCAGGCCGCGGCAGCGCGCCTGGATGTTCTCCTCGGTGGTGTCGGGCTTGCGGCCGGCGAACTGCTCCTGCAGCGCCGCCAGCGTCGCGGCGAACATGTCCTCGATGGAGATCACGCTATAGGCCACGCCCATGGTGCGGGCCTGGGCCGCTGCATCGTCGCGGCTCATCTGCGAGGTATAGCGGGAGGGCATCATGACCACCTGCACGCGGTCTGCGCCCAGCGCATCCACCGCTATGGCCATGGTCAGTGCCGAATCCACGCCGCCGGACAGTCCCATCACCACGCCCGGGAAGCCATGCTTGTTGACGTAGTCGCGGACGCCCAGCACCAGCGCCTTGTAGACGCTTTCCTCTGGCTGCAGCTCCGGCGCCACGGCATCCGGCGTGGTGCCGCGCAGCGCAACGCGTCCGGAAGGCTCGCGCGAAACTTCGACGATTGACAGCGACTCCTCGAATGCCGGCGCGCGCAGCACGGCGCGTCCGGAGGCATCGATGGCACAGGAACGGCCATCGAACACCAGTTCGTCCTGACCACCTACGAGGTTGACGTAGAGGACGGGCAGGCCGGACTCCGCAACGCGCTCGGCAATCACGCGCTCGCGCTCGCGTTGCTTGCGCTGTTCATACGGGGAGGCATTGATGACCAGCAGCAGCTCGGCTCCAGCGCTGCGGGCCGCCATTGCCGGTTGCGGCGCCCAGATGTCCTCGCAGATGGCCAGCCCAAGACGTATGCCACCCAGTTCGACTACGCAGGCGGCACTTCCCGGCTCGAAGTAGCGCTTCTCGTCGAAGACGCGATAGTTGGGCAGGCACATCTTGCGGTAGTTGACCGGAGGCTGGCCGCGGACCAGCAGCCGCGCCGCGTTGTAGATGCGCGGCGCGACACCGGCATCCTCGTATTCCGGATAGCCCAGCAGGATGGCGGGCAGCTCCTGGGCGGGATCATTCACATCGCGCTCCAGCATCGCCAGCGCCTGCTCCAGCTGGATCCTGAGCCCACGATGAAACAGCAGATCCTCGGGCGGATAGCCCGAGAGGGTGAGTTCGGGGAACATCACCAGGTCGGCGCCGGCCGCCGCAGCGCGCCGGGCCGATTCGCGCACACGTGCGGCGTTGCCCCGCACGTCACCGACCAGCAGGTCCACCTGAGCCAACGCGACACGCAGGCCGGCGCCCATGGATGTCGGCTATTTCTTGCGCGCGGGGCGGCGCGCGGCCCGCTTCGGTGCGGGCTTGCGCTTCGCAGCGGTCTTCGGCTTTGCCTTGGCTTTTGCCGGCGCCTTGCGCTTGGGCGTGGCCTTCGCTTTGGCTTTGGCTTTGGCTTTGGACTTTGCCTTGGGCGTGGCCTTGGCCGCACGCCGGGGCTTCATGGCGGAGGGCCTCTCGTCGATCTGCGCCGCCGCTGCGCGTTTTCTGGAACGCACATTCAGCAGCTCGGCCATGGCCGAACCCAGCTCGGCCGGGCTGCGCACGGTGCGCACGCCGGCTTCATCCAGCGCGCGGAACTTGTCGGCGGCCGTGCCCTTGCCACCGGAAACCACCGCTCCGGCATGGCCCATGCGCTTGCCTGGCGGCGCCGTGACGCCGGCGATGTAGGCCACCACCGGCTTGGTCACGAAGCGCGCAATGTGCGCGGCGGCAGCTTCTTCATCGCTGCCACCGATCTCGCCCACCATCACGATGCCCTCGGTCTGCGGGTCGCGCTCGAACAGCTCGATGACGTCGATGAAATTCATGCCCCGCACCGGATCGCCGCCGATGCCCACGCAGGTGCTCTGGCCGAGGCCGATCTGGGTGGTCTGGTGCACGGCTTCATAGGTGAGCGTGCCGGAGCGCGAGACGATGCCCACGCAGCCGCGCTGGTGGATGAAGCCCGGCATGATGCCGATCTTGCATTCGTCCGGCGTGATGATGCCGGGACAGTTCGGGCCGATCAGGCGTGCCGAGGAGCCGGCCAGCGCCGTCTTGACGCGCACCATGTCGTTGACCGGTATGCCTTCGGTGATGCAAACCACCAGCTCGATGCCGGCATCCACGGCCTCGAGGATGGCATCCGCAGCGAAGGCCGCCGGCACGTAGATCATGCTGACTGTGGCGCCGGTGTCGCGTACCGCGGAGTGCACGGTATCGAACACCGGCAGATCCAGATGTGTGCTGCCGCCGCGGCCGGGCGTGACGCCGCCGACGATGCGTGTGCCATAGGCCAGGCACTGCTGCGCGTGGAAGGTGCCCTGCTTGCCGGTGAAGCCCTGAACGACGATCCGGCTGCGCTTGTTGACGAGAATGCTCATGAGTTGCTGTTACGTCCGTTCTGCATTACTTGGCGGCGGCGACGGCTTTCTTGGCCGCGTCGGTCAGGCTCTCGGCCGGGGTGACCGACAGGCCACTCTGTGCAAGCATTTCGCGCGCCTGCTTCGCGTTGGTGCCTTCCAGCCGCACCACCACCGGGACCTTCACGCCGACTTTCTTCACCGCGACCATGATGCCCTCGGCGATTACATCGCAGCGCACGATGCCGCCGAAGATGTTCACCAGGATCGCGCGCACGTTGGCATTCGAGAGGATCAACTCGAAAGCCGCCGTGACACGCTCGACCGTGGCGCCGCCGCCCACGTCGAGGAAGTTGGCCGGCTTGCCACCGTGCAGCTTGATGAGATCCATCGTGGCCATGGCCAGGCCCGCGCCATTGACCATGCAGGCGATGTTGCCGTCCAGCGAGACATAGTTCAGGTCGTGTTCGGCGGCGCGTGCCTCGATCGGATCTTCCTGCGTGCGATCGCGCAGCGCAGAAAGTTCCGGATGGCGGAACAACGCATTGGCATCGATGCCGATCTTGGCATCCAGCGCAACCAGCTTGCCTTCAGCAGTCACAATCAGTGGATTGACCTCAAGCAGGCTGGCATCCTTGTCGATGTACAGCTGGTACAGCGCCTTCAGGATGGTGGTGAATTCACCGATCTGCGCGCCCGACAGCCCCAGTCCGAAGGCCAGCTCGCGCGCCTGGTAGCTTTCCAGCCCCACGGCCGGATGAATGGTGACGCTGAGGATTTTCTCCGGTTCCTTTTCGGCCACCTCTTCGATGTCCATGCCACCGGCGGCAGAGGCCACCACGGCGATGCGGCTCTTCTCGCGGTTCAAGGTAAGGCTGAGGTAGATCTCGCGGGCGATGGCCGAGCCTTCCTCCACGTAGACCTGGCTGACGGGCAGCCCCTCGGCGCCGGTCTGCTTGGTGACCAGCCGGGTGCCCAGCATCTGCTTGGCGGCCGCACGCACCGATTCGATGTCGCGCGTCACCTTCACCCCGCCCGCCTTGCCACGTCCGCCGGCGTGCACCTGGGCCTTGACCACCCACACCGGCCCTCCGAGCTGCTGCGCGGCGGTCACCGCCTCCTCGGCAGTGGCGGCTATTGCGCCGCGCGGCACCGGTACGCCGTATTCGGCAAAGATCTTCTTGGACTGGTACTCGTGGAGATTCATTGAGGTCCTTTGATCGGAGCCCGTCATTTTGGCGGATTCACCCCGCCGCTGCCAGCTTGCAACGGCGCCCGGCGCACGGGGCGTTCCCGCGGAAACCCGCTCCCGATCACAATTGGCAGGACTGGCTGCCTGCGTCGGCAGGCTGCGGTGCTAAATTGCCGCGGATGCGTACCCGGAAAACGGCATGGACCGTCGCGCAGGACAGCGCACCTTCTGATCTTGCATGGCGCGTACTGGGGCTGGTCAACCTGTATCGCCTGCTGATCGCGGGTTCGCTGTTTGCTGCCAGCCGGTTCGACGCCGGCCAGGAGCTGCTGAGCATCGTCCGTCCCGGGTACATGGCCGTCATCAGCGCCATCTACTTCTTTGCCGGCATCGGCCTCATTGCGGTGCGCCGCGTGCCGTTCGTGGGCCTGCGCATGCTGACGCTGACCCATGCGGTGACGGACTCGATTGCCATGGGATTCGTGCTGTGGGCGGCTGGCGGCATGTCCAGCGGACTGGGCATCCTGCTACTGCTGCCGGTTGCAGCCATGGCACTGCTGGCGCACAACCGCGATGCGCTGTTCATCGCCGCGGTGGCCACCGTAGCAGTGCTGGGGCAGCAACTGGTGGTGGATACCGCCAGCCCCGGCGGCAATGGCAGCGGCTATCTTGCTGCCGGCGTACTGGGCGCGGTGATCTTCTTGGCCGCACTGGCGGTGCGTCCCATTGCCACGCGTCTCATCGAGAGCGAATCACTGGTGCGGCGCCGGGACATCGATCTCGCCAACATGGCGCAGTTGTCGCAGTACATCGTGCAGCACCTGCGCGAAAGCATCCTGGTGGTGGATGAGCAGGACCGCATCCGGCTGATTAACCAGTCCGCCGCGGGAATACTGGGCAATGGCACGGTGCCCGAAGCGCTGCTTGGCGAATGCTCGCCTCGCCTGCTGTTCCTTCTCTCCGGCTGGCGGCAGCATGGCCGGGCACACAGGCCCGAAACTTTTCCTGCGGCGGATGGCTCGAGGCTGATCCAGCCGCATTTCGCCCGCCTGGGCGGCAACGAAGCAGGGCCCGTGCTGGTGTTCCTCGAAGACACCAGTGTGCTGGCGGAGAAGGTGCAGCAGTCGAAGCTCGCTGCGCTGGGCCGGCTGTCGGCCAGCATTGCGCATGAAATCCGCACCCCCGTTGGAGCGATGAGCCACGCAGGGCAGCTGCTCAGTGAGTCCACCGGCATCGATCCCGAGGACCGGCGCCTGACGCAGATCATTCGCGAAAACGCCACGCGGGTGAGCCGCATCATAGAGAACGTGCTGGAGCTTTCACGCCGCGGGACGCGGCACCCCGAACGCCTTGAGCTGAACAGTTGGTTGAACCAATTCTGGGTGGAGTACTGCGCTACCCAGCAGCTCACCGCTGGCCAGTTGCGCATCGTCGCCTCCGCAGAGCATGAAGAGCTGGAAGTCCATGCCGATCCCACGCAGCTGCACCAGGTGCTGTCGAACCTGTGCCAGAACGCCCTGACCCACGGGCGGCATGCGGATCGCGAATCCCCACCTGTGGAGATCCGCTTTGGGCGCCTGCCGGGCAATAACCGGCCCTTTGTTGAAGTCGCCGATCAGGGCCCCGGCATTTCCGGTGAGGACCACGAGCGCGTCTTCGAGCCCTTCTTCACCAGGGCAGCGCGCGGTACGGGACTCGGCCTGTTCCTGGCACGCGAGCTGGCGCAATCGAATGGCGCCACGCTGCTGCACGAGTCTCCGGATGGAGGCGGCAGCCTGTTCCGGATCGTGTTCTCCGACCCGGGGCGGTGGGAAGAATGACATATCATTCCGCAAATGCCTGACGCACGCGTACTGATCGTCGATGACGAGCCGGACCTGGTCGAGCTCGTTGCACTGACACTGCAGCGGATGGGGCTCTCCTCCGCTTCCGCCGGCACGCTGCGCGATGCACAGCTGCTGGCGCTGTCGGAGAGTTTCGATCTGGTGCTCTGCGACATGCGCCTGCCGGATGGTGATGGCCTGGAGCTGCTGGAGTGGCTGCAGGCGCGACGCCCCGGCCTGCCCTGTGCCGTCATCACCGCGCATGGCAATGTCGAAACCGCTGTGCGCGCGCTGAAGCTGGGCGCGTTCGATTTTCTTTCCAAGCCACTGGATCTCGGCGCATTGCGCCGCCTCATCACCAGCGCGCTGAAGCTGGGCGAGAAACCGGGAGGCGACCTGACCTACCAGGGACCGCGCCTGCTGGGCCATTCCGTGCCCATGCGGCAGCTGCGCGAGATGATCGCACGCGTTACCCGCAGCCAGGCACCGGTGCATATCGCAGGCGAAAGTGGCACGGGCAAGGAACTGGTGGCGCGACTGATCCACCTTTCCGGGCCGCGCGCGGACGGGCCTTTCATCGCCGTGAACTGCGGCGCCATCCCCGGCGAACTGATGGAGAGCGAACTGTTCGGCCACAAGCGCGGCAGCTTCACCGGTGCGGTGGCGGACAAGAAAGGACTGGTGCAGAGCGCCGACGGCGGCACGCTGTTCCTCGACGAGGTTGCCGACCTGCCGCTGCACATGCAGGTGAAACTGCTGCGGGTGATCCAGGAAAAGGCCGTGCGGCCAGTAGGCGAAACAGAGGAACAGTCCGTGGACATCCGCCTGTTGTCCGCCACGCACAAGAGCCTGGCGGATCTGGTGGCCCAAGGCCGTTTCCGTGAAGACCTTTTCTATCGCATCAACGTGATCGAGATGCGGGTGCCTGCGCTGCGCGAACGTCCCGACGATATTCCAGAACTCGCCACGCATATCCTGCGGCGGCTGGCGCGTCGCACGGACGTGGATGAAATCCAGATCACGCCCGACGCGCTGGCGCTGCTGCATGACTATGCTTTCCCCGGCAACGTGCGCGAGCTGGAGAACATCCTGGAGCGGGCACTGACGCTGAGTCTCGACGGCAGGATCCGCGCCGATGACATCCGGCTGCGCAGCGTTACGCGGCCGGAGATGGATGAAACGGTCCCGAATCCGCTAGCGCAGCCGGTAGGCATTGCTGCCCGCCCCGCGACCGCGCCCGCAGGCGGACTGGGTTCGCAACTGGAAGGCGTGGAGCGCGAAGCCATCGTGCGCGCACTGGAACAGCACCGCTACAACAAGACGGCCGCGGCCCGTGCGCTGGGCATGACCTTCCGCGCGCTGCGCTATCGGATCAAGAAGCTGGGGATCGAGTAGCCGAAAGCCAGTTCTCCAGCCTCAGACCCTTCACGCGCCTGAACTCGCGCTCGTTGTTGGTAACCAGCGTCGCATCCAGTGCTATGGCGTGCGCGGCGATAAGCAGATCCATCCCGCCAATGGGGGTCCCGTTGCTTTCCAGTTGAGCGCGCATGTCGCCGTAGCAGCGCATCGCCGCATCATCGAAAGGCAGTATCTCCAGCGGCGCGAGAAACTTGTCCAGCGCCCCGCGATTGCGTTGCGAACCGCTTTTGGCGACGCCGTAGACGAGTTCCGCTCCGGAAATGCTGGAGATACCGATCTCGCCGAATCGGTGGCCGACGAAGCGGTCGAAAACCGCCGGAGGACGGCGATTGATGATGTAGATGCAAGTGTTTGTATCGAGCAGATAGTGCAATGCGCTCACGGCGGCCAGTCTTTGCGCTGCTGTGGTGGCGGATGATCGCGTTCCAGCCTGAAGTCGGCCTCGAACTCCTCGAGCGCTTCGCGCATGAGCTGCCACGGTGCTTCGACCGGCAACAAGAGCACACCGTTGCCGAAACGCCTGGCAATGACCTCCTCGCCTTCGAAACGCAGGGTCTTCGGCAACCGCACGGCCTGGCTGCGGCCGGACTTGAAGAGTTTGGCGATGGTGTACACGGGATCGATATCCACTTGATGACTACCAATGGTAGATACCAAATGCGGCGACGTCAACTTCAGATGCATCCTGCGGAATCCTGTCGGGACCGAAGAACCAGTCGGGAGTGTCGGCTGGAAACCGAGGTCTTGCGAACCGAAATTTATAGCCTGGTGCCGCAGAAAATCCGCCTGCGCAGCGGGCTCCGTCAGAAGCCGGTGATGAGCAAATCCAGCGCCGCGATGATCTCAACCCTCTGCGCTGCAAGATCGGCTACTTCCGTGCCGATGTCCGCCAGCCGCACGCCAGCAAGCTGGGGCGTACACATGGCATATTTCCGGCCCTCTATCTCGAGAACCGGCATCAGCACTGTCATCGGACGGCCGGCAGATGCTTTCATTGCACTCAAGGGGATTACTACCCGCGTTTCGAGAGAACCGATCAAATCGGTCTGCACATCGAGCAGCAACGGGAAGCGTGCTTTCGAATCCGCCCGCGGATTGCTATACACCCGAAATTGAGCCATTAGAAAGTCCGGGTCCCCTCGCTGAAGACTCCGTTGCGCCCGACATCCTCGTTGTAGGCATTGATCGCCGGCCTGTTCTCTTCCAGCCAGCCTGCCTGCTGTCGCGCGCGCAGTTCGTCCACCAGAGCCTTCTCCAACGTTGCCGAAAGATTGATCTTCAGGGAGCGGGCGCGCTTCAGTAAATCCGCATTTACGGTCAGATTCGCGGGTTTTCGGGGGGCGGCGGGGTCGTAAATGGTCTGCACCGGCGTCTCCTTGATGACAGCTGCAATGCGTATTGATTATACGCATCCAGATGCGCATTGCGCATGCGCGCTGGGTTACCGGATCAAGAAGCTGGGGATCGAATAAACGGGTTGACGACTACCAGATCGTCGATTCTGCGACCGGACTGCAGATCCTCACTGTAAAGCGTGGCGCAGCCCGCTTCGATGGCCGCTTCCACGATCAGCGCGTCCCAGAAGGACAGACCGTTATCGACGGAACGCTGCGCGCCGCGCCACACCAGGGCGGTGTCGACGGGATGCACCTGGAATGCAGCAGCCTCCATCATCTGCAGGGCTGCCAGCGCCTCGCCGGGATCCATGCGCAGCTTTCGCGTCAGGGCGGCATAGGCCTCCTGCAGAACCTGCGTGCTGATGACGACGGACGTCTCGTCGTCGGCAAGCCGCTGCAGCAATTCGGCCGCGGCGCTTTGTTTGTGCGCGGATCTGCTGTCGAAGAGATAGACAATGATGTTGGTATCGATGAACGCGCTAGCGCTCATGCAGTTCATCCCTGGACCAGGCCTTTCTGCTTCTAGCGCCGGCTGCCGCTGCCCGCCGGATGAAGGCCTGGAGGCTGGCGCGCCTGTCATCGCGCGTGCCTGCGTAACCCTCCAGATAGTTGCGCAGCAAGGCGTTCACGGAAGTGCCCTGGTCCAGCGCGCGCTTGCGCGCACGCAGCAGCACTTCATCGTCGATCACCACTGTCAGATTGGCCATAAGCGCATGGTACACGGATTACGTGTAACACGGATTCCGTGAACTGCGTAGCTGGGTTTCTGGCTTGTTCGTCCCAGTCTGCAGACCTTCTGGTCACAACCTGACGCTGCGCGTCACTTCCTGACCTGCCCTGTCGGCGCTTGGACACGGTATTAGGTCAATCCGCCGAATGGCGCACAGATAAGTCCCTGTAGATCATTAACTTACGCTTCCAGGCAGGCGCTGGCACAGGCCTTGCTCTTACAGGTTCACCGGCATGGTGCCGAGTCGCTCGTAAACATCGGAAGTTGTCCCCTCAAGGAGAAATAGAAATGATGAAGTCTGCACAGAAGGGTTTCACCCTTATCGAATTGATGATCGTGGTTGCGATCATCGGCATCCTGGCCGCGATCGCGATCCCGGCTTATCAGGATTACATCGCCCGCTCGAAGGTTACGGAACTGGTGACGATTGCTGATGCCTGCAAGGCCTCGGTGTCCGAGTACGCCCAGTCTCAGAATGCCTATCCCTCGACCATCGATGCCGCTGGATGCTCCAGCAACGCAACGAAGTACTCCTCGGGCCTGACCGTTTCGGGCGCCGGCGTGGTCACCGTGACCGCCACGGGCATCAACACGGCGATCAACGGCAAGACGTTTGTCCTGACGCCGACCAATAGCGTTGACGACCTGGACAAGCCGCTGGACTGGAAGTGCTCGGGCGGCATCCCGTCCAAGTACCTGCCAGCCAACTGCCGCGGCAGCTGATCCTGGTCTATCAACTTCCCAGTCTGTTTAAGCAGGCCGGGAAGTGGATAAGAGAACGCTCCGCAAGGGGCGTTCTTCATTTGGGACTCAGCTTGGACCTGCGCCGCGCCGATCAATCAGGCAGGCCTGACGCAGGCCAGCAGCAAACAATCCGCAGAACAGCGCGAAGTGCATCAATGGCACCGCGAAATAGAACATTCCATCGATCAGACCCAGCGCCACGTAGGCGGCGAGCATGGAGGCGAGCACGCAGTTGCCCGGAGAAGACGTGACGAGGCGCAGCAATCTGCGTGCGCCACCCAGCAGACGGATGGTCTGCACGCACAGCAGCGCCAGTATTGCCCCTCCAACCACGCCGAACTCCATCAGCATCTGCAGAATGAGGTTGTGCGGATGGTTTACCCATGTGTTGCAACAACCCGATTGGAGGTAGCCTTCCGGACCCTGGCCGAACAGCGGGAAAGCTGCAATCTCATGGATCGAATCGAGCCAGAGCTGGAGCCGTCCCGAATCGAACCCGCCCCCCCTCTGCCGCAGGGTTTCCTCCAGCCGGGAAAAAATGTTCGGCGTCACCAGCAGGCCTGAAGAATCCAGGTACCAGACCAGCGCCGACATGGCGACCAGGGAGGCAAGTCCACAGGCAAGCAGCCTCCAGCGGGCCGGGCCGAGGCAGCACAGCAGACCTACGAAAAGCATCCATGCCAGCAGCGGACCACGCGAGCCTGTGGCGATGAGGCCGAACAGCGCGCAGCATGTGAGAGCGAAGGACAGGATACCGAGCCTGCGGGACAGCACCACCAGAGCGGCACCGCTCATGGCTGCCAAGAAACAGACATGTCCAAAATGCCGGACGTTGGCAAAGTTGGGGACATTGGGCCCGTTAGGAAACAGATGGCCAGCTTCCTCCACAAACTCCACCACGACCGCCGCCAGGAAGGGCAGACAAACGATGGCGATTGCCAGGCAATACCACGCCACCGGGATGCATCTGGCGTCGCGGTAGCGCAGATACACCGCCGCAGCCAGCAGGAAGACGGATAGGTAGAGTCCCAATCGCGGCAACGCCGTAAGGATATCGACCGATCTGACCGTCGAGATCGTGGCCGAGATGGCAAGCAGCGAGAGAAGCATGACAATGGTGCGTGGCAGCGACAGGCGCTCCACAGCCCGCATTCGCACCAGCAGGATACCCGCCACGCCCAGCATGATCATGACCACCTCGGGTAACGTGGCTACCCACGTCGACGAGTGGAACATGGTGATCAGGAATACCAGCAGCCCGAAAAGGCTAGGACCGGTCCAGTCACGCGGGTTGTTTTTCAATGGGCACTCTCTTTGCTGACGTCCTGAATCGCCTCCCGCAGGCGACTCACCGGTCCGGGACGGATATTGCGAGGCCAGTCACGCGCGCCCGACAGCCGCTGTGCGACACTCCGGACGAATTTGACAGTTGCTTTGCCCCGCTCCACCACTAGACTCTGATATCAGGGACGCCAAGGCTAGCCTAAGTACATGAGCGAGAACGTTTCTTTCGCGCACAGCGGCAACCGCGTGGGTCTCAGCGGCCTGCCCCAGCGGCTGGTCCAGGACGGGGTGGTCACCGAGGACGCCGCCGTGTCGGCTCTGCAGGCGGCCAAGGACAAAAAATCCCATTTCGTCACCCAGCTGGTGGGCGCCGGCGCGGCCAAGCCCCGGGATATCGCCATCGCGGCGGCCACCGAATTCGGCGTACCGCTTTTCGACCTTGACGCGCTGCCCATCGACCTCGAAGTCACTCGGCTGGTTTCGGACAAGCTGCTGGCCAAGCATCGCTGCCTGCCCATGTTCCGCCGCGGCAAGCGCCTGTTCCTGGGCGTGGCCGACCCCACCGACCTGCATGCCATCGACGAGATCAAGTTCCAGACCGGCATGGGCGTGGATGCCATCGTGGTCGAGGACGACAAGCTGCAGAAGCTGGTCGACAAGGCCATCGAGGGCGCCGAGCAGCAGATGCCCACCCTGGGCGAAGACGAAGGCATGGAACTCGACGCGCTGGAAGTCAGCGGCGGCGAGGATCTGGAAACAGAAGGGGTGTCTCGCGACGATGTCGAGGACGCGCCCATCGTCCGTTACGTGAACAAGCTCCTGCTGGATGGCATCCGGCGCGGCGCATCGGACATCCACTTCGAGCCCTACGAAAAGACGTATCGCGTCCGCTACCGCATGGACGGCATCCTGAAGGAAATCGCGCAGCCGCCGGTGCAACTGTCCGGCAAGATGTCGGCGCGCCTGAAGGTCATGTCGCGCCTGGACATCGCCGAGCGCCGCGTGCCGCAGGACGGCCGCATCAAGATGAAGCTGTCGAAGACGCGGGCCATCGACTTCCGCGTCAGCACCTGCCCGACGCTGTACGGCGAAAAGATCGTGATGCGTATTCTGGATCCGTCGTCAGCGATGCTGGGCATCGACGCGCTGGGCTACGAGCCCTTCCAGAAAGACCTGTACATGAAGTACCTGGCCAAGCCCCAGGGAATGATCCTGGTCACCGGCCCCACGGGCTCGGGCAAAACCGTGTCGCTGTACACGGGCCTGAACATCCTGAACAAGGAAGACACGAACATCTCCACCGCCGAGGATCCGGCGGAAATCAACCTGCCTGGCGTGAACCAGGTAAACGTGAACAACAAGGTGGGCCTCACCTTCGCCTCGGCGCTGCGCGCCTTCCTGCGCCAGGATCCGGACGTGGTGATGGTCGGCGAAATCCGCGACCTGGAAACGGCGGAGATTGCCATCAAGGCCGCGCAGACCGGCCACCTTGTGCTCTCGACGCTGCATACGAACGACGCACCGCAGACGCTGACCCGTCTGGTGGACATGGGCGTCAAGCCCTACGCCATCGCGACTTCGGTGAGTCTCATCATCGCGCAGCGCTTGGCGCGCCGCCTGTGCCAGGCCTGCCGCCAGCCCATCGATGTGCCGGCCGAAGCGCTGCGCAAGGAAGGGTTTCCGGAAGATGAAATCGCCAAGGGCATCCGGCTGTTCGGGCCGCGAGGCTGCCCCGCCTGCACTGACGGCTACAAGGGGCGCCTGGGCATCTACCAGGTGATGCCAGTCACAGAGGACATCGGCCGCATCATCATGGCCGGCGGCAATGCCATCGACATCAGCGACGCCGCGAAGAAGAACGGCGTCTGGGATCTGCGCCGCGCGGGGCTCGCCAAGGCGGCGGCGGGGCTGACGAGCCTGGAAGAAATCAACAGCGTGACGGTCGACTAAGGGAAAGCGCATGGCCCAATCCTCTACGGCAATCCGGTCGGCGGCGCGTGACACGCCCTTCCTGTGGGAAGGCAAGGACAAGCGTGGCAAGCCCGTCAAGGGCAAGTCCCTGGCCAAGGACGAGACTGCGCTGCGCGCAGAGTTGCGCCGCCAGGGCGTCGCGCCCAGCCGCATCAAGAAACAGTCCTCGAAGGTCGCCGGCGGCAAGGTCAATGCCGGTGATATCGCGGTGTTCAGCCGCCAGCTGGCCACCATGCTGGGCGCGGGCATCCCGCTGGTGCAATCCTTCGAGATCGTCGGGGCAGGCCACGAGAAGCCGGCGATGCAGAAGCTGATCCTCGACATCAAGGCGGATGTGGAGGGCGGCGTTTCCCTGCACGAGGCGCTGGCCAAGCGTCCGCTGTATTTCGACGACCTGTATGTGAACCTGGTGGAGGCTGGTGAGCAGGCCGGTGCGCTGGAATCGCTGCTGGACAAGGTCGCCACGTACAAGGAAAAGACCGAAGCGCTGAAGAAGAAAGTAAAAAAGGCGCTGTTCTACCCAACTGCCGTGCTGGTCGTCGCCGTCATCGTCACGGTGATCCTGCTGATCTTTGTGATTCCGCAGTTCGAGGCTCTGTTCAAGGGCTTCGGCGCCGACCTGCCGGCGTTCACGCAGATGGTGATCAGCCTCTCCAAGTTCGTGCAGACCAAGGGCATATTCCTTGCGCTGGTGCTCGGCGGCGCGGGCTATGCCTTCGTCTACTTCCACAAACGTTCGCGCAAGATGCGCGAGAGCATGGACCGCCTGGCGCTGAAACTGCCCATCATCGGCCCCATCCTCAACAAGGCCGCCATCGCGCGCTTCGCGCGCACGCTCTCCACCATGTTCGCCGCAGGTGTGCCGCTGGTCGAGGCGATGGAATCGGTGGCCGGCGCCACCGGCAACATCGTGTACGAGAACGCCACCATGGCCATGCGCGACGAAGTCGCCACTGGCACCCGGCTGCAGCGCGCCATGGAAAACACCGACCTGTTCCCGAACATGGTGGTGCAGATGATCGCGGTGGGCGAGGAAGCCGGCGCACTCGATGAAATGTCGGGCAAAGTCGCGAGCTTCTACGAAGCCGAAGTCGACAACGCCGTGGACGCCATGTCCAGCCTGCTCGAGCCGCTGATCATGGCCATCCTGGGTGTGCTGGTCGGCGGCCTGGTCATCGCCATGTACCTGCCGATCTTCAAGCTCGGCCAGGTCGTGTAGCCGCTTGATAGCCGCTACATTGCAGGAGTCGGCGCCGCTGTTCGTCGGCGTCGTGTTCCTGCTGGGCCTTCTGGTAGGCAGCTTCCTGAACGTGGTGATCCACCGCGTACCGGTCATGCTGGAGCGCGGCTGGCGGCGCGAGTGCCTGGCGCTCGACGGCAAGGAGCCACCTGCCGAACCCCCGTACGATCTCATCCGGCCGCGTTCCGCCTGCCCTGGCTGCAAGGCGCCCATCACCGCGCTGCAGAACATCCCCGTACTGAGCTGGCTGGTGCTGCGCGGCCGCTGCGCCAGCTGCCGCAGATCGATCGGCTGGCGCTATCCCGTGGTGGAACTGGCAACGGCGCTGCTTTCCGCAGTGGTCGCCTGGAAATTCGGCTTTGGCACCACGGCCGCAGCGGCGCTGGTGCTCACCTGGTTCCTGATCGCGCTGGCCGTGATCGACATCGACACCCAGCTCCTGCCGGACAGCATGACCCTGCCGCTGCTGTGGATAGGCCTGTTGCTGCCACTGCTGCTCTCCGCAGGCGGCCGACTGCCGGTGGACCTGCGCGACGCAGTGATCGGCGCGGCAGCCGGGTATCTGAGCCTGTGGAGCGTCTATCATCTGTTCAGGCTGCTGACCGGAAAGGAAGGCATGGGCTACGGAGACTTCAAGCTGCTGGCCGCGCTGGGCGCGTGGCTGGGCTGGCAGATGCTGCTACCCATCATCATCGGCGCGGCGGGGGTGGGAGCGGTCGTGGGCCTCACCTCCATCGTGCTGGGCCGGCGCGGCAAGGGCGTGCCGATGGCATTCGGGCCTTATCTCGCCGCGGCCGGCTGGCTGATGCTGATGCTCGGCCCGCAGCTGGTCGGACGATATCTCGCCCTGTACGGCCCTGGCTGAAGATGCCGCACCCCCGGCGCAATGCCGTGCCGCGCATCGCACTTACGGGCGGCATTGCCAGTGGCAAGAGCACGGTCGCCAGGTTGTTCCAGGCGCTGGGTGCGCAGCTCATCGATACGGATCAGATCGCACGCGAGCTCGTGCAGCCCTCCTCGCCTGTCCTGGCCCGGCTGGTGGATCGCTTCGGGTCCGGCATTCTCACGCCGGAAGGTGCGCTCGACCGCGCACAGCTGCGGCATATCGCCTTCGCGGATGAGCGGGCACGCGCCGACCTGGATGCCCTGATGCATCCTGCCATCCGTGCCGAGGTCGCCCTGCGTTCGGCCGCTGCCAGTGGCCCCTACCAGCTTATTGCCATCCCGCTGCTGGCCGAGACCGGCACGCAGGATCAATACGATCGCGTGCTGCTGGTCGACTGCGATCCGCAGCTGCAGCTGCGCCGGCTGATGTTGCGCGACGGCCTGGCTGCCAGCGACGCGCAGCGCATCCTGGCCGCGCAGGCCACGCGCGAGATGCGACTGGGCATTGCCCACGACGTGATCCACAACGAAGGTGATGTCGCCGCGCTGGCGCAGCAGGTGGAGGTTCTGCACCGCACCTACCTCGGCCAGGCACGCACCCTGTCCGCATAAACCGACAGGACAGAGGCTTACGCACGCGGCCCGAGTTATGCACAATACGCGTCGTGCAGGAACCATCCACAGCCGCGCAGATAAACGCCACTCCCGCGGCCGCAGCATTGATATTCGAGCACCCGCTTAACGAGCGGATGCGCACCTTCCTGCGCCTGGACTACCTCTACAACCAGGCCCTGTACCACAACGAAAAGGCCAGCCAGTGGGGCAGCCGCGCCGCCGTGGGCAGCCTGATCGACATCCTGGCCATCACCACGCGCACCGACGTGCGCTCGGAAGTGCTGAAGGAAATCGAGCGCCACCTGACCCAGCTCGGGGAGTTCGAGAACAAGTCCGGGGTGGACAGCGGCCGCCTGCGCGCGCTCATCAACAACCTGGCACGCCTGCGCACTGCTCTGTCAGCCGCTGGAGCAGCCTACCTGCAGCCGCTGCGCGACTCGGAGTTCCTGGCTGCCATCAAGCTGCGCAGCGCCATTCCAGGTGGCACCTGCGAATTCGACCTGCCGGATTACTTCTTCTGGCTGAACCAGGATGCAGCCAGCCGCACCCAGACCTTCAACGAGTGGCTGGCGATGCTGCGGCCGCTGTGCGATGCCGTGGCCGAGGTGCTTTGGCTGACGCGGCAGAACGGCCGCCCCCGCAACGAAACCGCACCGGGCGGCACATTCACCATCACCTTTGAACGCGACACGCCGCTGCAGCTGCTGCGCATCTGCGTGCCTTCCAACTCCGGGATCTATCCGGAAATCAGCGGCAGCCATCATCGCTGCAGCCTGCGCTTCCTCACCTGGAATGGCCTTGCGGCCAGGCCATCGCAGGCGCCGGGCGACGTCGCCTTCCAGCTCATCACCTGTTGATGGGCGCTCCGCGCGTCCGCTGCCCCACCTGCAAGCGTGAGGTCCCCTGGACGGCAGAGTCCACCTGGCGACCCTTCTGCAGCGATCGTTGCCGCCTGATCGACCTGGGCGCATGGTTAGCCGGCGAGCGCAGCATTGCCGGCGACGGCAGCGGTGAATTCGAAGGCCCGGATCCGGGACAGGCTCCCTCCGAACAATAACCGGCGCTGGAAATTGCGCCGGGTTATCGCGGCGGGGTTGCCACTGCCATGGCCTGGTGCGCGCGCTGCGTGATGTACGCCCGGACGGCCTCGGCGTCTTCGGCGCCGAAGCGTTCCCGGAACGAACCCATGCCGCGCGATTGCAACGCGCCATCGATGACCACCGAGCGGAATGCCTCCGGTGTGTTGATCATCGGCGAATAGCGCAGATCCGGGAACAGGCCCCGATTGCCGTAGGCGGCGTCATGACACATGGTGCAGTTGTCGTTGTAGACCTGCGCGCCGCGAGCGATGAGCTCCGGCCCGCCGAATGCCGGTGGTGGGTTCAGCGGCCGCGGCGGTGGCAGCGGCGCTGGCGGCGGCAGCTTCGCCTTGCCATCCAGCCTGTACACCAGCAGCCGCGACTGATTCCCGGCGTAGTAGTCGCGCGTGCCATACCCGGCCAGCTGCGCCAGATACTGCACGCCATCCACCATGTAGGTGACAGGCGCTGCAACCACGCCGGTCTGCGGATCGGTGGACCAGAGCTTCTGGCCATCCGTATCACGGAAAGCACTCAGCTCTCCCTTCTGCGCACCCTGGAAAACGAGGCCACCCGCAGTCGACAGCACGCCCGAGGCTACGGTGCCGCGCAGGTCCGAACGCCACACTTCGCGCGTTGCCACCGGATCCCAGGCAATCAGCCAGGCGCGCGAGGTTCGCGGCACATCGGCATGCACGCCTTCATACACCGTGGGTGGCGCGCGGCCAGTGCCGGCATTGGGCGAGTTCACGCGCGGTGTGTAGGCGGGATCAGGCGCAAATCCCTGGCTGGTTTCCACGATGGGCGTATAGAGCAGGTTCGTATGCCGGCTGAATGACATGGGATGCCAGCTGTGGGCGCCCTGTCCGCCAGGCTGCACCACCACGGCCTTGCCGGTCTTGCCGAAGCGCGCCTCCGGCACCTCGACGGGCCTGCCGGTTTTCAGATCCACATGCGTGGCCCAACTCACCGCGGTGTAGTTCTTTGCACGCAGCAGCTTGCCCGTGGCTGCATCCAGCGCGTAGAAGAATCCATTCTTCGACACCTGCATCAGCACGCGATGCTTCGCGCCATCGATGTCCAGGTCCGCCAGCGCCAGGGGGCTGGTAGCGTCGTAGTCCCAGCTCTCTGCCGGCGTCACCTGGTAGTGCCATGCGTAGCGACCCATGTCCGCATCCACCGCGATGATGGAGTTGAGGAACAGGTTGTCTCCACCCTGCGGGCTGCGCGCCTCGGCCACCCAGGGCGTGCCATTGGCAGTGCCGAAATACACCATGTTGGTGGCGGGCTCGTAGACGATGCCGTCCCACACTGTTCCGCCGCCGAGCTTCCAGTACAGATCGCCAGTCCAGGTGGCTGCGGCCTGCCTCATCTGCTCGTTCTCGTAAGGGACAGAGGGATCGCCCGGCACGGTGTAGAAGCGCCACAGCAGGCGACCGTCTTTTGCGTCGTAGGCCGAGATATAGCCACGCACGCCTATTTCCGAGCCGGCATTGCCGATGATGATCTTGCCGTTGGCGATGCGCGGCGCGCCCGTCATCGTGTACGCCCTGGCCTGGTCCACCGTCACCACCGACCAGACTTCCCTGCCTGTCTTCGCATCCAGCGCGATCAGCCGCCCATCGTAGGCCCCGACGTAGATGCGCCCCTTCCATGCCGCCACGCCGCGATTGACCACATCGCAACAGCCCTTGATGCCGACCTGGCCGGGCACCTTCGGGTCGTACTGCCAGAGCAGCCGGCCCGACTTCGCATCGAAGGCGTAGACCTTGCTCCAGGCACTGGTCACGTACAGCACGCCATCGACGACGATGGGCGATGCTTCCTGCCCGCGGTTGGTATCCAGGTCGTAGTACCAGGCCAGCCCGAGGCGCGAGACATTCTGCGTATTGATCTGCGTCAGCGGACTGTAGCGCTGTTCATCGTAGGTGCGCCCGACGGTGAACCACTGTCCGGATTCCGCATCCGCATTGCGCAGCCGCGCATCATCAACCTGCGCAGGGCTCTGCGCTGCCATCGATGACAAGGCAAACAACGCCGCACAAACGCCAGCAATCAAGCGCATTGGATTCCCCCGGCGCCGCTTCAGGCTTGCGGCTTGTCACCAATCCTACGCTGTAGGACGGCGGACGGGCACGCCTCGCTCTTTCCTACGCAGGCATGCGTCACCCACGGATGGGCAGCCCTGCCACCCATCGTCACGCTACGCCCACGAGACCAACTATCAGGAGCAACCAATGAAGCTTATTCCCACTCTTGCGCTGCTGGGCGCGTTGACCACTGTCGCGGGCGTCGCAGCGGCTGCCAACCCGACGGGCCCCTACATCGGCGCAGGCATCGGCCAGTTCAACCTGAAGCTCGATGACCTGAGTGATGTGGATGAAGCTGTCGACAGCATCAGCAATGCGGATGACAACTCCTGGAAGATCCTCGCCGGCTACCGCCTGGCGCCATTCTTCGCGGTCGAGGCTGCCTACATCAACCTGGGCAAGCCGGGTGACAGCTTTTCTGCCGAGGGCGACAACGGCAAGTACAAGGTGTCGATCGACGGCTTTGCGCCGGCGGTTCTGGGCATCCTGCCGATCGGCCCCATCGAGGTATTCGGCAAGGTGGGCTGGTACTTCTACGATGTAGACGTGGATCTGAACTTCGACGCGGGCGATGTCGTCGACGGCTCGGACAGCGGCGATGACCTGATGTGGGGCCTGGGCGCGTCCATCGTGGTGATCGAACACCTGGAACTGCGAGCCGAGTACGAGCAGTTCAAGATCGAGAATGCAAAGGACTCCAACGCCTTCTGGCTGACGGCGGCCTGGCGCTTCTAGTACCGGTAGCAGGCCGAGGACCGGTCTGCCTCGGACAGACCAGGGATGGTCGCTCCACGGACGGATGGCCAATGACGGCCGGCCAGGGAAGGCATGGCAGGGCGGACCCAGCGGTCCGCCCTGCTTTTATCTAGAGCTTGATGCGGCCGCCGCCACCCATGCCGCCACCGCCCATGCCACCGGCTTCCGGTACCACGATGCGCGACTGCGCCTCACGACGCATTTCGCGCGCTTCCTCGATGGCCTGGTTCAGCGCCTCCTGCACAGCGGCCGGGAAGCGTGCGATGGCATCTTCCAGACTGGTGGCTTCGATTTCGAACCCCAGCGGCAGCACGCCACCGGGAGTCAGCAACTGGGTCTGGCCGCTGTACAGCACCGCACGTGAAGTGTCGGGCTCGCCATTGACCTGCACGGGTATCAGCCGGCGGATGGTGCCGGCAGTGCGGTCGGTGAACACGTCTTCGCGATACAGGCTGGCCGCGTCGAAACGGATCTCGGGCATTGGGTTTTCTGTGCTCATGCGCCTAGTCTAACCGGCATCGCAGGGCCTCGCGCAGCGGCGCCAGCATGGGCAGGTCCGCCTCCAGCAGGTCGCATCCAGCCAGGGCGTCGATGGCGATCCAGCGCAGCGCCTGGCCATCCAGCCCCTGCGGCTCGCCCTCGAACGCTGTCACCAGCCACAGGGCTATGTCCACGCTGCGGTCAGGATAGTCATGGGGGAATATCCCTACGGAACGGGCATCCTGCACCTGGATACCAAGCTCCTCGTGCAGTTCGCGCGCCAGCGCAACGGCGGCCGTTTCCCCGGCCTCGATCTTGCCGCCTGGAAATTCCCAGCGCCCGGCCTGCCATTTCCCGGCAGGCCGCTGCGCGATCAGGATCTCGGCATTTCCGCCCGCTGCCGCACGGGCCAGCGCTGCAGCGACTACGCGGAGAGCGACCCGTGGCATTGCTTGTACTTCTTGCCCGAACCGCACGGGCAAGGCTCGTTGCGGCCCACCTTGCGATCGTTGCGGATGAAAGGCTCCTGCGAGGACAGCGGCTCGCTGGATGAAGTCAGGCCGGGAAGTCCCTGCGGCACGGCTTCGCCCATGGGCTCCGGAGCCTGCAGTGCCGGCATTTCAGCGTGCTGCGCCTGCAGCGCCCGCATCAGCCGCTCGCGTTGCTCGGCTTCCTCGCGCTCGATCTGCGCCTCATCGCGCACTTCCACGCGGCACAGCACCGAGGCCGCGTCGTGCTTGACGCGATCCAGCATGCTGCTGAAGAGACCAAAGGCCTCGCGCTTGAATTCGTAGCGGTAGTCCTTCTGCGCATAACCGCGCAGATGGATGCCCTGGCGCAGGTAATCCATGGCCGCCAGATGTTCGCGCCAGTGCTGATCCAGGTTGCGCAGCACCACTTCGCGTTCGATCTGCCGCATCAGCGGGGCGCCGATGCGCTCCACCTTGGCGTCGTACTGCGCGTCCACCGCTGCCACGGTGCGCTGGCGGAAGGTGTTGTCATCCAGCTCGTGGTTCTCGGCGATCCAGCCCTTGGCATCGATGGTGGTGGTGAAGTCACGCTGCAGCGCTTCCGCCAGGCCATCCAGATCCCAGTCCGCCGGCGCCGTCTGGTGCGGCACGAACTGGTCGATCAGCGCCCTCACGGCATCCTCGCGCATGCTGGCCACGGCCTCGGACAGATCGGTGGCGCCGAGAATTCCAGTGCGCTGGTGGTAGACCACCTTGCGCTGGTCATTGGCCACGTCATCGAACAGCAGCAGCTGCTTGCGGATGTCGAAGTTGTGCGCCTCCACCTTGCGCTGCGCCTTCTCGATCTGGCGCGTCAGCATGTTGGACTCGATGACCTCCCCTTCCTTCATGCCGGCGAACTGCAGCAGGCGCTTGGTGCGGTTCGGGTCACCGAAGATGCGCATCAGCGTATCTTCCATCGACAGATAGAAGCGCGAGGATCCGGCATCGCCCTGGCGACCCGAACGGCCGCGCAGCTGGTTGTCGATGCGCCGGGATTCATGGCGCTCGGTGCCGACGATGTGCAGGCCACCCGAGGCCAGCACGGCATCGTGCCGCTGCTGCCACTCGGCCTTCAGCTGCGCACGCCGCGCTTCATCCACGGTCTCGCCAGCCGCCTCCAGCGTCGCGATGTCCGCTTCCAGGTTGCCGCCCAGCTGGATGTCGGTGCCGCGGCCGGCCATGTTGGTGGCGATGGTCACGGCGCCGGGCTGGCCGGCCTGCGCCACGATATGCGCCTCGCGTTCATGCTGCTTGGCGTTGAGCACCTCGTGCGCGATGCCCTGCTGCTTCAGCAGGCCCGCCAGCAGTTCCGAGCTCTCGATGGAGGTGGTGCCCACCAGCACGGGCTGCTGGCGCTTGGCGCATTCCTCGATGTCCTCGATGATGGCCTTGTACTTGTCAGTCTGCGTCAGGTGCACCAGGTCCGGCATGTCCTTGCGGATCATCGGCCGGTGCGTGGGAATGACCACCACTTCCAGGCCGTAGATCTGCAGGAACTCGGGGGCCTCGGTATCGGCCGTACCGGTCATGCCCGAGAGCTTCTTGTACAGGCGGAAATAGTTCTGGAAGGTGATCGAGGCAACCGTCTGGTTTTCCTCGCGCACGCGCACGCCTTCCTTCGCCTCCACGGCCTGGTGCAGGCCATCCGACCAGCGCCGGCCCGGCATGGTGCGGCCGGTGAATTCATCGACGATGATCACTTCGCCACCGCGCACGATGTACTCGACATCGCGCTTGTAGATGGCATGCGCGCGCAGCGCCGCGTTCAGGTGGTGCATCAGGCGGATGTTGGCCGCGTCGTACAGGCTCTCGCCCTCGCGCAGCAGGCCGTGTTCGGCCATCAGCTTCTCGACATGCTCATGACCTTCCTCGGTCATGTGCACCTGCTTGGCCTTCTCGTCCACCGAGTAATCGCCGGGACCTTCCTCTTCCTTCTGGCGCGTGAGCTGCGGCACCAGCTTGTTGATCGCCAGGTACAGCTCGGTGCTCTCGTCCGCGGGGCCGGAGATGATCAGCGGCGTGCGTGCCTCGTCGATGAGGATGGAGTCCACCTCGTCGATGATGGCAAAGGAGAGATTGCGCTGTACGCGGTCCTCGAGCCGGTAGGCCAGGTTGTCGCGCAGGTAATCGAAGCCGAATTCATTGTTGGTGCCGTAGGTGATGTCGCAGGCATAGGCCGCGCGCTTTTCCTCGGAGCTCTGGCCATTGCGGATCACCCCTACCGTCAGGCCCAGGAACTGGAATACCGGCCGCATCCAGTCGGAGTCGCGCTGGGCCAGGTACTCGTTCACCGTCACCACGTGCACGCCCTCGCCGGGCAGGGCGTTCAGGTAGGCCGGCAGCGTGGCCACCAGCGTCTTGCCCTCGCCCGTGCGCATCTCGGAGATCTTGCCCTGGTGCAGCGTCATGCCGCCGATCAGCTGCACGTCGAAGTGCCGCATCTTCAGGGTGCGCAGTGCCGCCTCGCGCACCACCGCAAAGGCCTCGGGAAGCAGGGAATCGAGAGTTTCCCCGGCGGCCAGTCGCTGGCGGAACTCTCCCGTCTTTGCGCCCAGTGCCTCGTCGGACAGCTGCTTCAGCGCCGCCTCGAACTCGCCCGCCTGTTGCACCAACCTGCCATAGCCACGCACGATGCGCTCGTTGCGGCTACCGAAAACTCGTGTCAGAAACTGCAGCACGGGACCTCTGGACCTTGGGGCGGGACGATGTAGATAACTTGCGCCGGCGGGACGGGATTCAACCCTTCCCCCGCGGGCAGCGCATCTTACGATAGTTGGCGCGGCAAAGATCGGTGGCGGTGCAGAGCCGCCAGAGGCGTAACCGCCGGTGCCGCCGGGATCTTATTCGACGAAGGACAGCGGATTTACGTGGCGCCCGTTGCGCAGTACTTCGAAATGCACATGCGGGCCGGTGGAGCGGCCGGTGGAACCCATCAGCGCCACGGGCTGGCCACGGACCACTGTAGCCCCCACGGCAACCAGCAGGCGCTGGTTGTGGCCGTATCGCGTCACATAGCCATTGCCATGATTGATTTCGATCAGGTTGCCGTAGCCGCTGGCGGGCTCTGCGCGGGTGACCACGCCATCGGCCACCGCCATGACCTGCTCACCCATGGAGCCGGCAAAATCGACACCCTTGTGCATGGCCTCGTGACCGTCGAAAGGGTCCTGCCGGCCGCCGTAGTAGGAGGATATGTAGCCCTCCATGACCGGCCGGCCCTCCGGCCGGATGGCCTCGCTCAGGCTGCGCGACAGAATCACGTTTTCCAGCGCCAACAGCTGTGAGTCGCGCTTTTCCAGGCGGTTTTTCATCTGATCCATCATCCGGGTCAGGTCCGGAATCTCGGCGCTGGCGCCGACGGATTCGTCTTCAGGCCCGCCCAGGGCTGGCGGTGCATCGAAATTGAGTTCGCCGCTGCTGATATTGGCCATCTGCGTCAGGCGCTTGCCCAGCGCGTCCAGGCGGATCATGTGGGCATTGAGCTCCCCGACGCGGATGGACATGGCGTCCACCCTGTCCTGCACCTGCTGGCGGAGGACTCCGAGTTCAGTCAGCTGGCCGCGTGTCTCCAGGCCCCTGGAGCCCAGCCGCATGCCCAGCGCAAAAGTGCCCACCAGTATGCCCAGCCCCAATACGCCGGCAACGGCCAGCACCAGTGGGTGGGAGAGGTGGAGATGACGGGCTTGCCCATGCCTGCGGGAGAAGAAGATCAGGTTCATTTAGGCTAGGGACCAACTGCTTGACCGGACCGTGACCGACTATGCCCAAGATACCCCCCCGAGACAACCGCCGAAACCGGAGCCTGCACACAATTCAGGGCACGGCCGAGGGGGTAACCGGTCTGCTGCAACGCATCAGCCGCAAGGCCGGGGTGGTCTTGCCCTCTCCTGGGAGCGGCGCCGCGGGCACCTCCATGCTGGAACGGCTGCGCTCCACGTTGCCGGCAGGACTTCAGCCCCACCTCATGGAAGTCTTGGAGAAACCCGGTGAACTGGTGCTTTTTACAGATTCCGCGGCATGGGCAACCAGGATCAGGCTCGCCGTGGGCGAATCAAGTGAATGGGCCAACGTGCCCAGGATCACGGTCCGCCTGATGCCCAGGGGTGGCTTTCGCCCCTGACGGCCCGGAAGCGCTGCAGCGCATGGACTAACCAGACTTGGTTCATATAGTCTATGGAGCATGAAAGTCGTGAACGTCCATCAAGCCAAGACCCATCTCTCCCGCCTGATCGAACAGGCCCGCAATGGCGAGCCGTTCATCATCGCGAAGGCCGGCAAGCCGGCTGTGAAGGTGATGAGCCTGCACGCACCGGATTCGACCGAAGCCCGGCGCACCGGCTTCCTGAACGGCCAGATCGCGGTACCGGACGATTTCGACCGCATGGGTGGCGTGCAGATCGAACAGCTGTTCGGCTCCGGCGATTGAAGCTGCTGCTCGACACGCATGTGCTGCTGTGGGCGGCCGGCGCGCCCCAACGGCTGCCGCCCGCCGCGCGCATCCTGATCGAGGACCGACAGCATCAGCCCATGTTCAGCAGCGCCAGCCTGTGGGAAGTCGTCATCAAGCGCTCCCTGGCACGGGAGGACTTCAACGTCGATGCGCGGCTTCTGCGGCGCGGCCTGCTCGACAACGGCTATGAAGAGTTGCCGATCCGGGGCGAGCATGTGACCGCGGTCGCCGCACTGCCCGCGATACACAAGGATCCCTTCGATCGCATCCTCGTCGCGCAGGCCCAGGTCGAGGAGATACTGCTGCTCACTGCGGACCCGCTGGTGGCGCAGTATCCGGGACCCGTCCGCGCCGTCTGAACCGCGGCGCCACCGGACTACATGTCGGTGTATTCGCGCTGCCGGCTGGGCGTATCGACAAAGGCGATGGGCGCCTCTTCCGGCGACTCGAAGACCGCCTCTTCCCAGGAATCCTCGGCCGCGAGCAGCGCGCGCAGCAAACGGTTGTTCAGGCCATGGCCGGACTTGAAGCCGCTGAACTCGCCGATGATGCAGCAGCCGAACAGGTAGAGATCGCCGATGGCGTCCAGGATCTTGTGGCGCACGAACTCGTCCTGGTAACGCAGGCCGTCCTCGTTCAGGATTTTCGAGTCATCGAGCACGATGGCGTTGTCGAGATTGCCGCCCAGCGCCAGGTTGTGCTTGCGCAGCGTTTCCAGGTCGCGCATGAAACCGAAGGTGCGCGCGCGGCTGACTTCCTTCAGATAGGTGATCGATGAGAAATCCATCGATGCGCGCGAACTGCTGCGCTGGAAGATGGGATGGTCGAACTCGATCTCGAAGTTCACGCGGAAGCCGTCATGCGGTTCGAAGCGCGCCCACTTGTCGCCATCACGCACTTCAACGGCGCGCCGGATGCGCGCAAAACGCTTGGCGGGTTTCTGCTCCTCGATGCCCGCCGCCTGCAGCAGGAACACGAAGGGGCTGGCGCTGCCGTCCATGATGGGCACTTCGGCCGCGCTGACTTCGACTATAGCGTTGTCGATGCCGAGGCCTGCAAAAGCCGACATCAGGTGTTCGATGGTGGACACGCGCACATCGCCCTGGGTCAGCACCGTGCCCAGCTGCGTGGCGCCGACATTCACGGCGCTGGCCGGGATATCCACCGGCTGGGGAAGATCGCTGCGGCGAAAGACGATGCCATGATCGGGCGGTGCGGGGTGCACCGTCATCATGACCTGTGTGCCGCTGTGCAGGCCGACGCCGCTGGCGCGAATGGTGGTTTTCAGCGTGCGTTGCCCGAACATCGAAGCGCCTGTGGCGACGGCAGCCGGTGAGGGACGGCTACCGTACCACAGGAGCGCAGCTGGCGCGGCGGCCTAGTCCGCCTGGCGACGCAGGAAAGCCGGGATGTCCAGCAGTTCCTCGTCCACGTGCCCGCCGCTGACGCCGTCACCCACGGCGCGCGCGAAACGCTGCACCGCAGGCTTTTCCAACCCCGCATAGTCCGTTGCCACCGACTGCAACGCCGGTGCCGGGCGCTTGGCCGTGCGCATGCCGCCATCGCGCTGGCCCATCTGCTCGCGGGCCGGCTCGCGCACCGGCTCACGATAGGCGAAGCCTTCGCGGTCGCGTCCGCGGCCGTGCTGCTGCTGCGCAACGCGGTTGAGGCCCGTGGCCACCACCGTCACCCGCAGCTCATCCTGCATCTCCGGATCGATGACGGTACCAACCACGACGGTGGCCTCTTCGGAGGCAAACTCCTTCACGATGCTGCCGACTTCCTGGAACTCGCCGATGGACATGTCCATGCCCGCGGTGACGTTCACCAGGATGCCGTGTGCATCGGCCAGGTCGACATGCTCCAGCAGCGGCGACGAAACAGCCGCTTCAGCGGCGATGCGCGCGCGTCCCTCGCCGCGGCCGCTGCCGCTGCCCATCATGGCCATGCCGGTTTCGGACATCACGGTACGCACGTCGGCAAAGTCCACGTTGATCAGGCCCGGACGGGTGATCAGCTCGGCAATGCCCTGCACTGCGCCCTGCAGCACCTGGTTGGCCGACTTGAAGGCGTCGAGCAGCGTGGTGGCGCTGCCGAGCACGGTGAGCAGTTTCTGGTTGGGGATGGTGATCAGCGAATCCACGTACTTCGACAGTTCGGCAATGCCGCTGTCAGCAGCGCGATGACGCTTGCCACCTTCCATCTCGAAGGGACGCGTGACCACCGCCACCGTCAGGATGCCCAGCTCCTTGGCCAGCTGTGCCACCACTGGCGCGGCGCCAGTGCCGGTGCCGCCGCCCATGCCGGCGGTGATGAACAGCATGTCGGTGCCATCGATCATCTCGATCAGGCGTTCGCGGTCTTCCAGCGCGGCCGCACGGCCCACATCGGGATTGGCGCCTGCGCCCAGGCCCTTGGTGATGTCGCTGCCGATCTGCAGCGCGGTCTTGACCTTCGAATGCTTGAGCGCCTGCGCATCGGTGTTGATGCACATGAACTCCACACCCTCGATACCCGAAGTCACCATGTGCGCCACGGCGTTTCCGCCGCCGCCGCCTACACCGATGACCTTGATTACAGCGCTCTGGCTGTACGCGTCCATTACTTCAAACATGGCTGTCAGCTCCTCACTTGAAAAACGAAATCAGAAATTCCCCTTCCACCACGACTGCATGCGGTTGAGAATCCCCTGCATGTTCGTGGGCAGGCCACGCCCCCGTGACGCTCCCTGCGCGTTCTCCCGGGCATGGAGCAGCAGCCCCACGCCGGTCGAATAGATCGGGTTCTGGACCACTTCGGCCAGACCCTTCACCTGTTGCTGCTGCGGCAGACCCAGCCGCACCGGCATGTGAAACACTTCTTCGGCGAGATCGATGGCGCCTTCCATGCGCGCGCTGCCGCCGGTCATCACGATGCCCGCGGCGATGACTTCCTCGAAGCCGCTGCGGCGCAGCTCATCGCGCACCAGGCCGAACAGCTCCTCGTAGCGCGGCTCCACCACCTCGGCCAGCGTCTGGCGGGCCAGGCGCCGTGCCGGCCGCTCGCCCACACTGGGCACCTCGATGCTCTCGTCGGAGTTGGCCAGCTGCGACAGCGCGCAGGCGTAGCGCACCTTGATGTCCTCGGCGTAGTGCGTGGGCGTGCGCATGGACACCGCGATGTCGTTGGTCACCTGGTCGCCGGCGATGGGGATCACGGCGGTGTGCCGGATCGCGCCCTGCAGGAACACGGCCAGGTCCGTGGTGCCGCCGCCGATGTCCACCACGCAAACGCCCAGCTCTTTTTCATCATCGGTGAGCACGGCGTAGCTGGAGGCCAGCTGCTCCAGCACCATGTCCTCCACCGTCAGGCCGCAGCGCTGCACGCACTTGATGATGTTCTGCGCGGCGCTATCGGCGCCGGTGACGATATGCACCTTGGCTTCCAGCCGCACGCCCGACATGCCGATGGGATCGCGGATGCCTTCCTGGCCGTCGATGATGTATTCCTGCGGCAGCACGTGCAGGATGCGCTGGTCGGCGGGGATGGCCACGGCCTTGGCCGCGTCGATCACATGGGTCACGTCCACGTCGCTGACTTCACGGTCGCGGATCGCCACGACACCATGCGAATTCAGGCTGCGCACATGGCTGCCGGCTATACCTGTGAACACGGAGTGGATCTCGCAGCCGGCCATCAGCTCGGCTTCCTCCACGGCGCGCTGGATGGACTGCACCGTCGATTCGATATTGACCACCACGCCCTTTTTCAGGCCGCGCGAAGGATGGGAGCCGAGGCCCACCACTTCCACTGCCCCTTCGGCGTCGATCTCGCCCACCAGCGCGACCACCTTGGAAGTGCCGATATCCAGTCCGACGATCAGCGAACGATCGCTGCGCTTAGCCACGTGCCACCTCTCCCGTTCCCGGACGCCAGCCGATGGCAAATCCACTTGAATAACGCAGATCCACATAGGCGATCTCTGCCGCGCGCGCCGCCACCACGCGCGAGGCCGCCTGCATGAAGCGGTCGAATCGCGCGTCGAGGTGCTGCCGGCCCAGCCGCAGCGTCACGCCGTTGTCCAGTTGCAGCTCCCAGGCGCCGCGCTCATCCAGCTGCATGCGCGCCAGGCGCATGCCCGCCTCCACCAGCCGCGGCTGCAGGGCGAGATAGCGCTCGGTCATCTGCGCCTCGTAACCCTGCGGTCCCTGCAGCACCGGCAGCTCGGGCGGCAGGTGCCTGGAGTCGTTCACGAAGCGCTCGCCGCGCGCATTGACGAGACCTTCCTCGCCCCAGCGCGCCACCGGGACCTGCTCGATCACTTCCACGCGCAGGCCCTGCGGCCAGGCGCGCGCAACGCGGGCGCGATCCACCCAGGGAATCTGGCGCACTGCGCGGCTGATGGCGTCGAGATCCACGGATACCAGCCCCTGCTTGCCCACCTCGCCGCGTACCGCCTTCTCCACATCGAGCGGCTGCACGCGCTGGAAACGGCCGCTGATTTCCACGCGGGTCAGCGGCTGGTCGAGCACCAGGCGCAGTGTCCAGAACAGACCGGCTACTGCCAGCGTGCCAATTGCCAGCGGCAACAGCCGCCGCCAGGGAATGGCGGCCAGACGCCGTGCCAGGCCAGAAGGCTCATGGCGGCGATTGCTGCGGCGGGTAGCGCTGCGTCCGGCCATCAGCCACGTACCCCGGTCAGTGATTCGCGAACGAAGCTGGTCTCCAGCACCTGCCAGCACAGTTCCTCGAAGTCGATGCCGGCCGCGCGGGCCGCCATGGGCACCAGGCTGTGATCGGTCATGCCGGGCACGGTGTTGATCTCCAGCAGCAGCGGCCTGCCGGTGTGGTCAGCCATGAAGTCGGCGCGGCCCCAGCCTTCGGCACCCACCGCATCGAAGGCCGCGAGCGCGAGGCTCGCCATATGCGCCTCGGCCTGCGCGGACAGTCCCGCCGGGCAGTGATACTTCGTGTCGTTGCGCTTGTACTTGGCCTCGTAGTCATAGAAGGCGTTGGCCGCTTCGATGCGGATGGCGGGCAGTACGCGCCTGTGCAGCACGGCCACCGTATATTCGGCGCCGGTGATCCACTTCTCGGCGAACACCACGTCATCCACGGCCGCGGCGGCGCGGAATGCCGGCTCCAGTTCTGCAGCGGCCGTGACCTTGGTCATGCCGACACTGGAACCCTGGGTGGCTGGCTTCACTATCATCGGCAGCCCCAGCCGCTCCAGCGCCGATGCGCAGTCGGCGACGGTGCGCAGCACCACTGAATCAGCCGTCATCACACCCATCGCCGCAGCCAGGCGCTTGGTGCGCAGCTTGTCCATGCCCAGCGCGGAACCCAGCACGCCGCTGCCGGTGTAGGGGACACCAAGCACCTCCAGCGCGCCCTGTACGGTGCCGTCCTCGCCGCCCGGTCCGTGCAGGGCGATCCACACGCGATCGATCCCCAGTTGCGGCAATTGCGCCAATGGCGTGTCGCGCGGATCAAAGCCCTGCGCATCGATGCCGCGGCGCTGCAATGCGGCCAGCACGGCGCTGCCCGACACCAGCGACACTTCGCGTTCGGTGGAAGCACCGCCGAACAGCACCGCGACCTTGCCGAATTCGCTGGCCGCGGTAATGCGCTTCATGCGCGTGCGGTCGTATGACAGTTTCATCAGGCAGCCTCTCCTACAATCCGGCACTCCGGCGTCAGCTGGAGCCCGTGTTGACGTGCCACTTCCTGTTGCACCTTGCCGATCAGCTCTTCGATGTCTCGCGCCGTCGCTGCACCCTCGTTCAGGATGAAGTTCGCGTGCTTGGTGGAGACCACCGCACCGCCGATGCGCAGGCCCTTGAGCCCGGCAGACTCGATCAACCTGGCCGCGTGGTCGCCCGGTGGATTCGTGAACACCGAACCACAGCTCCATTCACCGATGGGCTGTGTCTGCCTGCGCCGCTCCAGCAGCGCACGCGTGTCGTTCTCGGAGGAGCCGCTGTCGAAATGAAACAGCGCACCCAGATACCACTCATCGTTTGCCGGTGGCTCGACATGCCGGTAGCCGGTGCGGAAGTCGTCGCGGCCGCGCTGGCGCACCACGCCGTGGCGGTCCACGGTCTCGACGCTTTGCACATGGCGCCAGGTCTCGCCGCCGAAGGCGCCGGCGTTCATGGCCAGCGCACCCCCCACCGTGCCGGGAATGCCGGTGAAGAATTCCGCCGGACCCAGATCCCAGCGCGCGCACTGGCGGGCCAGCCGCGCGCAGGGCACGCCGGCATCGGCATGCACGCCGCGTTCGCCGCGACGTTCCAGTGCAGTCAACGCATCGCGGGTCGCGACCACCACGCCGCGCACCCCGCCATCACGCACCAGCAGGTTGCTGCCCAGGCCCAGCCACAGCAGCGGCACTTCGGGTGGCAGCATCCTCAGGAAGGCCAGCAGGTCCTCGCGATCGCGGGGCATGAAGAAGATGTCCGCCGGGCCGCCCACATGCCAGGAGGTATGGCGCGACAATGGCTCGGCAATGCGTACGCGCGAGGCGAATTCCGGCGGCAGCGTGAAGTTCACGCGGCACCTCCGTCCTGGCGCGCAGCCAGCTGCCCGGACAGCTCGTGCGCCGCCGCGCTGATGCTGCCTGCACCCATCATCGCGATGATATCGCCGGGACGAAGCAATCCCGACAGTGAATCGGCGATCTGTTCCACCTGCGGCACGAACACCGGCTCCACCTTGCCGCGGCCACGGATGGCGCGGCACATGGCACGACCGTCCGCACCTTCGATGGGCGACTCGCCGGCGGCATAGACTTCCGTCACCAGCAGCGTGTCGGCCTCCGACAGCACGCGTGCGAAGTCATCCATCAGGTCGCGCGTGCGGGTGAAGCGGTGGGGCTGGAAGACCAGCACGATGCGGCGGCCGGCATAGGCCTGGCGCAATGCATCGAGAGTCGCAGCGATCTCGGTAGGGTGATGGCCGTAGTCATCGACGATGACGATCTCGCCGCCCGCCGCCGCGCTACCGCGACTCCTGTCGCCCAGTTGCAGCTCGCCGACCACCTGCAGGCGCCGGTCGATGCCCTGGAAACCTGCAAGCCCGCGCTGGATCGCCGCGTCGTCGACCGCCAGGTCCGTGGCAACGGCAATCGCGGCCAGCGAATTGAGCACATTGTGCAGGCCTGGCAGGTTCACGGTGATGTCGAGCGGGTCATGCCCTTTGCGCAGCACGCGAAAGCTGGTGCGTGGACCGTCGCGGCGGATGTCCACCGCGCGGACGTCGGCACTCTCGCTGACGCCGTAGCTGACGATGGGCCGGCCCACCTCCGGCAGCAGGCTGGTCAGCTCCGCATCGTCGGCACACAGCACGGCCAGGCCATAGAACGGCAGGTTGTGCAGGAACTCGAGGAAGCTCTGGCGCAGCTTCTGGAAATCCCCGCCATGCGTACCCAGATGATCGTTGTCGATGTTGGTGACGATGGCCATCATCGGCTGCAGGTGCAGGAAGGAGGCATCGCTCTCGTCGGCCTCGGCCACGAGGAATCTTCCTGCGCCCAGCCGCGCATTGGTGCCGGCGCTCTTCAGCCGGCCGCCGATCACGAAGGTGGGATCCTCGCCGCCTTCCGCCAGCACGCTGGCGACGAGGCTGGTGGTAGTGGTCTTGCCGTGGGTGCCTGCCACCGCGATGGCGTAGCGGAAGCGCATCAGCTCGCCCAGCATCTCGGCGCGCGGCACCACCGGAATTCGCGCATCCAGCGCGGCCGCCACTTCCGGGTTGTCGCGGCTGATGGCCGTGGACACCACGACTACGTCGGCGCCTTCCACATTGCCGGCATCGTGGCCCAGCAGCACGCGCGCACCCAGCTGCGCCAGCCGCCGTGTCACGGCATTGCCCTTGATGTCCGAGCCCTGTACGCCATAACCCAGGTTCAGCAGCACCTCGGCAATGCCGCCCATGCCGCTGCCGCCTATGCCCACGAAGTGCACGCGATGGATGCGGCGCATGCCATCGGTCAGGCGGCGATTCATGCCGGTGCTGGCGACGCCGTTCATGCGGCCTCCGCAGCCATGCATGCCGCATACAATTGTTCTGTGGCGTCAGGCCGGGCCACACGCCGCGCCGCCTGCGCCATGCCGAGCAGCGTCGCGCGATGCGTGCACAGCTCGCGCAGCAGCGGCGCCAGCAATTCCGGGGTCAATGCAGCATCGGCCACGCAGCGCGCAGCGCCGGCCTCGACCAGGTATTGCGCGTTGTGCGTCTGGTGGTCATCGACGGCATGCGGATAGGGCACCAGCACGGCGCCTGCGCCGGCCGCGGCCAGCTCTGCGATGGTCAGCGCTCCGGCGCGGCACAGCACCAGGTCAGCCCAGGCCAGGGCCTCGGCCATGTCGGCGATGAACGCGGTGATTTCGGCTTCGACCGCGGCGGCTGCATAGGCAGCACGCGTCGTCTCCAGATGCTTCTCGCCAGTCTGGTGCCGTACGGCGAACGCAGGGGCATCCGTGGCTGCGCGCAGGCGTGCCAATGCCTGCGGCATGACCTGATTCAGACGCATGGCGCCAAGGCTGCCGCCCATCACCAGCACCCGCACCGGCCCATTGCGACCGGCGAAACGCGCCGCAGGTTCGGGCAGGGCGGAAATATCGGCGCGCACCGGGTTACCGATCAGGCGCGCATTGCGCCGCCCGGCGAAGGCAGCCGGAAAGGCCGTGAGCACTTCGCGCGCCAGCGGCGCGAGCGCACGATTGGTCGAGCCGGCCACGGCATTTTGTTCATGGATCAGCAGCGGCCGGCGGCACAGCCAGGCGGCCACGCCTCCAGGGCCGGTCACGAATCCACCAAAACCCACCACCACTGCCGGCTGGTGACGACGCACGATCTTCAGGGCCTCCACCAGCGACCGCAGCAGCATGAACGGCGCCTTGAGCAGCGAGGCAATTCCCTTGCCGCGCAACCCTGAAGCGCTGAGCCACTCGATCGCAAAACCCTCTGCAGGCACCACGCGCGCTTCCAGGCCGCGACGCGTACCCAGCCAGATCACCTCGCGCGAACGGGAACGCAGCAGGCGCGCCAGCGCCAGCGCCGGAAACACATGGCCACCGGTACCACCCGCCATGATCAGCACCGGGCGCGCGCTCACGTTTCCGCTCCAGCCGTGCGGCGCGTACCACTGGCGGCACCGCGTGCCGTGACGCTGACCTCATGATGGATGCGCATCACCACACCCAGCCACGCCAGCGTGACCAGCAGGCTGCTGCGGCCATAGCTCATCAGCGGCAGCGTCAGCCCCTTGGTGGGGAGCACGCCCATGTTCACCCCGATGTTGATCAGCGCCTGCATTCCCACCCACAGCGCGAAGGCAGCGGCCATGTACGACTGGAACTTCAGACCCGCTTCCGCGGCGCGGCGCGCGATCTGCAGCACGCGCCACACCAGCGCCAGGAAAAGCAGCAGCGTCAGCAGCACCCCGGCCAGTCCGAGTTCCTCGGCCATCACCGCGAACAGGAAATCGGTGTGGGCTTCGGGCAGGTAGCGCAGCTTGAGCACGCTCTCCCCCAGCCCGACGCCGAACCACTGGCCGCGTCCGATGGCGATCAGCGACTGCGTCAGCTGGAAGCCGCTGTCAAAGGCATGCGACCAGGGATCCATGAACGAGGTGAGGCGCCGCAGCCGGTAACTGGCCGAAACCAGCAGCAGCGCGAAAGCTCCACCCGCGAGCAGCACGCACAGCAACACCCAGCGCAGACGGGCCCCCGCCAGGAACAGCAATCCGAAGGCGGTGACGAACAACACCGTGGCCGCGCCGAAGTCCGGCTCGAGCAGCAACGCGAAGCAGAATCCCGCGGTGACTCCCAGCGGCAGCGCCAGGCCCACGAGTGACTCACGCAGCTCCTTCTCGCGCCGCACGGCATAGGCCGCGATCCACGACAGCACCAGGATGCGCGCCACCTCGGAGGCCTGCAGGTTGAAGCCGGCAAGCCGCAGCCAGCGCCGGCTGCCGTTGACCACATGCCCCACGCCAGGGACCAGCACGGCGATGAGCAGCAGACCGGCCAGTCCCAGCAGCACGGTCGAGTACTGCTGCATCAGTAAGGTGGGCACGCTGCACAGCACCACTGCCACCGCCAAACCGCCCAGCGCCAGCAACAACTGCGAACGAACGTAGACGAAGGGATCACCGCCTTCATGCGCAGCCATGGAGATGGAGGCAGAGGTCACCATCACCAGGCCGAACAGCAGGATGGACATCACGATGCCGATCAGCACCGGGTCCAGGTGCAGGCCACGCTCACGGCCCGTGCGCGGCATGCTCATGGCGGCACTGCTCATGCCGCCAGCCTTCGCACCGCGCCGGTGAATACATCACCGCGGTGCGCGTAGTCGCGGAACATGTCCAGGCTGGCGCAGGCCGGTGACAGCAGCACCGTGTCGCCGGGACGCGCGGCGCCAGCCGCCGCCACGACTGCCGCTTCCAGCGAACTGCACGACTGGGTTTCGCATACGCCCTGCAGCGCAGCGGCCAGCGCCGGCGCATCGCGCCCGATCAGCAGCGCGCGCCGCACCTTGCCCGCGAAGGCGGCGCGCAGCGGCTGGAAATCCTGGTTCTTGCCATCCCCGCCGGCAATTACCAGCAGTGGTCCGGTGAAGCCGGCGACAGCTGCCAGCGTGGCCCCTACATTGGTGCCCTTGGAATCATTGACGTAGCGGACGCCGGCAATGTCGGCCACCCAGGCAGCGCGGTGCGGCAGGCCCGGAAATTCGCGCAGTGCCCGCAGCATGACATCGCGCTGCAGGCCCAGTGCGTCACCCATCGCCAGCGCGCTCAGGGCATTGGCGGCGTTGTGGCGCCCGACGATGCGCAACGCGTCCAGCGGCAGCAGCTGCTGCGCGCCCGCACACAGCCAGTCGCGACCTTCCATGTTCCGCAGCAGGTAGTCAGCGCCGGAATCCGGCCGCAGCGAAAAGGAAAGCACGCGCTGCGCGGGCCGCGGCATGGCCGCCACCAGTTCATCATCGAGATTGATGATCGCCACGGCGCAGTGCTCGAATATCCTGGCCTTGGCGGCGGCATAGGCGGCGACATCGGCATAGCGGTCCAGGTGATCCGGCGTCACGTTCAGCACCGCGGCTGCGGCCAGCTGCAGGGAGTACGTGGTCTCCAGCTGGTAGCTCGACAGTTCCAGCACGTACAGATCCGCGGGCCCTGCGAGAAGATCCAGCGCAGGCTGCCCCAGGTTGCCCCCGGCGCGCGTGGCAAGGCCGGCGCTCTCCCCCATCAGCGCAACCAGGGAGGTCACGGTGCTCTTGCCATTCGTGCCGGTGATACCCACCACCCGGCCCTTGCTGCTGCGCGCGAACAGCTCCACATCGCCGATGACCGGCAGGCCGCGCGCACGGGCCGCCACGAAGAACGGATCGTTCTGCGACAGCCCGGGGGAAGCCACCACGAGATCCGCATCCTGCAGCAGCGAAGCATCCAGTCCGCCGAGCGCAATCTGCACGCCGGGCGCCATGGCACGCAGCCCGGCCAGATCCGGCGGTGCAGCGCGGGTGTCGGTGGCGGCCACTTGCCAGCCCTGCGCCAGCAGATGACGCACCACGGACTGACCCGTCTTTCCCAACCCGGCAACTATGGCGCGTGATCCCATCACCGCAGCTTCAGTGTTGCCAGGCCAGCCAGCACCAGCAGCAGGCTGATGATCCAGAACCGCACGATGACCTTCGGCTCGGCCCAGCCCTTGAGTTCGAAGTGATGATGGATGGGCGCCATGCGGAAGATGCGCTTGCCACGCAGCTTGAACGAAGCCACTTGCAGGATCACCGAGGCCGTCTCGAGCACGAAGATGCCGCCCATCAGCAGCGCCACCACTTCCTGGCGCACCATCACCGCCACCACACCTAGCCCGCCGCCCAGTGCCAGCGCGCCCACATCACCCATGAACACCTGCGCCGGATAGGTGTTGAACCACAGGAAGCCCAGGCCGGCGCCGACAATGGCGCCACAGAAAATGCCGACCTCGCCCACGCCTGGGAGCGCTGGAATGCCCAGGTACGGCGCATAGATGGCATTGCCGCTGGCGTAGGCGAAGATCGCCAGTGCGCCGGCCACCATCACGGCCGGCACGATGGCCAGGCCATCAAGTCCGTCGGTGAGATTCACGGCATTGCTCATGCCGACGATCATCAGATAGGACAGCACTACGAAAGCGAGCGCCCCCAGCGGCAGCGCGAAGTTCTTGAGGAATGGCAGGTACAGCGTGGTCTCGGCTGGCGTGCGCGCGGTATACCAGAGCAGCAGCGCCGCACCGATGCCCGCCACGGACAGCCAGAAGTACTTCCAGCGCGCCGCAATGCCCTTGGCGTTGCGCACTACCAGTTTCAGGTAGTCGTCGTAGAAACCGACCATGCCGCATAGCACCAGCACGCCCACGGCAATCCAGACGTGGCGATTGCGCAGGTCCGCCCACAGCAGCGTGGCGATGACGATGGCGACGATGATCAGCGCACCGCCCATGGTGGGCGTGCCGGCCTTCTTCAGATGTGTCTGCGGACCGTCATCTCGCACCTGCTGCCCGACCTGGTAGCGCGACAGCCAGCGGATCATGCGCGGCCCGATCAGCAAGGAGATCAGCAACGCCGACACCACCGCCAGGATGGCGCGGAGCGTGAGATACGAGAAGGCGTTGAATGCCGAGTAATGCGGAGCCAGTTGCTGGGCGACCCAGTACAGCATGATCAGTGCATCTCTTTGGCGTTGCCGCCTGCAAGGCTGGCCACCACGCGTTCGAGGCGGTTGGAGCGTGAGCCCTTGACCAGCAGCGTGACCTCGGGTGTGAGCAGCTCGTTCACGGCGCGCGCCAGCGACTCCGTGTCGGCAAACCAGCTGGCGCCCGCGCCGAAGGATTCCACGGCCAGCGCGCTGAGCGGGCCGGTGGCGAACAGCCGCTGAACGCCCTTCTCGCGCGCATAGATTCCGATTTCCACGTGGCTGCTGCGCGCGTGCTCGCCCAGTTCACCCATGTCGCCCATCACCAGCCAGGCATTGCCCGGCATGCCAGTCAGCACATCTATGCCCGCGCGCATGGAGCTGGGATTGGCGTTATAGGAATCGTCGATCAACCGTGCGCCCTGAATGCTGCGGCCCGGCTGCAGGCGACCGGCCACGGGCTGCATGGCCGCCAGTCCGGCAGCCACGTCGTCCAGGGTGGCGCCAGCGGACACCGCGGCAGCTGCGGCAGCCAGCGCATTGCGCAGGTTGTGCCGCCCGCCAACATTCAGCCGGACGGCGCACTGCCCCTGCGGCGCCTGCAGCCTGAAGCTCACACGGAAGCCGGCGTCGGTCAGATCTTCCACGACATTCGCGGCGCTGAAGTCCGCAGGATGATCGAGTCCGAAGGTGACCACGCGGGCCCGGGTCATGCCGCGCCACATTGCAGCGTAGGGATCGTCTGCATTGATGATGGCCGTGTCGTCCGCGCCCAGCCCGGCGACCATCTCGCCTTCGGCGCGCGCCACACCATCCAGGTCGCCGAAACCTTCCAGGTGTTCCGCACCGGCGTTGGTGATGAGCCCGACATCTGGCCGGGCGATCTCCACCAGCGCAGCCACCTCGCCCGGATTGTTGGCGCCGATCTCGATCACGGCGCTGTGGTGATCCTCCGCCAGTCGCAACAGCGTCAGCGGCACGCCGATGTGATTGTTCAGATTGCCGCGCGTGGCCAGGCACGGGCCGCGGCGCGACAGGATGGCGGCTGTCATTTCCTTTACGGTGGTCTTGCCATTGCTGCCGGCAACGCCGACCACCACGCCGTCAAAGCGCGCGCGCCAGCCGCGGGCCGCATCGGAGAGCGCCGCCTGCCCGTCTGCCACTTCGATCAGCGGCAGCGGCGCGGCATCCACCGGACGATCGACAACTGCGGCAATGGCGCCAGCTGCCGCGGCGGCCGGCAGGAATGCATTGCCATCGAAACGCGGTCCGCGCAGCGCCAGGTAGATCTCGCCGCGGAGCAGGGAGCGGGTGTCCGTGCTGACGCCGGTATACATGCCTTCATCGCCCTGGTAGCGACCGCCACACAGCACTGCGAATTCGCGCAGGCTGCGTTTCATGCCCGCGCTTCCAGTGCACGGCGCACTACCTGCTGGTCGCTGAACGGCCGGCGCTCATCGCCGACGATCTGCACGGATTCGTGGCCCTTGCCTGCCACCAGCACCACATCACCGGCATGCGCGGATGCAATGGCAGCAGCGATCGCTGCACGCCGGTCCCGCTCCACGCGCGCGGCCGCAGCGCCAACACCGGCAAGGATGTCGTTGACGATGACGTCGCCGGATTCATGGCGCGGATTGTCATCGGTGAGGATGATTTGATCGGCCAGTCTTGCCGCCACGGCGCCCATCTGCGGACGCTTGCCGCGGTCCCGGTCCCCGCCGCAGCCGAATACCGCAGTGAGCCGGCCACTGCAGTGCCGGCGCAGCACCTGCAGTGCTTTTTCCAGTGCGTCCGGCGTATGGGCGTAATCCACGACCACCAGCGGCGCACCAGGCGCCGTGAACACTTCCAGCCGGCCGGAAGGCGCAGTCAGCGTGCGCAATGCCGCCGCGGCGCGCGGCAGGGGCACGCCACTGCCCAGCAGCACGGCCAGCACGGCCAGCACATTGTCGACATTGAATTCGCCCAGCAGCGCCGTGGAAATCTGCGCTGCGCCGAAACAGGATTCCAGCGCGAAACGCGTGCCGGTGGAGTCGTAGCTGATCTGGTGCGCGCGCAGGAATGGCCCCGGCACATCCCGGGCTTCGTCCGTGGTGCAGGCAATGCGGCCGGCGAAAGCGGGACGTTCCGCCAGTTGCGCGCCGAAAGCATCGTCCACATTGAACACCCGCAGCCGCACGTCCTCGCGCTCGAACAGGCTGGCCTTCGCCGCGCCATAGCGCTGCATGTCGCCGTGGAAATCCAGATGGTCACGTGTCAGGTTGGTGAACACGGCGGCGTCGAAATGCACCGCAGCCACGCGCTCCTGCACCAGTCCATGCGAGGAGACTTCCATCGCCAGCCGGCGCGCGCCGCGCGCGGCGAAGTCCGCCAGCTGCCGCTGTACCGTCACGGCGTCGGGCGTGGTCATTTCCCCGGCCACCAGCCGGCCGCCGAAAGACGCACCCAGCGTTCCCAGGTAAGCGGCAGGCAGTTCGCAGGCCGTCAGCGCCTGGGCCAGCAACCAGGCACAGGTGGTCTTGCCATTTGTGCCCGTCACGCCCACCACATCCACCTGCCGTGATGGCGAGCCGAAGAAGCGGTCCGCGATCAGGCTGGCATGCGTGGCGAGGCCAGGCACTTCCGTTACCACGATCTGTGAATCCAGCGGCGGCGGCTGATGCACTCCGTCGGGTTCCCAAAGCAATGCAGCGGCGCCGCGACGCACCACATCGCCGGTGAATTCCAGACCATGACGCTTCGCGCCGCGGCACGCCAAAAAAGCGCCGCCAGGCTGTACCTGGCGGCTATCCAGTGTCATGTCTGTCAGCAAAACATCGCGCGGCACCGCCACCAGCCCGTGCAGCAGCGAGGCCAGCGAAACCTGGACGGCGCTCAACGCTTCACCACCGTCGTCACACCGGTGAGCGGATCGGTGGCTGCGCCGGGCGCATCGGGCGCCACACCCAGCAGGCGCAGCGCACCCCCCACCACGGCAGAGAACACCGGTGCGGAGATGTCGCCACCGTAGTACCTCCCGCCGGCAGGATCATCAATCACCACCACGGCAGCCAGGCGCGGACGAGTGGCCGGCGCCAGGCCACCGAATACCGCCGTGTAGCGATCCTCGTAGTAGCTGCGGCCGTCATTCTTGATTGCCGTACCCGTCTTGCCGGCCACGCGGTAGCCCGCGATGGCAGCCTTGGCACCCGTGCCTTCCGTCACCACGGACTCGAGCAGCGAGATCAGCGTGCGCGCCGTGTGGTCGCTGAGCACGCGCTCACCGCTGACATCCCCATCAACGCGCAGCATGGATACGGGGCGCATCACGCCGTGCGCGCCGATCGCGGCATAGGCCTGCGCCAGCTGCAGCGGCGTCACCGACAGGCCGTAACCGCGCGACAGGGAGGAAATCCCCACCGCACGCCAGCTGCTGTAGTTCGACAGCACACCGGCAGATTCGCCTGGAAAGCCGCTGGCGGTGACATGGCCGAAGCCCAGCTTTGTCAGCGTGCCCCACAGCTGCTGCGGCTCCAGCGCCAGCGCGATCTTGGTCATGCCCACGTTCGAGGAACGCGCCAGCACTTCAGCCAGGCCGATGGTGCCCAGCGCATGCTCCTCCTCGATGATCTTGCTGCCCACCTGGATGGGACTGGTATCGAAGACGCTGCCGGTATCGAAGCGTCCGGATTCCAGCGCTGCCGCGACGACAAATGGCTTGATGGCCGAACCCGGCTCGATGATGTCCGTGGCGGCGCGGTTGCGATACATCGCCGGGGTGATCTGGCCGCGATCATTGGGGTTGAACGTGGGCTGGTTGACCATGGCGAGCACTTCGCCGGTGCTCACGTCGATCACCACCATCGAACCGGAATGCGCCTTGTTCTGCGTGATCGCAGCCTTCAGCTCCCGGTACGCCAGGTACTGGATGCGCATGTCCAGGCTCAGCGTGAGATCACGCCCCTCGCGCACGGCGCGAATGCTCTCCACGTCCTCGACCTTGCGCCCCATGCGGTCCTGGATGACGCGCTTGCGGCCCTCCTCACCTGCCAGCCAGTGGTCGAAGGCCAGCTCCGCGCCTTCCTGGCCCTCGTCGTCCACATTGGTGAAGCCGAGCACATGGCCCACCACTTCGCCGGAGGGGTAATAGCGCCGGTACTCGCGCGTAAGGTGCACGCCGGTCAGATTCAGCTTGCGCACCGCCTCGGCATCATCCGGCGGCAGATGTCTTGCCAGCCACAGGAAACTGCGTCCCTGGTTGCCGGAGATGCGGCGCGTCAGATCGGCACGGTTGCGATGCAGCGCCTTCGCGAAGTCGACCCATTGATCCGAATCCAGATCCAGTTCGCCCGGATTGGTCCACACCGAGGCCACTGGCGTGCTGATCGCCAGCGGTGCGCCATTGCGATCGAGAATGCTGCCGCGATTGGCGGCCGTCGTCACATCGCGCAGGAATCTCGCATCGCCCTGGTTGGCCAGGAACTTGTACTCGACCAGCTGCAGATCCACAGCCCGCGCCAGCAACCCCACGGCACCCAGCAGCAGCACCGCGAACATGAACAGCGCCCGCAGGCGAAAGCCGTCACCACCGCTGCGCGGCGCGCGGCTCATGGCGAAACCACGCGAGTGCGCACCGGATCAGGAGAGATCATCTGCAGGCGCGTGGTTGCCACGCGCTCGACGAAGGCGTGTGCGGACCAGGCGCTCTGCTCCAGCTGCAGCTGGCCCCATTCCGTCTCGATCTGGTCACGCTGGCTGCGCAGGCGCTCCAGCTCGACGAACAATTCGCGCGAGCGATGACGGGTGTAGATGGCCCCGCCCGCGGAGATGAGCACTGCAAACCACAGCAGCACCGCAACCGCCCAGCCGAAGCGCGCCAGCCGGCTCAAGCCGCCGCTCCAGCAGTGAGCCGCTCCGCGACGCGCAGGATGGCCGAACGGGCACGAGGATTGGCGGCGGTTTCCGCCTCACCCGCGCGACGTTTGCGGCCGGCCAGCCGCAGCCGGGGATCAAAGGGCGGCGCCACGGGCAGCCGGGCCCAGGCCGGATCAGGCTGCGCATGCCGCCGCATGAAGTGCTTCACCATGCGGTCTTCCAGCGAATGGAAGCTGATTACCGCCAGCCGGCCGCCGGGAACGAGCACCTGCAGCGAAGCATCCAGTCCGCGCTCCAGCTCGCCGAGCTCGTCGTTGACGTGCATGCGGATGGCCTGGAAGGTACGCGTGGCCGGATGACGTCCACGCTCGCGCGTGCGCACCGCACTGCTGACGATTGCAGCCAGCCGCGCCGTCGTTGCGATCGGCTCGATGGCGCGCTGTTCGACGATGTTGCGGGCGATGCGACCTGCGAAGCGCTCTTCTCCGAGCGTGCCGATCACGTCGCGGATCTCGTCGGCCGTGGCCTGGGCGAGCCACTGCGCGGCGCTGATTCCGTGCGCCGGGTCCATGCGCATGTCGAGCGGACCATCGGCCTGGAAGCTGAAGCCGCGCGCGGCTTCGTCGAGCTGCGGCGAAGACACGCCGAGGTCGAACAGAATCCCTCGACAGGGACATCCTTCGCCATGTGCCGCGACCAGTGATGCGAGCGCACCGAACGCAGCGCGGACCACCAGTACGCGCGGCTCTGATTCGAAGCGCCGCTGAGCCGCGGCGACCGCCTGTGGGTCGCGATCGATCGCGAGGAGCCTTCCATCGCGTCCCAGTCCGGCCAGGATGCGCGCCGCATGCCCGCCCCGCCCGAAGGTCGCGTCGACATACAGTCCGGATTGGCCCGCAGGCGCGTCCGGCCCGAGGCCCAGCCCTTCGAGGACTTCTTCGACAAGCACCGGCTTGTGCTCATCCAATGTCGTAGCTCCCTCGAGACAGGCATTACAGGTTCAGGGCGCTGAACTGCGGTGGCAGGTCAGTCGCTGTCAGCGGTGTCTTGGCCCATTCGGCGCAGTGCTCGTTCCAGCGCCCCTCATCCCACAGCTCCAGGCGCTTGCCCTGGCCGATCAGCATCGCAGCGCGCGCAAGGCCGACGAATTCGCGCAGCTCCGGGCTCAGCGCGATGCGGCCGTGGCCATCGATTTCCATCTCGGAGGCGCGGCCGACCAGCATGTGCTGCAGCTCGTAACTGCGCGGGTGCAGGCTGGGCAGGCTCATGACCTGCTGCTCGATCTGCTCCCAGTCCGGCGCGGGGTAGATAAGGAGGCATTTGTCCCGGTCGGCCGTCACCACCAGCCGGCCCTCGCTGCGCGCGGCCAGCAGGGCGCGATGGCGCGTGGGAACCACGACCCGACCCTTGTCATCGACAGTGACTTTTGTTGCGCCGCGGAACATACCCTGAGATTGGGGTTACCCACATCTCCCCACTTTGGCCCACTAATCGCCACTATAGGAACCGCGATGGTCTTATGTCAACGGCAGCAATCGATTTTTTTGTTTATGTCACAACGACTTACGTGAATTCTCAAAAGTGGGACGCCAGTCACGGGAAGAATCCTTTTGATTCCGTGACTTGGGTGCGAATGCTCACAAAATAGATGGGGAGCCGGCCTGTAAGCCGGGTTCTGTCGAGAGCAATCATTCCTCTACGGCCTGCGTCACCGCAGGCCTTGAGCAGCCTACCCGGAAGTACGCGGGACCCACGCTGCAGCAGGTCTTGCGACCCCTGCGACTTCCCTATTTGGCCTTGCTCCGGGTGGGGTTTGCCGTGCCGTCGAGTGTTGCCACCGACGCGGTGCGCTCTTACCGCACCCTTTCACCCTTACCAGCACCATTTCTGGCACTTCGGCGGTTTGCTTTCTGTTGCACTTTCCGTGGGCTCGCGCCCCCCAGGCGTTACCTGGCACCCTGTCCACCGGAGCCCGGACTTTCCTCCCCGGTCCGTTCTTGCGAACGTCCCGCAGCGATTGCCCAGCCGACTCCCCGCGCGCACCATAACAGAACCACGGCAGAACCCGCGGACAAGGGGCTTTCATGAAGACGCGCATCCTCCTGCTGCTGGCCACCGCGCTGCCGGTATTTGCCGCCGACGCCCTGAAGGTCAAGCCGGGAATGTGGGAAACCACCACCGAGATCAGCATGGCCGGCCTGACGCTGCCCGAGTCGGTCACGTCAAACATGACGCCCGAACAGCGCGCGCGCATGGAAGAGATGATGAAGCAGATGGCGGCACAGGGCCCGCGCACCAGCACGGTGAAATCCTGCGTGACTGCCGAGGATATCAAGCAGGGCAACTTCCGCGCGGCCAATGCCGCCCAGCAGCAGGGCTGCAAATACGAAGTGGTGAGTTCGACTCCGCAGCGCCAGGAAATGACCATGTCCTGCGGCGGCCAGATGAATGCCACCGGCCGCATGGTGCTCAACGTGATCGACAGCGGCAACGTCCAGGGCGACATGCAGATGAAGATGCAGCAGCCAGGCGGCATCAGCATGAAGTTCAAGTCGCGCTGGCTGGGTGCGAACTGCACGGAAGCCGCAAAGTAACGCTGGCGCGCGGTCTCAGCCTGCCGGGTCCATGCCGTGCTGGCGCTTCAGTTCCGCCACATTTGCCGATGCCATGAAAGCCAGCAATGCCGCGGCGGCATCCCGCCGCTTCGATGCCGCGCAGATTCCGCCCGAGAAAACAGTGAGCGTCTGGATCTCGGGCGGCAGCGGCCCCAGCAGATCAATACCCTGCAGGTTCATCAGCTCGCTCAGCTGCTGGAATCCCAGTTCAGCCTGCCCCGTAGCCACCAGTGACCCTACCGGCACGCCTGGCGGGGGCACGACGATGCGCGGCCGCACGATGTCGAGGACTCCCCAGCGCTGGAACAGCTGCTCGAGGTACACGCCGCTGGGGCCGGTGGAAAATCCCAGTGAATGCGCTGCCAGGACGGCGGCCCGCACTTCCGCTTCGTTGTTCACCGGCCATTGCCGCGCACCCTTGCGCACAGCGATGGCAACGCCGGAATGCACCAGGTCCACGCGGCTGCCCGCGACGACGTGGCCCGCACCGGCAAGCTTGTCGATGGCGTTGGCAGCGAGCACCACCACATCGAACTGCTCACCCTGCTCCACGCGCCTGGCAACTTCGACCCCGCCCGCCGCTTCGGCCGTGACAGCCTGACCTGAATCCTGCTGGTACTGCGCCACCAGCGCTGCCAGCAGTTCACGCGTTGCCATCGATGAAGCCAGTTTCAGTGCCGCATCCGTCATCTCACTCTTCTCCTTCGTTCGCGCCCGGTGTGGCATGCGCGCGAATGCCTCGTGCATAGACATCGGCTTTTCGCCGCCCTGTCAGCTGCGCCACCAGCGCGGCCGCGCGCGAAGGGGGCAGTTCTGCCGCGAGCAGATCGTAGGCGCGCGCCACGAAGGCATCATCGGGCGCGGCTTCCATCGTCGCATCTCCCGCCACCACCAGCGTGATTTCCCCACGTGCGAAATTGGCATCTTCGCGCGCCATTTGCAGCAGCTGCGCGAAGCTGCCGCGATATACGCTTTCGTGCAGCTTGGTCAGTTCCCGCGCCACGCAGGCATGCCGCTCCTCTCCAAATTCCACTGCCATGTCTTCCAGTGTCTCTCCGATGCGGTGCGGCGCCTCGAAGAACACCTGGGTGCGCGATTCATGCCGCAGGGCGCGCAGCCGCTCGCGACGCGCGGCTGGCTTCGCGGGCAGGAAACCCTCGAAGCAGAAGCGCTCTGCCGGCAGCCCGCTTACTGCCAGCGCCACCAGCACGGCCGAGGGTCCCGGCACCGCCTGCACCGTCACGCCGGCATCGATCGCCGCCCGCACCAGCAGATACCCGGGATCCGATACCAGCGGCGTGCCGGCATCGCTCACCAGCGCCACGCGCGCGCCCTCGCGCAGCCGCGTCAGCAGCTCTTCCCGCCGCTGCAACTCATTGTGCTCATGCAGCGACAGCAGCGGACGCTGCACGCCGATCTGCCGCAACAGGTTGCCGGTATGGCGAGTGTCCTCGGCCGCGATCACGTCCGCGGCGAGCAGCGCCTCGCGCGCCCGCGGCGAAAGATCGGAAAGATTGCCGATTGGCGTGGCTACAACATCGATTCGGCCGGGAGGCATCACTATAATCTCCGGGCGCTTCCGCTGAAGCCCGCCAGACATGGAATACCCCAGCTTGCCCCCTCCTCTGTCCGTCACGCAACCCGACTCAATACATGCCCTGCGTCGCGCAGCGGTTCTGCTGCTGCTGATGCTGGCCGGGTTGCTGGCACTGGCAGGCTGCTCGCAGAATCCGGCGGACGAAACCGCCCCTGCCTCTGCAGATCGCGCCGAGCGCCTGCAACGACAAGGCAACTTTGCCGGGGCGGCTCAGATGTATGAGCGCCTCGCGGCACAGAACCCACCCCCTGCCAACGTGGGCTACTCGCTGTCTGCGGCGCGGGCCTGGCTGTTGGCCAACCGGGCCGACGACGCGCAGCGCGCGCTCGATGCCGTCACTGCCGCGGGCAATCCGCGCCAGCAGTTCGATCGCGCCCTGCTCCGTGCCGAAACCGCCACAGCGCGCGGCCAGTACGCAGCCGCGTGGCAGCAGATTTCCGCGGTTGCGGAACCGGCCAATGCCGCCGACGCTTCGCGCCTGTTCGAAATGCAGCAGAAGGTTGCTCTGCGCGCCAGCCAGCCCATCGAGGCCGTGCGCGCCGGGCTGGGCCGTGATCGCGTGGCCACCACCGATGCCGCCCGCATGACAGCGCGGCGCGACCTGCTCACCGATCTGCGTGGCGCCATCGATCGCGGGCTGCGGATCGATCCCGCTGCGGCGCGCGAGCCGCTGGTACGCGGCTGGCTCGAGATCGGACAGATTGCCTCTGCCGCCGCTCGCAGTCCGCTGGGCGCAGACGCAGCAATGGACCGCTGGCGCGCGCGCTATCCCGGACATCCCGCGGCCTCCATTGCCATCGCCGAAATCATTGCCTCAGGGGCACGCCCCTCTGCAGGCACTGCACCGGCTTCCGGCCCGATGGCGCTGCTGCTGCCGCTCACCGGCCCGAACGCCGCGGCCGCCGAATTGATCCGCGATGGCTTCCTCGCGGCTATCGCGCGGCAACCCGAAGCGGGCAGGCCCGTGGTCAAGGTATACGACACGGGCACACTGAGCGTGGAGAGCGCACTGCAGACCGCGCAGTCCGAAGGCGCCGGCTTCGCGGTAGGTCCGCTGACGCGACCCGAGGTGCAGCAGGCAGCTGCCCAGCGACCGGGCGCGCTGCCCATCCTGCTGCTCAACAGCCTGGCGGGAGATGGCCCCGCCGCAGCGCAGCTGTTCCAGTACGGGCTGGCGCCCGAAGACGAAGCGCGGCAGATCGCGCGGCAGATGATTGCTGCGGGCCAGAAGCGGGTGGTGTTGTTTGCGCCCGCTGGCGACTGGGGCACGCGCGTGGAAGCCGCCCTTGCCGCCGAGCTCGCGCAGGGTGGCGGGCAACTGCTGTCCAAGGTCCGCTACGACCTCTCGCGGACCGACATCAACGCAGCCCTTACCAATGCACTGGGCGTCGATGCAGCGCGCGAAAGACAGCGTCGCATACAGCAGATCACCGGCATCACCCTGGGCTTCGAGGCGCGGCCACGATCCGACATCGACGCAATTTTTGTCGCGGGCTACCAGTCACTCGCAGTCAGGCAGATCAATCCGCAGCTGCGGTTCTTCAATGCCGGCGACATCCCCACCTACATCGTGCAGGACGGATACGACCCGGACGAAACCGGCAATCGCGACCTGAAAGGCATGCGCTTCGTCGACATGCCCTGGCTGCTGGAATCCACCGGGCCGGTTGCAGACCTGCGCTCCTCGACCGAGTCCGGGTGGAGTGCGCGCGGCAAGCGACAGTCCCGTTACTTCGCCTTCGGCTACGACGCCGCCACGGTGGCCGTGGCGCTGCGCAGCGGCCGCACGGCCTGGCCCATCGCCGGACTCACTGGCCGCCTGAATCTCACCGCGGAAGGCAGGATCGAACGCAGCCTCGAGTGGGCGCGCTTCCACGATGGCGCGTCGGAACTGTACGACCCGCTACGCTGAGGCCGCGGCTCGCGGGCGCGATGCCGAATCCGCCGCGGCAAGCTATCTCGAAGCGCGCAGTTTCCGCGTGCTGCTGCGCAACTACCGCTGCCGCATGGGCGAGCTGGATATCGTTGCACTGGCCCCGGACGGCACCCTGGTACTTGCGGAAGTGCGGCTGCGCTCGCGGCAGGACTACGGCGGCGGCGCCGCCAGCGTGGATCACCGCAAACAGCAGCGCCTGCTGCGTGCGGGCCAGCATCTGCTGGCAACGCGACCGCATTGGTCCAGCCATGCGTTGCGCTTCGATGTACTCGACGTGCGACGCTCGGGCGAGAGCCTGGAAATAAACTGGATCCAGCACGCATTCTCGGCGTAGCGCGGCCCCGCGCTACGCCCGCGTTACTTGACGACCTTCAGGCTTGGTCGCCGCGGCTTCTCGGGCGGCGGATCCGGGGGCTTGTCGCCACCGTCGCTGGAGTTCCCGGCGGCTTCCGGCACGGCCGAAGCATCCTCGGTGAACACCATGCCCTGCCCGGTTTCACGCGCATAGATGCCGAGCACGAAATCCACAGGTACGCAGATGCGGTGGCTGACGCCGCCGAAGCGGGCGCTGAACTCCACCGCCTCGGAACCTATCTGGAAGGACTGCGTGGCGGAGGCAGAGATGTTCAGCACGATCTTGCCTTCCTTCACGAACTGACGCGGCACCTGCACGGTGTCGGAGCTGGCATCGACAATCAGGTGCGGCGTGTAACCGCAGTCGACCATCCAGTCCAGCATCGCTCGCAGCAGATAGGGGCGCCGCGAGAGTTCAGACAATGCGCATCTCCCGTTCCTGGACCGACAGGCTCAGGCGGAAGGCGGGACGCGAGAACAGCAGATTCGCGTACTTGAGCAGAGGCGCGGCCTCCTTGGGCAGGTCGATGCGGTAGCGCGGCAGGCGCCACAGTATCGGCGCGATGGTCACGTCGACCAGCGAAATCTCGTCGCTGACAAAGTAGGGTTTGGCCCGGACGAAATCAACCGTCTGCACCACCAGGTCACGCAGTTCGCCGCGCAATCGCGGCGCATCTGCGCCTTCCGGCCCCTGCTTGTCGAGCCGCGCGGCCAAGCCGTACCAGTCGCGCTCGATGCGATGCAGCGCCAGCCGGAACTGCGCCCGCGACACCGGGTCGACCGGCATCAGCGGCGGATGCGGGAAGCGTTCATCCAGGTATTCGCAGATGATGCGCGAGTCGTACAGCACCAGGTCGCGGTCCACCAGCGTGGGCAGCGAATGATCCGGATTCAGGTCGAGCAGGTCTTCGGGAAACCGGCCAGGTGTGACGCTGACGATTTCGATCTCGACATCTTTTTCCGCCAGTACGATGCGGGTCCGGTGGCTGGCGGGCTCGTCCGGAGCCGAAAACAATGTCATCACGGCGTGGCGACTCGTCAAAAAGTGGATTTCCCGGTCAGCATTCCGGCCCTCGTTCCGGAGGGCACGGATGCGGACTCAGTGAACATCCTTCCAGTATTCATTTTTCAGCATCCAGGCGAAGGCGGTGAACACCAGCAGGAACAGCACTGCCCACAACCCGATGCTGCGACGCTGCACCTGGGCCGGGTCCCCGACGTAGTCGAGGAAGTTGACGGTATCGCGCACGAAGGCATCGAACTCCTCGGGCTTCATGCGTCCCTGGGTCACGAAGTCGAAACGCTCCACCACCTTGCCGGCATGGCCCTCGGCCGCAGCGCCCAGCACTGCGGTCTTCACGCCTTCCAGGTCGGACAGCACCGCGGGCATCGCGGCTCCGTCCAAAATCAGGTTGTTGGTGCCGCTGGGACGGCTGGCGTCCACATAGAAACCCTTGAGGAACTTGTACACCCAGTCGCTGCCCCGGTAACGGGCCACCAGCGAGAGATCCGGCGGCGCGCGGCCGAACCAGGCTTCGCCCTCGGCATGCGGGAAGCTGCTGAGCATGTAGTCGGTGGGCTTCGCGCTGGTCGGGATGAGGTTGGTGGTGAGCTGTGCAGCCGGGATGCCCAGGTCCTTGGCCATGCGCTCATAGCGCATGTACTTCAGCGAATGGCATCCGAGGCAGTAGTTCACGAAATTGGCCGCGCCACGCTGCAGCGAGGCGGTGTTGGTCACCTCGTTGCCTGCGCTCCACGACTGCCAGGCCACGCCCGATTCGCCGTGGCCGCCTTCATGTTCTGCCGCCTCTTCCGCCGCAGCTGCCGCGCCGCAAAGCACCAGACCGACTGCAAGGCCCAGCAGGGCGCGCGCCATGCTCGCGCGGATCGAACGACTCCGGATGGCCAGCTCAGTCATGATGAAGCGTCACTCTGTCGGGCACGCGGCTGGTTGATTCGCCGCGCGTGTAGAACGGCATGAGAAAGAAGAAGGCGAAATACAGCGCCGTGAATATCCGCGCCAGCGCCACGTAGCTACCTTCGGCCGGCTTCAGCCCCAGGTACCCCAGCGCCACGAAGGACACCGCGAATATGGCCAGCGCCAGCTTCCAGCGCAGCGGCCGATAGCGCGTGGACTTCACCGGTGAGCGGTCCAGCCACGGCAGCACGATGAAGCAGATGATGGACAGCGCCATCAGTACTGCTCCCGTCCGCTGGTCCGGCACCGCACGCAAGATGGCGTAGAACGGCGTGAAGTACCACACCGGAGCAATGTGCTCTGGCGTGGACAGAGGATTGGCCGGTTCGAAGTTGGGGTTCTCGAGGAACAGCCCGCCGAAGGTGGGCACGAAGAACACCACGATGGCGAACAGGATCAGGAATGCGCCAACGCCCACCAGGTCCTTCACCGTGTAGTAGGGATGGAACGGGATGCCGTCCAGCGGCTTGCCGTTCGGGCCTTTCTTTTCCTTGATCTCGATGCCGTCGGGGTTGTTCGAGCCATTGTGGCGCAACGCCACCAGGTGCAGCGCCACCAGCAGCAGCAGCACCAGCGGCACGGCCACCACATGCAGCGAGAAGAAGCGGTTCAGCGTGGCATCGGCAATGCCGTAGTCGCCGCGGATCCAGTCCACCAGGCCTGGCCCGACCACTGGAATCGTGCCGAACAGGTTGACGATCACCTGTGCGCCCCAGAAGGACATGTTGCCCCAGGGCAGCACGTAACCCATGAAGGCCTCGGCCATCAGCGCCAGGTAGATCGCCATGCCGAACAGCCAGAGCAGTTCGCGCGGCGCCTTGTACGAGCCGTACAGCATGGCGCGGAACATGTGCAGGTACACGACGATGAAGAACGCCGAAGCCCCGGTGGAATGCATGTAGCGCAGCAGCCAGCCGTATGGCACCTCGCGCATGATGTATTCGACTGAATCGAAGGCCGTCGCCTCACCCACCTTGTAATGCATGGTGAGGAAGATGCCGGTGACCAGCTGCAGTACCAGCGCCACCAGTGACAGCACGCCGAAGTAGTACCAGAAGTTGAAATTCTTGGGCGCGTAGTAACCGGTCAGCTGGTCGCGCATGAATGCATCGACCGGCAGGCGCTTGTTCAGCCAGCCCAGAAAGCCCGTTCGCACGGGCAGTGCGTCGTTATCCCCCGCCATTACGCCGCTCCCGTTTCCGAAGGTCCAACACCGATCACCAGCATTCCGTCGTCGCGGAATGAGTAGACCGGGATCCGCAGGTTCTTCGAAGCCGGTGAGCCTTCGAACACACGACCCGCCAGGTCGAATCTGGAACCGTGGCAGGGACAGAAGAATCCGCCTGGCCAGTCGGCGCCGAGATCGGCCATGCCGGGCTGAAAGCGCGCCTTGGGCAGGCAGCCCAGGTGCGTGCAGGTGCCTTCCAGCACCAGGTATTCCGGCTTTACCGCGCGCAGGGCATTGCGCGTGTAGTCCGGCTGCTCGGAAGCCTTCGACTCCGGGTCTTTAAGCTTGGAATCATGACCGGCCAGATGCTCGAGCATCTGCGGCGTGCGGTGCACGATATACATGGGCTTCTTGCGATACGGGATGGTGAGCATCTGGCCGGGTTCGATCTTGGCCAGGTCCACTTCCACCGGGGCGCCGGCCGCGCGTGCCCGCTCCGAAGGACTCCAGGAAGCGATGAAAGGTACTGCCACGAAGGCCGCGCCGACGGCGCCGGTGGCCACGGTGGCGAAAGTCAGGAAGCCGCGCCGGTCCTGATCGACCTCGTCGGCTGCAGATGCGGGGGTGTCGCTCATTATGATTCTGGGGGCTCTCGGACTTAATGGGTCCGCCGCGCCTGGCTGCCTGCCAACCACGGCGGTTCGGACAGCGCGGCATTATACACTAAGGTTCCGCCAGCCCTTTACCGCAGTAACCGATGCCCAGCCGTTTCCAGCGTAACGTCCTTTTCATAGGTGGCTCCATTGCCGCGGGCATTGCCATTTCGTTTCTGGTAATGCACCTGTGGCCGGAACTGGTTCGCCGCGCTCCGGCAACATCCGCCGCCCTCCCGGTTCCCGTGGATGTCGTGCGTTTCCCCCCGCCGCAGGCCACCCTTGCCGCCGAAGTCGAAAGCGCTGGCGCAGTGCCTGACACGCGCCCGGAAGAGGACACACCCTCGCCGCGTGAAGGCACCCTGCAGGAAAGCTTTGCCGCGGCCGTCAGGGCTGCGGCGCCTGCCGTGGTCAGCATCTACGTCCAGCGCACCGAGAGGCTGCCACCCTCCATCCTCGACCCCATGCTGGATCCCACCCGGCCGCGGTATCGCGAGCGGATCCAGCGAGGCCTGGGTTCAGGCGTCATCCTGGACGCCCAGGGACATATCGTCACCAATCACCACGTGATCGCCGGCTCCGACCGGATCAGCGTGCAGCTGGCCGATGGCCGCACTGCCGACGCGCAGGTGGTGGGCCGGGATCCGGACACGGACCTGGCCGTACTGAAGATCGATCTGCCGAAATTGCCGGTGATGGCGCTGGGTCGCTCCGACCGCATCGCAGTCGGCGATGTAGTCCTTGCAATCGGTACACCGCTGGGGCTCTCGCAGACCGTGACCCACGGCATTGTCAGCGCCCTGGGGCGCGCGCAGCTCGGCGTTGCGCTGTACGAGAATTTCATCCAGACCGATGCCGCCATCAGCGTGGGAAATTCCGGCGGCGCGCTGGTCAATACGCGCGGGGAACTGCTCGGCATCAACACCGCGGTGCTGGGCAAGAACATGGGCGCGGAAGGCATTGGCGTCGCCATCCCCGTCGACCTGGTGCGCGGGGTGATGCGCGAGATCCTGCAGCATGGGCGCGTGATCCGCGGCTGGATCGGCATCGTCCCGGACGACATTCTCGAAGAGGACCTGCGCCAGGTGCCTTTGCCGCATGCAGGCGTCGTGATCGCCAACCTGTACCGCAACTCGCCCGCACTGGATGTGGGCCTGGCACGTGGCGACATGATCGAGTCGGTCAACGGCGAGCCGGTGCGCAATGCGCAGGACACCCTGGCGCGCATCGCCAACCGCAAGCCGGGCAGTACCATCACGCTGACCGGCGTGCGCGGCCAGCAGCGCTTCACCGTCAAGGTACCGGTGGTGGAACCACCGGTACAGACACAGAACCGCTAGTCCGGCGTTCTCTTCAGGCGGGCACGCGGCGGATTTCAGCACCGAGCTGCGAGAGCTTCTCCTCGATCGACTCGTAGCCGCGATCGATGTGATAGATGCGGTCGATCTCGGTGGATCCCTCGGCCACCAGCCCGGCCAGCACCAGGCTGGCCGAGGCGCGCAGATCCGTGGCCATCACCGGCGCTGCGGTGAGCTTGGGCACGCCCTTGATGATGGCGGTGTTGCCCTCGAGGCGGATCTCCGCACCCATGCGGCGCATCTCCAGCATGTGCATGAACCGGTTTTCAAAGATGGTCTCGATGATGGTGCCGACGCCGTCAGCCACTGAATCCAGCGCCGCGAACTGCGCCTGCATGTCGGTGGGAAAGGCCGGATAAGGCGCGGTGCGGATGTCCAGCGCGCGCGGGCGATTGCCCTGCATGTCCAGGTCGATCCAGTCGGCGCCGCACTCGATCTTTGCTCCCGCCTCCTGCAGCTTCAGCAGCACCGCATCCAGATGCGCCGGATGGGTGTGATGTGCGCGCACGCGACCGCCGGTAATCGCACCGGCCACAAGGAAGGTGCCGGTTTCGATGCGATCCGGCTGCACTTCATAGTGCGCGCCATGCAGCTTCTCCACGCCCTGGATCACGATGCGGTCGGTGCCTGCACCCTGGATGCGGGCGCCCATGGCGATCAGGAAGTTCGCCAGATCGACCACTTCCGGCTCGCGTGCCGCGTTTTCCAGCACCGTCTCGCCGTCGGCCAGCACTGCCGCGGCCATCAGGTTCTCGGTGCCCGTGACGGTCACGGTGTCGAGTACCAGCCGCACGCCTTTCAACCGGCCGGCGCGCGCCCGGATGTAGCCATTTTCCACATGGATTTCCGCGCCCATGGCCTGCAGGCCCGCAACGTGGATGTTCACCGGCCGCGCGCCGATGGCGCAGCCGCCCGGCAGCGACACATCGGCCTGGCCGAAGCGCGCCAGCAGCGGGCCCAGCACCAGGATGGCCGCACGCATGGTCTTCACCAGTTCGTAAGGCGCCACGAACTCGCGGATGCCGCGCGTATCCACTTCCACGCGCATGCGCTCGCCCACCGTCACCGCCACGCCCATGCGGCCCAGCAGTTCGATCATCGTGGTGACATCGCGCAGGTGTGGCACATTGCCGATGGACACGGGCTCGGAAGACAGCAGCGAGGCGGCCAGGATGGGCAGCGCCGCGTTCTTGGCGCCGGAGATGCGCACATCGCCACGCAGGCGGTTCCCGCCGGTGATCAGCAGCTTGTCCATCTAGCGGCCCCGCGCCGAAAATTCGTCGGGAGTCAGCGTCTCCAGCTGCAGGGCGTGGATCTCCCCGCCCATGCGATCACCCAGCGAGCGGTACACCAGCTGGTGGCGCTGCAGCGGCCGCAGGCCGGCGAACTCCCCCGCCACCACCGTGGCCTCGAAGTGCACATTGTCCCCGGAGCGCACCTGCACCACTGCACCTGGCAACGCGCTGCGGACAAGGTCCTCGATCTGCTTGGGATTCATGGTCGACTCTGTGCCCGGGGAGGAGGACGCGGAGTTTAAGCTATGATCGGCTGGCGCGTTCCGCCAATGCCAGCCACCTTTAAATGAGCACCTCCCCGAGCAGCGCCCGTTCCGACCGTGCCCGCCTGATCGAGGCAGGTCGCCGCACCGTGGAAATCGAGTCCCGTGCCGTGGCTGATCTGCTGCCCCGCCTGGACGAACGTTTTGCCCGGGCCTGCGAACTGTGCCTGTCGGCGCGCGGACGGGTTGCCGTCAGTGGCCTGGGAAAGTCCGGCCATGTGGGCAGCAAGATCGCCGCCACGCTGGCCAGCACCGGCACCCCGGCGTTTTTCCTGCATGCCGCAGAAGCCAGCCATGGCGACCTGGGCATGGTGGCGCGTGGCGATCTGCTGCTGGCCATTTCCAATTCCGGCGAGACGCCCGAGCTGCTGGCCCTGCTGCCACCGCTGCGCCGCCTGGGCGTGCCGGTCATTTCCATGACCGGCAATGCAGCCTCGACGCTGGCGCGCGAGGCGGAAGTGAACCTGGACGTGAGTGTGCGGGAAGAAGCCTGTCCGCTGAACCTGGCGCCCACTGCCAGCACCACCGCGACGCTGGCCATGGGCGATGCGCTGGCAACGGCGCTGCTGGAGGCACGCGGCTTCACCAGCGAGGACTTCGCGCGCGCCCATCCGGGCGGTGCGCTGGGACGCAAGCTGCTGCTGCGCGTCAGCGATGTCATGCGCCGCGGCGAGGACCTGCCACAGGTCGCCGCCACGGACGCCGTGGAGAATGGCCTGGTGGAGATGAGCGGCAAGGGCCTGGGCATGACCGCCGTCACGGATGCCTCCGGCAAGCTGCTCGGCGTGTTCACGGACGGCGACCTGCGCCGCGCGCTGGACCGGGGCCTGGATCTGCGCAAAACGCCCATGCAGGAAGTGATGACCCGCAATCCGCGCCACATCTCGCCGCAGCAACTGGCCGCAGAAGCAGTGAATCGCATGCAGGAGCACCGCATCACGGCGCTGCTGGTGGTCGAGACTTCCGGCACGCTGGTCGGCGCATTGAACATCCACGACCTGTTGCGCGCAGGAGTCGTGTAATGGCGCCTCTCTCTGCAACCCGTCCACCTGCATTCCTGACGCCGCGCCTGGCGCGGCGCATCGCGCTGCTGGTTCTCGATGTTGATGGCGTGCTCACCGATGGCGGTCTGTGGTACGGCCCGCGTGGCGAGGCACTGAAGCGGTTTCATGTGCGCGATGGCCACGGCATCAAGCTGCTGCAGGCAGCGGGCATTGAAGTGGCGGTGATCTCCGGTCGGCAGTCTCCCGCGGTGAAGGCACGTTGCCGTGAACTGGGGGTGAAGCAGGTACTGCAGGGCATCGAAGACAAAGGCGCAGCGCTGGACCGGCTGCTGCGACGGCGCGACCTGAGCGAGACGCAGGTGGCCTGCATCGGTGACGACACACCGGACATACCGCTGTTCGTGCGCGTGGCCTTTGCCGTTGCCGTCAGCGATGCGCACCCGCTGACACAGCGCGCGGCACATTGCCGCACGGTGCTGCCCGGCGGGCAGGGTGCCGTGCGCGAAGTGTGCGACTGGCTGCTGGCTGCGCGGAGCCTTGCATGAGCGGTGGCAAGGCCTGGCGATGGATACTGGGCGTGGCCATCGTGGCGCTGCTCGGAGTCGGTGCCTATGTTGCCGGCTCCGGTCCGCGCGGCCCCGCCGGGCCCGTCGATCCCAACGAAGCCGATACCGCGGATTACGCCTTCGAGGCCAGTTCGGTGGTGGTGCGACAGACGGATGCACAGGGCCAGCTGCTGTACCGCATCCAGGCCGCGCATGTGGCCCAGTTGCCCAGCGAAGGCGCGATTTCTGCCAATGACCTGACCATGCACTACGACCCGCCGCAGGCGCCTGCCGACGGCTCAAAACGCTGGACGCTGACGGCGCAGTCCGCGCGGCTGCCGGAAAGCAGCGACATCGTGGAACTGCATGGCGGAGTCCGCGCCACCGGCCGGCCAGAGGAATCTCCCGTCATTGCAACCTATTCGACCGAGCGCATGGATTACAACCTCAAGACCCAGGACATCACCACGGACGCGCCGGTGGAACTTCTGTGGGGCGGCAACAAGGTGACGAGCCAGTCCGGGCTGCGCGCCAATATCAAGCAGGGCACTTGGGAGCTAGAATCCGAAGTCCATGGCCATATCGTTCCCTGATCTTCATCGCCGCGCCGCCCTGCTGGCCGTAGGCCTGCTCTGGCTGGTGCTGGCACAGGCGGCGCAGGCGCCAAAAGTCGAACCCAGGATCGACACGGACACGCCTGTCGAGATCGATGGCAAGAATGCCCGCGGCAATCTGGTCGCCGGCACGTTCCGCATGGACGATGTCACGATGCGGCAGGGACCTTCCACCACCGTTCGCGCAGCCACGGCAGCTGCACGCAAGGGAAACGACAACAGCAGCACCTGGGATCTCACGGGTGGTGTGCACATCGAGTTCAGCAATGTGGTGCTCGACGCAGACAGCGCCACCGTGGTGTTTGGCAACCGGCAGATTTCCACTGCGTCCGTGCAGGGAAAGCCTGCCCGCTTCTCGCATCAGCAGAAGGATGCGCGCAAGAGCGAAGGTCGCGCCGCAACCATCAACTACGATGCGCGCAGCGGCAACCTGCGCCTGGCGGGGGGCAGCTGGCTGTTCGATGGGCGCACTGAAATCGAAACCAATGTGCTGATGTACAACCTGAACGACGGCACATTCAACAACGACCGCAAGTCGGCCGACTCCGGCCCCACGCATATCACCATCCAGCCCGGCAAGACGCCCACCGTACCAACGCCGCGCACTCCCGACCGCGAAACCGCCCAATGACGACGAAATCGGTCCTGCGTGCAAGTCACTTGCGCAAGAGTTATGGCGGCCGCTGCGTGGTGGAGGACCTTTCGCTGCAGGTGGAATCCGGCGAGGTCGTCGGCCTGCTGGGGCCCAATGGCGCCGGCAAGACCACCTCGTTCTACATGATCGTCGGCCTGGTAAGCGCCGACGCCGGTTCGATCACGCTCGACGACCACGACATCACCGGGCTGCCGATGCACCGGCGCGCGCGCCTGGGGCTGGGCTACCTGCCGCAGGAGGCTTCCGTATTCCGCCGCCTGTCCGTGGAAGACAACATCCGCGCCATCCTGGAGACGCGCCGCGATCTGGACCGGACCGCGCGCGCGGCGCAGCTTGAGCGTATCCTCGAGGAACTGCACATCGGGCATGTGCGGGAAAGCGCCGGAATGGCGCTGTCGGGTGGCGAGCGGCGGCGCGTGGAAATCGCGCGTGCGCTGGCCGCCGCCCCGCGCTTCATCCTGCTGGATGAGCCCTTTGCCGGCGTGGATCCGATCTCGGTGCTGGATATCCAGAAGATCGTCTCCGACCTTGCCGCGCGCGGCATCGGCGTGCTGATCACGGACCATAACGTGCGGGAAACGCTGGGGGTCTGCAACCGGGCCTGCATCGTGGATCGCGGCACGGTGATCGCAACAGGAAGTGCGGAAGAAATCCTTGCCAACGAACGAGTTCGTGAGGTGTACTTGGGTCAGAATTTCCGCATGTAGATAGATGTTAAAAGCCTCCCTGCAGCTTCGCCTCGGCCAGCAGCTGACCATGACGCCGCAGCTGCAGCAGGCGATCAGGCTGCTGCAGCTGCCCTCGCTCGAGCTGCAAGCGCATATCCGCGAACTGCTCGAAACCAATGTCATGCTCGAGGCCGAGGATGACACCGAGGCCACGGCCAGCTTCGAGGCCCTTGGCGCGGGCCCCAACGACCGCGATGCCCCCGCCGGTGGCGAGGAGCCCTCAGCGGGCGCCTCCGGCGAAAACGACAGCGACAGCGACAACGACGCCCTCGCCGAACCCAGCGTTGAAATCGTCGAGGACAGCTGGAACGAGACCTCCGCCGCACCCGGCGAAGCGCCCTGGAACAGCGACGACGACGAGCGCCAACAGGAATACCAGGACGGCCGCGGCGAGACGCTGCAGCAGCATCTGCAGTGGCAACTTGAAATGGCCCCACTGGCCGAGCGCGAGCGCTCCATCGGCCGTGCGATCATCGATGCCATCAATGATGACGGCTACCTGACCGAGCCCTTCGACGCCATCGCGGCGACGCTCAAGCCCGAGATCCAGGCCAGCGACGAGGAAATCGGCGAAATGCTGGAGATGGTCCAGGGCTTCGATCCGGTTGGCGTCGCCGCACGTTCGGTCAGCGAATGCGTGCTGCTGCAGCTGCGCATCCTGGCTCCCGATACGCCGGGACTGGCCGCGGCCCGCGCCATCGCTACCAGCTACCTGGATCTGGTCGCGCAGCGTGAGTTCGCCACCCTGCGCCGCGAACTGCGCATGTCCGAGGACGAGATCGAGCAGGGATTGCTGCTGGTGCGCGGCTGCCATCCGCGGCCCGGCGCCCAGATCAGTTCTGCGCCAGCGGAATATGTGGTTCCCGATGTGTTCGTGCGGCGCACGGCTGCGGGATGGACCGTGGAGATGAATTCCGCGACCCTGCCAAAAGTGCGCGTCAACGAGGGTTACGCCAGCCTGATCGGCCGCAGCGCCGGGCATGCCACCATGCGCACGCAACTGCAGGAAGCACGCTGGCTGCTGAAGAGCCTGGAAATCCGCCATGACACGCTGCTGAAGGTGGCCCGCTCCATCGTCGAGCGGCAGCTGGAATTCCTCGAACAGGGCGAGGAGCACATGCGGCCGATGATCCTGCGTGACATCGCCGAGGCGATCTCCATGCACGAATCCACCGTGTCGCGTGTCACTTCGGGGAAGTACATGCACACGCCGCGCGGCGTGTTCGAGCTGCGCTATTTCTTCTCCAGCCAGGTTGAAAGCAGCGATGGCTCCGGCGGCACCTCATCCACTGCGATCCGCGCCAAGATCCGCAAGCTGATCCGTGAGGAAGGCGCCGATGCGCCCCTGAGCGACAGCCGCCTTGCCGAACTGCTGTCGAAGGAAGGCATTCCCGTTGCCAGACGCACGGTCGCCAAGTACCGTGAATCCATGGGCATCGCGCCCTCGAATGAACGCAAGCGGGCGGGAGCGCCCTGAACTGCAAGGAGGCCATCATGCAGCTGAAACTCACGGGTCATCATGTGGAAATCACGGAGTCACTGCGCGCCTATGTGCAGAAGCGGCTCGAGCGCGTCAAGCGCCACTTCGATCATGTGATCGACGTGAACTTCGTCATGTCGGTGGAGAAGCTGCAGCACAAGGCAGAAGCCACCATGCATGTCAGCGGCGGCAACATCCACGCCGACGCCATCGAGACCGACATGTATGCCGCCATCGATGCGCTGGTCGACAAGCTCGACCGCAGCGTGGTCAAGCACAAGGAAAAGCAGCACGATCACCATGCCACCGAAGGGCGCGCCGCGCGCCAGTAATTCCGTGGCTTGGGGTTCCTCATGCGCCTGATCCTTGTCAGCGGCCTGTCGGGATCAGGCAAGAGCGTGGCGCTGCACATGCTCGAGGACCTCGATTTCTACTGCGTGGACAACATCCCCGCAGCCCTGCTGAAGGGACTGGTCTCGCACATCGTGCGCAGCAGCGAAAGCCTGTACCAGCGCACGGCAGTGGGGCTGGATGCCCGCAACACGCGCCCAGAGATCGCCACGGTGCCGGCATTGCTGCAGGACCTGCGCACCTCCGGCCTCGACTGCGAACTGCTGTTCCTGACCTCCGGTGACGACGCGCTGCTGCGGCGCTTCGCCGAAACCCGGCGCAAGCATCCGCTGAGCCGTGGTCGCGAGGGGCTGCGCGAGGCCATCGCGCTGGAGCGCGATCTGCTGGAGCCGGTGGTCCAGGCGGCCGACCTGGTCATCGATACCTCGATGCTGGGCGTGCACGACCTGCGCGAGACCATCCGCATGCGCGTGGAGCGGCTGGCACCGTCGCGCATGTCCATCCTGTTCGAATCCTTTGGCTACAAGACCGGCATTCCCGGTGACGCCGACTTCGTGTTCGATGCCCGCTCGCTGCCCAATCCCTATTGGGAGCCGGGACTGCGCGGGCTGACCGGGCTGGATGCCGAAGTGGGCCAGTACCTGGTCAGCCAGTCCGGCGTGGACAGGCTGGCCACCGACATCACGCGCTTCGTTGAATCAAGGATCCCGGAGTTCCGCGCCAGCAACCGCCGCTACCTGACGGTGGCCATCGGCTGCACCGGCGGCCAGCATCGCTCCGTCTATCTCGTCGAACGCATCGCCAGTGATTTCGCGGCCCGGCATCTGGATGTCTCGATACGGCACTCCGGCCTGCCCGGCACCGGCATCTATTCACCCGGCGCCGCGCCCGAACGCGCTTGACCTCCCCGGCGCCGTTCATGGAGCGCTACGAGCTCGCGCTGCGCACGCAGCTGCGCGAATACGATGCCGCGCAGGCCACCGTCGCCGGCCGCCTGGGAGAGCTGCTCGACTGCCTGGCACAGGACGATCCGCTGCGACGCCTGCGCATGAAGCTGCGACGCTGGCTGCGGCTGGAGCATGGGCTGCGCTACGAACGATGCTGCCGCGGGATCTACCTGTGGGGCCCGGTGGGCCGCGGCAAGACCTGGCTGATGGACATGTTCCAGCAGGAGGTACCGCACAGCCGCCGCCTGCATTTCCAGCATCTCATGCGCGATGTGCACTCGCGGCTGGCGCGGCTGCGCCGGCGCCAGCGGCCGCTGGACGTGGTGGCCGCACAGCTGGCATCGGAATCACGGCTGTGGTGCATCGACGAATTCGAGGTGAACGACATCGGCGATGCCATGATCCTGCATGCGCTGCTCGCCGCGCTGGTTTCCCGCGGCGTGATACTGGTCATGACTTCCAATACGCCGCCTGCCCGGCTGTATGCCGAAGGCCTGCAGCGCGAGCGCTTCCTGCCGGCAATCGCGCTGCTGGAACAGCAGCTGGACATCATCCAGCTGCAGGATGGACCTGACTACCGGCTGCGGCAGCTGCGCGCAACGCCGACCTACCTTTCTTCCCTGGATGCGGCGAGCAGCGACAACATGCAGCAGCTGTTTGCAGGCCTTGCGGGCACGGCTGGTGTGGACCACGCGCCGGTCATGCGCATCGAGGACCGCTCGATCGCCACGCGCGGCCATGCCGGTGGCATGGCCTGGTTTGATTTCACCGCGTTGTGCGAGGGCCCGCGATCCGCGGCCGACTACATCGCCATCGCACGCCAACTGCATACGGTATTCCTGTCGAACGTGCCGCTGTTCGACGGCGGCAACGACGATGCGGCGCGTCGTTTCATCGCGCTGATCGACGAACTGTACGACCGGCGCGTGCGGCTGGTGATTTCGGCCGCCGCCGAACCCGACCAGCTGTACCGGGGCGAACGCCTGCGCGGTGCATTCGAGCGCACCGCCAGCCGGCTGATCGAGATGCGCAGCGCCGAGTATCTGCAGAGCGGGAAGGCAACGTCCTAGCGCTGCGCGCCGCCAGCCGCCCGGTAGCGCAGCAACGCATCGGCCGTGAATATCAGCAGCGCCGTCCAGATGCAGCAGAAAGCCACCAGGCGGTTTGCGCCGAAGGGCTCGTGGAAAACCAGAATGCCCAGCAGCAATGCCACCGTGGGCGCCAGATATTGCATCACGCTCAACGCCAGCAGCGACACACGCTGCGCGCTCAGGGAAAACAGCAGCAATGGCACGGCCGTGACGGGCCCGCCCGCTACCAGCAGCAGATCATCGCGCCAGTGACCATGCAGGAAGGCACCCTGCCCGCTGTGCTCGCACCACAGCAGGTACAGCAGCGCGGGCGGCAGCATCACGCCGCTTTCAATGGCCAGCCCGCGCAGCGACTCAAACGGCGCCAGCTTGCGCACCAGGCCGTAGATGCCAAACGAGAAGGCCAGCGTCAGTGCAATCCAGGGAGGATGGCGCAGTTGCCAGGCCAGGTAGAGCACCCCTGCGGCGGCAATCCCCACGGCCCAGCGCTGCGCGACGCCAAGCCTTTCACCGAGCACGCCCACCGCGACCACCACACTGACCAGCGGCGTGATGAAATAACCAAGGCTGGTGTCGATGACATGGCCGGTCACCACCGCCCAGACGTACATGCCCCAGTTGATGGAGATCAGCAACCCGCCCGCGGCCAGCAGCAGCCACAGGCGAAGCGATAACCGCCGCAGCCAGGCCAGGTCGCCCCGCACCAGCAGCAGGCCCCAGACTGCAACCGCGCACCACAGGGCGCGGTGCGCCAGCAGTTGCAGCGCAGGGACGTCATGCAGCAGGCTCCAGAACAGCGGGAACAGGCCCCAGATGAAGAATGCCGCCGCCCCCGCCATGGCGCCGGCCGTGCGGCCCGCAGTCATGTGGCGATGTCGGGCATTGAAGGCAGGCGCGCGGCAGCCGCTACGTTTAGAATTTGCCCGGACATCCGCAGCGAGGGGACCTTGCATTGAAGACGATTGCGCAGTTTGCCATTGGCTACGAGCAGATGCTCGACGCCGAAGGCAGAGCCTGCGGCGACCTGCCCCCGTTTGCGCAGGAGGCCGGGGCCATGCAGCGCATGTACGGCATGATGGTGCTGTGCCGGATGTTCGACGCCAAGGCCATCAACCTGCAGCGCACGGGCCGGCTGGGCACCTATGCACCCTGCACCGGCCAGGAAGCCACTCATGTCGGGGTCGGTGCGGCCATGCGCACCGAAGACGTACTCTGCCCGGTGTACCGTGAATACGGCACGCAGATCTGGCGCGGTGTGACGCTCACCGAGATCCTCACCTACTGGGCGGGCGATGAGCGCGGCACCAATTTTTCCGGTCCGCGCGAGGACTTTCCCTGGTGCGTGCCCATTGGCTCGCAGACGCCCCATGCGGCAGGCATCGCGATGGCCTTCAAGATCCGCCGCCAGCCGCGCTGCGCGCTGGCCTATATCGGCGACGGCGGCACATCGCAGGGCGCATTCCACGAGGCGGTCAACCTGGCCGGCGCGCAGCAACTGCCAGCCGTGTTCGTGATCGTGAACAACGGCTGGGCCATCTCCGTCCCTGCCGCAGAACAGACCGCGGCGCAGACCTTTGCACAGAAGGGCCTGGGCAATGGCGTACCCGGCGTGCAGGTCGATGGCAATGACGTGATTGCCGTCCGCAAGGTCACGGAAGATGCGCTGGCGCTGGCCCGCAGTGGCGGCGGGCCAACCGTGATCGAAGCCGTGACATACCGGCTGAGCGATCACACCACGGCCGACGACGCCACCCGCTACCGGCCCGGTGGTGAGCTGGAAGCAGCTTGGCAGTGCGAGCCCTTGCTGCGTACGCGCCGCTTCATCGAGCAGCGGGGCTGGTGGGACGATGCGCGCGAAGCTGCACTGCGCGCGCAATGCACGGCACAGATCGATGCCGCAGTCCTTGCCTATCAGAGCCGCCCTGCCGCGAGCACCGACGACATGTTCGATCACCTGTTTGCCCGGCCGCCTGCGGCATTGCAGGACCAGAAGCGCATCGCGCGCCAATACGGCGCCGACGCCGCGCACTGATCACAATGCCCCGCGTCACACTGGTCGAAGGTATCAACCTCGCGCTTGCGCGCGCCCTGGCCGATGATCCGGACGTCGTGCTGGTCGGCGAGGACATCGGCATCAATGGCGGGGTATTCCGCGCCACCGATGGGCTGCAGAAACGATTCGGCAAGCTGCGCGTGCAGGACACGCCGCTGGCAGAGGGCCTGATTGCCGGCATGACGGTGGGCATGGCGGCGCAGGGCCTGAAGGTAGTGGCCGAGATCCAGTTCATGGGTTTCCTGTATCCGGCGCTGGACCAGATCGCCAACCATATGGCGCGGCTGCGCAACCGCACCCGCGGCCGCCTCACCTGCCCCGTGGTCATCCGGATGCCTCATGGCGGCGGCATCCATGCGCCGGAGCATCACTCGGAGAGTCTGGAGGTGCTGTTGTGCCACCACGCGGGTCTGAGGGTGGTATGCCCCTCCTCGCCTGCACGCGGCTACGGCCTGCTGCTGTCGGCCATCCGCGATCCCGACCCGGTCATGTTCCTGGAACCCACGCGTCTGTACCGGATGTCCAAGCAGGATGTGCTGGATGACGGCCAGGGCCTGCCGCTGGATCAGGCCACGGTACTGCGCGAAGGCGATGACGTCACCCTCGTCACCTGGGGTGCGATGGTGCACGAGACGCTGCGTGCGGCGGAACTGCTGATGCAGGAGAAGATCAGCTGCGAGGTCATCGATCTTTCCAGCCTGTCGCCCATAGATCACGACACCATCCTGGAGTCGGTGGCGCATACGGGAAGGCTGGTGATCGTGCACGAAGCGGCGCGTCATGCCGGGCTCGGCGCGGAAATTGCCGCCACCGTCGCCGAGAAGGCGTTGTACGACCTGCTTGCGCCCGTGGTTCGCGTCACCGGCTACGATACGGTGATGCCGTACTTCGCGCAGGAACGCGCCTATATCCCCAGCGTCGGCCGCATCGCCGACGCCATTCGCCAGACACTGCAGGGCTGAAGCAAAGATGAAGCGATTCCATCTGCCGGATCTGGGCGAAGGCCTGCAGGAAGCCGAGATCGTGCGCTGGCATGTGGCCGTTGGCGACCATGTGGCCGTGGACCAGCCCATGGTGGCCATGGAGACGGCCAAGGCGGTGGTGGAAGTGCCGGCGCCTTTCGAAGGTGTCATCGCTGCGCTGCACGGCAATCCCGGCGACACCATCGCAACCGGTGCACCACTGGTGGACTTCCAGGCAAGCGCGGCCGATACGGCACCTCCGGCAACGCACTCCGCAGGCGCTGCCCCTCCGGCCACTGCGCAGGGCGGAGTCGTCGGGCAGATGCCGGAGTCGGATGAAGTGCTGGCGGCTCCGGCCACCCATGCAGCACGCGGCGCGCGTGGCCGCACCCGCGCAGTGCCTGCCGCGCGCGAACTGGCGCGCCGCATGAACGTGGACATCGACAGCCTGGCAGGCAGCGGCCCCAACGGCCTGGTGACACTGGACGACGTGCTCGGCGCCACGCAGTCACCGGCGGCCAGCCGCATCGCGCCGGCAACCAGCTCGATGCGCCCGGCAGCGGATGTTTCCGAATCAGGAGAGCTGGAAATCCTGCGCAGCCTGCGCCGGGCGATGGCGCAGAGCATGACGCTGGCGCGTGACAACGTCATGGAATGCACGGTGTTCGACGATGCCGACATCGAAGGCTGGCAGCAGGGAGGCGATTACACCGTGCGCCTGCTGCGCGCCATCGGCGTCGGCTGCCGTGCGGAACCAGGCCTCAACGCCTGGTTCGACGGCACCACGCAGGGGCGCCGGCTGTTCCACCACATTCAAGTCGGCATTGCCGTCGATACGCCCGAAGGCCTGCTGGTGCCGGTGATCCGTGATGTGGGCAATCGCGATGCCGCGACGCTGCGCAGCGAGGTCAACCGTTTGAAGGCCGGCGCCCGCAGCCGCAGCCTGCCACCGTCGGATCTGCGCGACTTCACCTTCATGCTGTCGAATTTCGGCGTAATGGCTGGCCGCTATGCCACGCCGGTAGTCGTGCCGCCCGCGGTGGCCATCCTGGGCGCGGGCCGCATCTCGCGCGATGTAGTAGCAGTGGATGGCGGCATCGAGGCACATCGCCGCATTCCGCTGTCGCTGACCTTCGACCACCGTTGTGTCACCGGCGGCGAAGCCGTGCGCTTCCTGGGAGCGGTGATCGAGGACCTGCAGAAACCCGCCTGACCGACGATCCCTTGCCGGACTGCCATGCACGTAGGTTAATCTGCGTATTCCCAGGTTCACTTACTCGGAGTCGACCCCGATGTCCGGCAAACTCGTCCTGCTACGCCACGGCCAGAGTCTCTGGAACGTCGCCAACCTGTTCACCGGCTGGCATGACGTGGATCTTTCCGACAAGGGACGAGAGGAGGCAGCGCAGGCCGGCCGCGAACTGAAGGCCACCGGCATCCGCTTCGACTACGCCTATACCTCGCTGCTGAAACGCGCCATCCGCACACTGTGGATCGCGCTCGACGAGATGGACCGCATGTGGCTGCCGGTGGAGAAAAGCTGGCGCCTGAACGAGCGCCACTACGGCGCGCTGCAGGGCCTGGACAAGGCCCAGACCGTCGAGAAGCACGGCGATGCGCAGGTGAAGATCTGGCGGCGCAGCTACGACATCCCGCCTCCGCCGCTGGCCGAAAGCGACGAGCGGCACCCAAAGCATGACCCGCGCTATGCAGATCTGGACCCGCGGCTGTTGCCGGCCACCGAATCACTGAAAGACACCCTCGCGCGCGTGCTGCCGCTGTGGAGCGAGGAGATTGCCCCACGGCTGCGCTCGGGCCGCAATGTGCTGATTGCCGCGCATGGCAACAGCCTGCGGGCCATGGTGAAGATGCTCGACAACCTGCCCGAGAGCGAGATCGTCGAACTGAACATCCCCACCGGCGTGCCGCTGCTGTACGAACTGGATTCATCGCTGAAGCCCACTGGCAGCCGCTACCTGGGTGACCAGGAAGCCATCCGGGCGGCCGCCGAGGCCGTGCGCCGCCAGACCGAGAAACGCTGAAGGGCCGCGCTTCAGTCGAAGCGATAGGCCGTACTGCGCGCTGATTCGCGTGTGCCGAAGCGGGCGCAAAAAGTAGTCAGTGCCGGGTAGGGATCCAGCGACACGGTAGGACGGAATGCCAGGTGTTCCACCAGGCAGAAAAGCGACACCTCGAACACGCTGAGGCCATGCGGCGGCAACGCCGCAATGCACCCGGCCACCCGCGCATCCAGCCAGTGCAGCAAGCCTTCCAGTCCGGCCCGCGCCTTGACGAAATAGCCATTGTCCGGCGGCAGATCATTCAGCACGGTGCCCATGACCAGCTGCACCTGCGCGGCCATGGCATGCCAGACCAGCTCCTGTGCATTGCGCGACAGGATGTCTGCAGTGTGCTCGGGCCATCAATGGCACCCGCGTGAATACCGAGCTGCGCCGTCCGATGAGCTGCATCACTGCCGCCCCGTCCTGTGTACGAGCCTAGCGCCGCGCTACGGCCCAGTTGTCGTAAGTGCCGCCGTGCTGCTGGGCCAGCTGGCCAAAGCGCGCGGTGAGCGCCTGCATTTCGGAAATGATCAGCCGCATGCTGCGCTGGGCATGCAGGCTGAAGCCGCCGGCATCATCTTCCTTGATGTCCAGCGTGTAGCCATCGGGGCGCAGCGCGAAGGCAACCTGCTCGCAGGCCGCGCGGGTTGGCAGCGTGAAGAAGAAATCCACCGCCTGCGGCTCGAAGGTGTCGACGCCGGCCTTGCGCAGGTTCTGGATGAACTGCTCGTCCCAGTCGAGCCCGCGCTTCTTGCGCGACAGGCCGCGCCACTGCGACACGATGCGCAGCAGCGAGAACGCGCCCACGGCGATCAGCAGGAACAGGAAAGTCTTGCCGTTCATCTACTCTTCCACTTTGCCGGTGTCGCCGGGCGTCTCGTTGACGGAAACAGCCGTGGCGCGCGGGAAGAAATTGAACTCGCTGGCCGACGCCCAGGTATAGGCGCCCATCGCCCGGCCGATCACCAGGTCGCCCACTTTCAGCTTCGGCAGCATGATGTTCTCGGCGATGACGTCGATGCTGTCGCAGGTGGGGCCGGCCAGCACCGACGGGCGAAGATCCGCCGCCTGCCTCAGGCTCTCCAGCGGATAGCGCGCGTGGTCGAACAGCTGGCCGCTGTATGAGCTGTAAAGGCCGTCGTCCAGGTAGTACCACCACAGCCCTTCGCGTTCCGCCCGGCCCATCACGCTGGCCACGCCCATGGCTGCGGGACCGGCGATGAAACGCCCCGGCTCGGCAATCACGCGCACATCGCGCGGCACCTCGGCCAGCGCCTTGCGGATGGGCGCGCAGAAGCGGCCGATATCCGGCACGCGCTGCATGTAATCGATGGGAAATCCGCCGCCGATATCCAGCGTGTCGAAGGCGCCGAGCTTCTCGCGGCGGGCCTTTTTCAGCAGCTGCACGCAGGCGTCGATGGCCTCGACATGCTTCAGCGCATCGCGGGCCTGCGACCCCACATGGAAGGAGAAACCCTTCACCTTGATGCCGAGGCGCGCCGCCAGCCGCGCCAGTTCCAGCGCGGCCTCCGGGTCACAGCCGAACTTGCGCGACAGGTCGCTGACCGCACCGGGACTGCGGAACGACACCCGCAGCAGCAACTCCGCCTCGCCGCGGTAGCGACGGAACTTGCGCACCTCGTCCGGATTGTCGGCAACGAGCACCTTCACCCCGGCGAACAGCGCATTGCGGATGTCCTTGTCGCGCTTGATGGGATGGGTGTGGATGCAGCGCGCCGGGTCGATACCCAGGCGCGAGACCAGCTGCACTTCCCCGGTGGTGGCCAGATCCAGCCAGCCGCCAAGCGCGGCGATGGTGCGCACCACGGCCGCATGCGGCAGCGGCTTCAGCGCGTAGTGAAGATCGACGCCGGGCAGCGCCTTCTGCAACCGCCGGTACTGCGCGCGCACGCGTTCGCAGTCGATGATGAGCAGCGGTGAACCGAAGGTGGCGACCAGCCGCTGCACCTCGGCCGGCGCGAACGGATCAATGAAACGCTTCAAGGCAATACACCGGTACCCAGCGCCGAAAAACGGCCGCTGTCTGCGGCCGCGCCGACGGCGGCCCGGGCAAGGCGATCACGCACCGCGTCCCAGCGTTCGTCACCCGGCACCTCCTGCACCAGGATCCGCGCGCAGCCGGCCTTGTCCAGCGTCCGCAGATTGGCGTAGAGGTCATGGCCGAAGGCCTCGGCGCGCTTGCCGGCATTGATCCAGGTGACGTACTGGTAGGTTTTCAGTGGCAGCCGCTGTGCCAGTACCGCGATGCGCTGCCCACCCTCGGAAAGCGACTCGGCCAGGGCGTCGATCTCCCCGCCAGGCACGATGGTCAGCGGCGTCGCGGGAGCGTAGTGGGCCGGGGCACTGCCCGGAACACGGGGCGAGGACTTGTCGGCGCCGATCTGCACCTCGCCCACCACGCCGCGCAGCTGGCCCAGCGTGACCGCGCCGGGGCGCAGCAGCCGCACGCTGTCATCCAGGCAGCTGACGATGGTGGACTCCAGGCCCACCTGGCATTCGCCGCCATCCAGCACCACCTTCACGGCGTCGCCGAATTCATCGTGCACATGTTCTGCGCGGGTGGCGCTCAGCCTGCCGTAGCGGTTGGCGGAAGGCGCCGCGATACCGCCGCCGAAGGCATCCAGCAGCTGGCGCGCCATGGGGTGCGATGGAATGCGGATGGCCACACTGTCCTGGCCGCCGGTGACCACGTCGTGGACATTCTCCCCTCGCGGCAGCACCAGGGTCAGCGGTCCCGGCCAGAAGGCAGCGGCCAGCTTCTCGGCGGCCGGCGTGAGTTCGCGCACCCAGCGCCGCAGGTACTTGGCCTGGTCGATGTGGACGATCACCGGATGCGAGGGTGGACGTCCCTTGAGTTCGTAGACCTTGCGGACGGCAGCCGGATTGGAGGCATTGGCGCCCAGCCCGTAGACGGTTTCTGTAGGAAAGGCCACGAGCTCGCCGTCGCGCAATGCGTCGACGGCAGCCTCGATCTCAGCCTGGGAAGCACGAACTACTTTGACCATCCCGCCATTCTACCAGTCGGACCTGTCGGACCTGCCGGAGCCTGCACCGGGGCTGGTGATACCGTGACGCGCCCTCTATTCCAGCGAACGGCGATCCCAGCCCTGTGGCGTACGCAACAGTTCGGAGGTAGGCCAGTACTGCCGGTCCAGCTTCAGGGTGATCACCTCGGGGACATTGTTCCAGGTGAGCGTGCGCAGTCGCAGCGAGGAGCGGTCCGGCCGGCCCTTGACCACCTTCAGGAAGGCGTCGAGATCCGGCGTGGGCTGGCCGTCCACTTCGATGATGCGCCTCCCCGGGAACAGGCGGTATCGGGTGGCCGGGGAGCCATAAGAGAAGAACGCGACATAAACCCCCACCGGCGCGACGCCGCGCTGCTGGCTCATGGCCCGGTGCGGTGCATGCAGGGTGGCGCCGGCCCACAGCACCACGCGGTCCACATCGACACCAGAGAGTGCCGTGGTGGGCACATCCAGCGTGATTTCGCCGTTGCCGCGCCAGACCGTCACTTTGGCCTGCTCGCGATCCACCACGGCACGCTCCACATCCCGGAAGCTGCTTACCGTGACGCCATCCACCGCCAGCAGCAGGTCACCCTGCTGCAGCGTCCTGGAGGCCGGCGCGCCTCCCGTGATTCGCGACACGTTGAGCACCCGCCGCGTTTCCGGGCTCTTCTTCTCCAGCTTCTGCAGCCAGCTGTCAGACAGTCCCAGCCGCCGCGCCTCGGTCAACTGCTGCACGCCCATTTCCACGTCCAGCGTGTGCAAAAGCCTGCCGCTGGTCACATGCTCGAGCATTTCCGCTACCAGATCGATGGCAACTCCACGATTGCCCTGCACGGTTTCGCGGCCTGTATCCATCGGGAAGCTGGACCACAGCGCCTGCACTGCGCCGTTGGCATCCACCAGCACGCCATCGAACTCCGTGGGCGGATTCAGCAGCTCCGCTGCCTCCAGGTTGCTGTCGCGGAACTGCATGGTGCGCGACAGCGGCAGATCGAAGGGATCCACCGATGCCACCCGCGTGGAGCGGGACTTGAGCTCGCCATCACCATCCATGCCGATCACGGTCACGGTCTGGCCTGGTTCCAGCGGCACCGTGCTGAGCTTGGCGCTGCGCATCGGCGTGGTGCCGATGAGCTTCGGGTCATAGGACACCACAGCCAGGTTGTGCAGCGGATGGATGAACTCCACCTTGCCCGGTATCTCCAGCGCGCCGCCGAAGGTCAGCCGCACGTCGCCGAGGGACACGGGCACCGTGTTGCGGTCGATCACCACCAGGCCGCGCTCCGCATCCACCAGCAGGCCCGTGCCGTGGTAGTTGCGGTCGGAAATGCCGGCAATCGCAAATGGCATGTCGAAGGTCACATGCACCAGCGATGGCGCAAGTTTCGCCACGAGGCGGTCGCGCACGGCGGGCAGCGCCGTGCTGCCGCTGCTTACCTGCCTGGGTGGGGGACCCTCCTCCAGCGCATCGCAGGGCCACAGGCCCGCGGCGTCATCACGATGGCAGCTGCGGGACTGGAACCAGCGGCGGTCCATGCGCACCGAGCGCAGCTGCGAGCCGTTCGGATCGTCGATGGTGGTAAAGCGCACCGCCGCGCGATCGCCATCGCCCAGCCGCGCCAGCTGCACCCGAAGGTCGCCGATATCACGCACTGGCTCGCCGTTGACCATGGTGATCAATGCGCCACGCGGAACCCCGGCGGCGGCCAGGCTGTAGCCGGGGTTGGCTACATATACGCCCGAGATCGGCAGGTTGAAGTGCCGTGCCTGCTGGTAGGAAAGGTTGTGCACCACGGCGTCGCCGAATTCCAGGTAGCTGGCAGGCGTGATGGTATCCAGGTCGCCCACCTCCACTTCGACCTCGCGCAGGCTGCCGCCGCGCTGCACCTTCAGCTTCAGGCGCCGCCCGATCGAACTGTCGAGCACCTCTTCCAGAGGTTCGAAGGTGCTGATGTCGTGGCCATCCACGCCGATCAGGATGTCGCCGATCTGCAGCAGGCCGTAGGCGGCGGAACCTGGCTGGATCTGGTCAACCACCAGCATTCCCGTGTTGTCGGGAAATGCCTTGCGCATGATCGATTCGGTTTCGGCGCTGAGACCAAGCCGGCGCAGTTCATCGTAGGGGGTATAGCTGAACACGGTTTCCAGCGTGCCGCGTGGCACTGGTTTGCCGGCCTGTATCAGCTGCACGGCCCGCTTCACGCGACCCAGCGGCAGGTAGAAGCTCGAGGCTGCACCCGTGGCGCCACCGGCATTCAGCGCGACAACGCGCCCTTCGATGTCCACCACGGGCGAGCCGGATGAGCCGCCGGAAGTGCCCGAGGCAGCCTGCAGGTAGAAAGTATTGAAGTCGTTGTAGCGCGCCACGCCATATGAGGGTGCTTCGCGATCCAGGCGCGCGATGGTGCCGGCCAGGATGGACAGCTGCTCCCCGGCATTGTTGCCGATGACGCGGATCTCGCGGCCGATCTGCGCTCCCGCAGGGTACAGCGCAAGGCTGGGCGGCTTGATGAAGCGCAGCTTGGATGGATCGTAGCGGTACAGGCCGAAGTCATGCACCGGATCGCGGTACACCGGATAGAGCTGCACCTCCTCGCGGTTCAGGAAGGTGGCTTCCGCGGTAACCGGCCCGGGTGTCACCACATGCCGGTTGGTGAGGATCAGGCCCCGCTCTGCATCAATGACGAAGCCCGTGGCCTGCGCCGAGGTATTCCACTCCGTGTCGAAGGCGCGGGTGGAATCAATCTTGATGGCCACCACGCCCTGCGCGATTCGCTCCAGCGTGGCACGCCAGGTGGAATCCTCACGCAGCGGCGCCGCCGGTGCCTGCGCTTCGGTAACCGGTGCTTCGGGGGCGCCGGGCGCAATGCCGGGCGGAGCGCTGCCAATGGGCAGCGATTGCGTGGCGGCGATAGCCGACACACCGAGAAGCAGTCCCGCCAGAATCCGCCGCGACATTGCAGTCATTGTTTCGATTCCCGCAAATTCAGCTAGAAAACCAGTACCAGCAACCAGGTCATGATCAGCAGGCAGAAGGAAAGCAGCACTGCTGCCGAACCCATGTCCTTGGCCAGGCCCGAGAGCTCATGGTGCTCCAGACCGATGCGATCAACCGTGGTCTCGATCGCACTGTTGAGCAGTTCCACGACGAGGATGAGCACCATGGGCCCGATCAGCAGTGCACGCTCCGCGCCTGTGCGTCCCAGCCACATCCCTCCAATGACGACCGGCACGGCCACCATGAGTTCCTGCCGGAATGCCGCTTCATTGCGGAACGCGCCGCAGAACCCCCGGTAGCTGGCCCCGAAGGAGAGGAGAAAGCGTTGTAAGCCACTGGTCTTGGGGCGTCGCATCTGCAGCAAGTCTAACAAGCCTTGCGGCAGGCCCTACAATGCCGGCATGAGTTTCGTACGCCGTAAATCGCTGCAGGTGCATGTAGGAGGGGTGGCCATCGGTGGCAGCGCGCCCATCGCCGTGCAGTCCATGACCAACACCGATACCGCGGATATCGAGGGCACCACCCGGCAGGTGCAGGAACTGGCCCGTGCGGGATCCGAGCTGGTGCGCATCACGGTGAACAGCGCCGAGGCCGCGGCGGCAGTGCCGCATATCCGCGACAGGTTGCGGACGACAGGCGTCAACGTTCCCCTGATTGGCGACTTCCACTTCAATGGCCACAAGCTGCTGCGCGAGCATCCGGACTGCGCCACCGCGCTCGACAAGTACCGCATCAATCCCGGCAATGTGGGCCGCGGATCAAAACGCGACAGCCAGTTCGCCGAAATGATCGAAATCGCCTGCCGGCTCGAAAAGCCGGTACGGATCGGCGTGAACTGGGGCAGCCTAGACCAGGAACTTCTGGCCCGCCTGATGGACGAGAACAACGCGCAGCCGGAACCGGCAACCGCGCAGGCAGTCATGCGCGAGGCCATTGTCCGCTCGGCGCTGGAAAGTGCGCAGCTGGCGACCAGCATCGGGATGGCGCGCGAGAAAATCATCCTCTCGGCCAAGGTCAGCGGCGTGCAGGACCTGCTCGCCGTATACCGCAGCCTGGCCTCGCGCTGCGACTGGCCGCTGCATGTCGGACTCACCGAGGCCGGCATGGGCAGCAAGGGCATCGTGGCCTCCACTGCCGGCATCGGCCTGCTGCTGGCCGAGGGCATCGGCGACACCATCCGTGTCTCGCTCACGCCCGAGCCCGACGGTGACCGGACGCAGGAAGTCATCGTCGCGCAGGAGATCCTGCAGACCATGGGATTGCGCGCCTTCCTGCCGATGGTGGTGGCCTGCCCCGGCTGCGGCCGCACCACCAGCACCTATTTCCAGCAACTGGCGCAGCGCATCCAGAGCCACATCCGCCATCGCATGCCGCAGTGGCGCCGCGAACACGATGGCGTGGAGGAAATGACGGTTGCCGTCATGGGCTGCGTGGTGAACGGACCTGGCGAGAGCCGCCACGCCAACATCGGCATCAGCCTGCCGGGCACGGGCGAGAGGCCTGTAGCGCCCGTGTACGAGGACGGGGAAAAAACCGTCACCCTCAAGGGCGAACGCATCACCGAAGAATTCCAGGACCTGCTGGAACGCTATGTGGAAAGGACTTATCCGCGGCGCATGCCGCAGGGAGCGCTCTCGTGACAGAACTCAGTGCCCGCCGTTGCGTCCCCTGCGAAGGAGGCATTGCCCCGCTGTCGCGCGCCGCGGCGCAGGAAGTCCTGCAGCGCCTGGACGAGAACTGGCAGCTGGCGGTCGATGCGCAGTCGATTCAGCGCGAATTCCGCTTCAAGGATTTCCTGCGCACCATGAGCTTCGTGAATGCGCTGGCGCATGTGGCAAACATCGAGGACCACCATCCGGACCTGGAAGTGGGCTACAACTACTGCCGCGTGCGCTTCACCACGCACGCCATCCATGGCCTGTCGGAAAACGATTTCATCTGCGCGGCGAAGATCGACCAGCTGCCGCTCGCGTAAAGAACATCCGCTGGGCAAGCCGGCTGCGACCCACCAGCCCCATGCCCGCGCTCGCCAGGCCAGCCACTGCGGCCGGCGAACCGGTGAACAGGGAATTGAGCCCATCGACCATCGCGCCCATCAGCGCATTGCCGCTGCGGCGTTCACGCGCATAACGCTGCAGCGCCCGTGCTGCGCCCACGCTCTCGCGATGCGGCCGCTGCGCCAGCGTGCGGGCCAGCGCCACGGCATCCTGCAAACCTTCATTCGCGCCCTGCCCGGCAAGCGGATGGATGACATGCGCCGCGTCTCCCATCAGCGCACAGCGTGTAGCCACGTAATTTGAAGCGGTGAGCCTGCGCAGTGGAAAGTTTGCGCGCGCACTGGATGGCTCCAGCCTGCCGAGCACGCCGGCGCTGGCAGTAGTCAGCGCGGCGCCGAACTGCGCGTCGCTCATGGCGAGCAGCTCCTGCGCGCGCGCTTCGCGTGCCGACCAGACGAGGCTGCATTCGCCGCTGGCCAGCGGCAGCAGCGCCAGTGGCCCGGTAGCCAGGAATCTCTGCCAGGCCGTGTTCTGGTGGCTGCGTTCGCTGCGAATCGTGGCGACTATGCCCTGCTGTTCATAGCTCACGCCCTGCAGGCCGATGCCCGCCAGGCGACGCACCGCAGAGTTGGAACCGTCGGCGCCCACCACCAGTTCCGCCTGCACACTGCCATCGTCAAGAGTGAGGCGTGCCTGGCTGGCATCGCATTCCAGTCCTGCCACTCTCGCCCGCCGCAGGCCGATTCCCTCGGCTGCACAGCGGGCGAGCAGCGCCGACTGCAGGTTGCGGTTCTCGACGATGCAGCCCAGGTCCGGTTCACCCAGCTCGGCGGCGTCGAAACGCAGCACATCGGGACCGTCGGGGGGCAGGGACTCATGCCACACCACCATGCGCTCATAGGCCATCACCCGCCCCAGATCCATGGCCTGCCAGACGCCCAGCTCCTCGAGCAGGGCGCGATTACCGGGGGAGATCGCCACCACGCGCAGGTCATAGGGACGATCTGGCGCAGGCGTCTGCACAGGTTCGGGTTCGATGAGCAGCAGCCGCGCCGGCGCAATGCCTGCGCGCCGCGCCAGCAGCAGTGCCAGCGTGGCGCCGACCACTCCGCCGCCGACGATGGCCACATCCACTCTCGAGGGCATGCTGTCGGGCCCGGTGGCCGGCGTACTCATGGCACAAGCCCGCGCGCCAGCCGCGGCGTGCGCGCGCCGAATCCCAGGCTCACACGACTCAGTGCGCGTTTCGCCGGCGGCAGCACATCGAACAGCAGCAGGCCGGCATCGCGTGCCGCTGCAACCACGGGATGCGAAGTGGAAAACATCCGCACCAGGTTGTCGGTGAAACCGATGACGCCCTCCCGATCCGCGCGGCGCTGCGCGGCGTAGGCTGCGAGCACTTCCACGCTGCCGGGATCCGCCGGCGCACTGCACAGCAGCTCGGCCAGATCCGCCACGTCGCGCAATCCCAGGTTGAATCCCTGCCCCGCGACGGGATGAAGGGTCTGTGCGGCATTGCCCAGCAACAAGGTGCGCGGCGCAAGTTGCGCCTGGGCGCGGGACAGTACCAATGGATAGCGTGCACGCCTGCCACACTGCAGCGCGCGGCCTGCGCGCCAGCCGAAAGCCTGCTGCCATTCGGCCAGGAAGGCCGCATCGGGCAGCTCCATCAATCGGCCCGCATCTTCAGGACTTGCCGCCCATACCAGCGTGCGCCAGTGACCCGGCCCGGGGGCCGCGAGAGGCAGCAACGCCATGGGACCGGCGGATGTGAACCGCTCGTAGGCCACTCCATCGTTGGCACGATCAGTGCGCAGGCTGGCAACGATGGCAATCTGGCCGTAGTCATCCACCTGTGCGCCCAGGCCGCAGGCTTCGCGCACCACGGACTGGGCGCCATCGGCGGCCACCACCAGACGTGCACTCAAGGGCATCGGCCCCGTCGCGGTCTGCAGCGTCAGTTCTGCCTGATGCTCGCCGGTACGCATGGATGTCAGCCGCGCCGGAACGAACATCTGCAGCGAAGGTATGCCCTGCAGCACACTCCATAATGTGCGGCCCAGTACGCGGTTCGGCACCACGTAACCCAGCGCCTGCTGTCCGAAGTCCCGCGCCGCAAGTCGCGCAAAGCCGAAACGCGCGGCGTCGGAGACATGGATGTCAGTGATCGGCGCCGCATCAGCGGCCAGCGCCTCCCAGATTCCCAGCCCTTCGAAGATCCTCCGGCTGGCATTGCCGAGCGCTGTCGTGCGCTCGTCGAAGCTGGGCTGGGCAGCGGAATCCGGTGCGTGGGGTTCGATCAGCGCGATGCGCAGCGAGGTGTGGCGCAGCGCGGCAGCCAGGCTGGCTCCGACCAGACCGCCGCCGACGATGGCGAGGTCATAAGCCGGGCCGGCGTCGTTCATGCGGTGCGATGGGCCATGGCCGCTTCGATGTCGGTGGCACTGTTCGGAACATCGCCCGTCAGCACCTCGCAGCCGCCGGCCGTCACCATGACATCGTCCTCGATGCGGATGCCGATGTTCGCGAAGCGCTTGGGTACGCCGCGTATCCCGGCCGGGATGTAGATTCCTGGTTCCACCGTCATCACCATGCCCGGCTCCAGCACCCGCCACTCATCGCCGATCTTGTAGTCGCCGACATCGTGCACGTCCATGCCCAGCCAGTGGCCGGTGCGATGCATGAAGAACTTGCGGTAGGCACCGTCCCGGATCAGCTTGGGCACCCGCCCTTTCAACAAGCCCAGGTCCACCAGCCCGCGGGTGATCACTTCGACGGCGGCCTCATGCGCCTGGTTCCAGTGGTTTCCGGGGCGGGTTGCAGCGATCGCGGCCTGCTGCGCCTCCAGCACGATGTCGTACACGGCACGCTGCGCAGGCGAGAATCGTCCGTTCACGGGCCAGGTGCGGGTGATGTCAGAGGCGTAGTACTGGTACTCGCAGCCGGCATCCACCAGCAGCAGGTCGCCGTCGTCCAGCCGGGACTCATTCTCGCGGTAGTGCAGGATGCAGGAGTTCGCCCCGCCGCCACAGATCGGTTCATAGGCCGCCGTGGCATGGTGGCGCCCGTACTCGTGCATGATCTCCGCGGCGATCTCGTATTCGTAACGGCCGGGCTCCGTGTAACGCATGCCGCGCAGCTGGGCCGCCGCCGCGATGCGTCCCGACTCGCGCATCAGCCCGGCCTCGGTCCGGCTCTTGAACAGGCGCATGTCGTGCAGCACATGATCGAGCGCAGTCATTTCCTGTGGTGGATGCCGCCCGTGCCGCGCCATGCCCCGTAATGTCTGCAGCCAGCTCAGTACCTTCTGGTCGAACTCCGGGTGGGTGCCCATGGCGTAGTACACGCGCTCGCGGTTTTCCATCAGCCCGGGCAGGATTTCATCCAGATCGCTGATCGGAAAGGCGTCGTCGGCGCCGTAGCGCTCCACCGCGCCATCCGGACCCGCGCGCCGCCCATCCCAGGTCTCGCGCAGCGGATCGCGGTCGCGGACGAACAGGATGTATTCAGCCGCTGCGCGGCCCGGCACCAGCACTGCCACGGCCTCGGGTTCCTCGAAACCAGTCAGATAGTAGAAGTCGCTGTCCTGGCGGTAGGGATACTCCACATCGCTATTGCGGTGGCGGACGGGTGCCGCCGGCAGGATGGCGATGGCATTGCGGCCCATCGAGCGCGCCAGCTGCCGACGCCGCCGCGCGAACTCGGTGTTGGTGGCCTTGACCGCGGCCGCACGCGCGGCCACCGCCGCCGATCCACCAGCTCTGGCCTTCAATGCAGAACTTCCCGGCCGGGCGGTGCCGCCGGTTCACGCAGTGGCTGCAGGTGCTCGTACAGCAGCTGCACCCCCACCCGCACGAACTCCACCAGCTCGGCGTAGGCAGCCTCGTTGGTCTCCATGTCGTCGTTCGGATCGACATCCACATGGGTGATCTCGGTCATGTCGCGCAGCACCTCGGCGGCCTCGCCCTCCAGCGTCGCCACTTCCGGTACGGCAGCGCCGGCGCCCAGGCCGTAGAGAAAGCCCTGGCACCATTCGCCCAGTGCCGAGGTGCGATCGCCAATGGAGGCATCATCGCTGGGCAGCAGGGGCTGGAACGCCAGCTCATCGCCACTCAGTGCGCCATGCGTGGCATTGAAGATGGCCCGCAGGCTGTGGGCGCTGCGATCGTCGGCGCGGCCGTCAGGCAGTATTTCCGCCAGCCAGTCATCCAGCGAGCAGCGCATCGCGCACAGCGAGCCCACCAGGGTGCCGTGGGCTTCGGCTGCATCGGTCAGGGCATGCGCCTGGGTCAGCACACGCTGCAATTCGTCAAATGGCGGGACCTGCTGCGACATGTCCAACGCATTATGCCTCGCGCGGCCGGCAGTGGCGATTGACCCCTCCCTCCCCCTGCGGGCACTATTGTTGCCATGAGCCAGCACAACAAGAATCAGCCCGTCGAGACTGAACTGCAGCGGCTGGAACTGCGCATTGGCGAACTGCTCACGCTGGTGCAGCAGCTCACGGAAGAGAACAACGCACTGCGTCATCGCCAGGACAGCCTGGCAACCGAGCGCGCCTCCCTGGTGCAGAAGAACGAACAGGTGCGAACCCGGGTCGAGGCCATGATCGGCCGGCTGCGGGCGCTGGAAACCGGCGCATGAGCGCGGTCGCCGGCGAACCCGTCAGCATCCACATCCTCGACAAGGAATACCTGATCGGCTGCGCGCCGGAGGAGCAGGACGACCTGCGCAAGGCAGCTACTCTGCTCAACCAGCGCCTGAAGGAAATCCGCGAACAGGGCAAGGCCATGGGCACCGACCGTGCCATGGTCATGGCGGCGCTGAACCTGGCCAATGAGCTGGGCAAGCTGGCCTCGCGCGAGGAGCGCGCCACGACGGAACTGGGCAGCCGCGTACGCGGCATGCGCGAGCGCGTCGAACGGGCACTGGTTCGCGGTCAGCAGCTCGAACTGTAGTAAAGTGACGCTGCGTCGCCTGCGGTGTTCGATACGCGGACCGGGTTACCTCGGACCCTAATTGAAACACCCAGGGGCGGGTCATACGGCAGCACTGTGCATGTCCGCCTCGTGCGGGAAGCCTTACCTGCCGCTTGCCTGCTCCACCTTGTTGCTCCGGTTCGAGAGCAACGGTCCGCACCGGCACAGGCGGGTGGCGCCTCTCTTTTCTACTGACACGGCACTGTCGTGACCAGCCTGGCCATGCCAGACCCCGCCGACCGCGTCGCACTGCGCCGCTGGTTGCGCAACCGCCGCCGCGCCATCCAGGGACCCGCCCGCCAGCAAGCTGCAAAGCAGGTGGCGCGTGCCATTGCCGCAGCGCGCTGGCTGCAGCCGGGCCGCTGCATCGGCCTGTACCTGTCCATGGCCGAGGAACTGGACACCACTCCCCTGTTGCAGCTGGCACTGCGCCGCGGCTGCCGCATCGCAGTACCGCGCATCGTCAGCGTGCGCCACAGCCGCATGCAGTTCTTCGAGTTGAATGGCGCGGTGGGGGCAGGCGCGTTCGGCATTGCCGAGCCACGCGGCGGCCGGATGGTTCCCGCGCGGCAGATGGACCTGGTGTTCATGCCGCTGGTGGGATTCGATCCGGCCGGTCATCGCATCGGCATGGGCCGCGGCTTTTACGATCGCTTCCTCGCGCATCGCGGGCGGATGCACCTCTGGCGACGCCCGTTGCTGGTCGGCATCGCCTATGACGCCCAGTGCGTACCTTCACTACCCACCTCCGGTCACGATGTACCCCTCGATGCCGTTGTGACGGAGTCCACACTGCTGCGGTTCCACGGAGGCAGACCCTGATGCGCCACTGGCTCATGAAGACCGAACCATCGACCTTCGGCATCGACGACCTGGCGCGTGCGCCGCGCCGGACAACCAGCTGGGAGGGAGTGCGCAACTACCAGGCACGCAACATGCTGCGCGATGACTTCGGGCGCGGCGACCTGGCCTTCCTCTATCACTCTTCCTGTCCGGAGCCGGGTATAGCCGGCATCGTCGAGGTGGTACGAACCGGCTACCCCGATGCCTCGGCATGGAATCCCTCCAGCGAGCACTACGATGCAAAAAGCCCGGAAAACAAGCCGCTTTGGTACACGGTGGATGTAAAACTGAAGCAGCGCTTCGATGCACTGCTGCCGCTGGAGGCGCTGCGCAAACATGCCGAGGGCCGACTCTCGGGCATGCTGCTGCTGCGACGGGGCAACCGGCTGTCGATCACACCGGTGGAAGCCGCGCACTGGCGTTTCATCCTCTCGCTGCTCGGATGAATGATGCGGATCACCCACTTCATTGATCATCAGCAGCATGTGCATGGCATACCGTTCATCGATCACATGCATTGGTACCGGTTGCCCCGACGCAACGTCGCTACCATGCTTGCTTGTATTTTTGCAACGCGTGTATATACTCGGTCCCCGGACTAACCTGTAACTGGAGAACTCTCATGGCGAAAGCCAAGAAGAAGGCCAAGAAAAAGG